>ERZ836441.196-NODE-196-length-73594-cov-18.933613_pt1 | contig 73594 bp, 69 predicted proteins | sample MGYA00519686_ERZ836441 | MGnify/ENA primary metagenome ERZ836441 (study PRJEB31850, sample SAMEA3708800) | human gut metagenome | biome: human gut; feature: human-associated habitat; material: faeces | place: China | collected 2014 ...
GTACGCGCCGGCAAGTACGCTCTGAAAGTCAGAATGTAAGACGTAAAAACAACAAAGGAGGCTGTGTCGTAATTAAAGTTCATTACGGCACAGCCTCTGATTTATGAGTCTTGAGGTTTATATATTTTTCAGGCTGCCGATTTTTGAGGATTTCTCCAAAATATTCGATTCTCAGGCGATAAAAATCGAGATATAAGCATCAACAGGCCAAAATAGGACGATAAGGAGGGGCGTTAAACATTTCCAGGAAATGGTTGTTAATATTTTTAACAAAACACGAAACATACAACCCTAATTTCAAACTACTATGAAGAAATCACTGCATATCCTCTTCAGCACCCTGCTGATAGGCATCCTGGCCATCCCGACCGCAGCACAAACCAAGCAAGGCAAGGTCAAGGGCCACAGCACCAACCCCGACGTCTACTTCCTGGAGATCGACCAGGTGCCCAACAGCCTGGAGCTGTTGCCCGGGCCGCCCGACGCCGCCTCCATCGCCTTCCTCTACGACCAGGCCCGGTACAACTGGGGCAAGTCGCTGCGCAACACTCCCCGCGGCGAACAGGCCTTCCAGGACGCACGCGTCGACGGCCAGCACCTGCCCGACTCCTTCTCCGAGGCCTTCGGCATCAACATCAACCCGCAGGACACTCCCGAGATCTACAAGCTCATAGTTGGCATGCGCGAGGACGCCGGCGACCTGGCCACCCGCGCCGCCAAGGACCACTACAACCGCACCCGCCCCTACTCGTTCTACGGCGAGAACACCTGCAACCCCGAGCAGCAGGCCGAGCTGAGCACCAACGGCTCCTACCCCTCGGGCCACACCTCCATAGGCTGGGCCACCGCCCTGGTGCTCTCCGAACTCAACCCCGACCGCATCGACGAGATCCTGCAGCGCGGATACCAGATGGGCGAGAGCCGCGTCATCTGCGGATACCACTTCCAGAGCGACGTCGACGCCGGCCGCATCACCGGCTCCGGCATCGTGGCACGCCTCCACGCCGACCCCGGCTTCAACGAACAGCTCGCAAAGGCCAAGAAAGAGTTCGCCAACCTCCTGAAGGCAGGCAAGGTGAAGCCCTCCGACAAGAGGAATAAGTAACTTTCCTTCACAATAATTCACACATCCACCGTTATTACCTTTCGGAAACACACACGCATTATGAAAAAGAACATACTCATGGCAGGGCTGGCGCTGGCGCTGGCCGTCCCAGCGTTCGCCCAGTCCGGCGACGAACCCAAGCTCAAAATCAGCCCCACGGGCCGCATCCTCCTGGACGGCGCTCTGTACGCCGGCCAGACGCACGACCTGTTCGACCCCGGCGTGGCCATTACCGACGCCCGCGTGGGCGTGAAAGCATCCTACGGCAAGTGGAACGCCTGTATCGATGTCGGCTACGCCTATGGCAAGGTGGGCCTAAAGGACATCTACCTCCAGTATAACTTCGACGAGGAAAACCTGCTGCGCGGCGGTCACTTCATCCACCAGTACGGCCTGCAGAGCGCCACCTCGTCGTCGATGAAGTGCACCATGGAGGAGCCCACCAGCAACGAGGTCTTCAACGCGCCCCGCCAGCTGGGCATCATGTACGTGCACTCTACCGACAAGTGGCTGGCCACGGCCTCGGCCCACGTCGAGCCCCAGTCCACCTTCCTGCACGCCAACAAGATGCAGAAGCAGGGCTACGGCGTGCTGTCGCGCGTCATCGCCCGTCCCGTGCACGAGGACGGCAACACCGTGCAGCTGGGCATCAGCGGCGGCTTCGGCACGCCCCAGTACAGCGACGACAACGAGGAAAACCACCACGTCTTCGAGCTGGGCGGCAACTTCCCCACCCGTGTCGACCAGGTGAAGGCCGTGGACGCCACCGTGGACCACGCCATGAACATGTTCAAGTTCACGCCCGAACTGCTGCTCAGCTACCAGAAGGTGGCCCTCGAGGCCCAGTACTTCTTCAACCGCTACAACCGCCGCCAGCACATCCACGCCTTCACCGGCCAGGGTGGTTACGTCACCCTGCGCGGCCTGCTTATCGGCGACCGCTACGGCTACGCGATGGTCGACGGCGGCCTGGCCACGCCCTCGGCCAAGAGCCTCGAACTCGTACTCAGCTACAACTACACCACTCTGACCGACGAACACGCCGGCATCTGGGGCGGCCGCGTCAACGACGTCAGCGCCACCCTCAACTACTACATCAACAAGTACATGCTGTTCCGCTTCCGCTACGCCTACACGCACCGCTGGGACTGCGACTTCGCCCCCAAGGTGGACCTCAGCGCCTTCCAGGCGCGCCTCCAGATCATTTTTTAAGCAGGCACACATGTAGGGACGCACCCTGGTGCGTCCGCTTTACCGACACATTGACGGACTCAATGACGGACGCACCAGGGTGAGTCCCTACATCCCTCGCAAAAAACGGGATAAAAGTGCGGATTGCTCCGGCGGTCCGCACTTTTCATCCATTACAATAATAGACACTCGCGGACCGTTAGTAATGGAAAAGGGGGTCTCATGCAGCCACTGGAAGCCTACGCGTCGTACCTGCGATTCGAGCTCAACCGCTCGGAAGCCACAGTGCGGATGTACCTGAGCGACCTGCACCGCTTCATCGGCTGGATGGAACAGCAGAGCGGCGACTTCCGCCCCGAGGCGGTGGAGCAGCGACACGTGCGCGCCTGGCTGGCCGATCGCGCCCGCCAGGAGTGCACCCCGCGCAGCCTGCGCCGTTTCGCCTCATCCCTGGCCGCCTACTTCCGCTACCTGCAACGCCTCGGAGCCATCGACGCCAATCCCCTCAAGGGGCTGAAGCTCCCGAAGATTTCCAGGCACCTTCCCGCCCCGGTCAAGGAAGAGGAGATGGAGCGCCTGCTGACCGCCGAAGAGACCGCGCCCGCGTGCGAAGAGACAGCCGCCGACCGCTTCCGCCGCCTGCGCGACGCCATGATCATCGAACTCCTCTACGCCACGGGGATGCGCCGCGCCGAGCTCGCCTCCCTCAACGACGCCGACATCTCCCCCACCCTGGCCAACCTTCGCGTCACAGGCAAGCGCGGCAAGCAGCGTATCCTCCCCCTCGCTCCCGAACTCCTCGGACGCATCGCCGAGTACCGGCAGGCCCGCGACACCTGCTTTCCCGACCGCACAGACCCCTCACGCCCCCTGCTGCTGGGCAACCGCGGCCGACGGTTGAACCTTACGGCCCTCGCAAGCATTGTAAAAGTAGAACTGTCCGCAACGCATGCCGCACGCAAGTCGCCCCATACGCTGCGCCACACTTTCGCCACCGCCATGCTCGACGGCGGCGCCGACATCAGGACCCTCAAGGAATTGCTGGGCCACTCCTCGCTGTCGACGACACAGATTTACACACATCTGTCGGTCGACGAACTCAAGAAGAACTACAACCGGGCTCACCCTCGGGCCCATAAAAAGAATTAATTATGGAAGTACAGATCAACGCGATTCATTTCGACATCACCGAGAAACTGACCGCCTTCATCAACAAGAAGGTGGACAAGCTCGTCCGCCGCTACGAGACCATCACCGGCGTGGACGTGACCCTGAAAGTGGTCAAGCCGGAGACTTCCATGAACAAAGAGGCCGGCGTGCTGCTGAAAGTACCGTGCAGCGACGACCTGTTCGCGTCAAAGACAGCCGACAGCTTCGAGGAGGCATTCGACCTCTGCCTGGAGGCCCTGGAGCGCCAGCTCGAGAAGCTCAAAGGCAAGAAGTAACCCGCCACAAGACATACACACCGACCAGCAACGGCCCGGACTCCGCCACCGGCGGCGCCCGGGCCGTATCCGTATGCGGCAGGCGACGACCTGGCGGCGAGACGAAGCTCGCGTCGGCGCCAGAACAGAGACGCATGGCCAAACACCGTCGCTTGCAGGGACGCACCATGGCGCGTTCGCCCAAACCAACGCCGGACGATTGTCCTTTCAACACCCTCCAATGAGCAAGAAGGCACAAAAAAAGCGTAATTCAGCTCCACTACATAAAGACGATTTTGTTAAATTAAGTTAACCGGACCATCATTCTCTTGTACGCCCCAGGAAATTGCAGTAACTTTGCAGTGGATTAGGAAACATAGCCTATAGACCTGACATGTAAGAATTTATTTAGTTAAGCTACAGAGTGGAGCACTTGAGAAAGCGCTCCACTTTTTTTGCGTCCGTTCGGGCCCCGCCCAACCCTGAGAGGCATAATTGAATAGCGGTAACATGCTCTTTTTTGTTCATTTTTTTGCGCGGGGGCTTGTATGTGCCGAAAAAGTTGTAACTTTACGGCCTGATACCACCTTGCCATGGATATGCTCTCGGCCATACACGTGCAGACCTGGATTTACACGATACTCATCGTCGTGTACGCCATCACCGTCATCAGCTGCATCGTGGTGGTACTCAGCGAGAACCGCAACCCCATCAAGTCCCTGGCGTGGGTGACGGTACTGCTGTTCCTGCCAGTGGCCGGCCTGGTGTTCTACCTCTTCTTCGGCCGCAACCCCAAGAGCCACCACCGCCTGAACCGCCACAACAAGCGCAAGCTGCTCCACCGCGTGGCCATGCGCACCGTGCCGGCCTCCGAACTCAACATCTCCGAAGAGAACCGCCAGATCGTCAAGCTCTCGGAGACGGTCAGCGACACGCCCGTGACCGTGGGCAACGACATACGCGTCTTCACCGAGGGGGCGCCCAAGTTCGCGACCCTCAAGCGTGACCTTCGCGCAGCCCGCCGATTCATCCTGCTGCAGTACTACATCTTCAACGACGACAAGATCGGCAACGAGATCGCCGACATCCTCATCGAGCGAGCCCGCGCCGGAGTGTCGGTACGCGTCATCTACGACCACGTGGGCTCTTTCGGAGTCTCCAAGAAGTTCTTCCGGCGCATGAAGGAGGCGGGCATCGACACGCAACCGTTCCTGCGTGTGACCTTTCCGCAGCTGGCCAACCGACTCAACTGGCGCAACCACCGCAAGATAGTGGTGATAGACGGCGTGACGGGCTACATCGGGGGCATGAACATAGCCGACCGCTACGTGGAGCCGCACAAGGGTGAGCCCCCCTGGCGCGACACCCACTTCCGGCTGCGCGGGGCGGCTGTGGCGGCGCTGCTCTACTCCTTCACCTCCGACTGGGGATACATGGGGCGCCCGCTGCCGCGCACCGACATCGACTTCTCGCCCGAGGACATCAACAACGACACCGCGGTGCAACTGCTCTGCTCGGGGCCCGACAGCAAGTGGCCGGCGATAGCGCTGACGTTCCAGCGGGCAATCGCGTCGGCCCGCAAGCGCCTGTACCTGCAGACGCCCTACTTCCTGCCCACCGACGCCCTGCTAAAGGAACTCCAGAACGCGGCCCTGGCCAAGGTAGACGTGCGCATCATGATGCCGCGTCACAGCGACTCGCGGCTGCTCAACCTGGCCTCGTACAGCTATATCACCGAGTGCCTGCGGGCCGGAATAAAGGTCTATTTCTACGAAAAGGGGATGATACACTCCAAGGTGATGGTGGTGGACGACGAGCTAACCATCGGAGGCTCGGCGAACTTCGACTTCCGCAGCTTCGAGCATAACTTCGAGACGATGCTGTGCGTCTACGACCGCTCTCTGAACCAGCACATGCGCGACATCTTCTTCTCGGACCTGGACCACTGCACCAAGCTGACCTACAAGCGATGGCGCGGTCGTCCCCTGCCGCAACGGGCCCTGGAGTCGGTGGTGCGGCTGTTTTCCCCTATATTGTAAACGTCGTGGCGACGAGTCCGGCGGCAGCCTATGGGTAGACGGACGCACCAAGGTGCATCCCTACAAGCCGACACAATCAAAAAAAGGGAAGACGCTGTGGGCGTCCTCCCGGTGTACAGAAAGTGGGACTCGAACCCACACAGCCCTCACGGGCCAAAAGATTTTAAGTCTTTCGTGTCTACCATTCCACCATTTCTGCACGGTACAACATTATGACGCCGCAAAGGTAGCGATTTTTCGCGAATCGGCAAAATAGGGATTTGCGTGCGTGAATTTGTGCGTAAATCGGGTCAGGCCCAGGCGAGGATGGAGCTGACGATGCCAACTATGGCGAAGCAGAAGATGACTCCGGCTATGACGCGGTTAACCAGCCACATGCTGCGCACGTTGAAGTGGGTACGTACTTTGTCGACGAAAAAGGTGACGAGCCACCACCACCCAAGGCAGCCGGCTATGATGGCCAGATAGCCGACTATGTAATGGTACCACTCCATCTCGGGCAGAAGGAAGTTGAAGCGGGCGAACAAGCCGATGATGAGAAAGAGGATCAGGGGGTTGGAGACGGTAAACAGGAAGCCGCCGAGGATGTCCTTGCGGGGCGAGCCGCGGTCCACATCGTCGGGCTGGTGGATGTCCTTGGCGGGGTTCTTGCGCCACAGGTATATGCCGAAGGCGATGAGGACGACGCTGCCGACGAGCTGTATTACGTTCTGGTTGCGTTCCAGGAACTCCTGTATGAAGCTGAGACCGAATCCGGTAAGCAGGCAGTAGAGGAGGTCGCTGGCGGCGGCTCCTATGCCGGTATATAGGCCGGTGAGACGCCCCTTGTTGAGTGTGCGCTGGATGCAGAGTATGCCGACGGGGCCCATGGGGGCGGAAATCATGACCCCTATGGCCAGGCCCCTCAGCAGTGTCAGCAGCAGCAGCGCTATCATCGGGTTACTTTCGTCGGGTTATGGTGAAGCCGGTCATGGGGGTGCCGGTGCATCGGTATGTCTCGAGGCCGTACTTGTATCCTACGGCGGGGCCGGCCACGGGTCCGCCTCCGGACATGAGGGTGTAGCGGCTGTGGCAGACGGGGCAGACGGCCTCGAACTTGTCCTCGTCAACGTACACCCGGACATCCTGCTCGCACTCCACGGGACAGCTCAGGTCGAATGCCATGGGGAGGTATGGCCAGGTCTCGTCGGCGAAGTTGGCGGCGGCGTCGACGCCAACGAGCAGCAGTCCGCCGAAGCCTGTGTAGGAGGCTGCCAGGTAGGGGAACCCTGTCGGCACTCCCTGCTCCTTGATGAAAGTGCGCCACTGCCCTACGCCGCCCACGCCGTAGGTGTTCCACATACCTGCGCCGGAGAGGCTGAGATGGACGGGGTATGCCGGCAGGCGGGTGTTGTCGACGTTGTCGGAGCAGGATGCGGCCATGGCCGCCAGCAGGAGCGCCGGCAGCCAGGCTTTCTTCCTTATTATTGACATATTCAGCGCCAGGACGGTATTTGGGCGAGCATATTTGTGAGAGCGTCGAGACCCTTGCGCAGGGGTCCCTGCACCATGGGACGGAGCATATAGGGCATATCGGCCTGGACCATGATGGAGAGGATGCTCTTGTCGACGCCTTCGGGGGTGAGGTTGAAATCGAGGATGAGGGCCACTGGCGTGCCGTCGCCGACGTACTGTACGTCGCTGTCGGGCGTGCAGTCGCCCAGGCGGAAGGTGAGCTTCCCGGCCGGGCCGGCGGCGATGGAGATGCTTTCGTCGGTGAATGATATGTTCTCGAGGTTCTTCTCGAGGTCGGCGGGGATGTCCTTGCCGTCGGCCTTGGCCTTGTCTACGGCCTGGCGGAGCACGGTGTCGAGGGCGCCGGGGTGGGCGAGGCGGTTGTATACTTCGGCGGGAGTGCCGCGCAGCACGGTGGCCGCGGATTTCATTTCAATCATGGTGTGTTTTCTTTTTTGGTTCGGACACGTGGGACAAGTCGGACTTGTCCCACGGCTGGGGCGCATCGGGGTGCGTCCCTACATTAGGAACCAACCGGGTGGCTTAACGGTTCAGGACCCAGTTTGCGGGGTCGCGGCGCCACTGCTGGAGGGTTTCCATGTCCTCGGGTCGGATGTAGTGGGCGTCCTGGGCGGCCTCGAGCATGGCGGAGTATGTGCAGAGGGGTATCATGCGGACTCCGGCGTCGCGGAAGCGCTTGATGCTGAGGGGGAACTCGTAGGTGAAGTTGGCGAGCATGCCTACCACTTCGCATCCGGCCTCGCGGATGGCGTTGACGGCCTTGAGCGAGGAGCCGCCGGTGCTGACGAGGTCTTCGACGACCACGACCTTGCTGCCGGGCTTGAGGTTGCCTTCGATGAGGTTCTCCATGCCGTGGTCCTTGGGGGTGGAGCGGACGTAGACGTAGGGAAGGCCGAGTGTATCGGCCACGATGGCGCCCATGGCGATGGCTCCGGTGGCGACTCCGGCCACCACCTGGCACTCGGGGAAGTCCTCGATGATGTGGCGGCACAGCTCCACCTTGATGAAGGTGCGCAGGTCGGGATACGACAGGGCCTTTCGGTTGTCGGTGTAGATGGGCGAGTTCCAACCCGAGGCCCAGACGAAAGGATTGTCGGGCTGCAGGGTTATGGCGTTAATCTGGAGGAGCTTCTCCGCCAGTGCTTTGTCGGGCTTTGTATTCATGTCTCTTAAGGTTATCTCCCGGATGTCGGGCCGTTCAGCCTGCAAAGTTAAGGTTTACGGCGCAAAGTTGCAAATATTGGGCTTATTTCGTAATTTTGCGCATAATATCGAGCGGCGACAGCGGGGGATCCGGGTCCGCTCCCCGATGCCGCCCCCGGGGAATCGCCGGTCATGAAAAAGCAGAAGGACTTTCATGGACTGGAACCAACTGATATGCAGCACCCGGCTGGGGCTTGAGGAGTACCGGGCCCCGCGCCAGACACGCAACGACTTCGAGCGCGACTATGACCGGCTCGTGTTCTCGTCGCCATTCCGGCGTCTGCAGAACAAGACGCAGGTGTTCCCGCTTCCGGGCAGCATCTTCGTGCACAACCGCCTGACGCACAGCCTGGAGGTGTCGTCGGTGGGGCGCTCCCTGGCCCGCGAGGTGGTGAACGGACTGCGCGAACGCCACGGCGACCGTCCCTGCTTCGAGGCCTGGAGCGACATCGTGGCCGCCGCATGCCTGTGCCACGACATAGGCAACCCGCCCTTCGGCCACAGTGGAGAGAAGACCATCGGCTCCTATTTCGCCGAGACGCCGGGGCTGGAGGAGCACCTGCGCCCGCAGCTGACCGACCAGCAGTGGCTGGACCTGGTGCGCTTCGAGGGCAACGCCAACTCCTTCCGCCTGCTCACCCACCAGTTCGAGGGACGACGCCCCGGCGGCTTCGCCATGACCTATTCGGCATTGGCGGCCATAGTCAAGTACCCGCACTCCAGCCTGCTGGCCGGCGAGAAAGGCAAGTTCGGCTTCTTCGCCTCCGAACAGCCCATCTATGAGCGCATGGCCGCGCGGCTGGGCATCGGGCGCCATCCCGATGGCTCTTACATGCGCCACCCCCTGGTCTACATCGTCGAGGCCGCCGACGACATCTGCTACCAGATCATGGACATGGAGGACGCCCACAAGCTCCACGTACTCGACACCGCCACTGTAAAGCACACCCTCGGCCTTCTCTTCGACGAAGACAAGCGCGAGCGCACGCTCGCCAAACTCAGCCGCGTGTCGGACCCCAACGAGCAGATCGCCTTCATGCGCTCCGTGGCCGTGGGGGAACTGGTGCAAGAGGCGGCTGCCGAGTTCCTCCGCGCCGAAGACGAGATACTGGCCGGCACCTACCGCGGCTCGCTGATCGGCAACCTCCGCTCCCAGGCCGGCGTCGGATACCGCGCCTGCTCGGCCCTGGCATACGCCCGCATCTACCACGCCCCCGACGTGCTCGACGTCGAGATAGCCGGCAACCGCATCATGACCAACCTGCTGGACCACCTGCTCCAGGCCGTGCTCCATCCCGACCGTGTGGCCTCGCGCCTGCTCCTGGCCAAGGTGCCGGAACAATACAACGTCCACGCCCCCGACGTCTACGGCAAGGTGCAGAGCGTGCTCGACCACCTCTCGGCCATGACCGACGTCTACGCCCTGGACCTATACCGCAAGCTCAACGGACATTCACTCCCCGCAGTATGAACCTACGCACCCGAATCCTCACAGCCCTGCTCTGGCTGCTCCTGCCCGCACTCCACGCGCTGGCCTACGACAACGTCGACGAGCTGCCGAGTCCCATGGACAGCCGGCACGTCGGCTACGTCTGCAACCCGGACGGCATCCTGACGCCCGCCCAGGTGTCAATTCTAAACTCTCAACTCTCCACTCTCAACAAACGAACCACCGTGGAGATGGCCGTGGTGGTGGTCAACAGCATCGGCGACAACGACCCGGCGCAGTTCGCCGTAGACCTCGGCACACGCTGGGGCGTGGGCAAGTCCAACGACAACGGCGTCATGCTGCTCGTGGCCATGCAGAGCCACGACATCGCCCTGCAAGTGGGCTACGGCGCCGAGGGGGCGCTTCCCGACATCCTCACCGACCGAATTATCAGAGGCACCATGGTACCGCTGATGCGCAAAGGCGATACCTACGGGGCCATCTCCGGCGCCGTGGCCGACGTCACCACCATAGTCACCGACCCCGCGGCGGCCGCCGAGCTGAAAGGCGACGCACAGTCGGCGCTGAAGAAACAGAACGCCGAGAACGAGCGGATGCTGCTGGAGCTGCTGAGCTGGGTGGTAGGGCTGTCGTTCATCGCCGCCGCCGGCTACTACGTGGTGCTGTCGCGCCAGAGCCGACGCCTGAAGCGCGACTGGTTCTCGCGCAGCAAGGTGTGGCGCAAGTCCCTGTGGCCCATGGCGATACTCTGCATCCTCTCGGCCGGTCTCGGCCTCATCTTCTACCTGCTGGCACTGTGGCGCTACCGCTACTGGCGCACGCGCCGGCGCATCTGCCACCGCTGCGGTTCCAAGATGCACCGCCTGGACGAGGAGAAGGACAATGCCTACCTCAACTCCGCGCAGGACACCGAGGAAAAGCTCGGCACCGTGGACTACGACGTGTGGCTGTGCGACCGCTGCGGCGAGGTTGAGAGCTACCCGTTCGTGTCGCGCCAGAACCGCTTCACGGCCTGTCCGCGCTGCGGTGCCATCGCCTACGCCACCGACTTCGAGCGCGTCAAGGTGCCCCCCACCCGCCAGCGCTCCGGCGTGGGCGAGAGGGTGAAGCGCTGCCGCCACTGCGGCCACACTGACTCCGAGAACTTCCAGCTGCCGCGCACCGGCGACGACTCCGGGGCGGGCGCCCTGGCGGCCGGGGCAATTCTCGGCTCGCTGGCCTCCCGCGGCTTCGGCGGAGGAGGGGGTGGCGGATTCTCGGGCGGCTCATTCGGCGGAGGCTCATTCGGCGGAGGAGGATCAACCGGCTCCTGGTAAACCTCGTTAACGGACGCACCAGGGTGCGTCCCTACATTGCATGGACATACAGGGGATACAAAGCGCTCGACCGTGGACACTCTGGCTCTGGCCGGTAGTGTTCGCCGCCGTCATTTTCGCAGCCGAGCTGCTCGGCCCACGCAACGGCGACACGGTGGAGTACAGCTTCGTGGTTCCCGCCGACCGCAACGCCAACCAGTACCAGTACGTCGGCTCCCTCGCCGACCTTGCCCGCTCGCAAGCCAACCACTACATGCACGAGAACGGACGCGTGGCCGTGCACGCCGTCGCACAGCCGCTTTGCTCCATCGACAGGCACGCTCCCTGGGTCTTCCCCCTGCTCGACGCCGCCCTCTTCCTGCTGCTTGTCGGCCTGACCGTGCGGCTGCTGCGCTGGAGTCAGAGCCCCGGCACCATGCTGCTGCTCTCAGCCGCCATATACATATACATAGAGCCGGTGCGCACCGACATCGCCTACCAGGTAAACTACCTGTGGGTGACGGCGCTGGTGACGGGCTTCCTGCTCCTCTTCTTCAGCCACCGTCGGGTGCGGCGCTGGTGGATATGGCCGCTGCTGGCGCTCTTCGGCTTCGTCACCGGCGAAAGCAACGAGGCCTTCACAGCCGGCATCGGCCTGGCGCTGGTGGTGTTTCTGATGCGTCGCCACCGCCGCCGCGTCACCCTCTCGCAGCTGTGCCTGGCCATCTCGTTCGCCGTCGGCTTCTTCGTCAACGTCCTCGCCCCCGGCAACCAGGTGCGCCTCGACAGCTTCACCGTGCCCTCCACGGGAGAGCTCGTCGCCAACCTTCTGGCGTGGAACTGGCTGTTCGTGCCGCTCGTGGCCGTGGTGTCATGGCGTTCGCGGCGGGGGTGGGATGTGCGGGCCTATGTTCGACGCTTCTCGTTCGCCATCGTGGCCGTGTGCGCCCTCGCCTTCGTGCTGCTGATGGTGGGCACCACCTACCTGGGCGCCTGCATGGGAATGCGCTGGGCGCTGACGCTCATGCTGCTGGGCGCCTTGCAGGGACAGCGCCTCAGCCGCCCGTGGCAGGCCGTCATCTTACTACTGTGCGCCATCTTGGCCGCCAACAAGCTCAAGGCCACCGTCGCCATGCGGGCCAAGTACGACTACCTGCATGACCAGTACCTCGCCTCCGCCGACGGCAACGTATACCTGCCCGCCGACCTCATGCTCGACGACTACCGCAAGACCGTCGACATGTCGCGCCCATACACCTGGGAACGCCGCAACCTGGAGCCGTCGGCGCCTGCCATCCGCACATGGCCCGATGGCCTGCAAGGCATCCCGCAGGACCGCGACACCAACCTGATCCTCCGCCTCGACGACCGCACCTTCGTGGCCGTGCAGAGCAAGACCCGTCCACGCCCATTCTACCTGGTCAAGCGCCCTGTCACAGGCGGCCGCCCACGGGTGCGCCCCCTGCGCCTCTCCGGCCCCGGCGACATCGACTACTGGGGCGAGACCAGGGCCTGGCGCGTAGCAGTATACCACAACACATACCCACTCTTCTTCAACGCACAAGTAACCGACTCAATACCCCTATGATGGACTGGAAAGACGCTCTCAAGAACCTGCAGGCCGGCGGCACAGTGCCCGTAGACGACACTCCCGACCCCGCACCCTCGCCCGGCCCCTCCCTCCAGAAGGAAAAACTCCACATCGCCGTGGAGAAGAAGGGCCGCGGCGGCAAGACAGCCACCATCGTCTACGGCTTTGCCGGGTCCGACTCCGAGCTGCAGGCGCTCGCCTCCACACTCCGCAAGCGCCTCGGCACCGGCGGCTCGGCTCGCGGCGGCGAGATTCTCCTACAGGGAAACCGCCAGGAAGATGCGGCACGCGCACTACGCGAACTCGGATTCAAGATTTAGGAGGGTGTTGCAAAATCCGGCGAATCGTAGGGATGCACCCTGGTGCATCCGCTCTACTTTATGATTATCGGCGACTGCACCGGGGTGCAGACCTACAATCTGACCGAAATTTTGAATTCTGACACACCCTCCTTAGGTAAACACTGTATCATATGCTCACACTCCAACGCGCCTCGGCCGGGTCGGGCAAGACCTACTCGCTGGCCCGCACCTACCTCCGCCAGCTCCTTTCCTTCCGCGACGACAACACCGGCACCGTCCGCCTGCGCACGCCAAGGGAGGTGCGCGGCGCACACTCCCACCTGCTCGCCATCACCTTCACCAACCGTGCCACCGCCGAGATGCGCAAGCGCTTCATCGACAGCCTCGCCCTGCTCTCCCACGCCGACAACCCTCCCCTCGACAAAAACGGCAATCCCGTGACAATAGACTACCTTGCCGACTTCCGCAAGGAGTTCTCCGCCACCGACACCGAGATTGCCGCCACCGCCCGCGCACTGCTGAGCGAAATCCTCAACCACTACTCCGACTTCCAGGTATCCACCATCGACAGCTTCTTCCAGCAGATCCTGCGCAGCTTCGCCTACGAGGCAGAGCTGCCCGACAGCTACGAAGTGGAGATAGACTCCGAGCGCCTCGTCAACCTCGCCCTTGACTCCATCTTCCTCACTGCCCGCTCCGAGCCCGACTCCGACGAGGCATTCTGGGTAGATCACTACACCTCACAGCTGCTCGGGAAAGGCAACAAGTGGAACCTCACACAGCGCAACGGCGGACCACGCCGCACCCTCGTCGACTTCCTCAACATGATGGACTCCGAGGACTTCAAGCAGCAGCGCGATGCCATCGACAAGTACTTCAAGGACACACCTCCCGCCACCCTCCGTCAGCTGCCCGGTGCCATAGACAAGCTCCGTCTGCCGTACCTGCAAACCGTCCACAAGAAAGCAGTCGACGCCACACACGCCTTCATGCAGGCCGCAGAAGCGGCAGGCGTAGCCAACAACTTGTCAAAAGACCAAGCAGTCCGCATCGACAAGGTACGTGCCGCCAAGCCCGACAAATATCCCTTCTCCCCAACCACCACGCGCTACAAGAATCCCCTCGTCAAAGCCGGTTACAGCAAGCTCGGTGAGGACGAGTACAATCGCATCAAAGCCCTCTCCGACGACATAGCCGACGCCATGGACAGCTGGAAGGGCGCCGGAGCCTACTTCGACAAGGTCCGCGAGGCCGTGCCCGTCGTCATGCTCGTGCACCTGCTGCAGAAACACCTCGCGCAATACCGCACCGACAACAACCTCGTGCAACTCTCCGACACCAACACCATCCTGCGCGCCATCACCGCCGACTCGGACGTCCCTTTCATATACGAGAAGATCGGTACTCGCCTCGACTCGTACATGATCGACGAGTTCCAGGACACCTCACGCCTGCAGTGGGAGAACATGCGGCCTCTGGTCGACGAGAGCATGGGCCGCGGCAACGACAACCTCATCATCGGCGACGCCAAGCAGAGCATCTACCGCTTCCGCAACGCCGACTCCACCCTCATCACAAGCGGCGTCCCCGCACAGTACGCCGGTCCCCGCCTCCGCACCTGTGGCGACAAGGTGGACGAAAACGCCAACTGGCGCTCCGCACCCGAAATCGTCCGCTTCAACAACAGCCTCTTCACATATCTCGCCTCCACACTCCACGTCCCCGGCGCAGTGGCCGACATCGCCGCCACATACTCCGGCATCTGCCAGCAGCCTCAGCAGACAAAGCTCCGGGGATACGTCGAGCTCCGCAGCTTCGTTACCGACAAGAAGGACGCCGACGATTCCGCCACCGACATGCCCTGCCTGGTCCCCTGCATCGACACTCTGATAGCCCGCGGCTACCATCCGCGCGACATCGCCGTGCTCGTCCGCACCCGCGCCGAGGGCCGCACCGCCGTCCGCCTCATCCTCGAAGCACAGGCCGACAAGAATGCCAACGACCGCATCGACGTCATCAGCGACGAGTCCCTGCTCATAGCCAGCGCCGCCTCCGTGGGAATCATCACCACCCTGCTCCAGGCCGTCAAGAACGACAACGTGCAGAGCGCCGACACCGCCATCAGCGGCGGCAGCTACTCCCGGCGCATGGACGACTTCACCGGCGCCATGCACCGAATGCGCTCCAACGGCGAAGGCCTCAGTGCCGAAGAACGCATGGAACTCTACTTCGCCTGTCAGACACCCAAGAGCAACATCAGGCAGCTCGTCGCCGATTCCCCCTCCATGGCCCTGCCGGCCCTGGTGGAGCGAATCATCGGCAGCGACATGATTCCCGAGAGCATGCGCAGGCAGGAGGCCGCATACATCAGCGCTTTCCAGGACGCCGTGGCCACCTTCAGCGAGCGCAACCAGCCCGACGTCGCCTCGTTCCTGCTCTGGTGGGACGACAACAAGGACTCGCTGACCATAACCTCCCCCGAGGACGCCGACGCCGTGCAGGTCCTCACCATCCACAAGGCCAAGGGCCTGGAATGGCGCTGCGTCATCATCCCCTCCCTGACCTTCGACCTCAAGATCAACGGCAACAGAGAAAAGGACTGGCTCCCCGTCGAAGAACCATTCAAGCAGAAAGCCATCCTGCCGCCCCTGCTGCCCGTCCGCCTCAATTCCAGGGAGACCTTCGAGCACACCCCCTGGCAACAGGCTTACGACGACATCGAGGCCAAGAACCACCTCGACATCCTCAACCTCGCCTACGTAGCCTGCACACGCGCCGCCGACGAGCTATACATCTTCATGAAAGAGAAGAACACGCCCAAGGATGGCCCAGCCGACATCCGCGACTACCTGCTGAGCCTCCGCGACAATGCCGACTGGCTCCCCGACTGCGACTTCGGCATGGAACCCGCCGGACTGCTCCTCGACACCGCAAGCGCCGGAAAGGGTGGCCTCGTGCTCTCCTACGGGCAGCCCCCCTCGGCCGAGCACATCGCCACCCGCACCCGCAAGCTCGACGAGAAGCGGAAAAACGGCCAAAGCGAGTCCCGACCGCTGGACGACTACTACGTCAACATGGACATCCCCAAGATCAACTACCGGGTGTCGGACCTGCCGCCACACGAGACCGAAAGCGCCAGCCGCCACGCCATACGCCTGGGCAACGTCGAGCACGCCATCCTCGAGGGCATACGCCCCGGCCACGATCCCATAGCCGAGGCCGACCGCCTGCTGCGGCGCGCCCTGATCAGGGGATACCTCACACGTGCCGAACACAATGACATGACAGAGGAACTCCACGCCCTGCTCGCCTGCGGGCAGGCCCGTGAGTGGTTCGGTCCCGACGTCAAGGTCTTCGCCGAGCGCACACTCAAGGCAGACATCACCGGCCAGGACCGCCGCCCCGACCGCATCGTAGTAGACGCCGACAACATCGCCACCGTCATCGACTACAAGACCGGCGACAGGCGCCCCGCCAAGCACCGCGACCAGGTGCGCGAATACATCACGCGCCTACGCGCCACGAGCCTCTTCGCCGACGTCCGAGGCGTGCTCTGGTATCTCAAGGACCGGGAAAACCCATTCGACTGGGTCGCCGACTGATGCGCCCCCTCCCGGCGCCGTATTGCGGACGCACGGGCGGCTGGGGGCGGAAGCACCCTGGTGCGTCCCTACAGGCGGTCGTGGTCGGCGCGGCACTGGCCGTCGCGCCGGTACTCCGACGGCGACACACCCGTGGCGTGGCGGAAGTACTTGCCGAAGAAGGCCTGCGACGAGAACGACAGCCGCGTGGCTATCTCCTTGATGCGCAAGGACGTGGATGTGAGCATGATTTTCGCCTCCCGCACCACGTACATCTCTATGTAGTCGCTGGCCGTGCGCCCGAAAGCCCGCTTCAGCACCGCACTCAGATGCTTGGGAGAAATGCCCAGCAGCGCCGAGTAGTACTCCACGTCGCGGTGACGGTGGAAGTGCTTTCCCAGCAGGTACAGGAAGTGGGCCGTGATCTCACGGTTGCGCCCCGACAGCGCCGAAGTGTCGTCGGGCAGGCGCCGCTCGATGATCTCGTAGAGCGCCGCCTTGAAGATGCACCCGGCCTTGCGCGACGTGTGCGCGCCGGGAAGCTCGTTGGCCGTCATTGCCCGCAGCAGGCCGACGTAGGGCCTCAGCGCCTCCACCCCACCCGGCTGCATGCGCACCACCGGGTCCATGTGGGCCTTGATGACCAGCGGCAGCAGGTCGTCGAGCGTCGGCACGATACTATTCTCCACACGCTCGGTGCACCCTATCGTGGTCACCTGCAGCGGCTCGTCGCTGTGCAGAGTGAAGCTTGTCATATAGCTGTAGGGCCGCAGGATACCGATGGTGTTTGGCTCCAGGCGGTAACGGGTCTCGTCGACGCCGATGGTGGCGGAACCGCTGTGCACGGCCATCAGCATCAGCGAGTCGAAACGCAGCGGACAGAAGTCCGTGGCGCTGCCAGTCATCGGGCCTTCGTAGAGCCACATCTCCGGACCCAGCGACGACCCGTAATGCTCGGCGTTCAGCTGCGCCAGCGTCAGTATGCGGCTCTCCATCAATCAGGAATGACGGCGGATGGCGCGGAATAGGAAGCCGACGTGGCGCGTGGCAGTGGGGAAAAAGCCGTAATGCTCGCTCATGATGGAAAAGCGTTCGCGAAGCGACTCGAACTTATGGCGGCGCGTCAGTCCGCCATCGAGATAGTGAATGGTGACACAGCGCAGGTTCTCGCAGCGTCCGGGGGTGGTGGCGCGGATGCAGCGCACACACCAGTCGTAGTCGGCCGAGAGGCGGTAGCGGGTGTCGAACTCGGGCGCCAGTTCGCGGCGCACCATGAAGGCCTGGTGGCACACCAGCATTCCCCGGGCGAAGCTATCGGCCGTCAGCACCCTCGGCGCCGACAAGTGGCGGGGGCGCAGGAGCGTTCCCGCCGCGTCCACAATCATCGTGTCGCCGTAGATTATGTCCGGGTCGCGCTCGGCGGCCATGGCGTATCGCGACAGCGTGGCTCCGGTGGCCAGCCGGTCCCCGGCGTTGAGGAAGAGCACGTACTTGCCCCGGGCCATACGCAAACCTTTGTTCATGGCGTCGTAGAGTCCTCGGTCGGGCTCCGAGAGGATGCGCAGACCGGGTGTGGAATGGCGCCGTGCCACCGCCAGCGTGTCGTCCGTGCTGGCCCCGTCAATGACGAGGTGCTCGAAATCCACGCACTTCTGCTCGCGTATGCTCTGCATGGTGGCCGGAAGCGTACCGGCGGCGTTGTAGGTCACCGTGATGACCGATATCAGGGGAGTACTCATTCTAATCTGCGTCTTTATGATGCAAAGATAGCGAATTTTTCCGTAAGCCAGGCCATATATGGCGACAAAACCCCTAACGACCACACGATGGCGGCATACGAAAACGTGCCGAAGCGGAAAGATGTCCGTTTCGGCACGCCGTGTTCTGTCAGTGTCGCTGTGGTCAGCCCTCCTCGATAGCGTCGTTGGGGCAGACGGCGGCACAACTGCCGCAGCTGATGCACGTGTCGGGGTCGATGTGGTAGATATCGCCCTCGGAGATAGCCTCCACGGGGCAGACGGGCAGACATGTGCCGCAGGCGACACACTTGTCGGTGATTACGTAAGCCATGGTTTAGTTCTTTATTTTTTGTTCAGGTTTTGCTTTTTGCGGACGGGCACATACCCATTCGTGGGTGCAAAGTTAGTGAGAAAATCCCGATTGCCAAAGCCGAAGGCCGAAAAAAATACTCAAATGTGAGTATCGACCCTCGCCAGGCCTCGTTCCGCCCCCTCTTGCGCCGTCCGTGCGCCCATTGACCAATGTCGGCCTCGATGGGTTCGTAAAAGTCCCCATGCCTCCCAGATTCTGTCGTAAATGTTAAATTTCATTCCCTGTTAGCGTGCGCAATATGGAAAAAATCATTTTCCAGGCAGTAAAAAATTTGCACTCATTAACAAACTGACATCTATTTTTAGAACAATTTAACGGTTTTTTTAGCCTCCCAAACTGCAATCGTTCATAATTTTGCACTCGCAAGGAGGAAACATCCATGAATTGAGACTGACATGGATGGTTCATAATTTTTGAAGCAATAGTGATATAATTAATAGGAGTGAGGTAGGAGCTTTCCAAGCTCGGGAGAGTCTAAATTGCCACCGCCTCACAAAGCAAGGAGAAATTGTGAAATTTCTCCTTGTTTTTTGTTTCTGTTCAGCCTGCATCGTGCGGCGACGCGCCAGCAGTTCATGTGCAGGACGAAAATTTCCCCGGATATATAATGCGGTCCCGTCATCGAAGCCATCATGGCCGACCTCACTTGCGGTCGCGGCGTAGCTTGCTGAGGTATTCGGGGGTGATGCGCAGGTAGGAGGCGATCATGCGCAGGGGCACGCGGGCCATGATTTCGGGACGCGACAAGAGAAAAGTCTCGTAGCGTTGCTGGGCGGTACCGACAAGCTCGCTGTCACGTTCCTCGTAGCGGAAGAGCTGCCGCTGGGCCAGGCGCAGGTTCCACAGGGCGAAAGACAGGTTACGCTCCAGCAAGGCGTCGTAGTCGGCGCGGGCCACGCGCAGCAGCTTGCAAGGCGTACAGGCCTCGTAGTTGACGGCCGACGGCCGCCCCTGATCGTAGCAGTGGTGCGAGAGCACCAACGTGGCCGGCAGCCCGAAGGCCTCCGTCACCTCCCGCCCGCAGTCGGTACGCCAGATGCGCATGATGCCCTCGACAAGCACATAGAGGTTGTCGTCGAACTCCCCGGCGCGGATTATGGCTCGACCGCGGGGCAGTCGCAGCAGCCGTCCGAGCGAGATGAACTCGTCGGCCAGAGTTCGCCCCATGCGCATAGAGCATTCCATGTTGAGGTCGTCGCGCAGGCGCTCCCTGGCGGAAGCGCTCAGCCGCAGGACCCGCAGACCTTTGTCTGTATCTGTTTTCATCGTCCGCAGTCTTTGTTTTGGCAAAGTTAGCAATAAAAGTGGATAATGGAGGCTCCCTCGTCCGCAATCGCAGATTCTCCGCCTCAGAAGCGGACGCCGACGGAGGCCGAGAAGGTCTCTATGGAGTTGAAGAAGTTATAGTGGTGGCCGCGGAACCAGTGGCCGTCCACCTTGCCGGCCAGGCCGAAGAAGAAGTCGGAGACGTTGTAGACCAGTCCCATGCGCCCCAGGATGTTGAGCGTCCATGTGTTGCGCCGTCCGCCGGAACTGCTGCGCATGCTGTGCTTGACGCCGACCGAAGGAGCCGCAGTGACGTTGAACACGAACCCGCGCCCGAAGACGAGATTGTAGCCGTAGCCTACAATCAGGGAGTAGTCGTTGTAGTCGAACCGGTATTTCGTGTCGTTGCTGAGCAAGTGCTGGAGCATCTCCGGCGGCAGGGTGGAAAAGTCGATGTCGATGTCATGGTTGGAGACGGAGAAGCCGGCGATGAAGCTGCCGGCGCTGCGTTTCTGGAGGTTGGAGAACCCGTAGACGCACCCCTGCGAATACTTGGTGTGGTTGAAGAAGTAGTAGGCGTTGACGCCGATGGAGCGGAAGCTGACGCCGGGGATGTGCTTCTTGAAGAGGCGCCCGTCGTTGTAGTCGCCGAAGCGGCGCAGGTAGGTGCCGCCGGTGTTTTCGGAACAGTACCCCTCGGCATAGAAGCGGGCGCAGGTGAAGGCGAACTCCAGGCGCTTGTGTAGCAGGGGCTTGTTGCCGATGACGTTGCTCATGTCGAGGCTGTAGCCGAGGCTGACGGCCATGTACTGGAGGTAGAAGCCGAGCTGGCTGTATGGCTCGGAGAGCATCCATATGGGCACGTCGCCCTTGAAGTCCATGGCGTAGGAGTCTAACCAGTTGTCGTTGACCAGGCGTGCCTTCCAGCGCTTGCCGGTGCCCTGCACGTATTCGGGCTCGTAGTAGTTGAAGGCGTGGTTGGCCCAGTTGTAGACATCGACGCAGAATCCCAGGAACTTAGGATATATGACAGATGTGTCAGCCATCTGGAGCGTGCCGGCGTGGAGGCGGTTCCACCACCAGTCCGGGAGCCGGGAGCGCGGCACATCCATGGGGAGCTTGCCGCCAAGGATGGACTCCGGGGAGGTCTGCACGGCGATGGTGTCGATGTCGGCAAGGGTATCGGCAGGTTCCTCACCCCTGGCCGTCAGGCACGGCAATGCCAGCAGCATACACAGCACTGCGGACAGGCAAACGGACGAGAGTCTCCGGGTCATGGAATCAGACGGCGACTTTGCAGGTGAGGTCTCCTATCTTGATGAGGTACACGCCGTGATTATTGAGCGTCATGCGGTAGTTGCCGGCCTGCAGGGAGCTCTGCGCCACGAGGTGGCCGAGGATGGAGTAGACCTTGACCTGGACGGGCTTGTTGGTGGTGATGTAGATGACGCTGCGACCGGAGCGGATCTCGACATCGACCTGACGGACGACGATGCGGGCCTCGGGCACCGCGTCAATGCGCGCGATGTCCCAGCTGCGTGCCGCCGCCTCCCAGGGCAACGCCAGCAGCAGAGCGGCTATCACCACCAGCAGGCGGCGCCTCAACGTCCTGGTCATCTCAACTATCTTCTTCCTATTCAATGTCAATGCACATCGGCAATGCTCAGGCCAAGCCACGTCGGAGACGTGCGTTCATCCGCCGAGGCCGCGCCCTGCACATTGTTGTGCGCATTACACTTTTCAGGGCGTAAAATTACTAAAAATTTCTTATCCGTGCAAACGCCGACTCAGTCGCCGTGCGCGGCGATGAGTTCCTTGGCCCTGGGGGCGTCTTTTTCGTCCACCAGGAGGGTTGCGCCGCCGGTGCCTCCGCCAAGCGACGGGAACACGGAGTTAGTACCTGTGTCCTGCACCTGCGCCGCAATGCCGGCGTCGGCGAGCATGCCGCGCACTATGTACGCCTGCTCGGGCGTGCTGTAGGTTCGTAAAGCCTTCATCATAGCTTCTCTGTTTTGAAAGTTTATATAAACTTCCAACGTCGCCATCCGTCCGAAAGTTGAAAACCGCGAATTGCAGGGATGATTCTATTTTATGCCGCGCCGGTCGAGGGCGCGTCGGTAGTCCAGGGCGTTGCGCTGGTGCTCGGAATAGTCGGCGGTGAAGGCGTGGCGGCCGGAGAAGTCGGGCAGGGCGCACATGTACAGGTCATCGGAAGGCTTTGAATCGAGTATGGCGTCTATGGTGGCCGGCTCGACGGTTCGGATGGGGCCCGGCGGCAGTCCGGCCACACGGTAGGTGTTGTAGGGCGACTGTATGGCCAGGGCATTGCGGCCCACGCGGCGCATGACGAAGTCGTTTGCGGCGAAGCGCACGGTAGGGTCGGCCTGCAGGCGCATGCCCTTCTGCAGGCGGTTGATGTAAAGGCGCCCGATGCGGCCGCGCTCGTCGGCGTGGTTCGTCTCCTCCTCGGCTATGGAGGCGATGATGACCACCTCTTCTGGCCTGAGGCCGAGCTTGGAAGCCTTTTCTCTCCTCCCGTCAGTCCAGAAAGAGGTGTAGACCTTGCCTACGCGCTCTATGACCTTGCGCGGCGAGTCGGTCCACCAGGCCTCGATGGTATTGTTGAGAAATAGGGCGTCGGCGTTGTCGGGCGTCAGACCGTACCCTGCCATGAGGGAGGCGTCGCTCAGGGCGCTGTCGAGCTGTGCGGGGGTGAAGCAGAAGCGGGCGGCGACGGCGCGGGTGATGTCAGCGCGGGTGCGCAGGTTGTTGTATGTCAGCCGCACGGGACTCTGCCGCCCCTTGCCGATGCGCCAGGCGGCCTGCAGGCGGCTCGTCCCCTTCCCTATCTCGTAACGGCCCGGATGCCCGTGGAGCTTGAGGCCCAACAGCGAGGCGGTGCGCTGCAACGAGGCTGCGTAGTCCCGACCATAATACTTGGCCAGCGAGTCGTTGACCATCTGCTCGGAGGCTCCGGGGGGCACGAGGATGACGGACTGCCGGGGTGTGCCGCCCAGGAAGAGCAGCACCAGCCCGGCGCAGATGATGACGGCCAGCAGCAGGGCCGTCCCGACGAAGATATGCTTCCTCTTCAGTTTCATGCTGCAAAGGTAGTAATTAATTAGGAATCAAGAGTAATCATCGGGGACAGAGCGATTATGAAAGAAAATGGCCGGATCCGCGTGGGTATGGCGAATCCGACCGCACGGGTCCGCCGGTTTGCATGGGAACTGTTGGTTGTTGTTGGTGGCGGGTGGTCCGTATGGGTGTGCGCCACGGAGCGGTGTCCGCACAGGCGCAGCCAGCGTTTTCAGGCTGCAAAATTACCGGCGGGCGCACACCGGCGGTGGTACGGTTTGTAAATCGTACCCGAAAAAGGCCATAGTCCATGCGTATTTCACAACAACAACCCGTGAACTGTAGGGGCGTACCTAAAGTTTGGGGCGGAGGGTCTTGCCCAACTTCCGGTATTCGGCGGCGGTCAGCCCTGTGAAGCGGCGGAACCAGAGGGAGAAGGAGCGACGCGAGCCGAAGCCCACCATCTCGGCGACACCTTCCAGAGAGTAGTGGCCGTAGTGGTACTCGTCGTCGAGCAGGAGCATGGCGCGGCGGATGCGCACACGGTTGACCAGGGTGGTGAAGTTGCAGCCGAAGCCTTGGTTTACGACCTGCGAAAGGTACTGGCGGTTGGTGTCGAGGGCCTGTGCAAGGGTGGCCAAAGAGAACTCGGCACGGTAGACGTCCTCGCTGCCGAGCAGATACTCGCGCACTCGATCCACCAGGGCGGCCGCCTTGTCGTCGTCCAGGCTCGACGTAGCATACTTCTCCGAATCACGGTTCTCAATCCAATCAGAATCCTTGGCAGCGGCCTGGAGCTGTCGGTAGAGGCTCTCGGAGCGGTGCCGCAGCCTACGATTTACGCGCAGCAGCCAGTAGGAGAAGATGATCACGACGACGACCACCACACATAGGCCCACAATGAGGGTGCCACGCTTGAGGGAGCTGTAGCGGGCGGCGTCGATATCGCGCTGCATGGCGCGACGGTTGGCGCTGAAAGTGATGTCCTGGAAGTCCACGGCCTGCTGCTCGCTGCTCAGCGAGTCCTTGAGCTCGAGATAGCGCATTCTATAGTCGCGCGCCATACGGACGTCGCCACGCCGTTCGGCCTCTTCGGAACGCAGCAGATAGGCCGTCATGCGCACGTCGGCCATACTGCAGCGCGTAGCCATCCGCTCCAGTGTGTCGAGGCTGGCCTCGTACTCCCGGTAACGTTCCTGCGCCAACAGCACCTGCCCTTTCAGCACCAGCACGGAAGTGAAGCTGCGCGAGTTGATGTAATCGTGCGGCAGCATGCGCAGGATGGAGTCGTAGCGTGCCAGGGCGACGTCGGGGCGCCCTTCGTGGTCGGCGAGGGCGCCCTCGCACCATAGCTGCGAGATGTCGCGGCGCAGGCCCGCAGGCTCGCCGCTGGCATGCCAGGCCCGCACTATCGGACCGACTACCTGTGCGCTGTCCAGGCCGTAGGCCACCATCAGCAGGTTGCGGAAGGCGGTGTGGAAGGTACGGTAGTCGCGCTGCCGCAGGGCGGAGGCGCATGAGCGGCGCAATGAGCCGAGGGCCTGGTGCCACATGGGCGCCCGGAAGCCGCTCGACAGGGTCACGCTCATGTAGGCGACACCCAGGCATAAGTCGAGCTTGGCACGCGGCAGCGACGTGCGCTCTATGATTTCCTGTGCGGCGGCCAGGTCCTGCAGGGCAGCCGGCATGTCCGACGACAGCATGAAACGCGTGTCCCAGCGGCCGTAGTAGCCTTCGAGACACTCAGCAATCTCGGACTCCGACATGCCGGGGCGGTAGCGTTCGGCCACAATGGTGTAACAGAGCATGGCGCTGTCCGGCTTCTCCTTCTTATACATGAAGTCCTCGCCCATGTCTATCAGCCGGCTCGAGGCCAGGCGCAAGTAGCGGGTGTACTGTGCCTGGTTCCAGGCCGAACGGTCGGCGACGGTGGCATAGGCCCATGCCGCAAGCGGCAACATCGCCGCCAGCAGCGCGAGAAGGAGTGTCCGAAGTCTCTTCATGTCCGCAAATTTAGCGATTATTACCGTCCGCGCCAAATATCCTGCGTCGCTCATGCGTTAAGGAAACAATGATGAAGCTGAGTGTGATAATCCCGGTGCACGACCGGGCGGAGCTGCTGGAGCGGTGTCTGGCGAGCGTGGAGGCGCAGTCGTGGCGACCGCTGCAGGTGGTGGTGGTCGACGACGGCTCGTCGGACGCGTCGGCGCAGGTCGCGCTGGCGTGGGGTTCGCGCGTGGCCGCGCCGGACTTCGAGGTCGAGGTCCTCACCCAGGCCCAGGCTGGAGCAGCGTCGGCCCGACGCGCCGGAGCCGGCAGGGCCACCGGCCAGGTGCTCGCCTTCTTCGACAGCGACGACACCATGCGCCCCGACTTCGCCCGGGCCATCATGGAGGCCTTCGCCTCGCGCCCCGGCTGCGAGCTGGTCTTCTGGAAACGGATGCAGCACCACGCCGGACGCTCGCGGGTGCTTCCCTACCGGCGGCGCCTGTCGCTGGCAACGCACGTGGTGCACTGCCAGCTCAGCACCCAGAGCTGCGCCGTGAGCCGAGGGCTCTACGACCGCTCCGGCGGCTGGGACCCGGACCTGCCGCGCTGGAACGACTGGGAGCTAGGCATACGCTACATCTGCAGCCTGCACGGGCCGGCCGTCGGCATAGGCAGGGTGCTGGCCGACATCCTCGTGCATCCAGACTCCATAACCGGCGACAGCTTCCTGGCCGCCGCCGGACACCTGGAGAAGTCGCTGATGGCCGCCCTGGCCTTCGCCGCCACCCTCCCGGACAGCCGACAGCACCATCTTCGCCGACTCATAGCCTACAAGACGGCCATCCTCGCCGCACTCTACACCCGCGATGGAGACCCCGAACTCGGCCGCAAGACCCTCCTCACGGCTCTCGACCTCCTGCCCGACACTGCCTGCCGCCATATATTAAAGTGTGTCTACGCCTACACATGCCGCGGCCTCCGAGGCGCCGACCGCTGGGCAATACCCCTGATTGTTCACTGAGACATGACTACAACTGAAACCATTTCTGCACCGGCCGAGCGGCTGTGGACGGCGGAATACTGGAAGGTGATGACCACCAACTTCCTGCTCTTCTTCGCCTTCTACCTGCTCACGCCCCTGCTCCCCATATACCTCGATGCGCAATTCTCCGCCGACAAGGACATGATCGGCCTGGTGCTCAGCGGCTACGTCGTGGCCACCTTCCTGGTGCGCCCCTTCAGCGGCTTCGTCGTCGACACCTTCGACCGCAAGAAGGTGCTCACACTGTGCTTCCTCTTCTTCTTCGTCTGCTTCGCCGGATACATCGGCACCGGCACGCTGCTGATGTTCGCCATCGTGCGCACCATCCACGGCCTGCCATTCGGCGCCGCCACCGTGGCCAACTCCACGGCCGCCATCGACGTGCTCCCCTCCTCGCGCCGCAACGAGGGCCTGGGGTTCTACGGACTTAGCAACAACCTGGCCATGGCCATAGCCCCCTCCGCCGGAATATGGATCTACCACGCCACCGGCAGCTTCGAGCTCCTATTCTGGCTCTCGCTGGTGCTGGCCGGGATGGGCTTCTTCATGTCCACCACCGTGCGCCTGCCCCGGCGCGAGCCCGTGCCCGGCAAGCGCAAGCTCGACTGGGACCACTTCTTCCTCAACCGCGCCTGGCTCATGGCCCTCAACATCCTGCTCTTCGGCCTCTGCTGGGGCATCATGAGCAACTACGTGGCCATCTACGGCCAAGAGAAGCTCGGCATCACCGACGGCACCGGCCTCTTCTTCGCCCTGCTCTCGGGAGGCCTGGTGCTCTCGCGACTGACAGGCAACAAGGCCCTGCGCAAGGGACGCATGACGCACAACTGCTCCCAGGGCGTGCTCCTCTCCCTGGCCGGGTACACCCTGTTCGCCCTCGCCCTCGGGCCGTGGAGCTACTACGGCTCGGCCATGCTCATCGGCCTGGGCAACGGACGCATGTACCCCGCCTTCCTGAACATGTTCGTGACGGTGGCCCGCCACGACCAGCGCGGCACCGCCAACTCCTCCATCCTCGTGTCGTGGGACCTGGGCATGGGCCTGGGCATACTTGCCGGAGGCTTCGTGGCCGAGTACACCGGCTTCTCGGCCGCCTTCTGGGTATGCGCCGCCGTACAGGGCGCCGGGACCCTGCTATTCCTCATCGCCACCCGCCGCTTCTACCTGAAACGACGCCTCGAATAGCCCTGTTGCCCATATCGGAAATATGTGCTAATTTTGCAGAATAATAGCGTAATATGTCAAGCAATTCCACTCCTGCGTGGCTGCGGTCCATACCGCCCGTGACGCGCAACCTCATCATAATCAACGTGCTAATCTGGGTGCTGGAGTTCATCCCCGGCTTCGAGCACATGCTCATGCGCCGCCTGGCCCTCCACTTCTGGGGCGCCGAGGTCTTCAACCCGGTGCAGTTCATCACCTACGCCTTCATCCACGATCCCGGCAACCCGCTCCACGTAGGCTTCAACATGTTCACTCTATGGATGTTCGGCCGCCTCATGGAACAGGTGTGGGGCTCGCGCCGCTTCCTCATCTTCTACTTCGTGTGCGCCGTCGGCGCCGCCCTGATGCAGGAGCTGGTGTGGCAGTTCACCTGGGTCAACGAGCTCGCCGAACTCAACAAGATGCCGGCAGGACAGATGAGCGCCCTGCTCGACCAGTGGCACCAGCAGGATCCCGCCGCCCTCGCCGCACAGCTGAACATGTTCAAGGCCCAGCTTCTTTGCGTAGGCGCCTCGGGAGCCATCTTCGGCGTGCTGCTCGGCTTCGCGTTCGTCTTCCCCAACCTGCCCCTCTACCTTTTCTTCATCCCCATACCCATCAAGGCCAAGTACATGGTCATCGGCTATGCCGTGCTTGAGTTCTTCCTGGGCGTGAGCGGCGGCGGCACCGTGGCCCACTTCGCCCACCTCGGCGGCATGATCTTCGCCCTTCCCATGCTCCTGTGGTGGATGCACAACGGCACCCTCCGCGGCCGCAAATTCTGGTAACTTGGACATCAAAAGCATCACCGCCACGGGCTGGCTGATCTTCGCCAACGCCATCATCTTCGTGCTGGTGCTGGCCACGGGCCTGCCGGAACCGTACACGTCGCTGCCGGCCGACCCGGCACAGGCGCTCCGGCACCCCTGGACGCCCGTCAGCTACATGCTCGTGCACTACAGCTTCTGGCACCTGCTCATGAACATGCTCTGGCTGTGGCTCTTCGGGCGCGTGCTGGAGAACGTATGGCCCGAACGCCGAGTGGTGCGCCTCTACCTCCTCGGAGGCCTGGCAGGCGCCCTCTTCTACATCCTGGCGAGCCTGTGGCTCTCCCACGCCGGATACCTCTGCGGCGCCTCGGCGGCCGTGGTGGCCGTCATGACCGCCGCCGGACTGCGGTGTCCCAATATGGAGGTGCGGCTGATGCTCATCGGCACCGTACGCCTGAAATGGATAGTGGCGGCCGGAGTGCTGCTTCTCTTCGTAGGCGCAGGCGGCGCCGGCTTCTGGGCGCACCTCGGCGGACTCGTGGCCGGAGCCTCCCTGGCGCTCGTCCGCACACGTCACCGCCCTTATCCCAAAGCCCCCAAGCCGGCACACCGGCCCTCGCGCCGACGCGCCCGTCAGCTCGGCCGCGAGCTTGAACTCCGACGCCTCCAGGGCCAGCGCCTCGACCAGCTCCTCGACCGCGTCCGCCTCAGCGGCTTCGATTCCCTCTCACCCGCCGAGCAGGCCGAACTCAAACGCATCTCCGACGGTTTAAAGAACGAGAATTGAGAAATTGCGGCGTCGCTGCAATTCCTGATTACTAATTGACATGACACCCAGCTACATACTGCGCCTGATCGGCAAGATACTGACCTACCTCCTCTACCTGTCCACTGTGCTGTCGGCCTATGGCGGCTTCATCCCGCCACGACTGTGGGCGCTGCCGTCGGTGCTGGCGCTGGCATTCCCCTACCTGCTGATACTCAGCCTCTTAGTGGCCGTGGCGTGGCTCGTGGGAAGGCGCATCTTCACCGCCATCGCCGGCGGACTGACGATGGTGGCCTGCTGGCCCGTCGCCACAGCCGCCTGCCCCGTCGCCTTCAGCTCAGAACCCGAGAACCCCTGTTTCTCACTGATGACCTACAACGTCTACGACCTGCAGGACTACCAGCACCCAGAGGCCACAGGCTATTCCCGCTCCCTGGGCGAAGTAATCCGTTCGAAGGCCGATATCGTCTGCCTCCAGGAACTCTATAACCTGCCGCGCCTCAACGCCGAGCTGAGCAGCCAGAGCGACTCGTTGCGCCGCCTCTATCCATACATCATCAAGGGGAAGCCCTTCGAAGGCTCCTACACACCGTTCATGCTGCTGAGCAAGTTCCCCGCCCGCGAGGTTCCCATCCCCGAGCGCTACTGGGCCGACTGCGCCCTCTACCGTGTGCAGCTCCCCGGCCAGGTCATCCACGTGCTCAACGTCCACCTCACCTCCTACCAGCTCACGCAGTCCGAGCGCCAGGTCGTCAGCAACATCCGCAGCCTCCGATCGGCCCGCGAGAGCCTGAAGATGGACAGGCCCCTGTACGACAAGCTGTCGGTGGCCTTCCGCGACCGCGAGGAGTGCAGCCGCGCCATCCGCGAGCTCATCGACTCTATCCCCGGCCCGCTGGTGATCTGCGGAGACTTCAACGACGTCCCCGGCTCCTACGCCTACCGCACCATCCGCGGGAACGACATCTCCGACGCCGTGGCCAAGACTACCTTCGGTCCCATGATCACCTACCACGCCCACGGCTTCCTCTTCCACATCGACCAGGTGCTCTACCGCGGCGACCTGCGCCCCAACAGCGCCCGCCGCGGCTCCATCCGCAGCTCCGACCACTACCCCCTGACGGTCATCTTCAGCTACTGAAAGTGAACTTTCGGACCATATTGGGAACTGGATGTCGACCATGCCGGGATAGAGCGGCGGCCACATGGGACACAACCCTTTGGCGTCTGTGAGTGTTCACCCGGACGGAGGACAATAAGACAATAAAAGGAAAGCTACACAGTTTATATATAATAGGACTAATCTAAAACCTACATACATATTACATGAGACTACGAAAAGGACTTATGAGTGTGGCGTCGGCGCTGCTGCTGGCGGCCATGCCGGTCTGCGCGTTCGCCCAGGGCGGCCATGAGAACCCGTTCCTGAAGCCCTACCCGGGCAAGTACGGCATACCGCCCTTCCAGGACATCACCACGGCCGACTTCCTGCCCGCCATCAAGGCCGGAATCGCCGAGCAGGACCAGAACATCCTCAACATCGTGCGCAACCGCGCCGTCCCCGACTTCGACAACACCATCATGCCGCTGGAGAACCTGTCGCCCATCCTCGACCGTGTCGCCGGCGTCTTCTACCACTACAACGAGGCGCTCAACACACCCGACTTCGCCGAGATGGCCGACCAAGCCATACCCCTGCTCAACGAGAGCCGGAACAAGCTCTACCTCAACGACCAGCTCTTCCAGCGCATCAAGCAAGTCTACGACACCCGCAACGACAAGGGCCGCAAGCTCACGCCCGTGCAGAAGCGAGTCATCGAGAAGTACTACCGCCAATTCACCGAGCAGGGCGCCAACCTGCCCGAGGACAAGAAAAAGGAACTCGTGGCCGTCAACGACCAGCTCTCCAAGCTCTTCATCCAGTTCAACCGCAACCTGCTCAACTCCACCAACAGCTTCTACATCACCGTCTACGACAAGGCCGACCTGGCCGGCCTGCCGGAGTCGAGCGTGAACGTGGCCGCCGAGGAGGCCGCCAAGCGCGGCCTGCCGGGCCTGTGGGTCTTCACACTCCACGCTCCCAGCCGCCTGCCGGTGCTCCAGTACGCCCAGAACCGCGGCCTGCGCGAAGCCATGTACAAGGGCTACACCCACCTGGCCTCACAGGGTCAGTACGACAACAGCCCCGTCATTGCCCAGATCGTGAAGCTCCGCGCCGAGAAGGCAAAGATCATGGGCTTCGACAACTTCGCCCAAATGATGACCAGCCGCGTCATGGCCAAGACCCCGGAGGCCGCCGAGAGCCTGCTCATGCAGGTATTCGAGCCCGCCGTGGCCCGCTCCAAGCAGGAGGTGAAGGACATGCAGGCCATCGTCGACGCCGAGGGCGGCAACTTCAAGATCGCCCCCTGGGACTACTACTATTACTCCGAGAAGGTCAAGAAGCAGAAGTATAACCTGAGCGAAGCCGAGCTGCGCCCATACTTCGAGGTCAACAACGTGCTCAACGGTCTCTTCTACGCCGCCGAGAAGCTCTACGGCATCAAGCTGGTGGAGATGCCCGACGCTCCCAAGTACATGGACGAGGTGAAGGTCTACGACGTGCAGGACGCCAAGACCGGCAAGCACATCGCCGTGTGGATGTGCGACTACTTCCCCCGCGCCTCCAAGCGCCAGGGCGCCTGGATGGAACAGCTCCAGGGCGCAGGCATCTACGAGGACGGCAAGTACCGCCGCCCCATTGTCTATAACGTCGGCAACTTCACCCCTCCCACGGCCGACGCTCCCTCGCTGCTGACCCAGGACGAGGTAGAGACCACTTTCCACGAGTTCGGCCACGCCCTGCAGGGCATGCTCACCCAGGCCCCCTACCGCTCCATCGCAGGCACCAACGTGGACCGAGACTACGTGGAGCTGGCCTCCCAGATCAACGAGCACTGGGCCTGGACACCCGAGGTCATGGCAGTCTACGCCAAACACTACAAGACGGGCGAGGCCATGCCCGACTCGCTGATGCAGAAGATGCAGGCAGCCTCCAAGCACAACCAGGGCTTCATCACCACCGAGCTCGCAGCAGCAGCCCTGCTCGACATGAACTGGGGCCGAAACGACGGCACCAACGTCAACGTGCCCGAGTTCGAAGCCGCCGTGGCCAAGAAGATCGGCCTGCCCGAGGAGATCACCTACCGTTACCGCTCGCCCTACTTCAAGCACATCTTCGGCGACGACGGCTATGCCTCCGGCTACTACACCTACCTCTGGGCCCAGGTGCTCGAGGCCGACGGCTGGGAACTCTTCGAGGAAAAGGGCGTCTTCGACCCCAAGACCGCCGCTTCCTACAAGAAGAACATCCTGGAGTCCGGCGACACCGAGGACCCCTCCGTGCTCTTCAAGCGCTTCCGCGGCCACAATCCCGACCCGAAGGCTCTGCTCCGCCTCCGCGGCCTCATAGATAAATAATCCCTTGACCGAATATAGTAAGGGCGCCGGTGCATGACAGCATCGGCGCCCTTTATCGTCGAGTTGTGCTTCTTACTTGCCGAGGCCGTCGGCGGCTTTGAACTTAACCACCTTGCGTGCCGGAATCACCAGCTTCTCCTTGGTGCGGGGGTTGATGCCCGTGCGTTCCTTCATCTCGTTCACCTGGAAAGTGCCGAAGCCGATGAGCTGTACCTTGTCTTCGTTGGCCAGGGCCTGGGAGATGCTCTCCAGGCAGGCGTCCAGGGCCGACTTTGCCTGAACCTTGTTCAGCGATGCCTTGGCGGCAATCTCGTTAATCAGATCTGTCTTGTTCATATCTGTCGTATTGGGTTGATTAATTTCGATGCAAATATACAAATTTAAACACACAGAGCATAATTTTTCCTCAATAAAATGAATTTTTACCCTTATTTAACCCTTTTGCGGGGTTCCAGCCCCCCATTTCAGTTCTTTTTCGGGGAAAAGTTGAGAGTTGTCGCAAGTCAGACACATCATGGCGCTTCCATACAATTCTCAAATTTTTTCACTATCTTTGTAACCGCAACTCTAAACTCGAAACTCTATGAACACCGATTCGCCGGGCACCGCCCACGAGAAAAAGGAGTACGAATACCGGGGAGCCATCCTGCCCGGGTTCCTGATGCTCTTCTTCACCTGCCTGCTGCTGCCGGGCATCCTCATCGCCAGCCTCTTCATCTTCCACGACGCCGAGGGGGAGCTCTCGCCACTGGGCATCGGCATCGTAGCCGTCTGCGGCATCGGCATACTCCTGGGCCTTGGCGGCTACTTCGTCCAGGAGCCCAACCAGGCACGCGTCATGCTCTTCTTCGGAAAGTACCGAGGCACCTGCCGCCGCACAGGATTCTACTGGGTAAACCCATTCCTGACGGTCAGGAAAATCTCACTGCGCATCTGCAACATGGACATCGAGCCCATCAAGGTCAACGACCTCATCGGCAACCCGGTGCTCATCGGCATGGTGCTGGTGTGGAAAGTCGAGGACACCTACCGCACCTTCTTCGACATCGACTCCAACAGCATGGGCGGCGCGTCCATCAACATGGCCATCCTCAGCAGCTTCGTGCGCATACAGGCCGACGCCGCCCTGCGCGAGGTCACCGGGCACTTCGCCTACGACGACCCGGCGGCGCGTCCCGACGGACTCACCCTGCGCGATGCCGGAGCCGAAATCGCCGACCTGCTCGAACATACCATCAACGAACGCCTCGGCATGGCCGGAATCCGCGTCGTCGAAGCCCGCCTCAACTACCTCGCCTACGCCCCCGAGATCGCCGCCGTCATGCTCAAGCGCCAGCAGGCCAGCGCCGTCATCGCCGCCCGCGAAAAGATCGTCGAAGGCGCCGTCAGCATGGTCCGCCTGGCCGTCGACAAGATCGCCGACCAGCAGATTGCCGACCTCGACACCGCCCAGAAGGCCACACTGGTCAGCAACCTCATGGTGGTGCTCTGCAGCGACGAGCCCGCACAGCCCGTCATCAACACCTCCGGCTCCTGAACATTTCCCCGCGCCTCCGCATTATTAATGAACAATGAAGAAGATACTTTTCGCGGCGCTTGTGTGCGCCGCCACCCTGAGCGCCGTTTCCTGCGGCAATCGCTCAGGCGAAACCGCCGACGGACAGCGTGACTCCGTCATCACCTCCGATTCGGCCAAGGCAGCAGCAGCCGTCGACTCCGTCAACGCATTCAACGACTCCGTCGACGCCGCCCAGGTCGCCAACAAATAGCTAAGAGCTGAGAGACTCCCGACACAACAAGTTGTCGCTGTACTCTCAGCTCTCAGCTTTAGCACCCGCTTTTGCCGCTCTAAACTTTTTTCACTAACTTTACGCCATAAATCCCATACTATGGAAAAGAAGAACCCACAATACCTGCAGGCACTGCGCCAGGCCATGAAAGAGAACGGCATCTACGCCGTCGTGGTCAGCGGCACAGACCCCCACCAGAGCGAGAACCCGCCCGCCCACTGGCGCGGCCGCGAGTGGCTCACCGGCTTCATGAGCGAGAACGGCACCAACGGCACCGCCGTCATCACTCCCTCCGACGCCCTCTGCTGGACCGATTCCCGATACTTCATCCAGGCCACCGAACAGCTCCGTGGCACCGGCTTCTCCATGATGGCCGAAGACGGCCCCGACGCCGTCGACCTCGTAGACTGGCTCACCGAGCACGTCCCCGCCGGAGAGACCGTCGGCATCGACGGCATGACATTCTCCGTCAGCGCCGCACAGCGCATGCAGCAGGAACTCGCCGACAACGGCGTCAAGCTCAACGACAACTTCCCCCTGTTCGATCACATCTGGCCCGACCGCCCCGCACGCCCCGCCAACAAGCTCTTCATCCACGACGAGGCAATCGTGGGCGAAGACGCCGGCAAGCGCATGGACCGCGTCATAGAGCAGACCCGCACCGAACTCGCCAACGCCGTCCTCCTCTCCTCGCTCGACGACATAGCCTGGACCACCAACCTACGCACCGCCGGCGACATCAACTTCTCCCCCATCTACGTCGCATTCCTCTACCTCGACGACCAGGGACGCCGCATCCTCTTCGTCGACGACGACAAGCTCACCGACGACGTCCGCGCACACCTTAATAAATATAAAGTAGAGACGCGCCCCTACGAGGCCGTACTCGACTTCGTGTCCACCCTGCCCAAGCCCACCCGCCTGCTGCTCGACCCCGACAAGACCGCCCGCGGCATCTACGACCGCGTAGCCTGCACCCCCGTCTTCGGCGGAGCCGCCGTGGCCAAGCTCAAGAGCATCAAGACCACCCACATGCTCGATGCCCTCCACCAGGCCATGATCAAGGACGGCGTGGCCCTGACGACCTTCTTCATGGAAGTCGAGGAGAAATACCCCTCCGGCACACTGACAGAAATCGGCCTGGCCCGCCGCCTGCGCGAGCTGCGCCTGTCGGACCCCACCTGCGTCGACGAGAGCTTCGCCGCCATCATCGGCTGGAACGGCAACGGCGCCATCGTGCACTACGAGCCCACCGAGGAGAGTTCCCTGGCCATCACCGGCCCTGGCCTGCTGCTCGTAGACAGCGGCGGCCAATACACCCGCGGCACCACCGACATCACCCGCACCATCGCCCTGGGCAACCCCACCGACGAGCAGAAGCACGACTTCACCCTCGTCATGAAAGGCCACATCGCCCTGGCCTCGGCCCGCTTCCCCAAGGGCACCCGCGGCTCACAGCTCGACGCCCTCGCACGCCAGTTCCTCTGGGCCGAAGGCAAGGCATACTACCACGGCACCGGCCACGGCGTCGGCTTCTTCATCAATTGCCACGAAGGTCCCCAGAACATACGCCTCAACGAGAACCCCGCCACGCTCGAACCCGGCATGGTCACCAGCGACGAGCCCGGCCTCTACCTCGAAGGCCGCTACGGCATCCGCTGCGAGAACCTCATCGCAACAGTGCCCTGGAAGACCACAGAGTTCGGAGACTTCTACCGCTTCGAGGTAATGACCCTCTTCCCCTTCGACCGCGACCTGTTCCAGACCGACATCATGACCGACCAGGAGCTCGACTGGGTCAACGCCTACCACGCCCGCGTCTATGACACCCTCGCACCCTACCTCAACGACAAGCAGGAAGTGTGGATGCGTGCCAAAACACTCCCCATAACCCGCGAAAAGTAAGCACCATACATGGCACTCATCAAATCCGTACGCGGCTACACGCCCGTCATCGGCGAGGGCACTTTCCTGGCCGACAACGCCACCATCGTCGGCGACGTCATCGTCGGTCGCGACTGCTCCATCTGGTTCGGCACCGTGCTGCGCGGCGACGTCAACTCCATCCGCATCGGCAACCGCGTCAACATACAGGACGGCAGTGTGCTCCACACCCTCTACCAGAAATCCACCATCGAGATCGGCGACGACGTCAGCATCGGCCACAACGTCGTCATCCACGGCGCCCACATCCACGACTTCGCCCTCATCGGCATGGGCGCCATCGTCATGGACGACGCCGAAGTCGGCCGCGGCGCCCTCGTCGCCGCCGGCAGTGTCGTGCTCAGCCGCACCAAGATCGGCGACCACGAGATGTGGGCCGGAGCGCCCGCCAAGTTCGTCAAGATGGTGGAGCCCGAGAAGGCCAAGGAGATGAACATCAAGATTGCCAAGAACTACCTCATGTATTCCCGCTGGTACGCCGAAGACGGCGAAGGCCAGATCGAGTAGCCACCCACAAGACTCAAAACGGGTCGCGGACGGCGTGCGGTAGTCACGCTGCCTGCGACCCATTTTGCGATGTTGTCCAGGTCGTCACGCTTGGGGAAGAAGCAGTTCATCATGCTCGAGAATCCGGCATCGGCATAAGCGGCCTTATAGTCTATATCCGCGTTGCCAAAATCCGACACAATCCCAAATCCCGACCTGTCTCACTCCACCATCACACGCCGTACTCCGGCCGTCATGGCAAAATCGTTAAATTGTTCCCGAAAATTCATTGCCTCGCATTTCGTCACTTCGTATAAAAGTCGTAACTTTGCGGCAGTGAAACGGCCAAAGCATCTCCTCCGCCTCCTCCTGGCGCTGCTGCCCCTGGCAGCGGCCTCGAGCGTCGTTGCCGGTCCGCCCGCACCCCCGCCCCCCGGCGTACCCTTCCGATACATCACCCTACGCCTGGCCAACGGGGCCGCCCTCGACGCCGGCAAGCTCGGCGAGCTACACCTCGAAGCCGACGCCCTGATCACCATCGGCACCGACGACAAGCGCCTACAGGTACCCCTCGACCAGGTCCTCGGCTGGGACATCCGCGCCGAAGAGAACTTCACCACCTCCGCCACGGTCGTCGGCCCCGACAGAATCACCTTCCGAGTCTTCCCCGGCGCAGTCGCCGTGGAAGGACTCAACGACACCGACCGGGTAACCCTCTGCGATACCTCCGGACACGCACACGTGCTGAAGCACACCGATACCACCTGCGCCCTCTTCACCACCGACCTGGCACCGGGCATCTACATCATCGCCGTCGCGGGCAAGACCCTCAAGTTCCTCGTGCCATGACCCGTAGACTCCTTTCGCTGCTGACCGTCGTGGCCATCGCCGTCGCCGCCTATGCCGCGGCCCCCCGCTGGCTCGACATCATCTTCCGCCAGCCCGACAGCGTCAGCTACATCGTCCGCACCATCCGCGCCGACTCCATAGCCTCCGCCGAGCACATCCCCGGCGAGGCGACGCAATACGACACCCTGCTCGTCACCACCAAGGCAGGCACGCGCCACGGCTTCGCCCTCGACTCCATGGCCCGCTGCGAGCTGCGCCCCCACGTCCCCGTCATATACATCAACACCGACGAGCCCGCCTACGACATCGTCGACAAAGTCAACTATCTGTCCGCCAAGCTCTCCATGTCGGCCGGGGCCGGCGTAGGCGCCGAGTTCGACTCCCTGCCTCCCACCACGATGAAAGTGCGCGGCCGAGGCAACACCACCCTCAACTTCCCCAAGAAGCCCTACCGCCTCAAGTTCGACAAGAAAATCTCCCTCTGCGGCCTCAAGAAGGCCAAGAACTACGCCTTGATAGCCAACTACATCGACGTCACCCTGATGCACAACACCTGCGCCTTCGCCATCGCCGAGCGCATGGGCCTCCCCTACACCAACCACTCCATCGCCGTCGACGTAGTCTTCAACGGCCGCTACTGCGGCTCCTACATGCTCACCGAGAAAATCGGCATCAACGCCGGCTCCGTCGACATCGACGAGGAGAAGGGCCTGCTGCTCGAGCTCGACGACCACATGGACGAGGACTTCTGCTACTGGTCACCCGGCCTGGGCATCCCCGTCATGGTCAAGGACCCCGACCTCACCGAGCTGGCCGAGGCCGACACCACCCTCAGCGCCACAGAGCGCTTCGACTCCATCAAGGCAGAGTTCAACGCCGCCGAGCGCTCGCTGCTATCCAGCGACACCGAAGCCTGGCAACGACACTTCGACCTCCCCTCGGCCGTGCGCTACCTCCTCATGCAGAACATCACCGGCAACTGGGAGTTCCACCATCCCCGCAGCCTCTACATCTTCCGCACCGCCCCGGGAGAGAAATTCTACTTCGGCCCCGCCTGGGACTTCGACTGGACCGCCGAATACTTCTCCTTCCTGGGAGCCGAATGCGACTACAACTACCCGCTGCTGCTCGACACCCCGGCATCGGAGATGTACCGCCTCATGGCCCGCTCCGAAGCCTTCTGGGACGCCTACCGCGCCGAGTGGCGCCGCTTCAAGACCCGTATTTGGCCCGACGTCAAGGCATATATGCAGCAGTACGCCGACCTGCTCGAGACCAGCGCCCTGCGCAACGGAGAGCTATGGCACGCCGACCGTCCCGACCGCGACCGCCGTTACTGGAAGCCCACCACATCCTTCCGTCGCAACCTGCAGGACTACATCACCTGGATCGAACGCCGCATGGAGTACATCGACCAGTCACCCTCAATGGGCCTCTACTGGTAGCACCCGTCGGGCTGCCGGGACACCATATGTTAAAAGATGGAGAAAAATTTTGCGGGTATCGATAAAATGACTAATTTTGCAGCGCCTTTTGGCGGGCAGCCTTTCGGGGCCGCAAACGCCATGCAAACAAGCATAAAAACCAAAAACAGATAAAACCAAGTACCAGACAATGATCATCGTACAAGTAAAGGAAGGCGAGAACATCGAGCGCGCCCTCAAGAAGTTCAAACGTAAATACGAGCGCACCGGCGTGGTAAAGGAACTGCGTCGCCGCCAGGCCTTCGAGAAGCCTTCGGTAACGAACCGCAAGAAGATGATGAAGGCCGTTTACGTTCAGCAGCTCCGCCAGGGCGAGGAGTAAGCCCCTCCCCCACCGAAGGAGAGGCCGACGCCTTCGTCAAAGACGCGTAGCGAGGCAACCGACCTGCCTGCGGCACAGCCAAAGATTTTAGCCCCGGCGTCCACGGTCCCTACGCGCATCCACTTGTAAACCGACATATATCCAGGCTTAGCCGTCGGCGCCTCAAGGCGTCCCTGCTGCCAAGCCCGGATAATTGTCTGTTTACTTTTTTATTGCAGTCCGGGAAATTTCATAATACAAGGCGACGCGCCCGCAACGCGGGTGCCGGGAAGGCCGACCGGGGCTTGTACGCCCGAGACCTGATGCCAACACGCATTAATAAGGCAATCCCGTCACCACTTTCGGTTTTATTGGGTCAAGCCTAAATATCGGTGCATTTCATTATTTTGCCGTGGAGTGGGCATAGCTACTAATGAAACGCGGTGGCACCAGACCGAAGGACCGCCACACCAAGTTTCCGGCTTGACTCGTTTTATCCGACAGCACATTCCCATTCTTTTGCGTCTTCCGCCGGTTCTCCGTTGAACCGGCGTATGCTTATATCGGTTCCTCAACCAAAGGTAAATAGTCAGAGCGAGGGCTTAGAAGAGCAGCTTCCGAGTTTGCGGTATTCGGCGGCAGCGAGGCCAGTGAAGCGCTTGAACCAGATGGAGAAGCTGGAGCGAGACCTGAAGCCTACGGACTCGGCCACTCCTTCGATAGAATAATCGCCGTAGGTGCGGCAGTCGTCGAATCGGCGCATGGCCTCGCGAATGCGGGCCTTGTTGACAAGGGTTCGGAAGTTGCAGCCGAAGCGCTCATTGATACACTGGCTGACATAGCGGCTGTTGCTGCCTACGATCTCGGTTAGCTGGACCAGGGAGAAGTCGGGATCGAAGATCGCCGGCGAATGGAGTATGACCTGGCGGATTTTTGCCTCGAGCTCGTCAAGGGCCTCGGACGTGATGCTGCTGGCCTGCGACAGTGCCCCGTCACTTTCACTGCTTCCTACTGCGGCGGCATCTCCGGCAGGGAAGTTGCCGGCTTCCTCGTCTGGTTCGTCGGGGATGTCAGCCTCGGCGAGGGCGCGGCGCGACAGCCAGCGATCCTCGTGCGCCGCCAGCTCCTGTAGCTGGCGGTACAGGACCTCACTGCGCTCGTGGAGTTTGCGATTGCGACGCTTCATAAACACCAGAAAGATGGCAGTGGCGACAAACAGGATGGCCACCAGGCCTATGATCCAGCTGCGCAGGCGGTTCTGGAACTGGGCCTCCTTCATCTGGTTCTGCATCCGGCGCCGCTCGGAGGTAAAGTTGAGTTCCTGGAACTGGGCCACGAAGCGATCGGTGGCCAAAGAGTCTTTAAGGGCGAGGTAATGGCGGAAGTACTCGTCGCTGCGGACGCGGTCTCCGGTCTTTTCGTATGCGCTGAACATCAGCGCGAGGGCCACCTGGCGAACGTCAGGCATGTTATATCGATAAGAGAGGCCCAGGATGGTGTCGAGCGTCGCCATCTCCCTGTCATTCCCCCCCATGGCAGCCTCCACACGAAGCCGCTTGATATAGAAGGAGGTTAGATAGCGCATGTTCTCGGCGCGGCGGGGCACATTGGCGATAAGATCCTGGAAGGTGGCGTAAGCCTGCCGGAGCTGCCCGGCCTTCTGCTGCCGGAAGCCGTCGTAGATGAGCAGCGACTGCCGATGGTGCCAGGCGTCAGGCTCCCTAAGGACCCGCAGTGTGCGGTATTCCCTGTCCATAGTCTGCATCGAGTCAACGACAAAAGTGGCGGTGGCCAGGTTGTCGAACGCCCGGTGCAGGGTGGGATAGTCCTTCTGCTCGAGGGCCTGCCAGAAAGACGCCCGGAAGTACGGGATGGCGCGGGAATATAGGGAGTGGTCGCCGGCACTGCTGGCTATTATCATGTAGCAGACGCCGTAGAAGTACTCGAGCTTGGGAGCGGGTTCGCCGATGGCGGCGGCGATGTCGGAGGCCATGTAGATGTCCTCGAGGGCCATGGGGGCGTTGCCGTAGCCGAAGAAGAATGTCTGCCAGCGGCCGTAGTAGCCGTCGAGGCACACCTTTTTCTCCTCGTTGGTCATGTCGGGCCGGTAGCGCTCGGCCACCACCGTGTAGCACATCAGCGCCGAGTCGGGCTTCATGTATGTCATCAGGAAGTCCTCACCCCGTTCCAGCAGCCTCTCGCTCGGCATGCCCTTGTAGGCGGCATACTGGCGCTGGTTCCAGTCACGGTGGTTGGCGGCTACTGCAGGCACGCAGGACAGCAGAGCGACACACAGCAGCGCCAAAGCCCGAACGTGGATGGCACAACCTGGCCAAAAAGCTCCGGCACACCGCTCCGCACATGTCGTTCCAGGCAGGTCTCGGACTGAATCGAGATTCAAACTTTCACACATAATAAAGAGACACGGATGCATTAACCGGACATATCGCCAGATTGCATCGACACGACAAAGTTAGGCAATTTATTCTATACCCGCAAACTTAAACCACGGTCTCTTTCAGCCTGAACCGATTATTTTAGGGGGGTCAGAGGGTGATTCGGATGGAGCGGACCGGGGCGCCGGTGAAGAGAGTGGCCATGGTGTCGAACTTGCCGGGTTCCTCGGTGGTGAGGTACCGGCAATCGGCCCCGCGCAGACAACGGCTCTCCATCTCGGGGTGACGACAGAGATAGTCGGCCAGGCTCTCGGCCACGAGGGGTCCCTGCTCGAGCAGGTGGACGTTGGCGGGAACGTGGCGACGGATGCTGTCGACAATGAGGGGATAGTGGGTGCAACCGAGCAGGATGGTGTCGATGTCGGGGTCGGCCTGGAGGAGCCGGGCGGTGTACTTGCGTACGAACCAGTCGGCGCCCTGGCTGTCGGCCTCGCCGTTCTCGATGAGGGGCACAAGCAGGGGACAGGCGAGTTCGGTGAGACGGATACGGACGTCGGTCTTGGCTGTCTCCATCCGATAGGAGTGGCTGGCGACGGTGCCGGCGGTAGCCATGAGGCCGACGTGGCCGTTGCGGGTGACGGCGGGCAGCGCCTCGACGGTGGGGCGTATTACGCCGAGCACGCGTCGGTCGGGGGCGTTGCCGGGGAGGTATTCCTGCTGGATGGAACGAAGGGCCTTGGCTGAGGCGGTATTGCAGGCGAGTATGACGAGCTGGCATCCGGCGGCGAAGAGGTGCCGAACGGCCTGTAGTGTGAACTCGAGCACGACCTCGAAGGAGCGTGGACCGTAGGGGGCGCGTGCATTGTCGCCGAGGTAAAGGTAGCTGTATTCGGGCAGTCGGCGCCGGATACAGCGTAATATAGTAAGGCCGCCGTAGCCGGAGTCGAAGACGCCGATGGGGCCGGGGGTGTGGTCCGTGTTTTTCAAGAGAGACAGAAAAAACGGCGCAGAGAGCGGAAATGAATCCGTCTCCGCGCCGGGTTGTATGTGTGTTTGGTTTTTATTTGATGCCGAGTTTGGCCTTTACCATAGGTGTGATGTCCACGGCGGGTGTGGCGTAGTATAGCATCATGTCCTTGTATAGGACTACGGTGAACGAGCCTTCCTTGCCGACGGCGTCGACGGCGTCCTGGAGCTTGCTGTGGAGGGGCTGCGCGAGCTCGGTCTGCTTGCGCTGGAGCTCGGTCTGGGCCTGCTGGTAGAACTGCTGGAGACGGGTCTGGAGGTCCTCGATGTCCTTGGCCTTGCGCTCCTTGATGCTCTGGGGCTCGTTGGCGCCGAGCTTGTCGTATTCGTCCATCTTGGTCTTGAGCTCGGTCTGCATGGCGGCGAGCTGGTCCTCGTACTTCTTGGAGAGGTCGGCGAGCGTGCTTTCCACGGTCTTGAACTCGGGCATGGACTTGAGCACGTCGTCGGGGTTGAGGTAGCCGATCTTAACTGTCTGGGCGGAAGCGAGCACGGGCACAATCAGGGCCAGTGCAAGCAGTACTTTCTTAATCATTATCTGTGTTGGTTGTTTTTGTTCGTATAAAATGTGCCTGCAAAGTTAACGAAAAAAGTCGAAAGAGCCAAGTGTTGAGAGAAGGCGCCCTGAAGCGAGCGCCAAATGCAAATGGCAATGCTCCGGCTGGCACGGTGGCCGACTCTCGGCGAACACCAGGGTGCGTCCCTACATTTCGCTACCAGCAGATTGTGGCGTCTGCTACTTGGCGTAACCGAGCTTTGCCAGGACGTCGTTGCTGATGTCGATGCGGGGCGATGCGAAGACGATGCTCTGGCTGGATGCGCGGTCGAAGATGACCTGGTATCCTTTCTCCTGGCTGACGGCCTTGATGGCCTCGTAGACTTCCTCCTGGATGGGTTTCATGAGGCTCTGGCGCTTCTTGAAGAGCTCGCCCTCGGAACCGAAGTACTTGTAGCGCAGATCGCTGACTTCCTTCTCCTTAGCCACGATTTCCTGCTCTCGGGCCTGCTTCTGCTCGTCGGTAAGGAAGACGCGGTCGCTTTGGTAGTTCTTGTACATGGTCTCGGCCTCGGCCGACATGTCGTTGACTTCTTTCTCGAAGCGGGCGCTTATCTGGTTGAGCTGCTCGTTGGCCATCTCGTAGCTGGGTACGTTGCGAAGTATGTACTCCATGTCGACCAGGGCGAATTTCTGTGCGCTGGCGCCCAGGGACACGGCCACTACGGCCAGCAGGGTGAGAAGTATCTTTTTCATAATAAGGGTCTTTTCTTATTATAACTCAATAACCGCGGAATTGTTACATCAGAATTCCTGTCCGAGCACGAAGTGGAAGTTGGAGCCGCCCTTCTTGCCATTTACGACGTCGAAGCCGTAGCCCCAGTCGATGCCCATAAAGCCGAGCACGGAGAGGTATATGCGGAGACCGGCGCCGGCGGAGCGCTTGAGGTTGAACGGCGAGAAGTTCTTCATCTGAGCCCAGGCGTTGCCGGCCTCGACGAATGTGAGTCCGTATATAGTGGTGGTGGGCTGGAGCATGAAGGGGAAGTGGAGCTCGAAAGTGAACTTGCCGTAGGCGTAGCCTTCCATGCCCCAGGGGGTGAACTGGCCGTTCTCGTATCCGCGCATGGCCACGGTCTCGGTGGCGTACGATCCGGAACCGGTCATGCCGTCGCCGCCGAAGTAGTAGGTCTCGAAGGGGGTGCGCAGATAGCGGTTGTAGTGGCCGAGCAGGCCGAAGTCGGCGCGGGTCATGAGCACGAGGGTCCACTGGCTCTCGGGGTCGGTGAGCGGGGTGAAGGTCTTGGACTTGAAGCGGATCTTGTAGTACTCGATCCAGCGGTACATCTCCTTCTTGGCGCTCTCGGAATTGGCGTAGGTGGCCTCGTTGTAGAGCTTTCGCCAGTTGCGGTGGCGGAAGGCGGACATGGGCGGGGTGAAGTCTATGCCGAAGCTGAACTCGGAGCCGCGGCGGGTATAGTAGGGATTGTCGATGCTTGAGCGGGAGAGGTTGAGGCTGAACACCAGCGAGTTGGAAGTGCCGTTGTTCATGTAGTAAAGGTACTCCCAGTTCTTGAGGTAGTACCAGCGGTAGGAGAGCGATGTCTGGAAGGTGAAGTACTCGTCGGGCCAGGTGAGGCGTGATCCGTAGCCGACGGTGACGCCGGCGAGCTGTAACACCTTGTTGGGGTCGTAGGCCTGCTGTATGGAGTAGTTGGAGTTATATCCGTAGTTGGAGCCGTAATAGTAGAGAGAATTCTGCCAGGCATTGTTCCAGTTGTCGTTGTAGTACGAGGAGTTGATGCCGGTGGCGCGGGAGTAGTCGAGGCTGACGCTTAGGGAGTTAGGGCGCCGGCCCCCGATCCAGGGGTCGAAGAATGAGATGTTGTAGCTCTGGTAGTACTTGGCGTTGGTCTGCGCCGAAATGGAGAATGTCTGTCCGTCGCCCTGGGGTATGAGGCCCTTGTACATGGACGGGTGGAAGAGGTTCTTGATGGAGAAGTTGGTGAAGCTCAGGCCGAGCTGGCCGGTGAGGCCTGTCTGTCCCCAGCCGAATGAGAACTGGAACTTGTCGTTGGCCTTTGACTCGAGGTTGAAGATGATGTCGACAGTGCCGTCGGACTCGTTGGGCTGGGGCCGGATGTCCATGTTCTCGGGGTTAAAGTGGCCGGTGGTGGCGATTTCGCGAGCGGAGCGCACAAGGTCGCTCTTGGAGAAGAGGGCGCCCGGCTTTACGCGCAGGTCGCGGCGGATGACTTTCTCGTAGAGGCGGTCGTTGCCGTTGATGACGATGTTATTGATAGTGGCCTGGGGGCCTTCGATGACGCGCATCTGCAGGGCCACGCTGTCGCCCTTGACGTTCTCCTCGATGGGCACGAGCTGGAAAAAGAGGTAGCCGTTGTCGAGGTAGAGGTTGGACACTGCGTCGTCGTCCTCGGTGGTACGCTTGTTGAGGAGCTTCTGGTTGTAGACGTCGCCGGGATAGATGCCGAGCAGGTCGCTGAGGACCTGGGTGTCGTAGATGGTGTTGCCGACCCAGGAGATGTCGGAGATGTAGTAGCGGTCGCCCTCGTCGACGTTGAGGAAGATGTCGACGGTGCCGTCGTCGTACCGGGCCACGGAGTCGCTCACGATGCGGGCGTCGCGGTAGCCGAGCTCGTTGTATTTCTCTATCAAGCGGGTCTTGTCGTCGGCATAGTCCTGCTCCACGAATTTTTTCTGCTTGAAGAGGTTGAGCAGGTTGCCTTTCTCGTTGGTTTTCTTGAAGACGCGCTTGAGGCGCTTGTCGCTGAGGACCTGGTTGCCCTCGACGTAGATCTTGTGGACTTTGATCTTGTTGGACTTCTGGACGTCGACGTCGAGGAAGACGTAGTTTTTCTGGCTGAGATCGGGGACTTCGGAGATTTCTACTTTGGCGTTCTTGAAGCCCTTCTTGGCATAGTACTGCTCGATGAGCTGCTTGGCGCGGGCGACGATGTTGGGGGTGATCTGCTGGCCGCTGACCATGGCGAGGTTGTTGAGGAGGTCTTTCTTCTCGCCGCCGGAGACGCCGGTGAAGCGTAACTCGCTCATGCGTGGACGCTGGCCGAGCACGATGGTGAGGTATGCCTTGTCGCCGATAATCTTGTCGACGCGGACCTGGACCCGGGAGTATATTCCCTGCCGCCAGAAGCGCTTGGTGGCGTCGGTGATGTCCTTGCCCGGAATCTCGACGCGCTGGCCGACGTTGAGGCCGGAGAAGCCGATGGCGGAGTATTCGTCGCCGGCGTTGACGCCCTCTACGTTGATGGCGGCGATCTCGTAGGTGCGCGGCATGGACGAATAGACTACCTTGGGATTGAGGATCGTGTCGGGGATGTCGAGGGTGAATGCCTGAGCGTGTGCCATGGTGGAGGCGCAGAGACTCAGGAGCAGGGCGAGGGACAGGGGAATCAGGCCCGGCAGGCGGCGTGTATTATTTGTGGTCATGAGTGTCGGTTAGTTGTTGCGAGGTCTTGCCGAATCGGCGCTCGCGGTGCTGGTAGTCGCGCAGGGCCTCGACGAGGCGGTCGCGGTCGAAGTCTGGCCAGAGCACGGGGGTGAAGTACAGCTCGGCATATGCAGCCTGCCAGAGCAGGAAGTTGCTGATGCGGCACTCGCCGCCGGTGCGTATGAGCAGGTCGGGGTCTGGCAGGGGGGCGGTGGACAGGGCGTCGGACAGGCGCTGCTCGTCGATGTCGTCGGGGCGCAGTTCTCCGCGTTGTGCCTGGAGTGCGAGGCGGCGTGCGGCGTCAGCGAGCTCCCATCGGCCGGAGTAGCTGAGGGCCATGGTGAGCACCAGGCCGGTGCAGTGCGCGGTGGCGGCCACGCCGGACTTGAGCTTGGCCAGGGAGGCGGCGGGGATGCGCTCGAGTTCGCCGATAAGGTTGAGGCGGACGTTGTTTTCGACCAGGAATGGTGTCTGAGCCTCGATGGTGTCGCCTATGAGGGTCATGAGGATGTCGACCTCGGCCTGTGGGCGACGCCAGTTCTCGGTGGAGAAGCCGTAGAGGGTGAGATGGCTGATGCCGAGATCGGAGCTGGCGCGTGTGATGTCGATCACGGCGTCGACGCCACGGAAGTGTCCCTGGCAGCGTTCCTGGCCACGGCCGGCGGCCCAGCGACCGTTGCCGTCCATGATGATGGCTACGTGCCGGGGCAGCTTATCGGGGTCGAGCCCGGCCGCTATTGCGTCTGCTTTGCTCTTGCTCATGGTTTGTAATGGCACTCGGCGCAGCGTCGGCTGAACTCGTAGGTCACCGTGAAGGTGAGCGTGGAATACCAGTCGGTGTTCTTCATGAACGAGTGCTTTATCTGGTTGGGGTCGGCAAGGTCCTTGCCGTCCATCTTGTCGGTGAAAGTCTTGTGCATCAGGAAGCTGAGTCCGAGGTTGACGCGCTTTGAAGCCTTGTACTTGACGCCGATTCCGAAGGGGACCTCGATGCTGAAGGCGCTCTCGCCGGAGGTTGTGGCGAGCACGAAGCCGAGGCCGGCGGCTATGTATGGCGTCACGCGGCTGAGCTTCTGGTAGCGGCGCCCCATGCCGTAGTTGAAGAAGTTGAACTCGAACATCTCGGAGGCGGAGTAGAAGGTGGTGGAGAACTTGAAGGTGTTGGCGTCTGGGAAGACGTTCTCCATCTGCTTGGAGTCTCCGCGCAGCCCACCGGCGTAGAACTGTGTCTTGAGGGCGAAGCGTGGATTGATGATGTATCGGAATGCGACCTCGGCGTCCCATCCGGGATTCTTGAGCAGGGAGGCGGTGTTGGCGTCTCCGAGGTACCCGGTCATGCCCACGCCACCGCCTATCTCGTATCGGTAGTCGTCATCGGCGCTGAAGGCGGCGAACTCCTGCGCCCGGCCCAGGGTCGGAAGCAAGAGCAGCGCGGCTGCCAGCAGTCCTTTATATAATAATGTGGGGCGGGTCATTAGATGAGGGGTTTGAAGCTCATGCGGTTGATGACGCCTCGGTAGATCCAGGGACTCAGTGCGGCGCCCGGTTCGGAACTTCCTCCCACCAAGTAGATGTAGGGGCAGTTCCAGGATATCCTGTAGCCGTTGATGACGTACGGGAGGCGACGCTGGCCACCGAACGTGCGCTTGCCGTTGATGTCGGTCCAGGCCTCGGGGGAGAAGTTGGCTTCCAGGGGAGTGTCAAGCACGGCGTGGTCCACCTCGAAGATAGCAGGGAAGTCGGCGGGCAGCTGCATGGCCTGCGGGGCCTCTTGCCAGTGCACACCGTTGTCATAGCTGATGTATACGGTATGGTTTGGGGTGCCGTCGCCCAGGGCTCCGCCAATGTATAGCCACACGGAGTATTCGTTGAAGAGCCAGAGGGTGGAGGTGCGGAGATAGGCGTAGTATGGCACCATGACTCCGCCGTAGATTGCGGGCAGGCCACGGTTGGAGATGTCGACCCAGGTGGTGCCGTCGAAGGCCCAGGTCTCGCCGGTGTAGTTTGTGCCGTCGTATCCTCCGGTGATGAGGCCGAGAGGCAGGGAACTCCACTTGGTGGAGTAGATGCTCATGTCTGATGAGTGAAGGTAGGGGAAGCCGGGCTCCAGGGGCGTCTCGGCGTATGTACCCATGGGATACTGGGTGTGCACCAGCTGGCCATTCGCTTCCCGCACGCCCTGCACGGCGTTATTGAAGGCGCCGATGATGCTCGTCCACCGGCCTGCTTCGGTGAGCTGCCGCCAGTCCAGGCCGTCGGCCGAGCGATAGAGCTGGCCTGAGGTGGAGAGGAGGTAGAAGGCGTCGTCGGTGGCGGTCAGCGAACGAACGTCAGGAGTGAATCCGGGCATGACGGCATGACGGGTCCAGGTGCCGGCCTCGATCCTGCGAGTGTGGGAAAGGGTGTAGCTACCGTCGTTTTCCTGGATGAGACAATAGACGGTGGAGTCGCGGCTTACCGCCTTCTGAGCGGCCGGGTTGTCGAGCCGTGCGGGGAGAGCCATGCGGGCGTTCATGTCGAAGAAGAGAGAGTCGGGATTCATCTTGTGGACATTCACTCTGAGGGCGTAGGAACGATCGACGGTGCCGTCGAGGTTTGCCAGACGCAACGTGACGCGCCGGGTGAAGTCGATGGTGTCGCCGGGGTTCTCACGGTAGTCGTGCACCGTGCTCTCGCCGGTCTCGGGGTTCTCGACCACAATCTGAACCTGACCCACCGTCGACGGGATGGTGAGCATGGGGACGAGCTTATCTACGGGAGTTCCCACAGGCAGCGAGTCGGCGTTGTAGATGACTCTATGGTTGAGGTCGATGGCGAAATAGACCGAGTCGAGGTTCGTCATCACCTTATAGTCGGCCTTGAGGTAGAACTTGGTCACAATCAGCTCAGTACCGCGGTCGTACGGCTCGTCAAAAGGGTCGGAACTGGAGTTGCACGACGACAGTGACAGCAGTGCCGTCGCAAGTATGAAGAACGCCAGGGGCGCAGTCAGTCGCTTTATGCTCATGCGTAAGTCGGTTTTCAATCTGCAAATTTAATAATTTGTATCAAAACTGCGGCCATGAAACGGACGTCAATGTGAGATTAATCAAAAATTATGGCTTTTTAAATCTTTTTAAGTGTCAGATTGCGCCCACGGGCGAAGATTTCGAGGCGATTGGAGCCGAGGCGCATAGTCTCGGAGAGGATGACATCGACCGGAACATCGGGCGCAGAAATGGACGCAGAGGGGCCGACTGCTTCGAGGGAAGTCTCTACACGTATGCGGTCGTAGAGACCGGCGTCAATGAAAGCCTGCAGCAGGCGCGAGCCTCCCTCCACCAGCACCGACGACAGGTGATGCTCCCGCCACAGACTCTCCACGAGCGCGGGCAGGTCGGAAGCGTACGGCAGCCAAAGGGTGTCGGGGGCGGAGCTCAGGAAGGAGCCGGCCAGGGGGGACCCGTCGCCGCCTACCACCACAGGCAGCGGATTGCCGCCCGGCCAGCGGCGCGTGTCGAGATGCGGGTCGTCGGCTTCCACGGTATGACGCCCCACCAGGATGGCGTCGTGCATGGCCCGCTCGCGGTGACACCACACCTGTCCCTGCGGACCCGATATGAGCAGGCGTCGGTCGGTGGCGCCCATGAAGCCGTCGGCCGTGCGTGCCCATTTCAGGGTGATGAAGGGGCGTCCGAGCTCCTGGGCGCACAAGAAGGCGGGGTTGACGGCGCGACACTCGTCCTCGAGCACTCCGGCCTCCACCTCCTTGCCGGCCCGGCGTAGCATCTCCAGGCCGCGGCCGCTGACCTTCGGGTTAGGGTCCACGCTGCCGGCCACCACGCGGGCTATCGGCATCTCTGCCAGCAGCTTGGCACAGGGAGGCGTCTTGCCATAATGAGAGCAGGGTTCCAGAGTGACGTACACGGTGGCACCCCTGAGCAGCCCTGGATCACGCACGCTGGCCACAGCGTTGACCTCGGCATGCCCCTCGCCGTAGCGACGGTGCCACCCCTCACCCACCACGGTACCGTCGGATCCTACTATCACGCATCCCACGGCAGGGTTCGGCGACACATGCCCGTGACCTTTGCGTGCAAGTCCGATGGCCCGCCGCATCCAGTACTCGTCGTTGCTTTTCATGCCACAAAATTACAAAAATCCTGCAAGAATTTAGTAACTTTGCAGTGTTATAAAGTCATGAAAGAGTCAGTAATGGAGATGCGGCGACGACTCGAACCCATCTACGGCAAGGACGAGTCGCGCGCCATGATCCGAGAGATATTCCGCGTTCTGAAAGGCTGGGACGCCACCGAGTTCATCATCCGCCTGACGGACGACTACCCGCTCAGCGACTACATCCGCTCCAAGATCGAAGACATCCTGGGGCGGCTGGAGAGGCACGAGCCGCTGCAGTACATCCTGGGCGAGGCACACTTCTACGGACTCGACCTGCACGTGGAGCCGGGAGTGCTGATTCCACGCCCGGAGACGGAGGAGCTGGTGCGCGTCATCGCCGCCGACAACCCCTCCAGCGACCTGCGGGTAGTGGACCTGGGCACCGGCTCCGGCGCCATCGCCATAGCCCTAAGCCGATACATGAGCTTCCCCGAAATCACGGCCATAGACCTGTCACCTAAGGCCATAGAAGTAGCAACTGACAACGTTAAAGCGCTGAAATGCAACGGTATACGTGTGGTGCAGGGCGACATGACGAAGTGGAACCCGGAGAGCGCCTCGCTCGACGTGGTGGTCAGTAACCCACCGTACGTCGACGAGAGCGAGAAGGCCGGCATGGAGGCCAACGTGTGCGACTATGAGCCAGCCGAAGCATTGTTCGTGCCCGACTCCGACCCGCTCAAATTCTACCGCGCCATAGCCCCGGAGGCCCTGAAGGGCCTGAAGCCGGGCGGGCGCCTCTACTTCGAGATCAACCCGCGCCACGCCGACGAGCTCAAGGCCATGCTCGCCCACGACGGCTTCACCAACGTGGAACTGTGGCGCGACGCCCAGGGCGCCTACCGGTATATCAAAGCACAGAAACCTGTCGATGACTGAGCACGACGAGGATATCCACAAGGCGTTGCTGTACGTGACCGGCCTCTGTGCCCGCGCGGAGATGTGCGAGCAGGAGATCCGCGAGAAGCTCAGACGCCGAAAGCTCGACACCCGCGACGCTGACCGCATCGTCGGCTACTTGACTGAAAACAACTACGTCAACGAACAACGGTACGCATCGGCCTACGTGCGCATGAAGCTGCGGCAGGGGGACTGGGGTCCCTGGAAAATCCGCCAGGGGCTGGTGGGCAAGGGTCTCGACACCAGCGTGATACGCGCAGCCATGGCCGAGGTGCAGGCCGACCAGTACGAAGAGAACGCCCTGGCGGCAGCCAGGCGCAAGGCCGCCAGGCTGGACCTCGACGACGTCAGCGACCGCCAGAAGCTATACCGCTTCCTCTGCTCACGCGGCTACGAGAGCGCCACAATAGGGCGAGTGATGCACACCCTCGGCACCGAAGTCGCCCAGGCAGACACCGACGACCCATGGGAGGAATGAAGGCCTTGCGCGAAATCGGCAGCGCGGTAGCCGACATTCTCTGGCCGGCGCAGTGCCACATCTGCGGCCAGCGTCCCGGGCCCTCATCACGCTGGCTCTGCGCCAAATGCCTGCGTTCGCTGCCACGCTTCGCCGCCACCAGCTGGGACCTCAACCCCATGGCCCGGCACTTTGCCGGACAGGTGCCCTTCGAACGTGCCTCGGCCTTTCTGGAATACAACGCAAAAGGGATGCTCGCACCTGTCTTCCACGATTTCAAGTACCGCGGCTTCCCGTCGCTGGCGCGTTATATGGGAGAGCTGGCTGGCGGCGGAATGCCCGATTTCTTCGACGGTGTGGAGACGCTGCTGCCGGTGCCGATGTTCGCGCTCAAGCAGCTGCGGCGCGGCTATAACCAGGCCCGCGAGATAGCATTGGGCCTCAGCCGCGCCACCGGCATCCCGGTAGGTCGTGGCCTGAAGGCCATCCGCGGCCACCGCACACAGACGGGAATGACGTCCGCAGAGCGGCAGGCCAACACACGCGGCATCTTCCGCTACCGCCCCCCGATCGGACAGCTCGGCGCCACCGTGTGCCTGGTCGACGACGTATGCACCACCGGCTCGACGCTCCTCTCGTGCACCCGTGCCGTACTGGACGCCGACCCTGCAGCCCGCCTGCGCATCTTCGCGCTCGGAGCCGTACTCGACTACTGACCGCGCAGCAGTGCGAAACTATTCGATTGCCAAGCCATGCTGTCTCGCAAACGGGAGCAGTTCCTCGAAGAGGGAGGCAGTGTGGGCGATGCGGACGGCTTCGCCCAGGGTGGTCGAGGCAATGGGCAGAGAGACGTACTCGCCTGCCAGTCGCTCTGTGATGTGAAGCGGAGACGTCGCCAGGCCATGATAGCAGGGCTGTAGGTGAGGCGGCACAGCGTAGTGGATGTCGGTCTGGATACCTCTATCGAGCATATAGGCGCGGAAAGCGTCGCGCCTGCCGCCGGGCACGCGCACCACGTACTGGTGCCACACGGCGCCCGAATGCCATTCGGGTGCCATGACGTGCGTGTGGCCGCGCAAGATCGCCGTCATGACGGCGGCGCGGGCACGCCTCTCGGCGCTGATGCGGCCCAGGGAACGCAGACGGATGCGCAGGATGGCCGCCTGTGTCTCGTCGAGGCGGCAGTTATACCCTCGGTAGATGTTGTGGTAGCGGGTGTCGGAGCCATAGTTGGCCAAGGCGCGGATGGTGTCGGCCAGTTGGGGATCGGCGGTGGTGACGGCCCCGGCGTCGCCCAACGCGCCGACGTTCTTTGTCGGGTAGAAGCTGAAAGCGGCGGCATGGCCCAAGGCGCCGGTGTGGCGCCCGTCGGCTATGGTGGCGCCAATGGCCTGGGCGTTATCCTCCACCAGCAGCAGGCCGCGCTCCATCAACCGGGGCGCGATGACAGGGTCCCAGCAGGGCGAGCCGTAGAGGTGCACGGCCATGACGGCCCGTATGCCCGGGTCGCGGTCGGCAGCATCCTCGGCCAGCTTCCAGTCGAGGTTGAGAGTGCGCTCATCAGGCTCCACGAGCACCGGCCGCAGCCCCATCTCGGTAATGGGCAGCACCGAGGCGATGTATGTGTTGGCGGGCACTATGACGCCGTCGCCAGGCTTCAGCCGACCATTCAGAATCAGCGCCCGGAGGATGAGACGGATAGCGTCGAGGCCGTTGCTGACACCGATGGCCAGCGGGGTGCCTGTAGCCAGGGCCAGTTCATGCTCGAAAGCCTCGGTCTCCGGGCCGTGCAGATACCTGCCTGACTCAACGACACGCCGCAGCGCCTCGATCGTCTCGTCCTCGAACGGGGCATTGACGCGCCGCATATCCAGAAACTGAATCATATTCCGAACTGCTCGGCCGAGTACCGACAATAGTCGTCATAGTCGCGGATATAGTCCTCCTCCTCGTACCGCTGCGAGGCGAGGGCGACGATGACGGTGCCGGTGGTGAAGTTCTCCAAGACCTTCCACACGCCGGGGGGGATGAGCAGGCCCCTGTTGGAGCGGTCGAGGTGGAAGAGCAGCTCGTCCTTGCCGTCGGTCAGGCGCACGGACAGGCTGCCGGCCACGGCAATGAGCACTATCTGGCACTGGCGGTGGGCATGGCCTCCGCGAGTCTCGCCGCCGGGAACGTCGTAAATGTAGAAAACGCGCTGGATGGAGAAAGGCACGTGGCGTCCGCCCTCCACGAAGGAGAGGTTGCCGCGAGGGTCGCAAATCTTGGGAAGGTCGATGAGCCGGACCTTGTTGAGCGGGGATGTCTCGGTCATGGCGCAAAGGTAGTAATTTTTTCTGAAAGTTGAAAGTCGAGAGTCGAGAGTTGCGGACGCGAACTGAGCGTCAACTATCGGCTCTCGACTCAAAATATAAACCAACGCGGTGCGTTACTGTTAATAAAGCATAATTCAAAACACACATGATGAAGAAAAATCTACTCTGGGCGCTTGCCGCCCTTCTTTTCGCCGGAGCCTTCAGCTCCTGCAGCGACGATGACGACGATCCCTACATCTACACCCTCGACTACAAGCGTGCCGGCCTCAGCTACACCGAGAGCCAGGTGTGGACCGGCGCATTCAAGGATGAGCCTCTCTACATCAATCCCTTCAGCTTCGCCCACACCGGCAGCGAGGAATACGGAGGCTACTTCTCCGGCTATGTCGCTACAAAATCCACCGACAAGGGCTACTTCCCTGACATGATGGCACACCAGTTCGATGTCACCGCCGGCGGCAGCGCCTCTGGCGTGGGCAACCCCTACCTGGTGGCCTACTGGAACTCCTCGGAGACCGACGACACCGAGCTCGGCCAGCGCTCCACCATCATCTACGTCAAGCGGCAGTACGGCAACCACCCTGCAGACTTCACGCCCCGCTCGGTGAAGATCTGCAACACCTCCTACACATACTATTGCATGACACGCGGCAACGACTTCTGCCGCAAATTCGCCGAGGGCGACTACCTGAAGCTGACAGCTCACGGTGTGCACAGCCAGGGCGGCGAGACCACCCTCGACTTCTACCTGGCACGCTGCGAAGGTCCCGAGGAGGACTGGTACGTGACCGACTGGACAAACTGGGACCTGTCGCCGCTGGGCAACGTCATGGCCATCTACTTCACCATGGAGTCGTCCGACAAGGGCCAGTGGGGCATGAACACTCCGGCCTACTTCGGCCTGGACGCCCTGGAGGTCAGCTGCAACCACTACATGCTCGAATGATATGACCCTGCAAGAGATAAAGGCCGCGCAGGCCGCCGGAGCCACCGGAGAGGAGACGCTCCGTGCGCTGGACGCCTACATCGCCGCCCACAACTCCGACGACGAGGCGCTGACGGAGCGCGGCATGCTCAACTGGGCCATGAACCGCCGCTCGGCGGCCATAAACGACTACCTGGCGGCCGTGCGCCTCAATCCAAGGAGCCGCGCCGGACAGGCCCTCAAGGCCGCATACGATATCCTAAACTTCTACAACAAGGACCTCTACAACCCGTAATCAGCCGAGAGCTGAGAGCCGAGAGAGATAGCTGACGCACCCGTGGCTATGCCTACTCTCAGCCCTCAGCTCTCAGCTTTTGAAAAATTTTTATTAATTTTGCAGGCGAATGAAAATCGAGAGCGCGAAATTTGAGATCAGCCAGCCCGACTACCGCCAGTGCCCCAGCCACGAAGTACCCGAATACGCCTTCATCGGCCGGAGCAATGTCGGCAAGTCGTCGCTCATCAACATGCTGACAGGCCGCAAGGGTCTGGCCAAGACCAGCCAGACCCCCGGCAAGACGTTGCTCATAAACCACTTCAGCATCAACGACGGCAAGTTCTACATTGTGGACCTGCCCGGCTACGGCTATGCCGCACGCGGCAAGGACCAGCGAGCCAAGCTCCGCGAGCTCATTGAAAACTACGTTCTGCACCGCCGAGAGATGACGCTGCTGTTCGTGCTGCTCGACGTACGACACGCCCCCCAGAAGGTCGACATGGAGTTCATGACCTTCCTGGGCGAGAACCAGGTACCTTTCGCCATCATCTTCACCAAGGCCGACAAGCTCGGGCCCGTCGCCGTGCAGCGCAACGTCGACGCCTACCGCCGGGCACTGTCGGAGCACTGGGAGGAGCTGCCCCCTGTTTTCGTGACCTCATCCAGCACCGGCACCGGACGCGACCAGGTGCTCGACTACATCGAAAGCGTCAACCGCACCGTGCTCGCCCAGCAGAAAGCACAAAAATAACAGAGTATGAGCCACACCGCCGCCACGCAAGAATCCGAACAGCCGAAGAAAACCGGCCACAACATCTTCCACCGGCTGATGCGCGGCGACGGACAACTGGCGCAGATAGTGCGTTTCGGCATGGTGGGCGGCATGGCAACCCTCATCCAGTACGGCGTGTACGTGGTCTTCGTGGGTCCTGTCGGAGTGCCGGCCGTTCTGTCGACCATGATCAGCTACGCCATCAGCTTCATCTTCAACTTCTTCCTCTCAAACTACTTCACCTTCCACTCGCGGCCGAACGCCCTGCGTGGCATAGGATTCACCCTCTCGCACCTTATCAACATGGGCCTGCAGGTGGGCATGGTGGCCATCTTCCAGCAAATCACGAGCAAGGAGCTGGCGCTGCTGCCGGCCATGGCCGTCTGCATCCCCCTCAACTACCTTCTGGTCCGCTTCGCCCTCACCTCCGCCTTCATGGACCGCCTCTCACAGCGCCTCGCCGACCTGCGGAAGAAGTAAATTAACTTTTCTCACTCTCAGTGTAACTTTTATACCTTCCCGACGCCTAAATGGGTACAAGGTGGAAATGGGCATAACACATTCCTGAACAGCAAGTCCAGGCAACAAAAGCGGCGCTCACCTCTCTGAAGTGAGCGCCGCTTTTGTAAAGGTTGTAATTATTTGCGCTTCTTGGTCTTCTGGGGATTGGAGTAACGCTTGGTGTCGGTCTTGGCATCCTTCTTCAGCTCCTGAGTGGCAGTGGCCTTGACGGCAGCAGCGGGACGGGCCTCGCACTCAACGGCTACGTTATCGGCCTCCCTGGCGCAAGGAGTGGCGGTGGCGCATTCGGCCTTGACGGCTTTGACGGCGGGCACGGCCTGCCGCGAGCACTGGTGGTTAGGCTCGTTGCAGCCGGTACCCGTGCATTCGTGGGCGGCCTCGCGGACGGTGGCCTTGCCGTCGATGGCAGTGACTATGCCGGGGTTGGCCTGCTCGATGCGCTGCATCTTCTGCGCGGCTTCCTTGCTGACGGCCACGCCGTTGGCGCACTGACCGGCGGAGGCACGTACGCACTTCTCGGCCGGAGTGGCGGTATAGCCGATACCGGCAAGCGCCTGCACGATTACCTCAGGCTTGAGACTGGCGCCGTTGTAGACGACCTCCACGGTCTGGGCTCCCAGGCACGTCTTCACCGAGTCGACGCCGGCGAGGGCCTGAAGGGCGGACTGCACACGGGCGGCGCAGTTCTCGCAGTTCATATTAGGGCTCAGGGCGTACACCACCCGCGAACTGCTCTGGGCGTAGCACGACACTCCGAAGAGCACGGCCAGCACGAGGGCTAATAACTTTTTCATGATTTCTACGTTAAAAAATGTGTGAGTACTTATTTTTGCAAAGGTAAGACTTCTCCGCCAAATATAAAAGCATTACCTTTGTAAAAAGTTCCGCACGAACCCAAAATACCTGAAAACAATGACTGACAACGACCTTATACTGCGCATAGTCAACCGTAGCCCGCACCCCCTGCCGGAATACTCCACGCCAGGCGCGTCGGGCATGGACATCCATGCCTGGCTACCCGACGGACCCATCACGCTCAACTCGCTCGAGCGCCGCCTCATCCCCACCGGCCTGTACATGGACATCCCCTACGGCTACGAGGTGCAAATCCGTCCGCGCTCGGGCCTGTCGCTGCGACAAGGCCTGACGGTGGCCAACACCCCCGGCACCGTCGACAGCGACTTCCGCGGCGAAGTATGCGTCATCATGGTCAACATCGGCACCGAGCCGGTGACCGTCAACGACGGCGACCGCATCTGTCAGATGGTGGTGGCGCCGGTGATGCACGTCACCTGGCAGGATTCCGGCGACACCCTCTCACAGACCACGCGCGGCGCCGGAGGCTTCGGCCACACAGGCGTATAAGAGAACCCCACTCCAGAACACTCACAGGTTGAAAAAGAAAATCACATTCTTCGCATTCGCGGCCGCCTTTGTCGGCGCATTGCTGCTGATGCCTGCCGTGCACGGCGCACCCGGCAACGACACCGCCAAGTCGCTCTATTACTCACGGCAGTCGTACAAGCATACCGACAGCACCGACCAGGCCTACGAGCTGGCCCGCTACGCCTCGCGCCTGGATCCCGGCAACCTCAACGCCGGCTTCTACGCCTCGCTCTACGGCATCCTGCTCTCGCCCGACTCGGCCACCTTTGCCCGCGGTCGCCAGGCCATGCGCCGATACGTGGAGACCTACCCCGGCGACATCAACGAGGCAGCCCTCTACGCCATGCTCTGCGAGAACCTGCTCCGCGACCCCGAGGAATCGGCCCGCATCCAGGAGCGCCTGCTCCGCATATACCCCCGCCGCACCGACATACTCATGACCCTGGCGCAGACCTACCAGAAGCTCGACAGCATCGCCCTGGCCGTGCGCACCGTGCGCCGCTACGAGCACGCCGAGGGACAGGACGACAACACCGTCACCACCAAGGCCTCGCTGCTGCTCACCATGGGCGACACCGCGGGCGCCATAGCCGCCGTCGACACCCTCGCGACCCTGCGCCCGGATATGTCCGGCACCTGGCTGCTGCGCGGCTCCCTGTTCGACTTCATCGGCCAAAAGGACTCCGCACTGGTGAACATGCGCCGCGCCGAGGCACTGGAGCCTTACCGCTTCCACCCCAAGATGGCCCTTTCGCAGCACTACCAGGAGGCCGGCGATACCGTCATGGCCGACCGGCTGATGACCGAGGCCCTGGCCACCAACGACCTCTCCGTCGACGAGAAAGCCGAGGGACTGAGCCAGTTCATATCCACCCTCTACACCGACTCGGCCAATGTGGCCCGCGCTTTCCCGATGATCGAGGCGCTGCTGGCCCAGGAGCCCGACAATACCGCGATACTCCGTCTCCGCGCCGCCGTGGAGGATGAACTCAAGATGTCCAAGGACCTGGAGAAGACCATGCGCCACATCCTGGAAATCGAGCCACAGTCCAAGAGCATCTGGGAGCAGCTTATGCTCGAACTCATCGACGCCAAGGACTACGACGCCGCCAAAAAAGTCTATGACGACGCCGTGGCCACCCTCGAAGAGAAGGACCCGACCCTGGACATCTACCTGGCCTCCGCCTACGCCATCCAGGAGAAGCCCCGCCAAGCCGCCGACATGCTGCTGCAGACCGTGCGCCACTACCTGCCCACCTACTCGGCCCATATGCCCGTCAAGGAGCTTAAGGACTCCGTCGAGGCCCGCGACTACTACGCCCCGGCCGTCGCCAACCTAATGCAGATGTACGGTGACCAGTTCGTCAGTCTCCGCGACACAGCCACCGCCTTCACCATATACGAACAGGTGCTCTCCATCGACCCCGAAAACGTCATGACGCTCAACAACTACGCCTACTTCATGGCCCTGCGCGACAGCGACCTGGACCGTGCCGCCGAGATGAGCCTCAAGACAGTCACCGACCAGCCCGATAACGGCACCTTCCTCGACACCTACGCCTTCATACTGTTCAAGAAAGGGGACTACGAACGCGCCAAGGTATACCAGGAGATGGCCATCGAGGACACCAAACCCGAGGAGGCCTCCGCCGAGCTCTACAACCACTACGGCGACATCCTCTTCAAGCTCGGGCAGACCCGCCTGGCCGTCGACAACTGGCGCAAGGCCCTGGAGAAGGAGCCCGACAACGAGCTGATTAAACGCAAGATCAAAGATGAGACGTACTACGATAAATAGGTTGCTGGCGGCTCTATTGTTCATTGTTCATTGCTCATTGTTCGCTGAGAGCCATGCCGCCACCGACGCCGAAGGACAGGCCTTCCTCAACGCCCTGGCGGCCTCCTACACCCCCTGGAGCAGCGTCCAGCTCGACGGCAAGCTGCGCATGGACAAGCTCCCCGTCATCCCTTCGGTGCGCATATACATGGAGAAGGGCAGGAAGCTCTACATCTCCGTGCGGGCGCCGTTCGTGGGCGAGGTCGGACGACTGGAGCTCGACGGCACGCAGCTCACGGCCGTCAACCGCATGAAGAAGGTGTGGGTGCGCGAGGACCTCGGCCAGGCCATCGGCTCCACGCTGCCCGTCAAGACCGAGGATGCCCAGGACCTCTTCCTGGGGCGCGTCTTCCTCACCGACTACGGCACCCTCAGCACCCGGAACATGGCCCTCTGCAACGTCTACGACGAGACCGACTGCTGGCTGCTCGTGCCCCTGACCCAGCCCGCCGGCGGCTCCGTGCGCTACGGATACGCCTTCGACTACCAGCGCCGGATGCAGGACCTCTACGTCACCACCGTCAGCGAGAACTACGCCGCCCTGGTGGCCTACTCCTACAGCGGCAGGAAAACCATTCTCGACTTCGACATCCATGTAAGGGATAAGTCGTACGAGGCCACGCTCACCCTCGACGAGCCCAAGTGGAACCCCGACAAGCCCCTCGGACCCATCGAGATCAGTGACAGCTGGCGACGCGTCGATATCAGGACTTTCCTCAAATCATTCTGACACTTGCCCTTGAAAATCAGACACATACGGCTATTTCTCCTGACGGCGCCCCTGCTGGCGGCGGCGATAATCGGCGCCGGCATCGGAGAGCTTGAGGCGCGTCCGAAAAAGAAGAAGGCGCACACACCCACGCGCACGGAGCTGCAGAAGCAGAAGCGTGCCGCACAGACAGAAATCAGGCAGGCCCAGGGACAGATACGCTCCAACGAGGGCGAGATAGCAGCCAATCTGCGCAAGGTGCAGGTGCTGGAGACACAGATCGACGATACCCACAAGTCGCTCGACAGCCTGGCCGCCGTCAGCAAGCGCCTAAGCGACACCGGCGTTAAGCTGCAGAGCGACATCGCCGGCAACCAGGCCGAGCTTGCCCGTCTGCGCGCCGCCTACCTAAAGGAAATAAAGCAGATGCGCCTGCACCGGGCACAGACCACCGGTATGGCATTCCTCTTCTCCGCCAAGAACTTCCACCAAGGCCTGGCGCGTATGCGCTACATGCGCCGCATAGCCGAGTGGCGCCGTTCGCGCACCGACGCCATCGGCGACCAGCTGACGCTGCTGGAGACACAGAACCGTCAGCTGGCGGTCACTCGCCGCGCTCAGGACGCCACGGTAGCCGAGACGCGCAACCGCCAGAGCCGCCTCGGCAGCGACAAGCAGCAGCTCGAGAGCCTCTCCGCCCGGCTCCGCTCCGACAACCAGGGTCTACAGTCACTCATCGCCAAGAAACGGTCGGAGATAACCTCTCTCGACCGTAAAACGGCCGCACTGATAGCCCAGGCGCAGGCCGCCGCCGAGGCCAGGCGCCGTGCCGAGGCCCAACGCCAGGCCGCGCAGAAAAGAGCCGAAGAGCAGCGCCTCGCCGCCGAACGCCGCGCCGAGCAGGAACGCCAGATTCACGAGCAACGTGCCGACCAGTCACATCGGACGAGTCAGACCAGTCCGACTTCCAAGCCTGCGCCCAGCATAGCATCCACATCCGCCTCTTCATCCCCCTACGCCGAGGCCCGCAGACGGCGACCCCGCTCCTCCGCACCTGTCCAAAAGCCGCATGAGGAGAAACCGGCAAAAACCACCACCGCCACTTCCACCCCGGCCTCAGGGTTCGCCTCCGCCAAGGGTTCCCTGCCCCGGCCTGTCCGAGGCAGCTTCCGCATCGTCATCCCCTACGGACGCCATTCGCGGCCAGACATGCCCAAAGTGCAGCTCGACAACACCGGCATAGATGCCGAAGTAAACTCAGGAGCCGCCGTGCAGGCAGTGTACGATGGCCAGGTGGCCGCCGTGTACCGTGCCCAGGGCTTCGGCACGGTCGTGCTCCTGCGCCACGGCGAATACTACACCGTATACGCCAACCTCGGCTCCTGCTCCGTCTCCACCGGGCAGAAGCTGAAGCAGGGCCAGACCCTCGGCACCGTCGCCTCCGGCGGCGACCTCGCCCCCACCATCCACTTCGAGGTATGGAAACAGCGCACACGTCTAAATCCGAGCGAATGGCTGAGATGACCTGGCGCATCGAGCGCTACACCCCCGACCGCAAGCCACTGTGGGACGACCTGACTGACGCCTCGCGCAACGCCACCTTCCTGCTGCGGCGCGACTACATGGACTATCATGCCGACCGCTTCGCCGACTGCTCCCTCATCGCCATACGCGGCGACAAGCCCATGGCGCTGCTGCCGGCCAACCTGCGCGACGGCCGGCTCTACTCCCACCAGGGCCTCACCTACGGTGGCTGGATACTCCCCAAGACAAAGATCGACGGCGCCGACATACTCGCACTCTTCGATGCCTGGCTCGCCTGGTGCCGCTCCGAACATATCCACGCCATCCACTACAAGCCCCTCCCCTGGATCTACGCCCGGCAGCCCGCCCAGGAAGACCTCTACGCGCTATGGCGCAACGGGTTCGTGCAAGAAAGTGTACTCCTTTCCTCGACCGTGTGCCTGAGCGACAATCCGGGCTTCGACTACCTCCGCCACCGCTACCTGCGCCGCGTGGCCGAGCAGGGAGTGACTGTCCGCGCCGACGTACCCCTGCGCGACTTCTGGCCCGTGCTTGAAGCCTGCCTGCGCGAACGCCACACCGCCCGGCCCGTGCATGCCCTAACGGAGATGGAGCGACTGCAATCCCTCTTTCCCGACAACATACTGCTGCGGACGGTCCACGACGCCGACGGCCTGCAAGGCGGCGTGCTGCTCTATCGCACCGCCACCGTGGACCACTGCCAGTATATAGCCTCCACGGCCCGCGCCCGCGCCGGGCGCTACCTCCCATTCCTCTTCCGCCGCCTCATCGCCGATTGCCCCGGCCGCTTCTTCGACCTAGGCACCAGCAACGAGCAGGCCGGCCGCGTGCTCAACGCCTCGCTGCTTGCCAACAAATTCGGATACGGCGCCACCGGCGTAGCCTACACACAATATTACATAGAGCTGTGAAACGCACTGGCACGCTGTCGCAGAAAATACTTAAGGTGATGGCCCTCTTCACCGGGATGCAGTTCTTCACCATCCTCTGCACCATCGTCAAGACCAAGCTGGTGGCGCTATGGCTGTCGGCCGACGGTGTGGGCCTGTTCGGCATCCTCAACACCACGGTCGAGACCACGGCCACGCTCACCGACATGGGACTGAGGCAGAGCGCCGTGCGCGACGTGGCGCAGTCGGCAGGGAAGCCCTCTCACCTTGCCCGCACAGCCGCGGTGGTGCGGCGCTGGAGCCGACTGACGGGCCTGCTGGGTGCCGTGGTCGTCAGCGCCCTCTGCCTGCCACTGTCGGCATGGTTCTTCGGCGACACGAGCCGCTGGTGGATGTTCGCGCTGCTGTCGGCGGCGATGCTGCTGAACGCCATCACCGGCGGCGAACAAGCCCTTCTGCAGGGTTCCCAGCGCCTAAAGGCCCTGCTCCGCTCCACCGCCTGGGGCGCCGTGGCCGGGTTGCTAATCTCCATCCCCCTCTTCCGCTGGTGTGGGCTCACAGGCGTCGTGTGGTCCGTAATAGCTTATGCCACAGCCGGTTGCGCAGCTGTACTCATCAACCGCTTACGCCCGACAGGAAAGCCGTCGCTGACACGTCGGCAGGTGTGGAAAGAGGGGTCCGGCTTCATGCGCCTGGGGATGTGGATGGCCGTGGCGGCCTTCGTCACCAACATGGCGCAGATGACCTTCCTGGCCTACCTGGGGCGCATCGCCTCCCTGGCCGAGGTCGGCTACTACCAAGGCGGCGTAACCCTGGTGGTGCGCTACATGGGACTCATCTTCACTGCCATGGGCATGGAGTTCTATCCCCGCCTGGCGGCCAACGCCTTCTCGCCGCGCCGCACCCAGACATTCGTCAACCACGAGGCACGGGTGCTTCTGACGGTGCTGATACCCGTCATAGCCCTCTTCCTTCTGCTGAGGGAATGGATAGTGCTGCTTCTCTACCGCCACGAGTTCGAGGCCATGATACCCTTCATCTCGTGGGCCGTGCTGAGCTGCGTGTTCAAAGCCACGTCGTGGAGCATGGCCTACGTGATGCTGGCGCGCGGCGACGGACGCATCTACCTGCTTACCGAGGCCACCGACGCCCTCTGCGGCCTGGGTCTCTGCATCCTCGGCTACCACCTCTGGGGCTTGGCCGGCGTCGGCGTCGGCTATATCCTCTGGTATCTGCTCTATACCGCCATGGTGGGTTGCGTCTACCGCTTCCGCTATCGCCTGCGCCTGCGCCCGGCGACCCTTCTCCTCACCCTCCTGTGCTTCCTGCTGGGCCTCGGCTGTCTCTGCGCCATGGACCTCCTTCCGTCGCCTTGGCGCTACTCCCTCCCGGTTCTCGTCGCCCTCGGCTCCCTCCCCTTCGTAGCCCGCATCTGGAAAAAATAAAAGCGTACGCACGGCGTACACTTTCAAATCGCGCCTACGATTTCGTAATTACCTGACAATTGGAAACCCAGGCTGAATCCACCTGCGCCTGCAAAAGTGTCAAGCACCTTAAATTTTACGCTCATATCTGTTCAGTGTGTTGTGCTTGCAAAGCTATTCAAAAATTTACGAACTCGTGCGAAAGTTTCCAGACTCATTTTGCCATACGTTCCCAGGCGGAGAGAAGGCGGTCGGCGACGATGCGGACGTCGTTGTGGCGCTCCACGAGCCGGCGACCTTCGCGCGAGCGGCGCTGCAGGTCGGCGCGGTCCAGAAGGATGGGCTCGAGGCGGTCGACGAAATTGTCGTGCCGCGGGTCGAGATTGATGATCGGGCGCAGCTTCTCTTCGCCGATAAAGCGGTAATACTCCTCCTCGCCGCCGCTTATGACCACCTTGCCCATGGCCATGCTCTGCAAGGCGTTGGTGGCCGGAGTGTAGGAGTAGATTTGGTCGGCCACCACGTGGCAGCTGTCGGCCAGCCGCAGATATTCGTTCAAAGGCAGTCCCTCGGCCACCAGCAGCTCTATCTCGTCGGGATACCGCTCCTGGAGCGTCCGCAACTCCTTGTGCAGCAGGCGTATGCCCTTGTTGGGCGCCGTATTGGGCTTGATGGCCACCAGCACCCGCAGGGGACCGCCCGCCGGGATGGGGCTGTAGGCGAGGCGCCGCGTGTCGACGCCGATGCCGACGTAGTTCAGCCGGTCGCCGAAGATAGGCTGCCACACCTTGTGATATTCGTAAAGAGCCGAGACGGCGCCGTCTACCTCCTCGTAGAGCGTGTCGGCCCATACCTTGTTGACCGGCAGCAGCCAGGAGTCGATGGTGTCGGAGCAATGCAAGGTGAACTCCGTCTGGCGCCCGTCGAAGCCATACTCGGAATACTCCAGAACGTTGCCGGCGAGCATCGCCTTGGCATAATAGTAGTCGGTGGAGCAGTGGCTCAGGAAGACGTGTCCGTTGTTGCGCTTCAGGCCGTTGAGGAAATAGCTCAGGCGCCCGGGGCGCAGGCGCAGGAAGTGGGCGTTGATGAGCTGCACCACGTCGTATCCCCTGAGCCGCTCAATGACGCGGCAGGCATTGTACAGGTATTTCACCGAGCCCACGAAGCCGGGCTGGCGGTGCAGGGTGATGTCGCGGTCGGTGTCCATGAACGTGGAGCCGTCGCTGACCACCGTGCACTGGTGGCCACGGCGCCGCAGCTCCTCCGCCAGGCTGGCGTGGAAGCCCGAGTAGTCGCCTACGAAGAGTATCTTCATGACTGCAAAGTTAGTGAAAATAGTTGAGAGTCTATCGTTGAGATCGAGAGTCGCGGGCAGTCGGAACTCCGCCACCGCCTCCGAAGCCCGCTTCAGCGCGACGCTTCCCTTCCCGTAGAGCGGACGCACGAGCCGCGCGTCCCTACAGCCAGGACACTCAACTCTCGGCTGAAAAGCAATAACACGCCCCGGTCGTCCGTTTGCTTAAAAGCACACTTGGAACAATGAACACCATAAACCGATATACCGTGCGGGCGGTGCGCCTGCTGCTCGTGGTGGCACTGCTGCTGGCAGTGCTCCCCGCCGCCGCGCAGAAGCGCAACGACAAGCTGCTCAACCGCCCGTACGCCGACCAGAAGCGCATCCACCTCGGCTTCTCCGTCGGAATGCACCTCCAGGACCTCAAGCTCACCAACAACGGCCTGGCCAGCGACGACGGCCAGCACTGGTACAGCGAGGTGCCCGCCTACAGCCCCGGCTTCTGCGTCAACGTGCTCGCCGACCTGCGCCTGCACAAGCACTTCAACCTCCGCTTCAGCCCGGGAATGTACTTCGGCAACAAGACGGTGCACATGCGCGAGAGCGGCTCCGGCCTGACCTGGACACAGGACATCAAGTCGGCATACGTAGTGCTGCCCGTCGACCTCAAGATCTCCGGCAACCGATACATCAACTCGCGTCCCTACGTCACCGTGGGCGGCATGGGCACCTTCGACGTCAGCAAGCGCCGCAGCGAGCCCATCTGGCTCAACACCACCGACTTCTACCTCACCCTCGGCATCGGCTGCGACTTCTACCTCCCTTTCTTCAAGTTCAACCCCGAGGTGAAGTTCTGCTTCGGCCTCAGCGACATCCTCAAGCATGACCGCCCAGACCTGGTCGACGACTACGAGACGATGAAGATCACCAACTCCCTGGCCAAGGCCAAGTCCAACATGATTGTCTTCACTTTCTACTTTGAATAAATCACGCCTACACATATTTCTCAGTGCGCTCCTCGTGGCGGCAGCCATGCTGGTGCCGGACTTCGGACGTGCGCAGTCGGACCCGCAGCTGACGCAGTACTGGGCCCTCCCGGCCTTCTACAACGCCGGAGCGGCAGGCAGCACCGACTACCTGCGCGTGCGCGGCGGAACGCGAATGCAGTGGATAGGCGTCGACGGCGCCCCACGCTCGTTCTTCATCCAGGCCGACTCGCCGCTGGCAATCGGCCGCAAGCGCATCGGCCTCGGCCTGCAGATGCAGCAGGAGAAGATAGGCCTCTTCTCCAACATGCTCATCGGCGCACAGGCCGCATACAAAATCAAGCTTTTCAAGGGCGAGCTCAGCGTGGGCGTGCAAATAGGATACTTCAACCAGAAGTTCAGCGGCTCGGAGGTCGTCACTCCCGGCGACGACGACTACCACGACCCGTCCGACGAGGCCATCCCCAAGCAGGACCTCAACGGCGCCGCCTTTGACCTCGGCGCCGGCATCTTCTACACCCGCCCCCGCTTCTGGGTCGGCGCCAGCGCCACGCACATCCTCAAGCCCACCATCAAGATGAGCCTCGAAGGCTCCGAGAACTCCGAATCCCAGGAGTTCGAGAGCGAGCTCGGCCGAATGGTCTATTTCATGGGCGGATGCAATTTCCCCATAAAAAACACGTTATTTGTATTGGAACCGTCGGCGCTGGTGAAGACCGACTTCAACTTCTTCACCGCCGAAGTCACCATGCGGGCCACCTACAACCGCTTCCTGACCTTCGGAGCCGCCTACCGCTACAACGACGCCGTGAGCGCCATGCTCGGCGTCACCTTCAAGAACTTCTACCTCGGCTACAGCTACGACTACCCGCTGTCGGCAATCGGCAAGGCATCCTCCGGAAGCCACGAGATAGTGGCCGGATACCAGCTCAAGCTCGACTTCTCGGGCAAGAACAAGCACAAACACCGCTCCATACGCATCATGTGACGCCACGGAGCCACAACATAAAAACTAAAGTAACACCGGGTCCGCCCGGCCAAGCAAAGAAATATGAACACACTCAAAGCATATAACGCCCGGACACTGATGCACCTCGCGGTGGTGCTGGCAGCGGTAGGCTTCGGCCTGCTGTGCGTATCGTGCATGTCGTCGAAGGGCTCCCGCGCAGGCGGCGAGGTCACCGGCATCGGCGGCGCCGCATATGCCGAACCCACACCCTACGGCATGGTGCTGGTGGACCGCGGCGCTTACAAGATGGGTCCGGCCAAGGACGACTCCGCCTGGAACATCAAGGCCAACCCCCGCGGCGTCTCCATCGAGTCCTTCTGGATGGACGAAACCGAGGTCACCAACTCCAAGTACAAGCAGTTCGTCTTCTGGGTGCGCGACAGCATCATCCGCGAGCGCCTCGCCGACCCCGCCTACGGCGGCAACGAGGCGTTCAAGATCGAGGAGGACAAGGAGGGCAACCCCATCACGCCCTACCTCAACTGGAACAAGGCCATCCCCTGGCGCAACGCCAACGAGGACGAGGCCCGCGCCATAGAGAGCGTATACCGCACCAACCCCATCACCGGGCGCCGCGAGCTCGACCCCACCCAGCTCAACTACCGCTACGAGACGTTCAACTACACCGCCGCCGCACAGCGGCGCAACCGCCTCGACCCCACCCGCCGCGAGTATAACACCGACATCGAGGTAGACAACACTCCTCCCACCATCAGCAAGGACACCGCATACATCAACGAGGATGGCGTCATAGTGCGCGAGACAATCTCCCGCCCACTCAGCGGCGACTACGACTTCCTCAACACGTACATAGTAAACGTGTATCCCGACACCACCGCCTGGATCAACGACTTCGAGAACGCTTACAACGAGCCCTACACCCGCATGTACTTCGCCCACGCCGGCTACAACGACTATCCCGTGGTAGGCGTGAGCTGGGACCAGGCCAACGCCTTCTCCAACTGGCGCACCGACTACCTCAAGCGCTCCCTGGGGCGCGAGAGCGCCTTCGTGGAGCCTTTCCGCCTCCCCACCGAAGCCGAGTGGGAGTTCGCCGCACGCGCCGGAAACTCCGAGAGCATGTACCCCTGGGACGAGACTCTGCCCATGGACGAGCGCGGATGCTTCTACGCCAACTTCAAGCCCATGGAGGGCGACTTCGTGCGCGACGGGCACCTCATCACCTCGCGCGTGGGCACATTCAAGCCCAACGACTTCGGCCTGTATGACATGGCCGGAAACGTAAGCGAGTGGACCTCCACCGCCTACACCGAGAGCATCGACCGCCTCACCTCCGACATGAACCCCGAGTACCGCTACAACGCCGCCAAGGAAGACCCCTACAAGATGAAACGCAAGATCGTGCGCGGCGGCTCCTGGAAGGACGTGGGCCACAACCTCCGCTCCGACCTCCGACAGTGGGAATACCAGAACGAGCAGCGCTCATACATCGGATTCCGCAACGTCCGCACACAGGTCGGATTCGCGCGCGGCACAAAAAAGAAATAACACAGACCCCAGCATACAGAAATGGCAAAACTCCGTAAATACGCCAACGTCATAGAGCGCTTCCTGCACGGCAGCGCCGGCCAACGCTTCTTCAACTTCGCCTACTCCATAGGCGCCGCCATCGTCATCTGGGGCGCACTGTTCAAGATCCTGCACCTGCCCGGCGGCTCCACCCTGCTCTGTGTGGGCATGGGCACCGAGATTGCGATGTTCATCCTCACCGCCTTCGACCGCCCGCCCAAGGACTACTCCTGGGAGGAAGTCTTCCCCGTGCTCGACAGCCACGACCCCGAAGACCGTCCCTTCGTCCGAGGCACCGGCGCGGGCACCACCGTAGCACATAACACCGAAGGCGAACCTGTGGGAACGCACTCCGGAGCGTCCGCATCCCCCGCTCCCGCAGCATCCCCGGCCGCCGTGGCCGCCGGAGTGCCCGTCATCGCCGAGGCCCTCACCCCCGAGGACGCCGAGTCCCTACACGACTCAGTCACCCGCATGGCCGCCGCCACCGACCAGCTCACCCAGGCCGCATCCCTGGCACAGGCCTCCCAGGACTACCTCGCACAGGTCCAGGGCATAGCCGACCAGCTTGCCCAGCTCCGCTCCACCACCGAGGCACTCAACCAGGTCAGCAACACGCTGCTCGACTCATACCGCGCCATCACCGACAACTCCGACCTCATCAACCAGTCCTCCACCGGATACGTCTCCCAGATGGAGAACCTCAACCGCAACATCGGCGGCCTCAACACCATCTACGAGATCCAGCTCCGCAGCATATCCTCGCAGCTCGAGAGCATAGACCGCGTCAACCGCGGCCTCAAGGACATCCGCGACATGTACGAGAAGTCGGCCCACGAATCCTCCCGCTACTGCGAGGAGACCGAGCGCATGGCCCGCTACATGAAGCAGCTCAACAGCGTATACGAAAAAATGATCACCGCCATGACCATCAACATGGCCAACCCCATGATGGGCGGAGTGGCGGCGGCCCAGCAGCAGGCCGACGCCAACCCATTCGCACCCGTCAACAACGATTAAGCGATGGCAGGAGGAAGCAACAACATAGCACGCATGTCGCCGCGTCAGCGCATGATCAACCTCATGTACATCGTGCTGACTGCCATGCTCGCGCTCAACGTCTCCAGCGACGTGCTCAACGGCTTCAGCCAGGTGCACGAGGGCCTGCGCCGCACCAACAACAACCTGCGCGTCAAGAACCGGGTCCAGTACCAGTACCTCGCCGACCTCTACGCCTCGTACCCTCAGCAGGCCCGCCAGGCCTACGCCGAAGGTACCCGCATCCACACCCAGACCGACTCCCTGTACAACGTCATGGAGGGTCTCAAAGTCCTCATCGCCAAGCATGCCGACGGCGAGAAAGGCGACTACACCAACCTCGTCAACCTCGATGACCTCGAGGCCTCCTCGGCCGTGCTCCTCAACCCCGTCAGCGAGCGCGGCGCGCACCTGCGCCAGGGCATCGACGCCTACCGCCGCCTGATCCTCCCCTTCATCACCGACAGCACCAAGCGTGCCGCCGTGGCCGAAGTCCTCTCCACCGCCGTCCAGAACGTGCCCGGAATAGAGACCGCCCCGACCTGGCAGCAGCAGATGTTCGAGTCCAAGCCCGCCATCGCCGCCATCACCCTCCTCACCAAGCTCCAGGGCGACCTGCTCCAGGCAGAGAACGAAGCACTCACCAACATCATCAACGGAGTCACCACCTCCGTCTCCTCAAGCCCCTCCACCCTCACCCGGGCCATCGTCGTGCCCAACAGCTCCGTCGTAACCGCCGGCGACAGATACACCGCCCAGATAATGCTCGCCTCCATCGACACCGTACACGGCCCCTCCATCTACATCGGCGGCCAGCGCCTCCCCCGCAACGGAGTCTACTCCTTCATCGCCTCCGGGGTCGGCGAACACACCTACAACGGCTACATCGAGATGCCCCATCCCGACGGCTCCGTCTCCCGCTTCGACTTCAAGTCCGCCTACACCGTGGTCGAAGGCTCCGCTGCACCCATCCCACCGTCGAACGCCTTCACCATCGCCCCCACCATGATGAACGTGCTCTACGCCGGAATCGACAACCCCATCTCCATCACCGTCGGGGGACGCGCCGCCAACGTCTCCGCCTCCATGACCAACGGCTCGCTCAGCAAGAGCGGCGACCACTGGGTGGCTCGCGTCAGCGCAATCGGACAGCAGGCAACCATCTCCGTCCACGACGGCGGCCGCCAGGTCGGATCGATGACATTCCGCATCCGCAAGCTCCCCGACCCCACCGCCTATATGCCCATCGGCAACAACCAGTACAAAGGCACCCCGCGCCGCATCTCCAAGGCCACCCTGCTCGGCTGCCCCGGAATACGCGCCGCACTCGACGACGGAATCCTCGACATACAGTACACCGTAGTGAGCTTCAAGACCATCTGCTTCGACTCCATGGGCAACGCCATACCCGAGAACTCGGCCGGCGCCAGCTTCTCCGAGAGGCAGAAAGAACAGTTCCGGCGCCTCAAGCCCGGCTCCCGCTTCTTCATCTCCGAAATCAAGGCCAAAGGCCCCGACGGCATAACCCGCGACATCTCACCCATGGAAGTCGCCCTCAACTAACCCAGAAAGGAAAGACAACATGACTATACGCAAATTCATCATAGCAGCCGCGACAATGCTCGTCTCCATGTCCGCCCTGGCCCAGGTGGAGAGCGCGGGCGCCGTGCGCCGCCGCACACCCGGCGACAAGAAGCCCCAGACCAACGCCGGCCAGGTCACCGAGCGAATGCAAAGCTTCTACGAGCACAAGGACGCCGGCGACGCCGACCTCGTCTGGACTCGCGACATCATACGCCAGGTCGACCTCAAAAAGGACCAGAACGCCCCCCTATACTTCCCCGAAGACGTCATCGACGGCCAGGAGAACCTCTTCCGACTCATCCTCAACCTCGTACTCCAAGGCAAGATACCCGCCTACGAGTACCTCGACGGACGCGAAGTCTTCACCGACCAGTACAAGATCAAAGTCGGCGAAATGCTCGACCGCTTCGGCATCTACGCACAGCCCGCCAAAGGCTCCACCGACAAGAACCCGCGCTACGAAATCGCAGAGGCCGACGTCCCCACCAACCAGGTCCTCAACTACTACGTCATCGAGAAATGGGAGTTCGACAAGCGCTCCAACCAGACCAAGACACGCATCCTCGCCGTCTGCCCCATCCTCAACCGCATAGGCGACTACGGCGAAGAGACCCGCTACCCCATGTTCTGGGTCAAGTTCGACCAGCTACGCCCATTCCTGGCACAGCAGTACGTCTTCCTCAACGACGACAACAACCTTGCCCGCTATAGCCTCGACGACTACTTCACCCTCGGCATGTACGACGGCGACATCGTCAAGACCAAGAACCTCCGCAATCTCTCCATGATGCAGATGTTCCCCGACCCCGACGACCTTCGCGCCGCCCAGGACAGCATCGACCACCGCCTGCGCCACTTCGGCGGCAACCTCTGGGTACCCACCCGCGAAGAGTTCCTCGCCCAGCAGGAAGCCCGAGAGGCTGCCGAGGCCGCACAGGGCGGCGAGCTCCCCGACCGCGACGAAGTCTCCGCATCCGGCGACACCAAGACCAACGTCCGCGCCACCCGCAACACCCGTGCCAAGGCCAAGGCCCGCAAGGCCCGCAAGCCCAAGTACTCCTCCGGCTCCAGCTCCTCCGGCGCCGAGCGCTCCGTCCGTCGCCGCAAGAAGTAACACCATTGCCGACCTAAGTCCGCAAATTCCATTCAACTCTATACTTTCCGACCGATATGCCTGTCATCACCGACAGCATATCGGTCTTCAATCATATATTACCAAACATTGCTGTCCGGGGAAACTTACAATGGGGACGGACGCGAATACAGGCATCATCAGGGCGATTCCGTCCCCATTGTAAGTTTCCCCGGACAGCAATAAAAAGATATAAAACCGCATTGAACACAGCTGAAATAGCTGATTTAACCTATAAAACCCCTTAAAAAGGCGTAATATACAAAGGGCCGAGGCGAA
>ERZ836441.201-NODE-201-length-73386-cov-10.367689_pt1 | contig 73386 bp, 62 predicted proteins | sample MGYA00519686_ERZ836441 | MGnify/ENA primary metagenome ERZ836441 (study PRJEB31850, sample SAMEA3708800) | human gut metagenome | biome: human gut; feature: human-associated habitat; material: faeces | place: China | collected 2014 ...
GCCGCAGCCAGACCGCTTTCTCTGAGGACGGTCTGCCCATCGGCGCAGGTCTGGATGACCTGGGCAAGGGCCTGCGCTCCATGACCGGCACCATCTTCTCCACCAAGGCCAAGGGTGTCCGTTACCTGGAGCTGACCGAGGGCTACATCAACAAGCTGGCTCTGGATGCCAACGATGAGGTCATCGGCTATCAGTTCGTCAAGCTGGGCAAGATGATGGAGGATATCCGTCACGGCAAGACCCCCAACGAGGCTTACGAGAAGAACGTGGGTACTTACGGCCGCTTCAGCAAGGAGCAGGGCGCTGTCAAGTACATCGACCCGCGTGAGGAATAAGAGAGGAGGAACAACTCATGGCAACTTTTGAATCTATGGATCGCCGCATGCCGAAGATCGAGGCATGCCTGAAGGCCAACGGCCTGGAGTCTCTGGACGCTTGCAACGAGATGCTCCTCGCTAAGGGCATCGACTGCGACAAGATCGTGCGCGGCGTGCAGCCCATCTGCTTTGATAACGCTGTCTGGGCATACACCCTGGGCACTGCCATCGCCGTCAAGCGCGGCCTGACCGACGCTGCCGAGTGCGCTGCTGCCATCGGCGAAGGTCTGGAAGCATTCACCATCCCCGGCTCTGTTGCTGAGCAGCGTCAGGTCGGTCTGGGCCACGGCAACCTGGGCGCTCGTCTGCTGAGCGAGGACACCACCTGCTTCGCTTTCCTGGCAGGCCACGAGTCCTTTGCTGCTGCTGAGGGTGCTATCGGCATCGCACGCACCGCAAACAAGGTCCGCAAGACCCCCCTGCGCGTCATCCTGAACGGCTTGGGCAAGGACGCAGCTTACATCATTTCCCGTATCAACGGCTTCACCTATGTGCAGACCGAGTACGATATCCCCACCCAGACCCTGACCGTCGTCAAGGAGATCCCCTTCTCCGAGGGTGAGCGCGCTGCTGTTAAGTGCTACGGCGCTAACGACGTTATGGAAGGCGTTGCCATTATGAAGAAGGAGGACGTTCAGTGCTCCATCACCGGCAACTCCACCAACCCCGTCCGCTTCCAGCACCTGGTCGCCGGCACCTACAAGAAGTGGGCCATCGAGAACGGCAAGAAGTACTTCTCCGTCGCTTCCGGCGGCGGCACGGGCCGTACCCTGCACCCCGATAACGTGGCTGCAGGCCCCGCAAGCTATGGCCTGACCGACTCTCTGGGCCGCGTCCATGGTGATGCTCAGTTCGCAGGTTCCTCCTCCGTGCCCGCACACGTTGAGATGATGGGCCTGATCGGCATGGGCAACAACCCCATGGTCGGCGCTACCGTTGCCTGCGCTGTTGCTGCTGCACAGGCCAACGCCTGATCTTTTCCTGGTTCGGCAAAGGGGGCTGCCTTCCGAATGGGCAGCCCCCTTTTTATGCTGAAATATGTTCGCGCAGGCTAACTGCCTGCAACATTGGTTCAACTGAGAAGGAAAAAGAAGAAACCATGAAAAACACGAAGATGAAACAGAGCATTGCAGCGCTGGCCATGGCCGCTGTCGTTGCAGTGAGCCTGCTGGGCTACGGCTGCGGCAGCAAGCCCGCCTCCACCACCGGCGCGGGTGCTACCGGCGATTTTACCGGCACTGCCAAGGGCTTTGGCGGCGATGTTACCGTTACCCTGACCCTGACCGACGGCAAGATCACCGGCTGCACCGCTGAGGGTGCCGATGAGACCAAGGGCGTTGGCTCCAAAGCGATCGAGCAGCTGCCCGCTGCCATTGCCGAGAGTGGCAGCATTGCCGTGGACGGCGTGTCCACCGCAACCATTACCTCCAATGCCATCAAGGAGGCAGCCGCTGCTGCCATTACCGCTGCTGGTCTGAAGCCTGAGGATTTCCAGACCGCTGTGGAGAACAACGCTGAGCCTGCTGAGGACTCTACCGTTGATACCGACATCGTCATCGTGGGCGCAGGCGGCGCAGGCATGACTGCCGCCCTGACTGCTACCAGCGAGGGCAAGAGCGTTGTCATCGTGGAGAGCCAGCCCGTGGTGGGCGGCAACTCCGTGCGCGCTACCGGCGGCATGAACGCCGGTAAGACCGTGTATCAGGATGAGAACGAGTTCGCCGAGGGCGCAGGTGTCGAAAAGACCCTGAAGACCGCTGCTGAAAAGTATGCTGACAACGAGACCATCACCGCTCTGGCCAAGACTGTGTCTGAGCAGTGGGCTGCTTATCAGGCTGACCCCAAGGGCTACTTCGACTCTGTGGAGCTGATGGAGCTGGATACCATGATCGGCGGCAAGGGTGTCAATGACCCTGCTCTGGTGGAGACCCTGTGCTCCAACAGCGCTGATGCCATCGACTGGCTGGACGAGCACGGCATCACCCTGCACAGTGTTTCCAGCTTCGGCGGCGCATCCGTCAAGCGCATCCATCGCCCTGTGAACGCAGAGGGCAAGACCGTTTCCGTCGGTTCCTACATGATCCCCCTGCTGGAGGAAAACTGTGAGAAGGCTGGTGTCCAGATGATGCTGAACACCACCGCCACCGAGATCCTGACCGATGACAACGGCGCTGCTGTTGGCATCAAGGCCACCGGTGCTTCCGGTGAGACCATCACCATCAATGCCAAGGCTGTAGTGCTGACCACCGGCGGTTTCGGCGCAAATCTCGATATGGTCGTTGAGTACAAACCCGAGCTGAAGGGCTTTATGACCACCAACGCCCCCGGCATCCTGGGCCAGGGCATCAAGATGGCACAGGCCATCGGTGCTGACACCGTGGATATGGATCAGATCCAGATCCACCCCACCGTGGAGGCAAACACCGCTGCCCTGATCACCGAGGGTCTGCGCGGCGATGGTGCTGTGCTGATCAATGCCGAGGGCAAGCGCTTCATTGATGAAGTCGGTACCCGTGATGTGGTTTCCGCCGCTGAGATCGCTCAGACCGGCAGCTACAGCTGGCTGGTGGTGGATCAGGCTATGGTGGATGCCTCCAGCGTCATTCAGGGCTACATCAAGAAGGGCTACACCGTGACCGGTGAGACCTATGAGGAACTGGGCAAGGCAATGGGCGTTGATGAGGCTGCTTTTGCCGAGACCATGAACACCTGGAACGGCTATGTTGAGGCCAAGAACGACCCCGACTTTGGCCGCACCAGCTTTGCAAACAAGCTGGATACCGCTCCCTACTATGCCATCAAGGTCACCGCAGGTGTGCATCACACCATGGGCGGCCTGAAGATCAACACCAACACTGAAGTCCTGAACGAGAACGGCGAGGTCATCCCCGGCCTGTTCGCAGCAGGTGAGGTGACCGGTGGTGTCCACGGTGCAAACCGCCTGGGCGGCAACGCCGTGGCTGACTTCACTGTCTTTGGCCGCATTGCAGGCGCAGCTGCCAGCAAGTACGCTGCATGAAACGCCTGAAAAGCTGGCAGAAAAATCTGATCTTTGCGGCCGTGGTGCTGGCCGCGGCAGCACTCCTGTTCGTGCTGTACCGCGCCAACGCCCCCAAAGCGGAGCCGCTGGTGGCCGTGGTCGATTTCGGCGACGGCATTACCGAGACGATCCCGCTGGACGAGGACCACGATTATCTGTATGATGTGGGCGATTATATCGTACATCTGCAGGTAAAGGATGGGGCCATCGCCTTCCTCGACAGTCAGTGCCCGGACCATGTGTGCGAGCAATTCGGCTGGCTGAGCGAGCAGGATGCCTGGGCCGCCTGTGTCCCCGCCGGGGTCTATGTAACGGTGCAGGCCGCAGAAACAGAATAAAACAAACAGGCCGCCGTGCAGGATCATCTCCTGCACGGCGGCCTGTTGTATAGGGGGAAATGTTATTTCACGTATTTGCCTTCGCAGATATTCTTGCAGCAGGCGCTGATGGGGAACCAGCAGCAGTCCCGGCAGATATCGGCCAGCATCTCGGGGGTGGCTTTGGCATCGATCTCCCGGATGAGGGCCTGGTAGTCGTATTCCTTTTCCTCCAGCCCGAAATACTCCACGGTCTTGCGGTCGTATCGCTTGACCTTTTCCTGTGTGTCGCACAGGTCGGTGCCCAGCTTGTTGGGGCAGCAGGAGCAGAGGGTGTCGGTGGAGAAGGTGAGCTGGACCTTCGTCCCGGGCACCTCCCGCAGCTGGTGAACGACATCGTTCATGTGCTCCACAAAGGCCTCGCTGTAGCCATGGCCGGAGTAGCCTTGGGTGCAGAGCAGGTGATGCGGGCGCAGTACGATGCTCATGCCTTTTTTACCCCCGGGATCCGCTTCCGGATGTTCAGGCCCAGCACGCAGGCCAGCACAGCCTTGATGATGGCGGTGGGAATGAAGGGAAGAACGCAGGCGGAAACGGCCACAGACACGGTGCTGTGGGCGACGATCACAAACAGGATGACACCCACGATATAGTTGACCACAGTGCCCACGACAACCGCCACGGGGAAAGCACCCTTGAAGGCATCCCTGTGCTCCACACCCAGGCCGATGATGTAGGCCATGATGGGGAAGGAGATCAGGAAGCCGCCGGTGGGGCCGACAAACTTATCGATGCCGCCGGAGAAGTTGGCCAGCACCGGCACGCCCACAGCGCCCAGCAGCAGGTAAACGAGCGTGGCAATGGCGGACAGCTTGGAGCCCAGCACCACAGCCGCCAGCGTGATGGCGAAGGTCTGCATGGTCATGGGCACACCCAGCGGCATGGGGATGGAGATCTGTGCCATCACGGCGATGACGGCGGCAAACAGGCCCGCGTAGCAGATATCGCGCACCGAGAACTTACTGTTCTGATTCATAGAAAAAATCCTCCTCTGGTTTGGTACAAACAACGTCCCGATTAAACCAGAAAGCAGCAGGCAGGTCAACTTGCGATTTGCACAAAGGTTTACAATCTGTGAAAATTTGCTGAAAAGCGTTCAAACGAAATTTGGACGCTTGTGTATCCGGGCAAAATGCGATACACTACACCTATACATAGGAAAGGAATCTGACAGGCCGCCCTCCGGCGGGCCTGAATCTGATAGGAGGAACATGATGATCTGGAATAAGAAGAAGGACGGCGCGGAGAACCCGGGTGCGGAAACGCCTGCGGCACAGACAACCAAGGCCCCGGTGCTGTTTTTGCAGAAGAACTGGAAATGGCTCGTGCCGGTGGTCTGTGTGGTGATCGCGGGCGGTGTGTTTTTGCTCAAGCCCAAGAGCGCCAGCACCACAGCCGTGGACCCCAGCTATCTGGAAGCCAGCCCTGAAGTGCGGGATGTCTCCAACACCCTGAGCGGCACCGGCACCCTGAACCCTGCCAACACCTACACCGTGAAATCTCTGGTGGAGGGCAAGGTGCTCACCGGCGAGTTTGAGGAGGGCGACGTGCTGGATGAGGGGAGCATCCTCTACACGCTGGACAGCTCGGACGCTTCCACCAATTTTGAAAAGGCTGAGATCGCCATGCAGCAGGCACAGCGCAGCTATGACAAGGTGGTGGACCGCCAGTATGTGCGTGCCGAGGTGGATGGCACCGTGAGCACCCTGAAGGTCGCCAAGGGCGACGAGGTGACCAGCGGGCAGGAGGTCGCCATCATCCGCGACAGCTCCAAAATGCTGCTGACGCTGGAATTCCCCGCCGCTGATGCCGCCAATTTCAGCGTGGGCCAGACCGCCCAGGTGACGCTGGACGGCACCTTTGAGCAGTTGGACGGCACCGTGACCAGCGTGACCGGAACGGATGCCCTGAGCACCGGCAACCTGCTCACCCGCACCGTGACCATTGCCGTGCGGAATGCAGGCGGCCTGACCACCGCGCAGGCGGCCACCGCCTCCATCAACGGGGTCAGCTCCATCGGCTCTGCCACCTTTGGCTATCAGGCAGAGCGTACCCTGACCGCACAGGCTGCAGGCACCGTGACCTCCATCCATGTGCAGGAGGGCCAGACCGTTGCCAAGAACGATATCCTGATCGAGCTGAGCGGCGATGACCTGACCGAGAGCATCCAGTCGGCCTCTGAGACCCTGCGCAGCGCTGAGATCTCCCTGCAGAACCTGCAGGATACCATGGCCAACTATACCGTCACCTCTCCCATCAGCGGCACCATCATTGAAAAGGATGCCAAGGTGGGCGACGCGGTCAAATCCGGCGATACCCTCTGCGTCATCTATGACCTGAGCTATCTGGAAATGGTCATCAATGTGGACGAGCTGCAGATCAGCTCCCTGACTGTGGGCCAGAAGGTGCAGATCACAGCCGATGCCGTGCAGGATAAGAACTATGTGGGCACTGTGACCCGCGTCTCCATGAAGGGCACTTCCAACGGCGGCACCACCACCTACCCGGTGACCATCCGCATTGACGAGACCGACGGCCTGCGCCCCGGCATGAACGCCAATGCCGAGATCGTGGTGGCCGAGGCTGCCAATGCCCTGACCGTGCCCAATGCGGCCATCGTCCGGGGCGGATATGTGCTGGTGACCCAGGATTCCCCCAGCGCCTCCAAGGCGGATGCCACCATGGAGGCCCCCGAGGGCTTTGTCTATGTGGCCGTCAAGACCGGTGTCAGCGATGATGATTACACCCAGATCGTCAGCGGCATCCAGGAGGGGGACACCATTGGTTACGACCCCAACTCGGTCAGCAGCGACAGCTACTATGACGATGGCAGCGGCATGATGATCTTCTGATGGGAGGATGGAATGAGTGCTCTGATCGAATTTGATGCGGTCTGCAAGTATTACCAGATGGGCGACACCACGGTAAAAGCCGCCGACCACATCACCATGAAAATAGAAAAAGGTGAGTTCGTTGCCATTGTGGGCCAGTCCGGCTCCGGCAAGTCCACCTGCATGAACATCATCGGCTGTCTGGATGTGCCCACGGCGGGCACCTACCGGCTGAACGGCCGGGATGTGGGCAAGATGAGCCGGAACGAGCTGGCCTCCATCCGCAACGAGATGCTGGGGTTCATCTTCCAGCAGTATAATCTTCTGCCCAAATTAAACTTACTGGAAAACGTGGAGGTGCCGCTGGTCTATGCGGGCATCCCCCGCGCCGAGCGCCACCGCCGGGCCCGCGAGGTGCTGGAGCAGGTGGGGCTGGGCGATAAGCTGAAAAACAAGCCCAACCAGCTTTCGGGCGGCCAGCAGCAGCGCGTATCCATCGCGCGGGCGCTGGTGCGCAACCCGGCGATCATTCTGGCGGATGAGCCCACCGGCGCGCTGGACAGCCACACCGGCCGCGAGGTGCTGGGAATGCTGCAGGACCTGCATGGGCAGGGCCATACGGTGGTGCTCATCACCCATGACAACTCCATTGCCGTGCAGGCCGACCGCATCATCCGGCTGGAGGATGGTCAGGTGGTCTACGATGGTGACTCCCGCGCGCCGGAAGCCATCGTCCAGCCGACGCTGAACTTTGAACCGGCAGAACAGGAGGGGAACAAATGATCATTGAGACCTTCCGTCAGGCCCTCCAGAATGTGTGGAGCAACAAGCTCCGCACCTTTTTGACCATGCTGGGCATCATCATCGGTGTCATGGCGGTCATCGTCATCGTGGGCCTGGGCAACGGCATGACCCAGAGTATGCGGGACAGCTTTTCGGCACTGGGCACGAATGCCCTGTCCATTCAGGTCTGGGGCTACGGCTCCCGCACCGCCTCGGTGGAGGATGTGTATAAGATCGCGGATAAGAACAAGGAGCTCATCTCCGCAGTCTCGCCCCAGATCGATTTCAGCAACAACACCCCCAAGGTGGGCACCACGACCTACCGCTACGGCACCAGCGTTTACGGTGTGGACGAGCACTACGCCGAGATGAAAAACTATACCCTCGCCCAGGGGCGCGGCCTGCAGTACATGGACATCAAGGACAATAAGCAGGTCTGCATCATCGGCGATTACCTCAACCGGGCGGCCTACGGCGGCAACGCGGTGGGCCAGACCATCAAGCTGGGGGCCTACAAGTTCCGGATCGTGGGCGTGCTGAACGCCAAGGTGACGGACAAGAACATGCAGCAGGGCTCCGACGATGACTGCATCTATCTGCCCTACACCACGGCCATGCGGCTCTCCAACCAGTCCAGTGCCAAAAACTTTGTTGCAATTATGAAGGACGAGAGCCAGGCCAACGAGGCCAAGGCGGTGGTGGAAAGCGGCCTGTACGACCTGCTTAAGAGCGACAACGCTTACTACATCTACAGCGCCAGCGAGTGGCTGGAAGAGATGAACGAGATGATCAACATGGTCATCATCATCCTTACCGGCATTGCCAGCATCTCACTGCTGGTGGGCGGCATTGGCATTATGAACATCATGCTGGTGTCGGTGACCGAGCGCACCCGGGAGATCGGCATCCGCAAGGCACTGGGTGCCAAGGAGCGGGTGATCCTGTCGCAGTTCGTGGTGGAAGCTGCCACCACCTCCGCACTGGGCGGCGTGCTGGGCATCGTCCTTGGCTATATCGTGTCCATGGCGGCAAACCGCATCCTGCCCATGATCTCCAGCGACATTGATGTGACCGTCAGCCCCTCGTTCAACTCCATCGTGGTGGCCTTTGGCATCTCGGTGGGCATCGGTGTGCTGTTCGGCTATCTGCCCGCAAAGCGTGCCGCAAGGCTCAACCCCATTGAAGCGCTGAGATATGATTAAACCTCTTACCGCTTCGGTCTGGCTTTGCCAGCGCCTTGCGGAGCTCCCCTAATAGGGGCAACAACGACGACCGCCGCCAGTGGCGGATGAAGGGAGGAGTTGTTGGGGCCGCGGCCAGCAGGATGCAAGTGCAAGGCTTTGCACGAAGCAGACGCTGGGAGCCGCAACCCGGAATACATTAGAAACTATTTTAAGGAGGATTTTCCATGAAAAAGCGAATCCTTGCATTTCTGCTGGCGGTGAGCATTGCCGTGTCGATGCTGGTGCTGCCGGCATCGGCAGCGGGCAACGCAAACACGGCGGTCCAGCTGTCCATCACGCTGAACGCGATGGACAGCAGCCAGCAGGCTGCTCTGAACGCTGTGGTCACCCGCGGTGCGCTGGCCCGGATGCTGGTGTCCTACTCCACCTACCGCGAGAGCGTGGGCTCTCAGGGTACGGTGGGCACCCTGTTCACCGACCTGCCCGGCACTTCGCCCTATGCACCCTATGTCCGCATTGCGGTGCAGAACGGTTGGATGAACGGCTACACCGACGGCTCTTTCCGGCCCGACAACGCCGTGACACTGGAAGAAGCGGTCACGGCCATCCTCAAGCTGATGGGCTATAAGATGACCGACCTGAGCGGCTCCTTCCCCAACGCACAGCTGAACAAGGCTAGTGAGCTGGGCCTGCGCAATCAGGTGGACCGCAGCCAGGGCGAGGCGCTCAACTACGAGGAGTGCGCCCTGCTGTTCTACAACGCCCTGACAGCCAACGCTGCCAGCGGCAGTGCCTACGGCAGCAGCCTGGGCTTCACGGTCTCCAATGGCCAGGTGGATACCTCCAGCGTCATGCTCAAGAGCCTGAAGGGCCCCTTTGTGGCGGGCGATACGGTCCAGCTGCCCTTTGTTCCCAAGATGGTCTACCGCAACGATAAAGCGTCGGAATCTGCGGAACTGAACAAATACGACGTGTATTATTACAGTGAGAGTTTACAGACATTGTGGGTCTACACCCGCCGGGCCGCTGGCCGCATCACGGCAGTTTCGCCCAGTGCCAGCGCCCCCACCAGTGTAACGGTGGCAGGCACCAGCTATACGCTGGGTTCCTCTGCTGTGGCCTCCCAGGTGTCCTCCCTCAACGGCGGCGGCGTGGGCGAGGTCGTCACCCTGCTGCTGGGCATGAACAATGAGGCTGCCGGGATCGTGACCGGCGAGGAAGCCGACAGTGTGTTCTACGGTGTCGTGCAGACCGCCGCCCGCAGTCTGGTGGAAGAGAACGGCGCGGATGTTCTGCAGAAAGTCTCCGTCATGTGCACCGACGGCATTGCCCGCACCGTGAACGTGGACAAGAGCCTGAACTTTCCGCAGGGGTGGCTGGTAGAGATCAAGGTCACCCCGGAGGGCGAGAGCGTGGAGCACATCGATGACCGCCGCGTCAACGGCACCATCAATACCAACGCCACTGCGCTGGGCGCAGCCGCCCTGGCCGACGATGTAGAGATTCTGGATACGACTTCGGAGGGTGTGGCTGGGACGGTTCGTCCCAGCCGCCTATCGGGGGTAACACTGAGTGACCTCGATGTCCGCTACTATACCGTCAACGATGCCGGACAGATCGACCGGCTCATCCTGAACGATGTGACCGGCGACCTGTGGAGCTACGGCGTGCTGGACGATGTGAAAAATCTGGCCATGAATTATTCTGACCTGAAGAACCTCGTCACCGGCATTGCGGCGGGAGACTCCACCTCCGGCACCACGACCACGACAGGCACCACCACCGGATCGACCACGGGCGGCACCGACGGCTCCGGCTCTACCTCGGGTACCACGGCGGCAGACCGCCTGTCCAACCTGCTGGTGCCCACCACCAGCGAGATCCTGTGGGGCATCGTCTCGGGCGATATCCTGAGCACGGCCTGGCAGAAGCTGACCAGCAACACCGGCTCCCTGATGAGCATTGGCTTCCAGCAGATCGCGGAGATCACGGGCACCCCCTTCAAGCAGATCTTCAACTACATCGGCGGCGGTGCAACCTATATCTGCTACGTCAACGGCGCGGCGGCCAGCTACACCACGGCCATCAAGTATCCGGTGCTGGCGGGCGGCATTGCCGTGCGGCGGGAGACCACCGGCTCTGTCAAGGCCATGATGCAGCTGATGCCCCTGAAGATCGACAAGGTCGGCGCGGCCTCGGTGCTCTCGGGCAATGAACGCTACGAGATGGCAGACAATGTGCAGGTCTACCTGTGGTACAAGGGCCAGTATTACCCCACCAAGCTGGCTCAGGTGGATGCGGACGGCTACCAGCTGACCGGCTGGTACGATAATTTCGGCTGCGCTGCCGGAAAAAAGGTCCGCGTCATCATTGCGGTCAAGAACGACTGATGCTTTATTACAGCGGCCTGAGCCGCACACTGCGGCAGCTGCGCTGGGTGCTTTACCCGCGCCGCTGCCCTTTTTGTGACCGGGTGCTGGGCAGCCGGCCTGCCTGCCCGGACTGCGCCGATGGGCTGGCAGAGCTGCGCCGTGCACCCTCCATGCGGCTGCGCGGCTCCGAGCACTACCTGGGACGGCTGGATGGGGCAGCCGCACCCTACCGATACACCGGCCTTGTCCGCCGCGCGGTGCTGCGGGCGAAATATCAGGGCGCGCCCTGGGCAGCTGTGGAGTTGGGCGTGGAGATGGCCCGCCTGCTCTTTGGCAGCGAGATCAGAATGTGCGGCTCTGAGCCCCTGCCCGAACCGGTACCGGGCCTTGACCGGGGTTACGACTGCATCCTTCCGGTACCGGCCTCCAGCAAAAAGCGCGGCTACAATGTGCCGGAGCGGATGGCACAGCCCCTTGCCCGGGCGGTGGGCGTGCCGGTGGTCACGGACGCGCTGACCCGTGCCCGCTCCACCCGGCGGCAGGAGGGACTTTCCCTTGACGAGCGGCTGGCCAATGTGGCGGGTGCCTTCCGGGTGGCCCGGCCGGAGGCTGTGGAGGGAAAGCGCATCCTTCTGGTGGACGATGTCCTGACCACCGGAGCCACGGCCTCGGCCTGCGCGCAGGCTCTGCTGGATGCCGGTGCGCAGAGCGTGTTCGCTGTGGCGCTGGCTACGGTGGAGTTTCCGCAGCCGGTGGGCAGCACAACGGCCATTGCCGAAAATGAAGAAGAAATTTGAAAATAGTGCTTGACAAAACACCATTCTTCGGGTATACTGATTGAGCTGTGAGCGACAAGCTCGATTAGATGTCCGGGTGTAGCGCAGTTTTGGTAGCGCGCTTGAATGGGGTTCAAGAGGCCGTGAGTTCGATTCTCGCCACTCGGATTGAAACAAGACCGACGATTTCAAAAGAGATCGTCGGTCTTGATTTTTTATTCGGCTGTTTCTGGTGCGCTGTCCCGGAGGGGCGGGCACCGATGCAAGGAGGGCGAGTCTATGAATGCTGCACTGCGCCGGGATGCGGATGTGATCCTTCGTTCCAGCCTGAACGCTGTTCTGCCGGATGAGGCGGTGCGCCGCGCGCTGCGGGATCTCCGGCCCGGGAAGGGCCGGGTGCTTCTGGTGGCGGCGGGCAAGGCGGCCTGGCAGATGGCACACGCGGCGGTTGAAACGCTGGGCCGGGTGGATGGCGGTGTGGTCGTGACCAAGTACGGCCATGTGAAAGGTGAGATCCCCGGGGTGGCCTGCTATGAGGCGGGCCACCCGGTGCCGGATGAAAACGGTTTTGCGGCTACCCAAAAGGCGCTGGAGCTGGTGCAGGGGCTGACCGCCGGGGATACGGTGCTGTTCCTGCTTTCCGGCGGCGGCAGTGCGCTGTTCGAGCAGCCGCTCGTTCCCGGGGCAGAGCTGCAGGACATCACGAGCCAGCTGCTGGCCAGCGGGGCCGACATTGTGGAGATGAATACCATCCGCAAGCGGTTTTCCGGTGTGAAGGGCGGGCGGTTCGCGCAGCGCTGTGCCCCTGCGCAGGTGTTCAGCATCGTGCTGAGCGACATTCTGGGGGACCCGCTGGATATGATCGCCAGCGGCCCGGCGGTGCCGGATACCTCCACCTGCGCCCAGGCGCTTGCCGTTGCCGAAAAGTATCATCTGGCACTCTCAGCACAGGCCCGGGCCCTGCTGGCGCAGGAAACGCCCAAAACGCTGGACAATGTGACCACCCGGATCACCGGCAGCGTGCGGGAGCTTTGCCGTGCCGCGGCCAGCGCCTGCCGGAATCTGGGATATGAACCGGTTCTCCTGACCGACCAACTCTGCTGCGAAGCACGGGAAGCAGGCAGCTTTCTTGGCTCCATTGTCCGCACCCAGGCAGGGCAGGGGAAAAAGCTGGCCTACATCGCGGGCGGCGAGACCATCGTTCACCTGACCGGAAAAGGGCTTGGCGGAAGAAATCAGGAGCTGGCCCTTGCGGCCGCGCCCGCCATTGCCGGGCTGAACGCGGCGGTGTTCTCTGTGGGCAGCGATGGCACAGACGGCCCCACCGATGCCGCCGGCGGCTATGTGGATGGGGATACCCTTGCCGCGCTGGAGGCCGGGGGCTGGAGCGGATACGCTGCTTTGCAGAACAACGATTCCTACCACGCCCTGAAAGCGGTGGATGGCCTGATCATCACCGGGGCAACGGGTACCAATGTCAACGATGTGGCGGTGGCCCTGATCGGGGAAAAAACACCGCCTGTGAGCCCGGAAGTTTCCCCGGAGTGGTGATTGCATTCCTCCGTTGAGTATGTTATACTGAACAGCGAACTGAATAGAAAACAGCAGGTGCGTACCGCCCGCGGCTCTGGCCGGGGGCAGGCACGTTAAAAGGGAAGCGGGTGCAAATCCCGCACGATCTCGTCACTGTGATAAGGGAGTTTACCGCCAGGGTGCAGCTGCGCCGGTCACTGGAGCCCATGTTCCGGGAAGGCGGCGGTGGATGTTGAGCTTTCAGCCAGGAAACCTGCCCGCTGTTGGTACGGGGGCGCAAGCCCCAGATCACGAGGAATTGGTTGTACCCAAAAAGCCTGAAAAAACTGAAAAGGGCCTTTTTGCTTTGCCATCCCGCAAACAGAAAGGCTCTTTTTGTTTTGCCGGGCACTCTTTCCTGTACCTTCTGTTCAGCAAAAATCATGTTCAAAAACAGGAAAGGAACGAACAAAAATGAGAAAACGCACCATCCACAAAGCAGCGGCCGCTCTGACCGCTCTGGCCCTCTGCGCCGGTGTACTGACCGGCTGCGGCGGTGCCGCAAGCAGCACCACTGCTTCCAGCACGGCAGAATCTGCTGCCAGCAGCGAGGTTTCTGGCGAGGAGGCTGACGAATTGGCCGCAAAGAACGTTGCAGACCTGATCGATGCCATCTATGTGCAGGAGCGCACCGATGATACCGATGCCCAGTGTGAGGCCGCCAAGGCCGCATGGGATGCCCTGACCGATGCCCAGAAGGAGCTGGTCGAGGGTGAAGAGGCTGACCCTGACTACTTTGGCCGCGACACCGGCGATGCTTCCAAGGACGACAGCCGCAATCAGGACGACATCGGCGAGAATGAGCTGCTGGTGGTCTCTTTCGGCACCTCCTTCAACGACAGCCGAGTGAAGGATATCAAGGGCATCGAGGATGCGCTGCAGGCCGCTTATCCCGATTGGTCTGTCCGCCGCGCCTTCACCGCACAGATCATCATCAACCATGTTCAGGCCCGCGACGGCGAGAAGATCGACAACATGCAGCAGGCGCTGGACCGCGCTGTGGCCAACGGCGTGAAGAATCTGGTCGTCCAGCCCACCCACCTGATGCACGGTGCAGAGTACGACGAGATGATGGAGATGATCGACGAGTACAAGGACAAGTTCGAGAGCGTCGCCGTTGCCGAGCCCCTGCTGGGCGAGGTTGGTGCCGACGCTGCTGCCATCAACGCCGACAAGGAAGCTGTTGCCAAGGCCGTTACCGCTGCCGCTGTGAAGGATGCCGGTTTCGACAGCCTGGATGCCGCTGCTGAGGAGAAGGTCGCCTTTGTCTTTATGGGCCACGGCACCTCCCACACCGCAAAGGTGAGCTACAGCCAGATGCAGACCGCCATGCAGACCCTGGGCTACAGCAACGTGTTCATCGGCACGGTGGAGGGCGAGCCTGAGGAGACTGCCTGTGAGAACGTCATCGAGGCGGTCAAAGCGGCCGGTTACACCAAGGTCATCCTGCGCCCCCTGATGGTCGTTGCCGGTGACCACGCCAACAACGATATGGCCGGTGCGGATGACGATTCCTGGCTGAGCCAGTTCCAGGCCTCCGGTGACTTCGCCTCCGTGGAGTGCCAGATCGCCGGTCTGGGTGAGATCGAGGACATCCAGCAGCGCTACATTGAGCACACCAAAGCCGCCATTGATTCCCTGAACGGCTAATATTCCGCATTCCAATGCCCGAAGGGAGAGATCTTTTCGGGCATTTTTTATGGAGAGCTTCCCCGCATGAGGAGAAACACTCCCATTTCAAATTCTGAATTTTGAGGTATTTTGTTTATGCACTGCAAACAGTTCGTTTCCCTGTCCGTTGCTTCTCTGATGCTGGCCGCCGTCCTCACCGGCTGCGGCGGGGCTTCTTCCACTGCTTCCTCTGCCGCCAGCTCGGAAGCTGCTTCTGCCGTGAGCGCTGCCGCCGTTTCTGAAAGCACCGAAGCCGCCCTGCCGGACGGCGTGTACACGGCTGAGTTCGACACCGACAGCGGCATGTTCCACGCCAACGAAGCCTGCGATGGCATGGGAACCCTGACCGTGGAGAACGGGCAGATGACCTTCCATGTCAGTCTGGCCTCCAAGAAGATCGTCAACCTGTACGTTGGCATGGCCGCCGATGCCGAGGCCAACAAGGCAGACTGGCTGCTGCCTACCACCGACACCGTCACCTACTCTGATGGTACCTCGGAGGAGGTCTACGGCTATGATATCCCCGTGGCCGCTGTGGACCAGGACTTCCAGTTGGCACTCCTCGGGACCAAGGGCAAGTGGTATGACCACACCGTGAGCATCCGCAACGCACAGCCCAAGGCTGAGGAAGCTGCCGAGACCCCTGCGGACGGTGAATACAGCGTGAATGTGACCCTGGAGGGCGGCTCTGGCCGTGCCACCGTGGAAAGCCCTGCCGCCCTGACCGTGGCGGACGGAAAAATGACCGCTGTCATCCTGTGGAGCAGCCCCAATTATGATTACATGATCGTGGACGGCGAGAAGTATCTGCCCACCAACACCGAGGGCAACTCCACCTTTGAGATCCCTGTTTCTGCACTGGGCACCCCTCTGGCTGTCACTGCCGATACCGTAGCCATGAGCACCCCCCATGAGATCGAGTATACGCTGACCTTTGCGCTGAACTGATGAAACTGACGAGACAACAATTCCTGCGCGTTCTGCCTGCTACAGTACTGGCCCTGTCGGGCTGCGCCGCCTCCGAGACAGCGCCCGCCAGCACAGAAGAACTGGTCTTTGACCATGCCTGTCCGCTGGATTACGCCACACAGTTTACTGCCGACTGCTATGAGGGCGGCTATACCATGCTGACCCTGACCGAATCGGGGGAGCAGTTCCTTGTGACCCCGGAGGATGCCGCTGCGGTGGAAGGCCTGCCCGAGAGCGTGACGGTGCTGCGTCAGCCCATCCGGAACATCTACCTTGTCTCCACCTCGGTGATGGACCTGTTCCTCGCGCTGGATGGGCTGGACAGCGTGACTCTTTCCGGCACCCGGGCAGAGGGCTGGTATCTGGATGAGGCCAGAGCCGCCATGGAGGCCGGGCGCATTGCCTATGCGGGCAAGTACAGCGCCCCGGACTATGAAAAGATCCTTGCGGCCAACTGCGGCCTTGCCATCGAGAACACCATGATCTACCACACCCCGGAGGTCAAGGAGCAGCTGGAACGGTTCGGCATTCCGGTGCTGGTGGAGCGCTCCAGCTATGAGAGCGGCCCGCTGGCCCGGCTGGAATGGCTCAAGTTCTGGGGCATCCTGCTGGGGAAAGAGGAGCTGGCGGAACAGGAGTTTGCCCGGCAGGTGGAGCGCCTTGCACCGCTGACCGGGCAGGCTTCCACCGGCAAGCGCTGTGCCTTTTTCTCCATCACAGCCAACAACCTTGCCAATGTGCGCAAGGGCGGCGACTATGTGGCCCAGATGATCGAGATGGCGGGCGGTGATTATGTTTTTGCGGACCTGACCGACAACGGCAACAACCTTTCCACCATGAACCTGCCGCTGGAGGATTTTTACGCCGGTGCAAAGGATGCGGATGTGCTCCTTTACAACAGCACCATTGAGGGCGTGGTGCATACCACGGAGGAACTGGTGGCAAAATGCCCCCTGCTGGCCGAGTTCAAGGCCGTGCAGAGCGGCAGTGTCTGGTGCACCACCCAGAGCTTTTTCCAGCAGAGCATGGCGCTGGTCGATTTTGTGCTCGACCTGCACCGTGTCTTTACGGAGGATGACCCCGCCGACCTGCAATTTCTGAGGAAAGTAGAGTAACCTATGACCAGCAAAAAGCGCCTGATCCTTTCTTACGGCATCCTTGCCCTGCTGCTGGCGGTGCTGTTTGCCGCCAACCTGTTCTGGGGCAGTGTGTCCCTGACACCGGGGGCAGTGCTGGCGGCCCTGACCGGCCGCGGGCAGGACGCTTTGAGCGTGGGCATCATCACCCAGCTGCGCCTGCCCCGGGCCGTGATGGTGGTGCTGCTGGGGGCGGCGCTCTCGGCGGCGGGCTACCTGCTGCAGACCTTTTTTGCCAACCCCATTGCAGGGCCCTTTGTCATGGGCATTTCCAGCGGGGCCAAGCTGGCCGTGGCACTGGTTATGGTGGCTTTTCTGAACCATGGCCTGCTCACCAGCTCCCTTACCCTGATCACAGCCGCCTTTGCGGGGGCCATGGCCTCCATGGCCTTTGTGCTGGCGGTCTCCCGGCGGGTGCAGCGGATGAGCATCCTTGTTATCTGCGGCGTAATGATCGGCTACATCTGCTCGGCCGTCACGGAGTTTGTGGTGGCCTTTGCCCAGGACAGCAACATCGTCAACCTCCACAACTGGTCTCAGGGCAGCTTTTCCGGCATGACCTGGGGCAATGTACGGGCGGCGGCGCTGGTGGTGCTGCCCGCTCTGGCGGCGGCGTTCTGCCTTTCCAAGCCCATGGCCGCCTACCAGATGGGGGAGGCCTACGCCCGGAGCGTGGGCATCAATGTCAAAGCCTTTTCCCGGCTGCTGGTGCTGCTTTCCAGCCTGCTGGCCGCCTGTGTCACGGCCTTTGCGGGGCCCATCTCCTTTGTGGGCATCGCGGTGCCCCATCTGGTCAAGCAGCTGTTCGGCAGCGCAAGGCCGCTGGTGGTGCTGCCCGGGTGCTGCCTGGGCGGGGCGGCTTTCTGCCTGCTGTGCGACCTCATCGCCCGCAGCATGTTTGCCCCCACCGAGCTTTCGATCAGCGCCGTAACGGCAGTGTTTGGCGCACCGGTGGTCATCTGGCTGCTGGTGCGCCGGGGTCAGGAGGGTGTGCGATGAAATACCGCTGTGAAACGAAAGAACTGGCCATCGGCTATGGCAGTGCGCCCCTTGCTTCCGGCATCACGCTGGGGGCGGTGCCGGGGCAGATCCTGGCCCTCATCGGGCCAAACGGCGCGGGCAAATCCACCCTGCTCAAAACGCTGGCGGGCCAGCTGGCCCCCCTGGGCGGGGCTGTCCTGCTGGATGACCGAAGCTTGACCGATTACACCGGCCCGGCCCGGGCACGGAAGCTGGCCCTGATGCTGCCCCACACCCGCCGCACCGAGTTGACTTCCTGCTTTGAGTTTGCCGCCGCCGGGCGCATCCCCTATACCGGGCGGCTGGGTATCCTGTCCGATACCGACCGGCAGGCCGTGCGGGACGCGCTGGAACTGGTGGGGGCTTCCCCTCTGGCGGGCCGGGATTTCAACTGCATCAGCGACGGCCAGCGCCAGCGCGTTCTGCTGGCCCGTGCCATCTGCCAGCAGCCCGGAGTTCTGCTGCTGGACGAGCCGACTTCTTTTCTGGATGTCAAGGGAAAGATCGAGCTGCTGACCATCCTGCAGAAGCTGGCCCGTGAACAGGGGCTGGCCGTGATCGTCAGCCTGCACGAGCTGGACATGGCGCAAAAGATCGCGGATGCGGTGGTTTGCGTGTTCCCGCACAGCGTTTCGGGGGTGCTGACCCCAAAGGAGGCCTTTGCCCCGGAGAACATCCGGGCGCTGTACAGCCTGACCAAGGAGCAGTACGAGGCCGTGTTCGGCCCGGAAAAGCCTGCCGGGCCAAAGTTTGAACATTACGTCCGCAGTGGGCAGAAGCTGCTCCGCTGCGGGTACACCACCGGCACCTGCGCGGCGCTGGGTGCGGCGGGGGCCGCGCGGCTCCTGCTCACCGGCCATGCCCCGGAGAGCGTTGCCCTGCGCACGCCGAAGGGCATCGTGGTGGAGGTGGCTCCGCTGTACTGCCGCCCCGCCGGAGCCGGAGCCGAATGCGCCATTGAGAAGGACGGCGGGGATGATGTGGATGTGACCACCGGCCTGCCCGTGATCGCCGCCGTAGAATTGCTGCCCGATACCACCGGGATCCGCATCTCCGGCGGCAAGGGCGTGGGCCGGGTGACCAAGGCCGGGCTGGATCAGCCGGTGGGGGAAGCCGCCATCAACCATGTGCCCCGGCAGATGATCGCCGAGGCCCTGCAAAGGGAAGCCGAGAGCGCCTGCTACACCGGCGGCTTTGCCGTGACCATCTCCATCGAGGGCGGGGAAGAGGTGGCAAAGCGCACCTTCAACCCCCACATCGGGGTCGAGGGCGGGCTTTCGGTGCTGGGAACCAGCGGCATTGTGGAGCCTATGAGCCAGCAGGCGATCCTGGACACCATCCAGCTGGAAATGAACCAGGCCGCTCTCCGGGCGGGCAGCCCCAGGCGGCTTATTCTGGCCCCCGGCAATTACGGGCTGGACTATCTGCACGAAAGATACCCGGAGTTTCACGCTGTCCCGGTGGTAAAGACCTCAAACTTTATCGGTGATACGCTGGATATGGCCGCAGCGGCCCGCTTTGAAGAGGTGCTTCTGGTGGGCCATGTGGGCAAGCTGGTCAAGGTGGCGGGCGGTATTATGAACACCCATTCCCACACTGCCGACTGCCGCACCGAGCTGTTCTGCACCCATGCGGCGCTCTGCGGCGCTTCCCGGGAAGTCTGCGCCGCCCTGATGAACGCTGCCACCACCGATGCCTGTCTGGAACTCCTGGACAGCGCCGGCCTGCGGGCTCCGGTGCTGGAAAGCCTGCTGCGGGCGGTCCAGCTCCACCTTGACCGGCGGGCCTGCGGGGCGTTCCGGGTGGGGGCTGTGCTGTTTTCCAACCAGCACGGCCCGCTGGGAGCCACCGACACTGCCGCACAACTGCTGAACGAATGGAAGGAGCATTGAGATGGTACATTTTGTAGGCGCAGGTCCCGGCGCACCTGACCTCATCACCCGGCGGGGCGCGGCCCTGCTGCAGGAAGCCGACTGCATCATTTATGCGGGCAGTCTGGTCAACCCGGCCCTGCTGGGGCTGGCGAAGCCGGAGTGTGCCGTATACAACAGCGCCGAGATGACGTTGGAACAGGTGCTGGACGTGATGCGCCGGGTGGAAGCCGCAGGCGGGACCACCGTGCGGCTCCACACCGGCGACCCCTGCCTGTATGGGGCCATCCGGGAGCAGATGGACGCACTGGATGCGGACGGCATCCCCTACGATGATACCCCCGGCGTGTCCAGCTTTTGCGGGGCGGCGGCGGCGCTGAACGCCGAGTACACCCTGCCCACCATCAGCCAGACCGTGATCATCACCCGGATGGAGGGGCGCACCTCGGTGCCGGAAAAGGAGAAGCTGGCCAGCCTTGCCGCCCATGGGGCAACCATGGTGATCTTCCTCTCCATCGGCCTCATCGACAAGGTGCAGCAGGCCCTGCTGGCAGGCGGAGCCTACACGCCGGAGACCCCTGCCGCCGTGGTCTACAAGGCCAGCTGGCCGGAGCAGAAGGTGGTGCGCTGCACCGTGGGCACGCTGGCCGGGAGCACCCGCGCCAACGGCATCACCAAAACAGCGCTCATCGTGGTGGGGGATTTTCTGGGTACCCGGTATGAGCGGAGCAAGCTCTACGACCCAACCTTTACGACGGAGTTCCGCAAGGGGGCAGACCAGTGACCCGCGCCTATCTCGCCTTTACGGAAAAAGGGCTGGCGCTGGCCCAAAAGCTGGCCGGTGCCCTGCCCGGCACCGTGGCCCGCTGCGGCCATGGCGGGCCCGGCCTTGCCGACTGGACTGCGGAGCAGTTCGCCCGTGCGGATGCCCTGATCTTTGTGGGGGCTGTGGGCATTGCGGTGCGGGCCATTGCGCCCCACTGCCGGAACAAGGCGGTGGACCCTGCCGTGGTGGTACTGGACGAGTGCGGTCATTTTGCGGTGCCGATCCTTTCGGGCCATCTGGGCGGGGCCAACGATCTGGCCCGGGCGCTGGCGGCGGTTTGCGGTGCGGTGCCGGTCATTACCACGGCCACCGATGCCAACGGTGTGTTTGCCGTGGATGCGTGGGCCAGGCACCAGAACTGTGCCGTGCTGGAGCCGGGGCGCATCAAGCGCGTCAGCAGCATGCTGCTGGCGGGCGGGCCGGTGCGGTATCGCTCGGAATTCCCCATTGCCGGGCAGGCCCCTGCCGGGGTGGTCCCGGCGGGGGAGGTAGAGCGTGCCGACTTTGTCCTGACCCTTTTCCCGGCGGGCGATGCGCTGCACCTGATCCCGAAGATCGGTGTGCTGGGCATCGGGTGCAGGCGGGGGACCAGCGCCGCACAGCTGGAAGCGGCCTTTGCACAGTTCTGTGCGGCCCACGGCCTTGCGGCAGCGTGCATCACGGCAGCGGCCAGCATCGACCTGAAAGCCCATGAGCCGGGCCTGCTGGAATTTTGCAGAGCCCACGGGTGGCCGGTGCAGTTCTATTCTGCCGCACAGCTGCAGAACGCCCCCGGGCAGTTCACACCTTCGGCCTTTGTCCGGAGCGTGACCGGTGTGGACAATGTCTGCGAGCGGGCGGCGGTGCTGGCGGCAGGCGGTACGATCATTCTTCCCAAACAGGCGGGCAACGGCGTGACCTTTGCGCTGGCGCTTCGTCCCTTTGCCCCGGATTGGAGGTGGCAGGATGCCTAATGTTGTTTTTGTTGTCGGGCTTGGGCCCGGGGATCCCCGGTTTCTGACCGCACAGGCGCAGAGCGCCTTAACGCAAGCCGAGGTGCTGTGCGGCTATACGGTCTATCTGGATCTGGTGCGTCCCTACTTCCCGGACAAGCTCTATTATTCCACCGGCATGACCAAGGAAATCGACCGCTGCCGCTGGGCGCTGGAAACGGCCCGGAGCGGCAAGACGGTGGCGCTGGTCTGCTCGGGAGATGCCGGGGTCTACGGCATGGCAAGCCCTCTGCTGGAGCTGGCCGAGCACTTCCCGGACGTGACGGTGGAGGTGGTGCCCGGCCTGACCGCCGCCCTGAGCGGCGGTGCGGTGCTGGGTGCCCCGCTGGCCCACGATTTCTGTGTGCTCTCCCTCTCTGACCGGCTCACGCCGTGGGAGGTCATCGAGCGGCGGCTGGCGGCAGCAGCCATGGGGGATTTCTGCATCGCGCTGTACAACCCCTCCTCCAAGGGGCGGCCGGACTATCTGGCGCGGGCGGTGCGCATCCTGCTGGCAAACGGCAAAGCACCCGGAACGGTCTGCGGCATTGTGCGGAACATTGGCCGGGAGGGGCAGGAAAGCCGCGTTCTGACTCTGGCTGCGCTGGAAACCACCCCGGTGGATATGTTCACCACCGTGTTTGTCGGCAATGCCCAGACCCGCCAGCTGAGCGGGCGGATGGTCACGCCGCGGGGGTACCGCGCATGAGGGCCGTGGTATTCAGCGGCACCACCGAGGGCCGTGTGTTTTCGAAGCAGCTGGCCGCACTGGGAGCCGAGGTACTGGTCAGTGTGGCCACCCCGCTGGGGGCCGAGGAACAGGGCGAAAGGCCCGGCATCACCGTCCACTGCGGGCGGCTGACCCCGGAGGAGATGACCGCCCTGCTGCAGGGGGCTGACCTCTGTGTGGATGCGACCCATCCCTATGCGGTGGAGGCCACCCGAAACATCCGGGCGGCCTGTAAAACAGCGGGCACGGAGTACCGCCGCCTGCTCCGGCCCGAAAGCCCGCTGCCTGCCGGGAGCATGGTGTTTGCCTCTGCGGCCCATGCGGCGGGATTTCTGGCCCGGACGCAGGGAAATATCCTGCTTGCCACCGGGGCCAAAGAGCTTTCTGCCTTTGCTGTGCTGGAACCGGCACGGCTTTTTCCCCGTGTCCTGCCCACCCGGGAGGGCATTGCCGCCTGCGAGGGGGCAGATATCCCCCATAAGAACATCATCGCCATGCAGGGGCCGTTCTCCTATGCGCTGAACCGGGCACTGATGGAGCAGTTTGCCATCCGCTTCCTCGTTACCAAAGATGGCGGCGCGGCGGGCGGCTTTGAAGAAAAAGCCCGGGCAGCGCAGGACACCGGGGCACAGCTCATCGTCATCCGCCGCCCGGCCGAGCAGGGCGAAACGGCGGAACAGATCCTGACACATTGTAAGGAGATGCTGCAATGATCACACTCATCGGGATGGGGTCGGGCACGCCGGAAAGCCTGACCGCGCAGGGCCTTGCCGCCCTGCAGAACGCCGGACTGATCCTGGGGGCAAAGCGCCTGCTGGAACAGCTGCCGCAGGGCTGCACGGATCACCGGAAGGCCCTGTATCAGCCTGAGGATGTCCTTGCCGCGCTGGCGGCTGACCCGGAGGTGGATGCTGCCCTTGTGTACAGCGGCGACACCGGGTTTTACTCCGGTGCGGCCCAGCTGTTGCCGATGCTGCGGGCTTTTGGCATCTCCTGCCGGGTACTGCCGGGGCTTTCCAGCGTTCAGCTGCTGGCCGCTGCGGTGGGCCGCTCCTGGCAGGAGTGGAAGCTGGTCTCGGCCCACGGCTGTGCCTGCGACCCGGTGGCCGAATGCCTGACAGCCGGGGGAAAGCCCGTCTTTTTCCTGACCGGCGGGGCAGAAACGCCTGCCTCCCTCTGCGGCCGATTGGCTGCTGCCGGGCTGGGCGATGCCCATGTGCTGGTGGGGGAAGAGCTGGGCCGGGCAGAGGAAAAGATCCTGTTCGGCACGGCGCAGGAGTTTGCGCAAAAGCAGTTTGCAAGCCTGAGCGTTCTGCTTGTGGAGCACGTTCCTCAGCCGCCCCGGCGGGTGCCCGGCTTCCCGGATGAAGCCTTCCACAGGGGAGAGGTGCCCATGACCAAGCAGGAGGTGCGGGCGGCGGCGCTGGCCAAGCTGGCCGTGCAGCCCGGCGATACCCTGTGGGATGTGGGCGCGGGCACCGGCAGCGTGAGCGTGGAGCTGGCGCTGGCCGCACCCGGGGGGCATGTGTATGCCGTGGAGTGTGACCCGGAGGCCTGCGGGCTCATCCGGCAGAATCGGGAAACGTTCCACGCCTGCAACCTGACACTGGTGGAGGGCCGCGCCCCCGCTGCGCTGGCTGACCTGCCCGCCCCGGATGCCGTGTTCATCGGCGGGACCAAGGGGGGCATGGAGGCTGTGGTGGACACGGTGCTTGCCCGGAATCCGAACGCCCGCATCTGCATCTCTGCCATTGCGCTGGAAACGCTGAGCGCCGCCGTGGCCGCACTGACTGCCCACGGCCTTGCTGCGGAGGTGACGCAGATCGCGGTCAGCCGCACCCGGCCTGCGGGCAGGCTCCACCTGCTGATGGCCAATAACCCCATCTTCCTTATCACAGGAGAACGCAAATGATCCAATTTCTTGTGGCCGCGCCCTGTTCCGGCAGCGGCAAAACCACACTGACCTGCGCTCTGCTGGCGGCGCTCAAGCGGCGGGGGCAGGACCCCTGCTCCTTCAAGAGCGGGCCGGACTATATCGACCCCATGTTTCACCGGGCTGTGCTGGGGGTGGAAAGCCACAACCTCGACCTGTTTTTCTCTGCGCCGGAGACCGTGCGCGCGCTCTATGCGCAGGCCGCCGCCGGGCACGGGGCAGCCATGTGCGAGGGTGCCATGGGCTTTTACGATGGACTGGGCGGCGTGAGTGATACCGCCAGTGCCTGGCATCTGGCCGATACGCTGGGCCTGCCGGTGCTGCTGGTGGTCCAGCCCAGAGGGGCCAGCCTGACGCTGGCGGCCCAGATCAACGGGCTGAAACAGTTCCGCACCCCCAGCCATCTGGCGGGCATCCTGCTCAATGACTGCGCCGCCCATTTGTATGCTCTGCTGGCTCCTATGCTGGAACGGGAGACCGGCCTGCCGGTGCTGGGCTATCTGCCCCACCTGCCGGATGCCGCCCTTGAGAGCCGCCACTTAGGCCTGAAAACTGCCGGGGAGATCGCGGACTTACAGCAGAAGATCAGCCGGATGGCCGATGCGCTGGTGGTGGATTGGGAAAAGCTTTTTGCCCTGACCGAAGGCGCAGCGCCTTTGGTTCACACAGATCGGCTCCCCCCTGCGGGAGAGCTGCTGCCCCAGGGAGGAGAGGAACAGCGCCCCCGCGTTCCCATTGCCGTTGCAAGGGATGCGGCGTTTTGCTTCACCTACGCCGAAACACTGGAAGCACTGGAGCGGGCGGGGGCGGAGCTCTGCTGGTTCAGCCCCCTGCAGGACTCCGCCCTGCCGGAGCAGATCGGCGGGCTCTATCTGCCCGGCGGCTACCCGGAGCTGTATGCCGGGCAGTTGAGCGCGAATCGCTCCATGCTGGCCTCTGTGCGCCGGGCTGTGGAGCGCGGTCTGCCCACGGTGGCCGAGTGCGGGGGCTTTCTCTATCTGGGCCAGAGCCTGGAAGATGCCAACGGGGAACGCTGGCCCATGGCAGGCGTTCTGCCGGGGCAGGGCTTCCGGGTGGGGCGGCTGGTGCGGTTCGGATACGCGGCATTGACTGCCCACGCCGACAGTATGCTGTTCCGCGCCGGGGAGCGTCTGCCCGTGCACGAGTTCCACCACTGGGATTCCACAGACAACGGCACCGGCTTTACCGCCGCAAAGCCCAACGGGAAGCAATGGGACTGCGGCTTTGCAAATGAGCATTTCTATGCGGGCTTCCCGCATTTGTATTGGGCGGGCACGGCCCTGCCCCGGCGGTTCGTGGATGCCGCCGCACACTATCATCAAGAGGAACAGGACCAATGACAGAGCTTGAACTGAAACAGCTTCTTTCCAGGATCACCCGGCCGGACGAGACCGCACGCACCGCCGCCCACGCCCACTGGGCCAGCCTGGCCAAGCCGCTGGGCGGGCTGGGCAGGCTGGAGACCATGCTGGAGGATGCCGCCGCCCTGACCGGTACGGCAGAGCTGGCGTTTTCCCGCCGGGCCGTGCTGGTGCTCTGCGCCGACAACGGCGTGGTGGCGCAGGGCGTGAGCCAGACGGACCAGAGCGTGACCCGGGCCGTGGCCGAGAACCTTGCCGCCCGGCGCACCAGTGTCTGCCAGATGGCAAAAACGGCCCGCTGCGAAGTGGTGCCTGTGGACCTTGGCATGGCCGGGGAGCCGGTGCCCGGGGTGCAGAACTGCCGCATTGCCGCCGGGACGGCGGATTTCACCACCGGCCCTGCCATGACCCGTCAGCAGGCGGTGGATGCCATTGCGGCGGGCATGGGGCTTGTCCGGGCGCAGAAGGCGGCGGGGGTGCAGCTGCTGGCCACGGGGGAGATGGGCATTGGCAACACCACCACCTCCAGCGCCGTGGCCGCTGTTCTGCTGGGTCAGCCCGTGGAGCGGATGACAGGCCGGGGCGCGGGCCTTTCGGATGCGGGGCTTGCCCGCAAGCTGGATGCCATCCGGCAGGGCATTGCGCGGAATCGGCCCGATGCCGCTGACCCTCTGGATGTGCTTTCCAAGCTGGGCGGGTTCGACATCGCCGGGCTGTGCGGTGTTTTTCTGGGCGGCGCGCTGGAAGGCCTGCCCGTGCTGATGGATGGCTTCATCAGCGGGGTGGCGGCTCTGTGCGCGGTGCGGCTCTGCCCCGCCGCGGAAAAGGCCGTGTTTGCCAGCCACTGCTCCACCGAACCGGCAGCAAGGCTGGTGCTGGAAGCGCTGGGCAAAGCTCCCCTGCTCACCGCCGGGCTCCATCTCGGCGAGGGCACCGGAGCGGTGGCAAGCATCCCGCTGTGGGATATGGCACTGGCCGTTTACCGCGATTGCTATTCCTTCACGGAGGGCGGCATTACGCCGTACACCCCCCAATGCTGACGCTGGTATTGGGCGGTGCCGCCAGCGGCAAGAGCGGGTATGCCGAGAGCCTGGTGCTGAAAACCGCGCTCCCGCGCTATTACATCGCCACCATGCAGGTGTGGGATGCCGAGTGTGCCGCCCGGGTGGAAAAGCACCGGAAGATGCGGGCGGCAAAGCAGTTTGAGACCGTGGAGTGTCCCCTGCATCTGGAAAACATCCGTCTGCCTGCCCGGGGAACTGCGCTGTTGGAGGATCTGGGCAACCTGACCGCCAACGAGCTCTACGACCCCGCCGGGGCAGGAGAAAATGCCGCTTCGGCTATTTTGGAAGGACTGGACCAATTGGCCGGACAATGCGCACACCTCATCGTGGTCTCCAACGAGGTGTTCAGCGGCGGTGCCGACTATGCAGGCGACACCGGGCGCTACCTGAAAGCGCTGGCGCAGGTGAACAATGCCCTTGCCGCCCAGGCTGACCATGTGGTGCGGGTGGTGTGCGGCATCCCGGTCTATTATAAAGGAGTGGAAAAATGATTGGATTGCAGACCATTGCAGTGGCCTTTGCCATGTTTTCGGCCCTGCCGGTGCCGCAGTTCGCGTGGAACCAGAAAAACATGCGGTATGCCATGTGTGCCTTCCCGCTCATCGGGGTGGTCATTGGCGGGCTGTGGTGCCTGTGCGGCGCTCTGCCCCTGCCGATGCCCGCAAAAGCGGCGGGGTTCTGCCTGATCCCGGTCTGGGTCACGGGCGGCATCCACCTGGATGGCTATGCCGACACCTGCGATGCCCTTTCCAGCTATGGCGACCGGGAAAAGAAGCTGGAGATCCTCAAAGACCCCCACTGCGGTGCCTTTGCGGTGATCCGGCTGTGCAGTTATTTTGCGGCCTACCTTGCCCTTTGCGCCTGCGTGGACTTCACGCCCCGGGTGGGCCTGTGCTGGACACTGGCCCTTGTGCTGGAACGGGCCCTCTCGGGCCTGGCCGTGGCATCGTTCCCGATGGCAAAGAACACAGGCCTTGCCCACACCTTTGCCACGGCGGCGGATCGAACTACTGTCCGCCGGGTGCTGATGGCGCTGGCCGCTCTGCTCAGCGCCGCCCTGCTGGCACTGGGCGGCTGGGCGCTGGTGCTGGCGGCGTTGCTGGTGTTTGCACGCTATCATGTTGTTTCAAACAAGCAGTTTGGCGGCATCACCGGCGATCTGGCCGGGTGGTTTTTGCAAAAAGCCGAGCTGTGGATGCTGGCGGCGCTGTGTGCCTGCCAGTGGGGAGGACTGTTATGATCTTTATCACCGGGCCGCTGTACAGCGGCAAGCGCACCTTTGCCCAGCGCCTGCCCGGCACCCGCATTGCGGAGGTGCAGGCCCTGGCCGCAGAGGCTGAGGATCTGGAAAAGCTTGCGGAGGAGCTCTCCGCTTATGATATCGTGATGGCCACCGAGGTGGGCGGCGGCGTGGTGCCCATGGACGCAGGGGAGCGGGCCGCCCGGGAAGCCGCCGGGCGGCTGGCCTGCCTGCTGGCGGCCCGGGCCGGGTGCGTGGTGCAGATGTTCTGCGGCATCCCCACAGTATTGAAAGGAGAACTGCCCCCATGCTGATCTATCTTCTGCGCCATGGCCTGACGGCCTACAACGCCGAAAAGCGCTATCAGGGCCAGCGGGATATCCCCCTGTGCCCCGCGGGCCGCGCCCAGCTGCGGCAGGCTGACCTCCGGCCGGAAACGGTCTATATCACCCCGCTCTGCCGCACCCGGCAGACCGCGGAGGTGCTCTTCCCGGGTGCAAGGCTCGTGGAGGTGAAAGACCTGCAGGAGATGTGCTTCGGCAGCTTTGAGGGCCGCAATTTCATTGAGATGGAGCACGACCCGGATTATCTGGCCTGGGTGAACGCCAACTGCGAAAGCCCCTGCCCGGACGGCGAGACCAAGGCTGTCTTTTCGGAGCGGGTGTGCAGGGCCTTTGCCGCACTGGTGGACAGGGCCCTTGCCGATGGGGAAGAGACACTGGTCATTCTGGCCCACGGCGGCACCCAGATGGCTGCCATGGAGCGCTACGCCCTGCCCCATGCGGATTATTACCACTGGTGCGCCCCCAATGCGGGCGGTTACGTTCTGGATGCAGGAGATTGGGCGGAGCAGCGGGTGCTGCACCTGCTGAAAACTGTGCAGTACACAAAGGAGGATGCCCGATGATCGAATACGCAGTACTCGGCGGTTTTGTGCTGGACTGCCTCTTCGGCGACCCGGCCTGGCTGCCCCACCCGGTGGTGTACATGGGCAAGGCCATCTCGGCGCTGGAAAAGCGCCTGCGGGCCCGCCTGCCCAAAACGCCTCAGGGAGAACTGCTGGGCGGTGCCATTGTGGCCTTCTGCCTGCCGGTGGGCACCTTTCTGTTGACGAGCCTTGTCTGCCTGGGGGCTGCCCGCATCAGCCCGTGGCTGGGGCTGGCCGTCCAGATGTTCTGGTGCGGGCAGGCACTGGCCGCAAAGGGGCTGGCGCAGGAGAGCACCAATGTCTACCGGGAACTGGTCAAGCCCGACCTGCCTGCCGCCCGCAGGGCGGTCAGCCGCATCGTGGGGCGGGACACCCAGGGTCTGACGCTGGAGGGGGTGACCAGAGCCGCCGTGGAAACGGTGGCCGAAAACGCCAGCGACGGCGTGATCGCGCCCCTGCTCTATATGCTCATCGGCGGGGCACCGCTGGCCCTGACCTACAAGGCCATCAACACGATGGACAGTATGCTGGGCTACAAAAACGAAAAATACCTCTACTTTGGCCGCATCCCGGCCAAGCTGGACGATGCGGCAAATTACCTTCCCAGCCGCCTTGCCGCCCTGCTGTGGGTGGCTGCCGCGGCCTTTACGCACAATGACGCAAAAGGGGCGTGGAAGATCTGGCGGAGGGACCGCCGGAACCACGCCAGCCCCAACAGCGCCCAGACCGAGAGCGCCTGCGCCGGTGCGCTGGGGGTGCAGCTGGCCGGGCCCGCCTATTACTTTGGCGAATACTACGCCAAGCCCACCATCGGCGATCCGCTGCGCCCCATTGAACCGGAGGATATCCTGCGTGCCAACCGGATGATGTACGTGGCAAGCGCCTTTGCACTGTCGTGGGGCGTGGCAATACGGGCTATTTTGTAACGACCTCACCCTCTCAGTCATGCTTTGCATGACAGCTCCCACAAAGGGAAAAAACAGGAACTGGTATCCATAACCATCCGGGAAAAGGAGAACGAAGATGCAACTAGTACATGGCGGCGATTGGGCCGGGTATCGGGCCGAGTTCGGGCGGGATGCGCTGGATTTTTCGGCCAACGTCAGCCCGCTGGGCCTGCCGGAAGGGGTGGCCCGGGCCATCACGGCGGCATTGCCCACGGCGGACCGCTACCCCGATCCCCTGTGCCGGGAGCTGCGGGCAAAGCTGGCGCTCCATGAGGGCGTGCCGGCGGAACAGATCCTCTGCGGCAATGGGGCAGCCGACCTTATCTTCCGGCTGGTCTGGGCCAGAAAGCCCCGCCGGGCGCTGGTCACCGCACCCACCTTTGCGGAGTATGCCACTGCATTGGAAAGTGTCGGCTGCACGGTGGAACGCTTCTTTTTGCGGGAGCAGGAGGACTTTGCGGTCACGGATGCGTTCTGTGCGGCCATCCGCCCGGGGGTGGACATGGTGTTTCTCTGCCAGCCCAACAACCCCACCGGCCAGCTGACGGCCCTGCCGCTGGTGGAGCAGGTCCTCCGCCGCTGCGCGGCGTGCGGCACCCTGCTGGTGGTGGACGAATGCTTCCTCGATTTCCTGCCCGACCATGCCCTGCACACGGCAAAAGGCCTGCTGGGGGAGGGAGATCTGGTCATCCTGAAAGCCTTTACCAAGCTCTACGGCATGGCGGGCGTGCGGCTGGGATATGCCCTGAGTGCCGACACGGCGCTGCTGGAACAGATGCAGGCCTGCGGCCAGCCCTGGGGTGTTTCCAGTCTGGCGCAGGCGGCAGGCCTTGCCGCGCTGGAGGAGACGGCGTATGTGGAAAAGGTCCGGGCCATCATTGCCGAACAACGGCCCCGCCTGACGGCCGGGCTGCGGGCGCTGGGCCTGCGGGTGCTGGACGGCAGAGCAAATTACCTGCTGTTTCAGGCCCCGGAGACGCTGGGAGAAGCCCTGCGGCAAAGGGGCGCTGTGCTGCGCAGCTGTGCGAACTACCCCGGGCTGGGCCCCGGCTGGTACCGCACCGCCGTGCGCACCGGGCCTGAAAACGAACAGCTTTTGAAACTTCTTGCGGAGGTGCTGGAATGAGCAAGGCAAAGTGCATCATGGTGCAGGGAACCATGAGCGGTGCAGGCAAAAGCCTGCTGTGCGCCGCCCTCTGCCGCATTTTTGCGCAGGACGGTTACCGCGTGGCTCCCTTCAAGAGCCAGAACATGGCGCTGAACAGCTTTGTCACCCGGGATGGGCTGGAAATGGGCCGGGCACAGGTGGTGCAGGCGCAGGCCGCAGGCATCGAGCCGGATGTGCGGATGAACCCCATCCTGCTCAAGCCCAGCAGTGACGTGGGCAGCCAGGTCATCGTGAACGGTGAGGTGCGGGGCCAGATGTCCGCCGCCGCCTATTTCAAAATGAAAAGAGCACTCATCCCGGAGATCCTCTCGGCCTACAACAGTCTGGCCGAAACCGTGGACATCATCGTCATCGAGGGGGCCGGAAGCCCGGCGGAGATCAACCTGAAGGCAGACGATATCGTCAACATGGGCCTTGCCCGGCTGGTGGATGCCCCCGTTCTGCTGGCGGGAGACATCGACCGGGGCGGTGTGTTCGCCCAGCTGTACGGCACGGTGGCGCTGCTGGAACCAGAGGAGCGCGCCCGCATCAAGGGGCTGCTCATCAATAAATTCCGCGGCGATGTGGAGATCCTGCGCCCCGGCCTTGCGATGCTGGAAGAAAAAACGCAGCTGCCGGTGCTGGGGGTCGTGCCCTACCTGAAGGTGGACATTGAGGACGAGGATTCCCTTTCCACCCGGCTGGATGCGGGCAAAACGGTCCACCCGCTGGATACGGCCATCCTCCGTCTGCCGCACATCTCCAACTTTACCGATTTTATGCCGCTGGAGCAGCACCCGCTGCTGGGTGTGCGGTATGTGCAGAATACCCGCCAGCTGGGCACACCGGATCTCATCATCCTGCCCGGCACCAAGAACACGGTGGATGACCTGCTCTGGCTGCGGCAGTCCGGGCTGGAAGCAGCCCTGTTGAAGCTGGCGGCCAACGGCACGCCGGTGCTGGGGGTCTGCGGCGGGTATCAGATGCTGGGCGAGACGCTGGCCGACCCTGAGGGCACGGAGAGCGGTACGGCGCAGACTGTGCGGGGGCTGGGGCTGCTGCCCACCCGCACGGTGTTTACCGGTCAGAAGCACCGCACCCAGGACACTGCCGCCGTGACCGCCGCCCCTTTTGCGGGTGCGGCCCTGACCGGATATCAGATCCACACCGGCCGCACCGAGGTGCAGGGTGTGCCCTTCTGCACACTGGCAGACGGCACACCCGAGGGCTGCGTGCAGGACAATGTGTTTGGTACCTACCTGCACGGCCTGTTTGATACCGGGGAGCTTACCGAGAAGCTGGTGGCCCTGCTCTGCCGGCGCAAGGGCATTGCGCCGGACAGTGCCGCCCTCATCCCGATGGAGCAATACCGCCAGCAGCAGTTTGACCTGCTGGCCGATGGCGTGCGCGGCGCGCTGGATCTGGATGCCGTTTACGCGGCCATGGGGTTGGAGAACCCGCGGAGGAATGCACAATGATCCCACAACATCATCTGCCCGCCGACATTGAGCGGACAAGCCTTTCCATCATCACGGCAGAGCTGGAAGCGTTGGGCCTGACCCCGCCGCCCGAGACTGCCGCTGTGGTCAAGCGGGTCATCCACACCACCGCCGACTTTGACTATGCGAAAAATCTGCGCTTCACGCCGGGGGCTGTGGCAGCAGGTGTGGCCGCCCTGCGGGCCGGGACCCCTATCATCACCGACACCAACATGGCGCTTTCGGGCATTTCCAAGCCTGCCCTTGCCCGGCTGGGCGGCAGTGCCCTCTGCTATATGGCGGACCCTGAGGTGGCGCGGATCGCAGCCGAGACCGGAACCACCCGGGCAGTGGCCTCCATGCACCGCGCGGCGCAGGAGCACCCCGGGGCAATTCTTGCGGTGGGCAATGCCCCCACCGCCCTGCTGACCATTGCGGAAGAGATCGAGGCCGGGCTGCGGCCTGCCTTGGTCATCGCCGTGCCGGTGGGGTTTGTGAATGTGGTGGAAAGCAAGGAAACGCTGTTTGCTGCCTGTGCAGCCCACGGCGTGCCTGCCATCGCGGCCATGGGCCGCAAGGGCGGAAGCACCGTGGCCGCTGCAGTCTGCAACGCCCTGGTCTACTCCGCCGCCGAGATGCTGGACCCTGCGGCAAGAGGGTGGAAATAGGGCGGAACCGGTAAAAACGCCCCTTTTTACGCTTTTGCTTGACTTTTTGGCAGAAACAAGGTATCGTTTATCTGTATGACGATTGATATATGAGTGGAAGCTTTGCGTGAAAAAGGAAGCATTATGGCACAGACGATTTTAGAAGAAAAGAAAAAATCACGGCTGATGACAGAGGGCAGCATCTGGAAGAGCATCCTGCTCTTCTCGGTGCCGCTGATCCTGGGCAACATGCTGCAGCAGCTGTACAACACCGCCGATTCCATCATCGTGGGCAACTTTGTGGGCAGCAACGCGCTGGCAGCCGTCGGCTCCAGCGGCTCGCCCATCTTCCTGCTCATCGGGTTCAGCCAGGGCATTGCCGTGGGTGCCGGTGTCGTGGTGTCCCAGTTTCTGGGAGCCAAGGACAGGGAGGGCGCGCACATTGCAGTTCACACCTCGCTGGCCCTTTCGGCCATTCTGGGTGCGATCCTGACCGTGTGCGGCATTGCCGTCAGCCGGGCCCTGCTCACCGCCATGAACACCCCCGCAGAGGTGCTGGAGGATGCGGTGCTCTATATACGGCTCTATTTTGGCGGCGTGCTGTTCAGCGTGGTGTATAACATGGCGGCCGGTATCCTGAACGCCGCCGGCAACTCCAAGCGGAGCCTGCTCTACCTGGGCGTTGCCTCCATCACCAACATTGTCCTCGACCTTGTTCTGATTGCCGGATGCAGGATGGGCGTGGCCGGTGCGGCCATTGCCACCGATATCAGCCAGCTGGTGTCCTGTGTGCTCTCCCTGCGCTTTCTGATGCGGGTGGAGGACGATTACCGCGTGACGGCAAAGGAAGTGCGCGTGCACAAAAAGATGGCGGTCCGTATCATCAAGGTGGGCCTGCCCACCGGTATCCAGAATATGGTCATCTCCCTTTCCAATGTGCTGGTGCAGGTCAGCGTCAACGGCTATGGTGCCGCTGCCATGGCAGGCTTTGCCGCCTATATGAAAGTGGATGGCTTCAACATTCTGCCTGTGCTGAGCTTCGGCATGGCGGCCACCACCTTTGTGGGCCAGAACTTTGGCGCGGGCAAGATCGACCGTGTCAAAAAGGGCACCTTTGTCACCCTGGGCATGTGCATCGTTTACACCATCCTGACCGGCATCCTGCTGCTCGCCTTCCAGGACCCCATCATGCACCTGTTCACCGGCGATGAAACGGTCATTGCCTACGGCAAGATCTGTATGCTCTATTTCTGTCCCTTTTACTGGATGCTGGGCATCCTGCAGGGCCTTGCCGGTACGGTGCGCGGCACCGGCAAGAGTGTGCCGCCCATGGTGGTGCTGCTGATCTCCCTGTGCCTGTTCCGCATCGTCTGGATCCAGTTTGCCCTGCCCCTGTTTGCGGGCATCGAGGGTGTGCTGCTGGTCTACCCGGTGTCCTGGGCTGTGGGTGCAGTGTTGATGGTGCTCTACGCCTGGAAGGGCAAATGGATGCAGCTCCCGGAAGCAATTTCATAAACCGGACGCACCCGACCCCCCGGTGGAAGTGCATTTTATACAAAAAGTAACGTATGAATGCATAAAATATTCGGGGGGGGGGCTAAAAAATCTGCGAAAATCAGTTGATTTTTGCCGAAAAATGCCGTATACTGAATTATAGTTTCAAATCGAACGACAGACTTCGACAAAAGGGGCTGATAAGATGGAGTGCACGCAGGCAGAGGCCTTTGAACAGTATATTCGGGATCTGCGCGTTGTGCGCTCGATCTCCCGGCCCAGCTTTCCGGATGGCAAAGCTCCCGCTGCCGTGCTGGAAGAGATCCAGACCAACGCGCTGAGATGCAATGCCCTGATGCGGCAGAATGAGGCACTGCTGGCGCAGTTTGTCTACGACCGCGACCCTGCCTCCCTGACCGAAACGGATATCCAGGGACTGAGTGCCTTTGCGGGCAGGCTGTTCAACTATGCGAACAGCGAGGATATGGGCGTGGCGTTCAAGGTGCATCAGCTGCTGCTGGCAGCGGCCCGCAGTCGGGAAGACGTGCCCATGATCGTCAGGGAGCTGTACTACACGGGCATCACCCTGCATTATATGAACGTCCGGGATGAGGGAACTGGCATCAACCTGTTGGGAGATGCAATCCAGGTCTATTTTACGGAAGCTGCTGAATCCATGTCACGGTATGAACAGCTGGACAGGAATACCCGGCAGTATCTCATCCGCTGTGTGGGCAACACCCGGCTGGGGATGTCCCGCGGCACCCATGCGGAAAGCTGCCGGTATCTGGAGCGGTTCCGCCGCGCAATGGAGGTCATCCAGTCTGCGCATTACCATGCACTGGACCCGGAGTTCCCCTGGGAAAGCTACATCTATTCCATGCACATGGATCGCATGACCCTGCTGACCCACCTGCGGCAGGAGGAGGATCCCGAGGTGGCGCGGCAGGTGCTGGAATCGGCGGAATACATCTGGACGCACAAGAAGAAACACAAGGGCCCGGATGCACGCCTGCAGAACTGGCGGGTGCCCTACTTTTATGCCGCTGCCCGCTACCATGCCGGGGTGGGCAGCCTGGAAGACGTGGTCAAGATCCTTCTGGAATCGGCGGGAAGCGTGGCGCAGGATGATTATTCTGCCGAGGCCATCAACCGGAAGCTGGTTCTGGCGGCCTATCTTTCGGTCTATGCAGAACGTCTGGACGATGCGGGAGCACAGAGGTATCGTGCAACCGTGGAGCAGGTACGCCGTTCTGCGTATCAGTATCTGGAACAGATGCCGGCCAGCCAGTATCCCCGTGTGGTAAGCTCTGCCGCCTGGGAGTTGAGCAAGATCAATACCAGCTCAGATGAAACGGCGAACCGCCGGATGCTGGGCAGTATCCTGGCCGGGCACAAGCCGACCTATGTCCACTCGCTGATGGTGGCAGAGCTGACCCGTGCCCTGCTGCATCGGCAGATCGAGACAAGGCCCGAAACACTGGTTGGCCTGCTGGGCTGCAGGAGCGCGGCCGAAGTGCAGGCCCGGCGGGAAGAGCTCTGCCAGACGGCCTATGAGTGCGGCCTGTACCACGACCTTGGCAAGTGTGCCGTTTTGATGTACATCGACAACAACGCCCGCCGCCTGCTGGATGAGGAGTTTTTCTGCATCCAGAGCCACCCAAGGACCGGCGCTGCCATTCTGAATAGAATGGGCTGCGGAAGAACGCTGGCCCCGGCGGCGCTCTATCACCACTGCTATTACAACGGCAAGGGCGGATATCCCAATGATGTACCCTCCTGCCCGGAGGAGATCAAGGGGATCGTGGATGCGCTGAGCGTGGCGGATTCGCTGGATGCCGCCACCGATAATATCGGCCGGTGCTACAACCTTGCCAAACCCTTCCACGCTCTGCTGGAAGAGCTGCGGGTCCAGAGCGGCACCCGCTATGCGCCCAATGTGGTCGCTCTGTTCGAGGACGAGCGTTTCTGCCAGCAGCTGGCAGAGAACACGGATGCCGAGCGCAAAAGGGTGTATCTGCAGGTGTATCACGCCGGAAGTGAAGAAAAATAAACGACCCTCTCTATCATTGCTTCGCAGTGCCACCTCCCCAAAAAGGGAGCGGGCATACGTCAGCGTGATAGAGAGGGTCATTCTTTTTGTTTAAGTTAGGATGAAGCTTTCCCAGTCCACCCTGCCGGTGCAGTTCAGCCGGAAGAAGAGCGGGAAGGTTCCTGCCGGGGCAGAAAAGCTGCCCTGTACCTCCTGCCAGTCCGTGCTGGCGGGGAAGGGAACCTCAGCGGCTTTCCGGGTGCAGGCCTCGTCCAGATAGACGGTCATGCTGCCCGGTGCGCTGGCCCGCAGGCGCAGGGTGAGCCGGGAAGCATCCCCCAGTGCGAAGTACTTGAACCCTGCCAGTGTGCCGTCCTGCATATTGGCGATATAGTGCAGGCTGTCCTCCCGCTTGCCGCTGGGGGCAGGCTCTTCAAAAATGTGGGGCTGGGTATCCCGCACGCACTTGCGGATGGTGAGCCGCTCTTTGCCGATGGTCTCGTGGGTCAGGTTGCAGGCGTAACAGGCATTGTAGCTGCCGATGCCGGGCAGCGGCCCGCCGTTCAGGCCGCAGCTTGTGATCTCGGCCTGGTGAAAATGGCCCTCCGCATCCAGCACAACGGGTTCGGCACAGCCCTGGCGGCAGCACTCGATGCCGTGGGTCTGGCGGTGGTAGAAGATGTACCACTGCCCACCCAGCTGGACAAGGCCGCCGTGGGTGTTGCCATAGGGGGCCTTGGGCGTGGTGTTACCGTTCCGTCCGATGTCTGCATTGGAAACGAGGATTCCGCCGTACCGGTAGCCGGTCAGCGGCTGGTCGGAGACAGCATAGCACAGGTCGTGGCTCTGCTCAGAGGAATACACAAGGTAATACCGTTTGCCGATTTTCCGGGGAGAAGAGGCTTCGTAAAAGCCGTGGCCCTCAAAGCCGGTGCCAGCGGTAGCCTGACAGCCGGGCAGCACCTCAAAAGGCCCGGCCTTGATGGTATGCATGTCCGGCTCCAGCTCAAAGCCCAGACTGTACTTGCCCAGCTTGAGTGCCCACGGGAAATCCGGTGTGGGGCAGAAGCCGATGTAGAGATAGATCCGACCATCGTCGTCCACCAGCACGCCCGGGTCGAACATCTTGGTGGCGGGTATGGTGCCATTCGGGAAAGCTACATTGCACAGATAGGAGAAGGGCCCCTGCGGCGTGTCGCTGACAGCGACCTCACAGGGATCGTACTTTCCACGATTATAATACAGATAGTACCGTCCATCGGGGCCCTGCACGCAGTCGGGGGCGGCAAGGTTGCCGCCCTCTTCCAGTGATGCTGTGGTGGCGGTGTAGGGATAGCTGATGCCCTCGTATTTCCAGCTGCCCAGATCATCCAACGGGGCGCTCCACACAACGTAATCGCCCTCGCAGAACTGAGTGGAGCCTGCCACGTCGTGGCTGCCGTAGACATAGAGCCGGTCGTCCCAGATACGGGGCTCACCGTCCGGGACATACTCCCACAGGGGCAGGTAGGGATTCATGGCGGGATGTTTCATTCAAATACCTCCTTACAAAAAGAGCCCTCCGGCGCTCACGCAGTTTACCCCGAAAAGCAGGGGGGTCCCTGATGCGTGAGCCGCCGAAGGGCTCCATCTTCTGTTTGATTTTATTAAATCAGATGCAAAAGGCTTTGTCAAGCACCGGCGGCTGCATCGCTTCAGCCGGGGTACTTAGCCACTTCCAACAATTCCTCCGCCCGGCGGACCTGTTCCGCCGTGGGGGGAACGGCATCGGGCAGGGGATAGGAGATGCCCAGCTTCTGCCACTTGAACAGCCCCAGCGTGTGGTAGGGGAGAACCTCCACCCGCTGCACCGTTTTCAGGCTGCGGATGAAGTCTGCGGTCCTGCGCAGGCCCTCCTCGTCATCGGTGAGGCCGGGCACCAGCACATGCCGGATCCAGAGCGGAACGCCCAGATCGGAGATATGCCGTGCCATGGCTAAGATGTTGGCATTGTCCCGGCCGGTAAGCTGACGGTGCTTCTCCGGGTCGATCTCCTTGAGATCCAGAATCACCAGACTGGTGGAAGCCATCAGGGTATCGAAGGCGGCCAGGTAGGCGGGGTCATCGGGCTGGAACGGCTGACCGGCCGTATCCAGCGCGGTGTGTACCCCCTTGGCGCGCGCCAGCTGGAAAAATTTTGTCAAGAAGTCCATCTGCCGCAGCGGTTCGCCGCCGCTGACGGTGATGCCGCCCTTCTTGCCCCAGTAATTGCGGTAGCGCCAGACGTGCTGGAACAGCTTCTCCGGAGACCATTCCGTGCCGCCCTCAGCGCTCCACGTTTCGGGGTTGTGGCAGTATTTGCAGCGTAGGGCACAACCCTGTAGAAAGACAACGAACCTGACACCCGGCCCGTCCACCGAGCCGAAGCTTTCCAGCGAGTGGACGAGACCGACAGGATCACAGTGCGGCATGGCAGGTACGGGAGATCACGTCCATCTGCTGCTCGCGGGTCAGGTCGATGAACTTGACCGCATAGCCGGAGACGCGGATGGTGAAGTTGGCGTATTCTTCCTTTTCGGGGTGCTCCATGGCATCCAGCAGCTTCTCCTTGCCGAACACGTTCACGTTCAGGTGGTGTGCACCCTGATCGAAGTAGCCGTCCAGCACCTGCACCAGGTTCTCCTTGCGCTCCTCCTCGCTGTGGCCCAGAGCCTCGGGGTTGATGGTCTGGGTGTTGGAGATGCCGTCCAGAGCCCAGTGGTAGGGCAGCTTGGCAACAGAGTTCAGGGAAGCCAGCAGGCCGTTCTGCTCCGCACCGTAGCTGGGGTTTGCACCGGGTGCAAACGGGGTGAATGCGGCACGGCCATCGGGCAGAGCACCGGTGTACTTGCCGTACACCACGTTGGAGGTGATGGTCAGGATGGAGGTGGTAGCCTCGGAGTTGCGGTAGGTGTGGCGCTTCTTGATCATCTCCAGGAAGGTGCGCAGCAGCCAAACGCCGATCTCATCGGCACGATCGTCATCGTTGCCGTACTTGGGGAAGTCGCCCTCCACCTCATAGCCGGTGGCCAGGCCGGTCTCGTCGCGCACGACCTTGACCTTGGCGTACTTGATGGCGCTCAGGGAGTCGATGACGTGGGAGAAGCCTGCAATGCCGGTGGCAAAGGTGCGGCGCACATCGGTGTCGATCAGGGCCATCTCGGCTTCCTCGTAGTAATACTTATCGTGCATATACTGGATCAGGTTCAGTACGTTGACATACAGGCCGGCCAGCCAGTCCAGCATCTGGACATACTTGGGCAGGACTTCGTCATAGTTCAGATACTCGCTGGTGATGGGGGCATAGTTGGGGCCGCACTGCTCGTGACTCTTCTCGTCCACGCCGCCGTTGATGGCGTACAGCAGGCACTTGGCAAGGTTGGCGCGTGCGCCGAAGAACTGCATCTCCTTGCCGGTCTGGGTGGCAGACACGCAGCAGCAGATGGAGTAATCATCGCCCCAAACGGGCTTCATCACATCGTCGTTCTCGTACTGGACAGAGCTGGTGTTGATGGACACCTTGGCGGCGTACTTCTTGAAGCTCTCAGGCAGGGCAGAGGAGTACAGAACGGTCAGGTTCGGCTCCGGTGCGGGGCCCATGTTCTCCAGCGTGTGCAGGAAGCGGTAGCAGTTCTTGGTGACCATGCTGCGGCCGTCCATGCCGATGCCGCCCACTTCCAGCGTAGCCCACACGGGGTCGCCGGAGAACAGCTGGTTGTAGCTGGGGATGCGGGCAAACTTGACCATGCGGAACTTCATCACCATGTGGTCGATCAGCTCCTGAGCCTGGCTCTCGGTCAGGGTGCCGTTCTCCAGATCGCGCTGGATGTAGATATCCAGGAAGGTGGAGATGCGGCCCACGCTCATGGCAGCGCCGTTCTGGGTCTTGATGGCGGCCAGGTAGCCGAAGTACAGCCACTGGCAGGCCTCCTTGGCGTTCTTGGCGGGCTGGGAGATATCGCAGCCGTAGGCCTCGGCCATCTTCTTCATGCCCTTCAGGGCGCTGATCTGGCGTGCGATCTCCTCGCGCAGGCGGATCACATCATCGGTCATGGTGCCGTCGCCGCAGTTGGCAAAGTCCTCCTGCTTGAACTGGATCAGGGCATCGATGCCGTACAGGGCCACGCGGCGGTAGTCGCCCACGATGCGGCCGCGGCCGTAGGTGTCGGGCAGGCCGGTGATGATGTGGGTGTGGCGTGCAGCCTTCATCTCAGGGGTGTAGGCATCGAACACAGCCTGATTGTGGGTGCGGGTGTAGTCGGTAAAGATCTTGTGCAGCTCCTCGCTGGGCTGATAGCCGTAGGTGGTGCAGGCCTGCTCTGCCATCTTGATGCCGCCGTAGGGCATGAATGCACGCTTCAGGGGCTTGTCGGTCTGCAGGCCGACGATCTGCTCCAGATCCTTCAGGGTCTCGTCGATATAGCCGGGGCCGTAAGCGGTCAGGCTGCTGACGACTTCGGTCTCCATGTCCAGCACGCCGCCCTTGGCGCGCTCTTCCTTCTGCAGCTTCTGCAGGGCACCCCACAGCTTATTGGTGGCTTCGGTGGGGCCAGCCAGAAAGCTCTCGTCGCCATCGTACGGGGTGTAGTTCTTCTGGATGAAGTCGCGGACATTGACTTCCTCTTTCCAGATGCGGCCCTCAAAGCCTTCCCACTGTTCAAAATTGATCATTGGAACCTCCTTGCTCCATTTCATGCGCAAGTTAGCGCATTCTAACTACTGAGCCTTTGAAAAACCGCACTGCATAGGCGGCTTTCTGGGGGCGAAACAGTCTTGAACTGCCGTCTGCGGCAGCTCTGACTACAAGGTGTAGACAAAAATGAAAACCTGCCCACAAAATCTTGCGTTACTATAATAACAAGAACCACCTTAAAAAGCAATAGAAAACAAGTGGGTTTTCTTCCAAAGCAAGGGGGATTCTTTGGGCAGAATGTAGAAAAAAAGCTAAAACCCCGGCGACACACACCTTTTTCGCGGAAAATTGCAAATTGAGGATTGACAAGACTAACCATCTATGGTATTCTGTTCTCGCAACGGCGGTTAGCTAACTCTAACCACAATGCACCAAAAAACGGCGCGTCTGCAAGCGCTCCGTTCCATTCCTCCATTCCATACTCTCTTTTTCTTGGCAGGATGCAGCATTCTGGTTTGCTCTGCATCCGCTGCGCGGCACACAGGGCTCTGGTACGGCACTGTGCGCAGATGAAAACAAAAACGGGACACTCAGCTTGACCACCTGAGTGCCCCGATTTTTGTTTTGTCCCGGTCGTTGATCAGCCGCATCCCGGGGAGCGGACAACATTCTTTAAACCACCGCGTCCCGCAGCAGCTGGTAGATCGCCTCCGCGTTTCCATCGGGGGAGCGGAGGAAGACGAATTTTCCGTTTACCTGGCAGACCCCGTCTGAATAGACGGTGAAGAGCAGGTTCTGGCTGGCATCGTCTGCAAAGCGCAGGGTGATGGAATGCGCTTCGTAATCGTGGGAGTAGGAGCGGGCATTCTGGCTGAATTTTTGGTAGCAGCTCGCGTTTTGCAGGATCTCGAAAAATGCCTGATAAGTATCATCGCCCGCAGAATAGGCACGGGTGGTGACCACAGAGGGGCTCAGGCTGACGGTATCCTCCACACTGACAGAGACGGAAGTGCTTTTATTGATATCGGTTTTCAGGTCAACGCGGCGGTTGGAAACGAACAACAGTACGAACAACACGACCCAGAGGGCCATGATGGCATAAAAACGGAGACTTTTGTTTTCCATAAAACGTTCTCCTTTGGCAGACCGCACAGCAGGGCGGCCAGAGAGATTCAGAGAGTACGCTTTCATTATAGTGCCGGAACGCGCAGGATGTCAACTGTTCTCCAGATGCTTCTGTGCCGCAAAGGTACCTGCGGCGCTGGCGGCAAACACAAAATAGTAGCTTGCGATGCGGAAGAGCATCAGGGTGCTCATGGCTTCGCCGCTGGTCATAAAGCTGCTGAACACCAGCAGAAAAGCCGTTTCAATGGAGCCCATGCCTGCTACATTGGGCAGTGCGTTGGAAAGAAAGAGCATCAGGCTGGTGAGCAGCTGTACCTGCCAGAAGCTCAGCCCGCAGGAAAGGCCCATGAACCGGATGCAGAACCACGGCAGGGTGAACATCAGAAACAGCTTGAGGGTCTGCACGGCAAGGATGCGGGCACAGCGGCCCTTGTCGGCCAGCAGGAGGCGGCTCTCGGTGGCCAAGGTGTCCAGCTGCTCCAGCCACTTTTCCCGGCGGGTCTGCCATGGTTCCGTTTTGGGCAGAAAGCCCATGGCCCAGCGGGCCAGCCGCTGCACCAGCGGCGAGACACAGAGCAGCACCAGCGTCACGATGACCAGCGCCACCACGCAGTAGGCGGCGGGCAGATAGTGCATCACGCCGGAGGTGTTGGCGGCGAGCCAACGGTGCTGCAGCAGGAGCATCACAGTGGCATAGAGCAGAACGGTGGTCTTGTGGAATACATATTGCAGGGTCATCAGGCCCACACCGGGGCCCAACGGCAGGCCACAGTGGTAGAGATAGTAGGACTCCATGGGCATGGCCCCGGCACCCAGGCAGACCACATTGCCAAAGGTGCCCACAAAGGCGGCATCCATGCCGCGTCGCAGGGTGAAGCCCGGCAGGCGGCAGCGGATGATGAGCCAGCAGACGACCCCCTCAAGCAGGGGGTATGTCAGGCCGATGGCCAGCACCAGCAGCACCTGCCAGAAGGAGAGCTGGGCCAGCGCGGTCGAGATCTCGGCCCAGTGGCTGCTGAAGATAAAAACCACTACACAGGTCAGCGCCAGCAGCACCAGCAGAGAAAGGATCGCTTTTTTGCGGGAGGGCTGCTGGGGGGTGTTGGTCTGTTCCATGAGACAAGGCTCCTTTCACGATACTGTTTGCAGTATAACACAGCGGGGCCTTGCTTTTGTGAACTGAAACAAAATTTTTCTCGTCACTTTGTGTGATATGATAAAAAAGAACCTCTCCGGCTCACTTCGTTCGCCAGCTTTCCCGGTAGGGGAGAGGCGGCATTGCGAAGCAATGACGGAGAGGGTTTGTGTTACTTTTTCGCTGTCAGATCTTCCACAGCAGCCCGGAGTGTCTGCTCAAAAGCCTCCTTGGAATAATACTGCTCGTACATTTTGCGGCATTCTGTCCGCATGGAGGCCAGCTCTTCCGGGTGTTCAATGGCGTGCTCCAGCAGGACAGCCAGCTGCTGCGGGTCGTCATCGTGGTAAACGAAGCCGTTCCGCCCCTCGGAGATGAGCCCGGCGGTGCCGGTGTGCTCCGATACGATGGACGGCTTGCCGAAGATCAGACCCTCAGTGACAAAGGTGGGCATGGGATCATCGCGGGACGCACAGACCAGACCGGTGCACTGCTCCATCAGGCTCTTGATCTCGTCACGGGTGAGCCGCTTGCAGTAGAACACGTTTTCCGGGTAGTCTGCGGTCAGGGTGCGGACGGAATCCATCATCTCCTTGTCAGCGGCCTGGCCCACAAAGAGGAAGGAGGCCTTCTCCCGTACCTCGGGCGGCAGCAGGCGGATGGCCTTGCAGAAGATATCGTGACCCTTGCGGCGCTCAAAGGAGCCCACCGTGGCAAACAGCGGGCGGCCGCGGTTGTAGCCCAGATCGGTGCGGACAAAGTTCTCTGCCGCGTAATCTGGCAGGCCGTAGATGAGCGGCCGGATCTCGAATTCGGGCCGCACGGCGCGCATGGCGTTGGCGGCGTGGCTGCCCACTGAGTAGACCCGGACATTCTCCCCCAGCTGGGTGGGGATCTGGTGGGCAATGTGGGGATAGCCTGCAAAGGCATCGTGGAGCCACCACAGCACCGGCACGGCGGTGCCGCTCAGGGCACGGACAGCCCGGGCCATGACCACCGTGTTGACGATGACGAAGTCGGCACAGAGGGCCATGCCCCAGGCATCGGAGACATTGCGGCAGGACGACCGGGTGATGACCGAGGCCCCGGCATCCAGGAAGAGATGCAGGGAGCCGCCGTCACTGGGGCCCAGCACAAGTACCTCATACCCCATGCTGCGCAGCACCGGCACGGCGCTCACCAGCACGATGGGCGCGCCGGTCATATCCAGCACATGACTCATAATAAAGGCACGTTTGCCGTGGGCCGAAAACGCATCCTCGGCGCAGATGCCGCGCTCGTAGTGGAGCAGGGCCTGCGGAATGAGAGCGGGCCTGGTGCAGAGCTGCGCGGCCAGCGCCAGCAGCTCGGGCACATTTTCGGGGTCATGGGCGGCGGCGCGGCAGCGCTCCAGCAGGGCGCGGCTGACCACGGCGCAGCGGTTCTGCGCCTGCAGCGGCTGGCTCTGATAGAGGGCGGTTGCCCCGCCAAAGCCGAACACAGCATTGCAGGCGACATAATCCGCGCCGTCCTGCAGGGCTTTGGCAAAGTACATCAGGGCGGTGGACATCAGCTCCACGTCCTCGGCGGCCAGAAGCACGCCGTCCACGCTTGCGGTCAGTTCCCCGTCCAGCCGGTCCACCAGCCGGAACTTGCGGTGGAGCTGGTCAGTCAGGGTGGCTTTCAGGGCCGTGCTGCGGGCCGGTGCGCAGACCAGCAGATAGGTGCTCTGGGTGTTGCTGTACTCCTGCAGGGCCAGCTGACGCTGCTGCAGGGGGGTGTAATTGTTATACATGGCTGTTCCTCCGTTCCGCTTCTCAGTTTCCACGGTGGAACAGGCGCATCAGGCTGCGGATGGGAGCAGTGAGCTTCCAGCTTTTACTGGAAAACACGCTTTCCAGCGAGGTCTCGTAGGCAATGCTCCGGGCCTGCAGATCGGCGTTTTTCTGGTGCAGCTGTGCGATCTCCTGCTGCAGGGCGGCCACCATCTGCTGCTGGGCCGCGGCATTCTGCTCCAGCTGCTGGATATGCTGCTTTTCGCTGTCCTTGCGCAGCTGGAGCTGCTGCACGCCCTGCAGCACGGCGCAGAACAAAGGCTCGTCCGTCAGGGTCTCCAGCGGGAAGTAGCCGTAGCTCACCACCAGCTTCATCCCGGCGGGATAGTGTGTGGTGCCCTCCAGCCGGTAGTTGGGGTCATCGCCCAGGAACAGGGTGCTGCCGCCGGAAAGGTTCAGGCCGTTGGTGGGTGTGCAGATGATGCGGTCATCTGAAAAGATCAGGTTGGTGATGCAGCAGGGCAGCTCACCCGGGTCGAACCGCAGGGCCTGTGCAACCACCGGCAGCTCAAAGGTCGCGGTCACGGCACCGGTCAGCTCGTCGGTGGTGCAGTCGGGTGCGGTCAGGGTGTCCTTTTCCGAAAAGCCGAAGCCTGCGTCATAATAGAGCAGCGGCTGCAGCAGAGTGGGCGAGTCAGTATGCATCTCGCGCTGGGGGTGTGCCGCAAGGTAGGATTGCACCTTCTGTTCCAGGGAAAGGCAGCGCTCTGCCAGATGGGAAACACCTTCGTCCGAAAGCTTGAGCTGCTGTTCCAGCTCGGCGATCTTTTCCTGCAGAGCCGCAGTGTTCTCAGGAGCTGCGTTGTTCATAACCGGATTCTCCTCATAATATTATTTCACTTCAGCAGAGGGTGCACCCTCTGCAAAAAATCAGTGTTTTGCCGCAAAATGACGCTCGGGCGCTTCGGCGCGGGCGCTGCGCCGGCGGGGCGCTTCCGCCGCCTTCTGCTCCCGGCGGGAGGTGAGCCAGAACTTCAGGTCCCGGCGGCGCACCAGCAGCTCGCAGATGAGCAGGGTGGAGCCCAGCGAAAGGGTGAACTGCAGCACCATGCCCAGCACCGGGTGAGCCGCAAACTTCTGGGGCATCAGATACCAGGGAATGGCCGTGAGCTCCACGGTGTGGACGCAGAAGATGAACAGCGAACGACGGCCAATGGCCTGGATGGCGTGGGTGACAACATTTTCCACCCTGCGCTGGAACCAGATGACGATGGAAAGGATGCCCAGGCCCGTCACAGCATCCAGCAGGATGCTCACGGGGCCGAGGGTCCACTCGGCCATTGAGACGCAGTCGGTGCTCTTGGTAAGAAGCACCAGCGCGGCCACCGCCAGCGCCGCCGCGATCATCCCGCCGCGCAGACGGGGCGAGAGGGGCTGATCAAAGATCTTATATTTCTTGGCAAGATAGCCCACATACAGGGCCGGAACGGTGACCATGCCCTGACCGATGCAAAAAGGAGCCTCCCAGGTGATGCAGATACCCCAGCCTAACAGCATGGTACCCAGCACCGCCCAGTTTATGTACTGCTCCGGGAAGATATTCAGGATGAGATCCAGCAGGATCCATGCGATCATCAGCGAGAGCAGATACCACATGGGGCCGCAGGAGAAGAACAGCTGGCCGAAATAGGTGGCCGTGTGGGGCAGGCCCAGTGCAAAGCCGCCCAGCACCTTGTAGGTCTCGTAGGTGGCGTTGTGCAGGCTGCCGAACAGGCTGTAATGGATGATAAAATGGAACACGGTGGTGGCAATGCCTGTATAGATGTAAGGCTTGAGCAGCGTCTTGAACTGCTGGTCGATACACTTGCCGATGGAGCGCTTGCGGAAGCCGTAGCCGCTGGCAATGTAAAAGGCCGCCATCAGGGATTCGCGGTAGGCGAACATGAAAAAGGTCAGCGGGTTGATGTGGCTGGCATCGCCCATGGGATAAAGCTCACCGGTGTGGGCAAAGACGATGGTCAGCATGCCGACACCCTTGAGCAGGTCGAACATGCCCAGCGAATTTGCGGCACGGCGTTTGGTTCCCTCCATAAAAAGGTCCTCCTCTGCGCCGCACCCCGCCCCGGGATGGCAGAATTGCCGGATTTTTGGCGCATCATGTTAAAAATTAGAGATATTTATAATAAGTATAATGCTTTTTGCCCTTGCTGTCAATCAAACGCAGGGAGAAAGCACGGTAGGCGGATACCGGGAAAAGTGTACCACACTCACGGCCTGCCCGCAACAAAAGGCAGGATTTACATCCGGGTGCACAGATTGACTGTAAGTTTAAGTTGCATATTTGTGCAATTAAATCTTGCGTTTGAGCCTCCTATGCGGTATACTCTAGGCTAGAGTACCCAGAAGATTCCATTTAGCGGAAACTAAAGGGAATATTTTAACAAAAATAAACAGGGAGTGTAAAATAATGGCAGACAAGGCTTGTAACGAAGTTGTGACCGTGGCAAATATGCCGATGACCGTTTTTGATATGATCTCTGCGATGCAGAATAAGTATGCTGACCGTGTGGCGTTCCGCTATGTGGAGGGCAAGGACACGGTGGTGGAAAAGACCTACGCTCAGTATGTGCAGGATATCCGCAAAGTGACCGGCTACCTGCAGCAGGAGCTGGGCGAGCCCAAGGGCAAGAAGATCGTCATCCTGAGCCGCACCAACTATGAGTATGGCGCTGTCGTTTTCGGCACCATGATGGCAGGCGCTGTCATCGTGACCCTGAACCAGGGCAAGACCTGGGCCGAGCTGGAGCATGAGCTGGGCATGGTGGAGCCGGATCTCATCTTCAATGACGGCATCGATTACGGCTACCGCGCTCAGCTGGAAGCGCTCTACGGCGCTCGGCTCCGCCCCATGGATGCCTGGACCGCCGCACCCGAGGCCGAGATGGTCAACCGCATCGACCACGAGGGTCTGCTGATGCTGATGTTCACCTCCGGCACCACCGGCCGCAGCAAGGGCGTGATGCTGAGCGAGAAGAACTACTTCACCGCCTGCCAGATGTACATCAATGGCCAGAAGGACATCCTTGACCAGGAGGAGCGGCTGGCACCCCAGTACCTCGACCAGACCTTCAGCCACTTTACGCTGGTGCCTATGTTCCATCTGGCCGGTTTCATCTGCTACTTTGTCTATGGCATGCAGGGCTGGACCCTGAATCTCTGCTGTGATGCCCGCGACCTGCGCCGGGATATGAGCCTGATGCACAGTGATGCCATGTCTACCCCGCCGGTGCTGGTGGAGATGATCTACAACGAGATCAAGCGCGGCCATGCCGACCGCCTGAACGGTCTGTGGAACCTGAGCTGCAGCTCTGCGATCCTTGATCCCGCCATCCTGAGCGAACTGGTGAAGAACGGTTTCTACATCAACCAGTGCTACTCCATGACTGAGCTGGCCGGCTATGGTCTGCTGAACGTGAGCCAGGAGGGCGACCACCTGCGTGCCCTGGGCAAGCCGGACGGCTTCTGTGAGGTCAAGGTGGACGAGAACGGCGAGATCTGCGTCCGCGGCGGCTGCGTGATGCTGGGCTACTATAAGGACCCCGAGGCCACTGCCGAGACCATCGACAAGGACGGCTGGCTCCACACCGGCGATCTGGCCCGTGTGGACGAGGAAGGCTACTACTATATGACCGGCCGCAAGAAGAACCTCATCATTCTGGACAGCGGCGAGAACGTCAGCCCCGAGGAGCTGGAAAAGCTGCTGGGCAAGTGCGATGCCATCAAGGAGTGCATCGTCAAGGAGATGGGCAAGAAGATCGGCACTGTGGTCTGCTGTGAGGATGACAAGCAGCAGCAGGTGAAGGCTTTTGTCACCGAGCTGAACCGCACCCTGCCTATGTACAAGCGCATCTCCGTTGTAGAATGCAGCGCCGAGCCCCTGCCCCGCAACGCGCTGGGCAAGCTGCTGCGCAAGTAAAATCAAACGGGAGAAAAAGGAGCAGACCATGGTAAACAATGTCTATGATCTTGTCACCCGGACAATGGAACAGGAATTCCCCGGGCGGGTGGCCTTCCGCTGGGTAGAGGATGCCACCGGCACCGTGAAGGAAAAGACCTATGCCGAGTATGCACAGGATATCCGCCGCGCCGCTGCCTGGTTTGCCCGGAACATCCCGGAGGTGGAGGGCAAGCGGGTGGTCCTGCTGAGCCGGAACTGCTATGAGTATGGCGTGAATACCTTTGGCGCTGTGCTGGCCGGGGCTGTTCTGGTAACGATGAACCAGAAAAAGACCTGGGACGAGCTGAGCTGGGAGCTGGAGCTGGCAGAGCCTGCCCTCATCCTGAACGATGGGGTGGACTACGGCTGCCGTGACCAGCTGGAGGCTGCGTATGGGGAGCGCCTGCGGCCGATGGATGCCTGGAAGGACACCGCGCCCGGCGGGCTGGAAAAGAAGATCGACCCCAATGCCCTGATGGTTATGCTGTTCACCTCCGGCACCACCGGCCGCAGCAAGGCCGTGATGCTGGCAGAGCGGAACTTCTTTACCGTGATGCAGATGCACGTTGCCATGGGCGACCACTTGCTGGACTTCAAGCACCGGCAGCTGCCCGAGGACAAAAACGATGTCCTGAGCAACTTTGCCATCCTGCCCCTGTTCCATCTGGGCACCTTTATCTGCCTGTTCTCCTGGCCCTTCAAGGGCTGGGCCCTGAATCTTTGCAGTGACCTGCGGAATTTCTACCGGGATCTGGGCCTGATGCACAGCGATTCCATTGCCGTGGCCCCGGTGCTGATGGAGAGCATCTACAAGGATGTCAAGCGCGGCCGCGCCGATAAGCTGAACGGCCTGTGGAACCCCTGCGGCAGCTCTGCCATGTTCGACAGCGAGCTGCTGCTGGGTCTGGTGGAAAACGGCATGTACATCACCCAGTGCTACGGCATGACCGAGACCTGCGGCGATGGTCTGGTGAACTACGCCCAGGCAGAGCCCCATATCCGGGCGCTGGGCAAGCCGGACGGCCACTGTGAGTACAAGCTGGATGAGACCGGCGAGATCTGCATCCGGGGCGGCTGTGTGATGCTGGGCTACTATAAGGACCCCGAAGCCACCGCTGAGATCATCGACAAAGACGGCTGGCTCCACACCGGCGACCTGGCCCGTGAGGACGAGGACGGCTATTACTACATGGTGGGCCGGAAGAAGAACCTGATCATTCTGGGCACCGGCGAGAACGTCAGCCCCGAGGAGCTGGAAAGAAAGCTCAACGCCTGCCCTGAGGTGCAGGAGTGCGTGGTCAAGGAGATGGGCAAAAAGATCGGCGCGCTGATCTGCTGTGCCGAGGAAAAGCAGGCGGAGGTCCGGGCTTTCCTCACCGGACTGAACCGTACCCTGCCGCTGTACCAGCGGATCACGGCGGTGGAGTTCAGTGCCGAACCCCTGCCCCGCAACGCCATGGGCAAGCTGCTGCGCAGGTAAGCGCGGAAATTGCGAAAAAAGCGCGAAACCGGGCGGCCTGTGTGTTGCATTTCCTCTATAAAACAGGTATTATAAAACACAGGAATGCCCCGCCCGGCTGGCTAAACCGGCCCGGCGCGTGGCATACTGAAACTGCGCCCTTGCAGGCGATAAAAAATCCCTCACGGAAAGGAAGATTTTTTGATGGAAAGAGCAGAAATCATGTCTCAGATCCTGGCAATTCTGGAGGATGTGGCAGAGATCTCGCCCGAGGATGTCAACGAAGACAGCGTGATGATGGATGATCTGGATCTGTCCTCTATGGAGATCCTGACCGTCGTGGCCGATCTGGAAGAGACCTTTGGCCTGCGCATCCCCGAAAAGGAGCTGCGCAACTTTGTGACCATCGGCGATCTGACCGATTATCTGGCCGAGAACGCGGGGTAAATTCCGGATGAATGCAGAGCAGCGTGCGATGTTTCAGGGCATCGTCTACTACTACCGTGAAAATCAGGTCCTCTGCCGCTATCAGGCCACGCTGAAGGAGGCCGTTGACCCGGCTCTTCTGCAGCAGGCATTGGATGCGGCCCGCCCGCTGGCAGAGTATTATTTCTGCCATGTGGTGTGGGAAAAGCGGGAGGCCCGTCTGGAGCCCAACACCGCCCCCTGCCGTGTGCGGCAGGGCAGCACCCAGCCAAAGATCCCCGAGGAGACGAACGATTATCTCTTCTCGCTGGGCTATGAGGGGAACACGGTCTACCTGGACTGGTTCCACTTCCTGGCCGATGGCCGGGGCAGCGCGCCCTTTTTCACCCTGCTGCTCAAGCTCTACTGCAACCTGCGCTCCAACGCCGGTTTTGTGTGCGAGGCCCTTGCTTCTGACCCGCCCTATGATGTGGAACAGCTGCTGGCCCGCTACCCGGAGAGCCAGGTGGCCAACAACATGCAGAAAGACGTGCTGCAGATCCACGAAGGCACGCCCCATTTTCAGCGGCTGCGGCTGGACAGACAGAGCCTTGTGGATCTGGCGCAGAAGGAGGGCGTGAAGCCCTTCAGCGCCCTCATGGGGCTGACCTGCCAGGCAGCGCAGCGGTATCTGGAAAAGAATGACCTTGCGTACAGCTATGCCGCCGACACCCGCGCGGCGCTGGGGGTGCCGCACGCCCTGTACAACTGCATTGCGTCCTTTCAGCTGCCCCTGCGGCTGGAACCGCAGGCCCGGCTCCACAGCTTTGCAAAGCGGCTCGACCATGAGATCCGGGAAAGCCTGACCCCGGAGCGCCGCCTGTTCCGCATGGCCGAACAGATGGGCTGGGTGTATCAGGTGTTCCGGCAGAAGGCCGCACTCAAGATCAAGAAGCGTGTGTTCCAGATGGGCGAGTACATCAGCGGCTTCCCGGCAGATTTCTGGGTCAGCTACATCGGCAGCCCGCTGCTGCCGCACAGCCCGGAGCTGGAAGCGTACCTGACCGATTTCCAGACCTGGGTGCTGCCGGACGGTGCGTCCCTTGCAATGGAGGTCACCAGCCTGCACGGCGTGCTGACCTGCTGCATTGAGAACAAGGTGGACAAGCCCGGCTACCTCGAGGCCCTGCGCGGCGTGATGGAGCAGGAGGGCATCAGGGTGCTGGAAGCGGTACATATTTCCTGAAGCAACAATAACAGCGAACCCCCCAGTGCAGATCGCACCGGGGGGTTCGCTGTTTAGTTAGCATCCTCACCCTCTCCGTCATTGCTTGCGCAATGCCACCTCTCCCGAAGGGAGAGGTAAGACATCACAGAGGGCAGATGCTGCTAAATCTGGGATTGCCCTTGGCTCCCCCTTTGGGGCAACAACAACGACCGCCGCCAGCGGTGGATTGAGGGAGGAGTTGTTGGGGCAGTGGCCAGCAAGATACGAATGCAATTTATTGCATGAAGTAACTGCTGGGTGCCACAACCCGGCTAGTGGCAAAGCCGAAGGCTTTGACTGAGAGGGTTCGCCACTTACCCCTTCATCTGATTCCAGCTCCGAATAACCTCCCAGCGGCTGACGGAATCCTCCGCGGACGCATCCGGGGCGAGGAGCTGGTTCTCGATGGCCCATGCAAGGGCCTGCTGGACCGGGGCAGCATCGGCAGGGAGAAGAGCAGCGGGGGCCGGGGTCCCGGCGGCTTCCCACAGCAGCAGGGCCAGCTCCCCGGCGTTGTTGGGGATGGCCGCACCGGCAGGCAGGACGGTGTTCAGGTACAGCTCAGTGCCGATCATGTAGCCGGTGTAGCCCAGCACGGCAGCGCCAGCACCCGCCGTGCCGATTATGGCGGCGGTGCCAAGGATGCCGGGGCCTTCGCTTTCAATGGTGGCTTCCCGGTACTGGGCTTCCACGGTAACGGTCTTGCCTTTTTCCACTGCATTGGCCGGGATGGTAAAGCTTTCGGCGTTGTAGGCCACATTGGGGTTGCCCAGCAGGCTTTCCTCACTGATGGTCCACTGGTCGAACACCATGCCCTCCGGTACGGCATCCGGGTTCAGGGTCACTTTTGCTTCTGCATCCACCGGCACGGTGCCGCTGGTCAGCGCATCCCTTTCGCCGGTCGTAAAGCTGCCGCCCACCACTTTCAGGGTGTAAGTCTCCGGTTCAGGTTCTGGTTTCGGCTCAGGCTTCGGTTCCGGCTCAGGCTTCGGTTCCGGCTCAGGCTTCGGTTCCGGTTCAGGCTTCGGTTCCGGTTCGGGTTTGGGTTCCGGTTTCGGGTCGTTCAGCAGCAGCTCAAGGTCAGCCGTAAGAGGCAGCTGTACTTCCCGTACCTTGCCGCTGCTCAGGGTCACATACAGGGTACCGGTGGGCTGGCCGACCACATAAAGTTCATTGGCGGCGCTGTCCAGTGTGGTGGTATCGCCGCTGGTTTTCAGGGCCGTAATGGTTCCGTTATCCGAAACCGTGATCTTTTTGGTGCTGTTCTCACAGCCATTGGGAACGTTCAGGAACACGCCGTTCAGGGCGCTGGCGCTGCCAGTAACTTCTTTCAGGAAAATGCCGTTGGTGATGGTGGCGTTGCTGTTCACCGCAACCGGGCAGTTCACCGCCACCCTATGGGGGTTCAGCTCGGGGCTGGTAAAATCATAGTTCGTCTTAGCGGCAGGCTCCAAAGTCAGGGTGTCGTTTTCAAACTTCCAACCATCGCCGGTATAATTCGCCCGGTTGCCATCCCTATCTTGTGCCACGGCAGGGTAGCCGTCCTTGTCAATCACCAGCCGGGTCAGCGGGCTGATGGTTACGGTTGAGCCATTTGCAGGCGGTGCGGTGAAGGTGACTTCATAAACTCCGCTGATATCCTTGAACTCAATCTTGAGATCACTCCCACACCAGTCGGACAGAAGCATGTGTTGCGCACTATTGATGGCTACATCAAGTGGTGGGAGTGATGGAAAACCACTATAATTGTCAAAAGCATAAACAATTCTGACAGAAGCATGATATGTTTGATTCGGGATGATATAGCATGAATTGCGATACCCATTGACCGAAACACTGATAAAATTGTTGGGTGTTATTGCTGTGAGGGTATAACCCGGTTCTATGCCACTTCCGGTTAGCTCATCTTGGAAAGTGCCGCCGTTGATCGTGCCGCTATTGTTTGTAACGGTGCACAGGTGAGAATAACGACCAAACTGACCATTTTCAATGGTGCCATCCGATTCATTGGTGACTGAAGAGTAAAATTTGCCGCCAATTATTTTACCATGATTGGTAACAGCATTGCCAAAGATGCCGCCAGTTATTGTGCCCCTGTTGGTAACAGAAGCATTAAAAGATCCGCCGGTAACAGCTGCATGGGAACCAATTACCAGGTTACAGTTGGTTTTAAAGTTCCATTCGTGAATGGCCCAAAAATCATAGTTTGTTGGTGCACTGGGGCACAGGGTCAGAATTTTACAATTTTCATCGGCATCGTAAGTCCAGCCATCACCAGTGTAGATATCATGCCCGTTGACTGGTTGGTGAGGGATATTATCCAGAACAGGATAACCGTTTTGTCCGATTTTAAGTTCGCCGTTGCTGCTATCCTCCGCTGCTGCTGCGGTCAATGCCGACACGGGCAGGAACGTCAGCACCATACTGATTGCCACCAACAGGCTGAGTAGTCGCTTCTTCATAGGAGATTCCTCACTTTCCTTGCGCCGGTCTCCCGGCTGGGTGGTATGGGGGCTTATACTCTTCTACTTCCTATAATGCAAAAAATGAGGAATCCTTTCACCTGACTGGGAATTTCTTTTTTTTTTTTTTTGAGGACGACCTCTCCTCCTTGACAATCCACCTCACCCTGTCCTTGTCGGCCGGATGCTGACCTCGCCGTGCTGCAGGGCAACCTGCCTGCCGCCCTCGCGCTCCACCACCAGACGGCCCGCATCGTCAATGGAAAGGGCCTTTGCGGCATAGGTCTCGGCCCCGGTGCAGACAGTGACCCAGTGGCCCGGCACAAAACAGCGGGCTCGGTACTCGTCCAGACAGTCGAAGGCCGGGCAGAGGGAGAGCAGCTCCCGGGCAATGGCCCCGGCCAGCACTGCCCGGCTCACGGGTGCGGGCCCGCCGGGGTAAAGGCTGCCCGCCGTGCGGGCCAGCTCCTCGGGCCAATCGGCAGGGGAGGTGGTCAGGTTAAGGCCGATGCCCACCACCAGCCATTCCAGCTGACCGCATTCCATGTCGGTCCCGGCTTCGGTCAGGATGCCGCAGACCTTGCGGCCCTGATAGTAAAGGTCGTTCACCCATTTGATGCCCAGCTCCAGCCCGCAAAGGGCCTTGACAGCCCGGGCCACGGCCACTGCCGCACTGATGGTCGCGCTTTGGGCATCGGCGGCAGAAAGAGCGGGCCGCAGGATGAGGGAGAGGTAGACCCCCTTCCCGGCAGGGCTTTCGAACCGCCGCCCCAGCCGTCCGCGCCCCGCCTTCTGGTGGGCCGTGAGCACCAGCGTACCGTGGGGCGCACCGCCCAGTGCCAGCTGCTTGGCCGTCAGGTTGGAGCTTTGCAGCGTGTCGTAGATGTGGATGGGAGCGGGATAGAGGCCCACCGCTTCGGCGCAGAAGGGGTCACCGCCTGCCAGCCGGTAGCCCCGGCGCGGGGCGGAATCCAGCGCATATCCCTGGGCTGAAAGCGCCTGTGCCGCCTTGTGGACAGCCGCACGGCTCACGCCCAGCGCTTCGGCCAGCTGCTGGCCTGAGATATAGGCTCCTTCTGCCGCCGAAAGTGCCTGCAGCAGGGCCTGTTTGGTGCTTCCCCCCATGGAAACCGCCTCCTTCTTGTGCTATAGTAGTAATAGTATAGCATAACTTGAGGCATTGCAAAAGAGACTTGTCCATTATGCCAAGGGCTCCCCTACTAGGAGCAACAGCAACAACCGCCGCCAGTGGCGGATGAAGGGCGTTGCTGTTGGGGCCGCGGCCAGCAAGATACGAGTGCTGTTTACAGCACGAAGTGGATGCTGGGAGCCGTAACCCGTACTGGCGCGAAGCGCCTGAGTGGTTTGATCCATTTTTTTTTTTTATTTATTTTTCAAAATTTTTGCAGGAAAACCGCGCTCTGCTTCGTATTCAATTACAGAGCGGCAGGAAAGGAGGGATGCGGACCGTTGACAACACTGGAATTCAATGCGCTGGTGCGGCAGTATCAGGGGCTGGTCTATACGGTCTGCCACCAGCTGGTGCCGGACGAGGGCGATGCCCAGGATCTGGCACAGGAGACTTTTCTGGCCGCATGGCGGGCCATTGACCGCTGCCCGCCCGGGTACGAAAAGCAGTGGCTGGCGCGTATCGCTTCCAACAAAGCCAAGGACTACCTGCGCAGTGCGTGGGTGCGCCGGGTGAACACCCCGGGAGATGATATCCTTGCACTGGAAGGCGCGCCGCCCGGCTCCGACCCGGAGCAGCAGGTGCTGGATGCCATGAGCGAGGAGACCCTGACCGGGAAGATCCTGGGGATGCGGGAGCCGTACCGCACCCCCTGCCGCCTGATGCTGCTGGAGGGCCGCACCGCCGCCGAGGCGGCAGCCCTCTGCGGCAGGCCCCAAAAGACGGTGGAGGCGCAGATCTACCGGGCAAAGAAAATGCTGGCGGAGCAGATCCGTCAGGAAAGGAGGAGCGAAGATGGAATTGTTTCGTGAAGATGGCTGTATGACCGACGCGGGCTTCCGGGCCATGATGGATGGCCGGCTGGATGAGCTGGGCAGGCTGGAAGCCGCCGAACACCTCTCCTATTGTGACCAGTGCATGGACCGATACACGGCCCTTTTGACCGCCGACGCACTGGAAACACCGCCAAGGAGCGTGCAGGGCGCGGTAATGGGCACGATCTGGGCCCGCCTGATGCAGAATACCTATGGCAGGGCTGCCGTGGCCGGTGTGGCCGCTGTGCTGGCCCTGACCCTGTGGCGGAGCGGGGCGCTGCAGCAGATCATCCAGTATGGTGCCGGGCGGGAGAACGTGCTGGAAACTGACCAGAGCCAGCTCTGGGAGCCAGGCCGGAATGACCCGGCCCCGGAGAACACCCCGCAATACCGCCCCATTGAGGACGACCGGCCGCAGGCCGCGCCGGAACAGTTGGGGAGACCCGTGGAGACAAAACAGGACCGCCGTTATGCCGGCGAAGGCTCCTCTTTGCTCCACAAGCTGCTCACGGATGTGACCGATAAGATCGCGGGCAATGCCCCGAATACTGAGAAATGAGGGAACGATTATGAAGAAAAATGGCATTCTGACCCTGCTGTTCGCCTTTATCCCGGGCGCAGGCCAGATGTATCAGGGATATATGAAGCGCGGCCTTTCGCTGGTGCTGATGGCCGCTGCCATCGGCATGGCAGCCATGCTGATCCCGCCCATCGCGTTTGCGCTGCTGGTGGTGTTCATGTACAGCTTTTTCGACACCTTCAACCTGCGCGCCCAGATCAGCATGGGCACCGCCCCGGAGGACGATTATCTGGTCCACTTCGATCCGCAGGACAAGCGCCTTGCCCGGATGATGATGGAAAGCCACAAGCTGGTGGGCTGGTGCCTGATCGCCACCGGTGCGCTGATCGCCTACGAGCAGATCATTATGAACACGCTGGGCGATATCCTGTGGCGCTGGGGCCAGAAGGCTCCGGTGTGGCGGGCCATCTATCTGGTGATGGATCAACTGCCCGAGGTGGTGCTCTGCGTGGTGCTGATCCTGTGCGGCATCTGGCTGGTGCGTGGGCCCAGGGCAAAGAAGGCTGCCCCGGAAGCCGCCCCGGAGGAGACCGATTTTCAGGAGTATCAGCCTGAAAAGAAGATGCCCAGCCTGCTGGATCACTTTGCCCGCAAGGCAGAGCCGGATACGACCGGTGAGGTGACCCTTGACCCGGAGGATGAAGACGATGAACGAGAAGAAGAATGACACAGCAGAGACCCCGGCCTTCAAGGCCCCGGAAAACGCTCCGGTGCGCCGGGTGGGCACCCTGACGCTGGGAGTCTGCCTGATCGTCTGCGGCGTGCTGTTCCTCTGCTATTTCTTTGTGCCGCATTTCAACTGGGAGCTTGCGCTGAAGATCGCCCCGGCGGCAGGGCTGATCCTGCTGGGGTGCGAGGTGCTGTATTTTGCCGCAAGGCCTCAGCGCTGGAAGTACGATTTTCTTTCGGTGTTCCTCTGCATCGTGCTGATGGTCAGCGCCTTTGGCGGGGCCTGCCTGATGGCAGCCTTTGATTTTGCCCTGCACCGGGAGGAGTTCTGGATCGAATACGATGCCCGGCAGGAACGGGACCTGACCGATGAGGAAAGCGACCGCCTGCGTCTTGATCTGGACGAGGGCACCGGCCCTGACCTCGATGTGGAAAATGAGGACAGCAGCGCGGCCTCCCACACGGAAGTGTGAGCCATACAAAAAACATATCACAGCAATACAAAAGATACCTTTTACAGGGGGCACCTGTCCGGGTATACTGAATGTGCACCCGGACGATGGGTGCTCGAAGAAAAAGTGTAAAAGCGAACCGCCATGGCATCTGTCACCATGGCGGTTCGCTTTTTGTTTGTAAGCTCGTGTGTTACTTGCGGGCGATCATCTCGGTGTAGGCCAGCACCAGGGGGCCTACGCCCTTGGCATCGTTGCAGACCACAGGCTCACTGAAGTAGTAGGCCAGGGAGCCGTCGCGGTGGTCCTTGCCGCCCAGACCTGCCACCAGGCAGATGCCATCCAGCTGCAGGCTGCCGTCCGGGTTCTTGGAGAGGTACCTGTCACAGGTGCCGTAGAAGGCTTTCTCAGCCCAGGCAGCCATCCGCTTGGGCAGGTAGCCCAGGCGCACGCCCTTGAGCACCGCATAGGCGAACAGGGCAGTGCCGCTGGTCTCAAGGTAGTTGCCCTCCACGCCGGGGTGATCCATCACCTGCCAGAACATGCCGGTCTCCTCGTCCTGGAACTTGTGCACGTCCTCGATGGTCTGCTTGAGCATGGCCATGATGCCGCGGTACTCGTTGTACAGCTGCTCGTCCATCCGCTCCAGCACATCCACCATGGCCACCATGAACCAGCCCATGGCCCGCAGCCAGAAGTTGGGGCTGCAGCCGGTCACGGGGTCAGCCCAGTACATCTGGCGGCTCTCGTCGTAACCGTGGTAGTACAGGCCGGTCTTTTCGTCCCGCATATGCTTTTTGATGTTCATAAACTGCTTGTAGCTGTCAATGCAGCCCTGCATCTTGTTGTAGCGGGTCTCGTACTCCATGTAGAAGGGCTGGGCCATGTAGGTGCCGTCCAGCCAGACCTGCCAGGGGTAGATATCCTTGTGCCAGAAGTTGCCCTCCTTGGTGCGGGGCTGGGTGAGCAGCTGGCTGCGGATGGTGTCAATGGCCCGGCGGTACTTCTCATCCCCGAAGATGTCGTACAGGGTGAACAGGTTCTTGCCCTGGTTCACGTTGTCCAGGTTGTACTCCTTGGGGTCATAGGTCCTGATGGAGCCATCCTCCTGCACAAAGAAGTCGATGAAGTCCTTGGAGAAGCTCAGGTACTTCTCGTCCCCGGTGGTCTTGTACAGGCTCAGGCAGGCTGTGATCATGCAGCCGTCGATGTAGTTCCACTTGTTGGGCTTGCCGCTGCGCACCTTCTCGATGTTCCACATGGGTGCCTCGGCGCTGGAATTGGCGATCAGGTAGTCCACATAGTCGCCCAGCAGGGTGAGAATTTCTTCATGGGTCATGGGTCAGTCCTCCTCGAAATGGCCGACATTGGCAAAGCGCAGGCGCTCGCCCTCGTAGCCGGTGATCTTGACGTTGTGCAGGTCGATCTCCTTGACGTTCTCCGCGTAGATGGCCAGCTTTTTCACGTTGGGGCGGTTGTCCGCCATGGCGGCCTGACCGGCTTCGGCGTTGGGGTCAAAGGTGATGGTGACATTCTTCATGGAGATGCGCTCGATGGGCTGCTCAGGCAGGCCGTCGAAGTAGCAGCCCGCGAACTGTGCGTCGGTAGCCACGATATCCTCCATGGTCAGGCTGCCCAGCTTGGGGGTGTACTCATCCACCGGCATGGCATCACGGCACTGGACATAGGGGCTGTGGCCGTCCGGGTCACAGAAATAGAACATGTTGATGACAAAGGGAGCCTTGACACCGCGCATCTCCACGTTGCGGAACACCAGCCCGTCGATGACGGCGGTGTTGCCGCGGCCGCGCCGGGTCTTGACCCGCAGGCCGCGGTCGGTGTGGTCCATCAGGCACTGGGTCACCACCATATCCTTCACGCCGCCGCTCATCTCGCTGCCGATGACGATGCCGCCATGGCCCTTGTCCAGCAGGCAGTTCCGGATCACAGTGTGCTCGCAGCTCTTTTTCAGCTTCATGCCCAGGAATACCTTGCTGGCCTTCATGGCAATGCAGTCGTCACCCACGTGGATGTTCGCGCCGATGATGCGGGTGTACTCGCAGCTCTCGGGGTCGATGCCGTCGGTGTTGGGGGCGTTGTAGGGGTTGTTGATGTTGAAGTTCAGCAGGTCCAGGTGCTTGACGAAGATGGGGTGGATGGTCCAGGAGTAGCTGTTCTGCACTGTGATGCCGTGGAGGCAGACATTCTCGCTGTCCACCGCAGCCACCGCGCGGGGCCGCCATGCAATCCGCTTGACCTTCTGGTTGATCCACCAGTCGCCGTTCTGGGCATCGCAGTCCAGCGTGCCCTCGCCGGTCACCACCACGTCGTGCACCTGCGTGATGTTCAGCAGGCCGGCAAAGCTGTCCAGCGGGTTGCCCTCCCAGCCGGTCAGGTAGTATTCATCCACCTCGTTCTCACTGGGGATGACACCGGGCAGGATGGGGTAGTGGGTGCGGTCGTTATCGCCCAGCAGCACAGCGCCCTTTTCCAGGTAGAGGGTGGTGCAGCTCTTCATAAACAGGCTAGAGGTGCGGTAGCGCCCGGCGGGCACATAAACCGTGCCGCCCTTGGGGCAGGTGGAAAGGGCGGCCTGCAGTTTGCCGGTGTTGTCGGTGGTGCCGTCGGCCACCAGGCCGTAACGGGATGCGTCTACAAAGAAGGTCTCGGCCTCAGTGGTGAAATCGAGGGTCAGGGTCTCGCCCTCAGCCTGCACGGCAACCGTGTAGGGGGTGCCGGGCAGCAGGCTGAACAGGGAGAACACGTTGGTCTCGCAGGCGGTGTAAACAGTCTCACCGTTCAGCTGAACGGTGAAGGGATGTGCCGGACGGTAGCACAGGCCGTTTTCCAGCTCGAACACGGCACTGCGGGTCATGGAACGAATCAGGGAAAGCTTCATAAACAGGATGCCTCCTTGGATGTTGAAAGATTTATGGGTTGCCCATAGGTGGCGGGCATGGTACACTGAGGAAAAGAAACTGTTGAATGGGGTGTGCGGATGAAAGCGGAACGGGAAAAATGGAGCGGCCGGGTAACGGCAATGGCGCTGCGGTTCCAGACCGGCCAGTATGAGCTGGCTGAGGAGGAGGAGATCTGCCGGATCATTCTGGTGTCCGGCGGCAGCTTTACGCTGGTGCGGGGCGGTGAGAGCCTGCTGGTGAACCCGGGCTGTGTGCTGCTGCTGGGCCCCGGCGGGGGCCTGCTGCAGCAGGCGGGCCACATTGCCCCTGAGCTCATCGGCTGTCGGTTCCCGGCGGGCGTTCTCCCGGTGCTCAAGAACCTGATGCAGCGGGATTTCATGCCGCTGTTTGAGCCGGGAGAACAAACGGCCCTGTACGGCCCGGTGCAGTGGTCGGGCCGCCTGCGCACTCTGCTGGGCATGATGCAAAGCGCCGAGAGCGAGCCGGAAAGCCCCGGCATGATCTATCTGGCCCTCATCCTGCACTATGTGGAGCAGGAGTGCCGCAGTGAAAAGCAGGACATCCGCCCCCGCAACGAGACGGTGGAGCAGATCTGCGCTTATCTTGCAGCCAACTACCAGCAGAAATTTTCCCTGACAGATGTGGCTGCGCGGTTCTACCTGTCGCCCTATTACCTGAGCCGGCTGTTCCGGCGGGTCACGGGCCAGTCCATTGTGGATTACATCAATGGCCGCCGCATCGAGGCTGCCCAGCGCCTGCTGGAGAGCACCGACCTGAACATCAGCGCTGTGGCCGAGCAGACCGGCTTTGCCTCCGCCGCCCATTTCCGCCGCGTGTTCCGCGAGACGATGGGAACGGGGCCGCTGCAATACCGCAAGAGCCACCGCGGATAAGAACAACGCCCCCTGTGCACAGCACAGGGGGCGTTGCTTATTCATCGAAAGTCAATGGTTCTGTCCGCAGAGGGGGTGCTTAGCCCTTGACAGCACCGGCGGAGATACCTTCGACGAACTGATCCTGTGCACAGAAGAAAACGATCAGCTGCGGCAGGATGGAGATCAGGGACAGGGCCAGGATACGGTTCCAGGCAAAGCCGGTATCACCGTCCATGGACAGCTTGACGAACAGGGACATGGGGTACTTTGCAGGGGTCTGGACGTAAAGCAGGGGGCCCATGAAGTCGTTGCAGCTCCACATGAACTGGAACAGTGCGCAGGAGACCAGAGCGGGCATCAGCATGGGGACAATGACCTTGTACAGGGTCTGGAAGGAGTTGCAGCCATCAATGGCGGCAGCCTCGTCCAGATCGCGCGGGACATTGCGCATGAACTGCACCAGCTGGTAAACAAAGTAGGTTTCAGTTGCAAATGCAGTGTGGACCCAGATGGCCAGATAGAACGGGCTGTTGACCCAGCCGAACTTGGTGTACAGCAGGAACTGAGGCACGTTCAGGACGACCTGAGGCAGGAACAGGGTGGCCAGCATGATGCTGAACAGGATCTTCCGGCCCGGGAAGTCGAAACGGCCAAAGCCGTAGGCTGCAATGCAGGAGGAGACCACCGTGCAGATGACCTTGGGCAGAACATAAGAATAAGTGTTCAGCATGGCCTGCAGGATGTTGATGGAACCGCCGAAGTTGTTCAGCGCGTTCCTGTAGCCCTCCAGGGTGGGGTTCTTGATCCACAGGCCGATGCCTGCAAAGATCTCGCTGTTGTCCTTAAAGGTAGCGCTGACCATCCACAGCAGGGGATAGATCATGATCAGGCCCACCAGGATCAGGACAAAGTACTTAAAAAACGTCGCAATGGCGTTGGATGCTTTCATTCCCATACTGTCACACCTTACCTTTCATCCGAGTAGTAGACCCACTTCTTCTGGCTGGTGAAGGCGATGATCGTGAGGATGCAGACGATCACGAACATGATCCAGGCCAGAGCGGAAGCCATGCCCATCTGGTTGGACTTGAAGGCGTAGTTGTAAACCAGAATGGAGATCAGGGTGGTGGAGTTGCGCGGGCCGCCGTTGGTGATGATGAAGGGGCCGTTGAACTCCTGGAAAGCCTGGCAGATCTGAGTGACCAGGTTGTAGAAGATGATGGGGGTGATCATGGGAACAGTGATGGAGAAGAACTGCTTCCACTTACCGGCACCATCAATGGTGGCAGCCTCGTACAGGTCTGCAGGCACGCCCTTCAGGGCGGCCAGGAACAGCACCATGGCGGAGCCGAACTGCCAGATACGCAGGAAGCAGATGATCCACAGCGCATAGTTGGGGTCGCTCAGCCAGGAGGGGCCCTGTGCGTGGCCGAAGGTGATGGCGCGGATGATGGTGTTGACCAGACCATCATCACGGAAAACGGCCTTCCACAGCACGGCGATGGCAACGGAGCCGCCCAGAATGGACGGGATGTAGTAAACGGTACGGAACAGGTTCACGCAAGCGATCTTGAAGTTCAGGATGTATGCGATGAACAGAGCAAAGATCAGCTTCAGGGGCACGGTGACGAACGCGTACTTGAAGGTGGTGACCAGAGCCTTGGTGACCTTGGCATCAGAGAAGGCGGTGACGTAATTCATCACGCCGTACTGGTGGATGCCGTTGAAGAAGTTCATGTCGGTGAAGCTGTAATACAGCGACTGACCGAAGGGGATGGCCTTGAACACGATAAAGCCGATGATCCAGGGGATCAGGTAGATCAGACCCTGCCACTTATCCAGGAACTTCTGTGCGGGGGTACGCCCGAGAGAGGGCGCTTTGCTTTCTTTCATCCGGGGATCCTCCTTTGGTGAAAATCAGTGCAGCAAACCTTATGTCACACTTTGGCAACAGATTTGTCAGAGAATTGTAACCTGTACCTGAGAAAAAAGGGGCATCGGGCCTACGGGTGGACGATGCCCCTGATATGTAGCTTAACTCAGGTCAGCAAAGAAGATCAGACAGTGTAGCCAACAGCAGACATGCCGTCCAGCAGGGTGTCAACAACATCTGCGCCGCTCTTGTTGTCGTAGTCAACGGTATCGAACACTTCCTGATAGATGCCGGTGCCGGTAGCCTTCAGATCGGAAGACTCGAACAGGGGATCCAGCTGGCAGGAAACGAAGCTCATAACCTTGCCGTTTGCCTCGGCGACCAGCTCGTTGATCTTGCCGGCAGCCTGAGCGGTAGCCAGACCAGCCTTGGAAGCGGGGACACCGCACTCGGAGCCCATGATGGCAGCGCCGTCGCCGTTCCACAGGTACTCGATCAGGGTAGCAGCCTCAGCGGGGTTCTTGCAGGTCTTGGTGATGGCCATGCCCATGGAGACCTTGGAGAAGCCGCCGTTGTAATCGCCGAACTTGATCTCCTCACCAACGGTGAAGCCGGGCTTGTTCTCCTCGTCCAGAGCGTCCTGGTACTTGGAAGCAGCGGAATCCCACTCGAAGATGCCGGCGATCTTGCCGGTGATCCACTCGTTGGACTGGTGGGTAGCACCGTCGCCGTTTGCACCGTAGTAGGTGGGCAGCGGCATGATGACGTGGCCGTCGACCAGGCTCTTGATGAAGTCGATGCCCTCGGCGATCTCGTCAGCGGTGTAGTTCAGGGTAGAGGTGGTGGGATCTGCCCAGTCCTTGCCGTACTTGGACTCGAGGTAGAACACCATCAGGATCATACGGTCGTATGCACCCAGGTGCAGGGGATAGTAATCATCGCCCAGCTTCTCCTGGAAAGCCTTGCCGGCTGCAAACAGATCGTCCTCGGTGGAGGGGACTTCGGTGATGCCGGCCTTGTTAAAGGTGGTCATGTTCCAGTAGAAGATACGGCCGGTCATGGAGATGGGCACGCACTGCTGTGCATTTGCAACATTGCAGGCACCCAGCTTTGCGTCGTCCCACTGGGACATATCCAGGTAATCGGTGACGCTGTTCAGATCCAGGAAGGTCTGGCCGTTGCCGGAGTAGTTGTACAGCCAGTTCCAGTTGATCTGGCAGACATCCTCAGCCACGCCGCCTGCAAACTTGGTGGACATGGTGTCCTCCCAGCCGGACCATGCAGCGAAGGTGGGGTTGACGGTGATGGTGGTGTGCTCAGCAGAGAAAGCCTTCAGGGCCTCCTGGTAAGCGTTGTGGCGGGACTCGCCGCCCCACCAGCTCATGGTCAGGGTAACGGGATCGCTGCTCAGGCCAGCCACGGAAGCAGCCTCGGCTGCAGAAGAAGCGGTGCTGGAAGCAGCGCCGCCATTGCCGCCGCAGGCAGCCAGCAGACCGGCTGCACCGACAGCACCGGTGACCTTCAGGAAATCACGACGGGAAATTGCCTTGCTCATTGTTGTTCTCCTCCTAATAAATCAAAAAACATCGAGCGGGCCTTACTGCACAAGGCTCGTTGTATACAAATATGATAACAAAAGGAATGGGAAAAAGAAAGATGTAAATTGAAGTGATACGGACAAAAAACGAACAAATATTGCTCTTGTGATTTGCGACGATTTGACGGCATTGCCGAAATGAATAAACTTGGAGCGAAAAACTATGCAATCTGCATAGTTGGATAGATTGCATAGAAACGGGCCGAGAAAGTGTGGCGGAACCTCTAAAATTGCAATGTTTTTGTAACTTATTGCGAAATTGACGGTATATTGTTGTATACAACATGTGAAAAAAGTGACGATATCGCTGTTTTGCAAACTGATATATCAATTGCGCAAAAAACGTTCGCCGTTGGATACAACTGATATATCACTTTGAAAGGCGGCAGGCAAAAAAGAGCGCCGCCCGGCTGGGCAGCGCTCTGAAAACTGTAAAAATCTTTTGGGAGATCTTGGCTCTCACGCAGGAGAGGGCTCCTGTGCCTGCCGGAGATCGACACTTACTGTGCGTTCCGTTTGGCGTAAAACGCCCGCCGTGCCTTGAAATAGCACTGGGGGCACATGCTGACGTACTGCACATCGTTTTCCAGATCGATGGCGACCTGCTCGCCCTCAAAGACGAACTCCCCATTGACCTTGCGGCAGTTGCAGGTGGCCTTGCGCCCGCAGGTACAGATGGTCTTCATCTCCTCAATGGTGTGGGCCAGCTCCAGCAGACGGGTGGAGCCGGGGAAGCCCTTGAGGGAGAAGTCTGACCGCAGACCGTAGCAGATGACCGGGATGTTCAGGTCCACCGTGACCATGAACAGCTGCTCGGCCTGTGCCGGGGTAAAGAACTGGCTCTCGTCGCAGAGAACACAGGCCAGCGGCTGCTCCCCGGCAGAAGCGGCGCGCACGGCCTCGAACACATCCACCTCGGGCGGGATGAGCAGGTCGGCCCTGCGGCGCACGCCCAGGCGGCTGACCAGCTCGCCGCCGCCCTTGGTATCCACCTGGGGCTTCAGGATCAGCACCCGCATCCCCTGCTCTTCGTAGTTGTGGGCCACCTGCATCAGCGCGGTGCTTTTGCCGCTGTTCATGGCACCGTATCGGAAGTATAGCTTCGCCATAGTTGCTCTCCTCATAAAAAGGCAACCCTCTCTGCTCGTTCGGGGGGAGAGGGCTGCCTGTTTTCTGTGATATGCTATAAGAATAGATCAGTCCTGATTGCGCAGGCGGTAGCCCAGGCTCATCAGGCTGTCGCCCAGGTGGACGTTCTCCACCACCACTTCGGGGTAGGGCACCGACAGGTCGTAGTGGGAGAAGTTCCAGAAGCCTTTGATGCCCAGTTCGACCAGCCGGCCGCTGAGCTCCTCGGCACCGCTGCGGGGCACACAGAACACAGCCACCTCAGGCTTATGCTCTGCGCAGAAGGCCTCCAGCTCGTCAACGTGTAAGATCTGGATGCCGTTGATCTCTTTGCCCACCTCGCTGGGGGAATTGTCAAAGGCGGCGATCAGCTTGTAGCCGTTGGTGTCGGTGGTGATGAAGCGGCTGACTGCCTTGCCCAACCGGCCGCAGCCGATGAGGATGGTGGGCAGCAGGTCACCGTTGCCGAACAGCAGATGCTCCAGGATGGAAAGCAGGTTCTCCACCGAGTAGCCGATGCCCTGGCGGCCGTTCACGTCGCCGATGCAGTTGAAATCCTGCCGCACCTGAGAGGCCGTGGTGCCCATCTGGGCGGCCAGCTCGCGGGAGGAGATGCTGGTGATGCCGTCGTTCTTCAGCGTCCGCAGGTAGCGGTAGTACTTGGGCAGGCGCTTGATCACCGGAAGGGAAGCTTTGCCGGGATTGTTCATGGAAATGGTTCTCCTTTCATCCAAAGGGAATGCCGGTCTCTTTGCGCCCTGCAAGGTGCACCGGCGATTAAGACAGTTTCTGAACAATAATGATATATACTTGTCAATCTTATTCTTAGTATAAAGTATACTGCAATGAGACAGAATGTCAAATCCTATGGGCCAATTTTTTTCAAAGTTAAGAAATCTTAACCGCCGCATATTGCTTCGATCCCCGGGAACACTGAAAAAAACACCCTGAGGAGGAGCCAACATGCCGGAAGATGAAAAGGAAACCACCGAACAGCAGCGGCTGGAGAAAGAGCAACTGGAGGATCTGGGCACGGTGTGGCGCACCCGCGGCCCCCATGCCATCCACTGCCTGACCGTGATCGGCCAGATCGAGGGCCATGTGGAGGCCCCGCAGGGCCAGAAGACCACCAAGTATGAGCATGTGATCCCGCAGCTGGTGGCAGTGCAGGAGGACCCCGCTGTGGAGGGCCTGCTGGTGCTCATCAATACCGTGGGCGGGGACGTGGAGGCCGGGCTGGCTCTGGCAGAACTCATTGCCAGCATCTCAAAGCCCAGTGCCACGGTCGTGCTGGGCGGGGGCCACTCTATCGGTATCCCGCTGGCAGTCAGCGCCCGGCGCAGCTTTATCGTGCCCACGGCGACCATGACGGTGCACCCGGTCCGCCACTCCGGCATGATTCTGGGCGTGCCCCAGACCATGCGGTGGTTCGAGCAGATGCAGGAGCGCATCACTGGCTTTGTGGCGGGCCACAGCGGCATTACGGCAGCGCGCTACTCGGAGCTGATGCTCCGTACCGGTGAGCTGGTGATGGACGTGGGTACCATGCTGGACGGCAAAAAGGCCGTGAAGGAGAAGCTCATCGACCAGCTGGGCGGCATCTCTGATGCACTGGAATGGCTGTACCGGGAAATCGAGCGGACGGAGTGAGAGAAAAGACCTGCCCGGGGCGGTGTCAGGCTTACAGCTCACCCTTCCGCAGATACTTCACCATCATGGGGGCTTCATAGACCAGCATGAGGATCCAGCCCACAACATAGCTGTACGGCAGGGCCTCAATATCCATCTTCATCAGCAGCACAAAGAGGGCAGCGGCCGCCACACGGCCTGCCATGTTGAGCGTGCTGCTGTTCAGGGTGATCTTGAGGTCGCCCAGGCCGCGGAAACCACCCTGGATGCCATTGGTCAGCGAGGGCATCAGGTAGAACAGAGAGACCAGCTTCAAAAAGCGCACCCCCAGATGCACCACGGCGGCATCGGTGACGAAGAGCCGGATGATGGGCTCGGCAAAGAAGAAGCAGACAGCGGTGATAAAAATGGCGTAGAGGAATTCCAGCTTCAGGCCGCAGAAGAAGCTGGCGCGGACACGGTCTTTTTTGCCCGCGCCGCGGTTCTGAGCCATCAGGGTGGTGGTGGCATGGCCGATGTTCTGCTGGGGCACATAGGCAAAGTCATCGATGCGGCCTGCAGCGGCAAAGGCTGCCATGGCGTTGACACCCATGGTGTTCACGATGGCCTGAATGGCGATCTTGCCCAGCTGAACGGTGGCCTGCTGCATGGCGCTGGTCCAGCCGTAGCTGATGGTCTTTTTCAGCAGCGAGGAGTCAAAAATGAACCAGCGTCTGCCCAGCTGCAACACAGGGACCTTCCAGCGGATATAGATCAGGCAGAACACGCAGCAGAGTGCTTCGCTCAGCACGGTGGAAAGGGCACAACCCTCGGAGCCCCAATCCAGCACCTCAACAAAGAACAGGTCACCGCCGATGTTCAGCACCGAACTGATCATCAGGAAGTACAGCGCGCTTTTGCTGTCGCCCAGCGCGCGCATGGTAGCGGCGAGGAAATTATAAAAGAAGGTGAACAGCAGCCCGCCGAACACGATGCGCAGGTAGTTCACAGCGATGGGAAGGATCTCTTCCGGCACCTGCAGCAGACGGAGCAGCGGATTTGCCAAAATCACACAGGTCAGCGAGAACACCAGGGAAAAGACGGAGCCTGCAATGGCGGTGGTGGAGACCTGACGCTCCACCAGCCGGGTGTCGCCTGCCCCGAACGCCGTGCTGACAAGGATGCCTGCACCCAGGCAGACACCGTTGATAAAAAGGATCGCCAGCGTCATCAGCGGGTTGGAGGTGCCCACGGCGGCAAGGGCATCCTCGCCCACGAATTTGCCGACAATGATGCTGTCCACGGCGTTATAGGTCAACTGGAACAGGTTGCCCAGCACAAGGGGAATGGTGAAATTGACCAGCAGCGGTGTGATCGGGCCGGTCGTCATATCCTTGGTCATATGGAATTCTCTTTTCTATTGAAATAAAATTGATTTCTTCAGGGAAAGCTTTGCCTTTGTACAACCTCTCAGTCGCAGGCTTCGCCGCGACAGCTCCCCTAGTAGGGGAGCCCTTGGCAGGCCGTCACATTTTCGGGGTCTGGCGCTTTGCTCCATTAGGCCCTGCTGGTGTAATGCTTTCTCTACGGCAGATTCTGGTTTTGGAGCCATAGGCGATGATAGCGAAAAAAGAATCTTTTGCCAAGGCCTCCCCTACTAGGGGAGGTGGCATCGAGCGTCAGCGAAGATGACGGAGAGGTTGTACAGAGGGGAAACTTGTTCTTAAAAGCTTAGTGCCTGCCGTCCGCTGAAGATGGCCAGCGCCGAGCGGCTGGTGCCGGTGGCAATCAGCTGTGCGGCGGCGTGGAGGGCTGCACCGGCGGCAGGGGAGGCGGGAATGGCATCGGTGGCAAGGACCCGCTGTGCAGCGCGGTTGGCATCGGTACTGGTAACGGCGGCTACATTATCCACAACATAGGCGTTGTAATTGCCCGGCACGATGCCATAGCCGATATCCGGGATGCCGTGCCCGCCGGTGAAGCCGCCGCCCAGAGCCTGATTTTCAAAGGGCTCCACGGCCACGATGCGGACATCGTTGGTCCAGGCCTTGATGGTCTCGCCTACGCCGGTGATGGTGCCCGCGCTGCCCACGCCGACGGTGATGGTGTCCACGAGACTGCGGCCCTCCCGGGAGATGGCCTGCACGATGGCGGGGCCGGTCACCCGGCGATGGTATTCAGGGTTATCGTCGTTGGCAAGCCAGTTCATATAATACCAGCCCTTTTCGGCTGCGGTGGTCTCTGCCAGCGCCCGGGCCCCCGCAAGGCCCCGCTGGGCGGGGGAATGCAGGATCTGTGCCCCCAGCCGGAGCAGGTATTCCTGCCGCAGGGCCGGGGCATCCTCCGGCATGGTCAGCACCACGGGGTGGCCCGCCGTCCGCCCGGCAAGGGCCAGCGCCATGGCAAAGGAGCCGGAGGCCGCTTCAATGATGGGCTGGCCCGGGAGCAGTTTGTGCTTTTCCGCCGCAAGGGCCAGCATCCCCTCAGCCACCGAATCGCGGGACGTGCCGGTGGGCCCATTATAATCAAGGTAAGCATACAGCCGCCCTTTGAGCCCGCAGGCGGCAAGATAGCCCCGCAGCTCCACGATCGGACAGGGGACCAGGGTCTGGTAGATGTTTGGATAGATTGCCACGAAACTCCTCCCTTACGCAAACCTGAGCAGTCAGCACAGAACTGTCTGCTATGCCAAGGGCTCCCCTGTTAGAGGGGAGCTGGCAAAGCATCGGGCTTTGACTGAGAGGTTTAATACTTATAAGGTAGCGCATCCTGTGCCCAGCGTCAAGCCGCAATTGGACAAAATGGAGAAAAATCTGCCGAAAAATCAGCAGAGTGATGGAAAAAAGCCTTGACAAGGAAAAGAATGTCTGCTATACTCCGTATGTAAAGCAAATAGACTTTACAACAAACGGAGGTCAGGGCAGAACGCATCATGGCAAAAGACTTTGAAATGGGCTATCTGCTCGATTTTTATGGCGAGGTGCTCACGCCCAAGCAGCGCGAGATGCTGAACCAGTATTACAACGACGACCTCTCCCTCAGTGAGATCGGGGAAAACTTCGGGATCACCCGTCAGGGCGCACGGGATGCCATCAAGCATGGCGAGACCACCCTGAAAGAACTGGAAGCCAAGGTCGGCTTTGCAGGCCGCTACCGCCGGGTGCAGGAAAAGCTGGAGGAACTGGAACAGCTGGTCATTGACGCGCGGTTCGAGTGCACCGGTCCCTATGCCAGGCTCACCACCACTGAGTATGCAGCAACGCTGAACAAGATGCTGGGGCTGATCCGCTCCATCGACGAAGTCAACGAGAGCTGACACCATTACTAATTTGAGAGGAGCACCGAACATGGCATTTGAATCTTTGACCGACCGCCTTGCCGGTGTGTTCAAAAAGCTGCGCGGCCACGGCAAGCTGACCGAGGCCGATATCAAAGCCGCCATGCGCGAGGTGCGGATGGCCCTGCTGGAAGCCGATGTCAACTACAAGGTTGCCAAGGATTTCTGTGCCAAGGTCTCCGAGCGCGCCATGGGTCAGGAGGTCATGGAGAGCCTGACCCCCGCCCAGCAGGTGGTCAAGATCGTCAACGAAGAGCTCGTTGCCCTGATGGGCGGCGAGGAAGCCCCCCGCCTGATCGTCAAGAACAAGGGTCAGACCATCATCATGCTCTGCGGCCTGCAGGGCAACGGTAAAACGACCCACGCAGCCAAGCTTGCCAAATACTTTATCAAGCAGGGCCGCCGCCCCATGCTGGTGGCCTGCGATATCTACCGCCCTGCCGCCATCGATCAGCTGCAGGTCGTGGGCGGGCAGGCAGGTGCACCGGTGTTCACACTGCCGGGTGCCAAGCCCCCGGAGATCGCCCGCAAGGCGCTGGCCCACGCCAGGGATTACGGCAACGACATCGTGATCCTGGATACCGCCGGCCGTCTGCAGATCGACGAGGTCCTGATGCGGGAGCTTGTGCAGATCAAGGAAGCTGTCCCCGTGGACGAGACGCTGCTGGTGGTGGATGCCATGGCAGGTCAGGACGCTGTGAATGTTGCCAAGACCTTCAACGAGACGGTAGGCATCGACGGCATCATCCTGACCAAGACCGATGGCGATACCCGCGGCGGCGCGGCACTTTCGGTGCTGAGCGTCACCGGCAAGCCCATCAAGTTCCAGGGCACCGGCGAAAAGCTGGACGATCTGGAAGTGTTCCATCCCTCCCGCATGGCCAGCCGCATCCTGGGCATGGGCGATGTGCTGAGCCTCATTGAGAAGGCGCAGGATGCCGCCGATGAAAAGGCCGCAGAAGAGACCGCCCGGCGGATGATGGAAAACAAGTTCGATATGAACGACATGCTGGCCCAGTTTGCGCAGATCCGCAAGATGGGCGGTGCAGGTGCCATGCTGAGCATGATGCCCGGTATGTCCGGCATTGATGCCAGCCAGATCGACGAGAAAGCCTTTGACCGCATCGAGGCTATGATCTATTCCATGACCAAGGAAGAGCGTGAAAAGCCTTCCATCATCAACCCCAAGCGCAAGCGCCGCATTGCAGCGGGCAGCGGCACCCGGGTGGAGGATGTCAACAAGCTGCTCAAGCAGTTTGAGATGATGCAGAAGATGATGAAGCAGTTCA
>ERZ836441.215-NODE-215-length-71441-cov-4.784622_pt1 | contig 71441 bp, 53 predicted proteins | sample MGYA00519686_ERZ836441 | MGnify/ENA primary metagenome ERZ836441 (study PRJEB31850, sample SAMEA3708800) | human gut metagenome | biome: human gut; feature: human-associated habitat; material: faeces | place: China | collected 2014 ...
AAAAGAGAAGCAGCCGGCTTTCGCAAATTCAAAAATTTGCGAAAGCCGGCTGCTTCTCTTTTAGTTTGCCCATCCCTAAGATAGCGTATTCCAGGGAAGGCCACAAGGAGAGGATTACCAGGCAAAAACCGGAGGGAGCGGGACAGGCTTCCGTCGTGTTTCAGGGTTTACCTTCCTATCTGCTGCGGGGGCGGAGGGGGGTTTACCCCACCCGCCCCTACGCCGGCGATCCGTCGCCTGGGTATCGACGGCATAACGTCCGGCTGTCCACCGGGCTTATGTATAAATACTCCGCCATGTTATAAAAGAGGCGGAAAACTTGAAAAGGAGGAGAATACTCCCCATGAAAAACCTCAAACGTTTGTTGAGCCTCGTGGTGGTGATGGCGCTGCTGTGTGCGCTCCCGCTCACAGTCAGCGCGGCCGGTGCGGATAATTACACCGACAGCGGCGACATCACCTATACCGAGGCGGTGGACGTCCTGACGGGCATTGGCGTGCTCCAGGGCCTCACCGACGGCAGCTATGGGCCGGATCACACCATGACCCGTGCCGAGGCCGCCAAGATCATCGCCTACCTGCTGCTGGGCGACTCCGCCGAAAACTTGTCGGCGGTGACCGCTCCCTTTGACGATGTGGCCGCCGACCACTGGGCGGCCGGTTACATCGCCTACTGCGCTAACGCCGGCATCATCAACGGCAACGGTGCCGGCAGCTTCCTGCCCGACCAGGAGGTCACCGCCTACCAGTTCGGCAAGATGCTGCTCACCGCCGTGGGCTACGGCGTCAACGGTGAGTACACCGGCTCCGGCTGGGAGATCACCGTGGCCTCTGACGCCAGCGCCCTGGGCATCTATGACGGCCTGGTGGGCAGCCTGGCCGGCAGCCAGCCCATGACCCGGGACGAGATGGCCCTGTACGCCTTCAACACCCTGGTGGGCGTGGCCCAGGTCAACTACAACTCCGTGTTCGGCGAGTATTACATCGGCACCTCCGCCCTCACTGCGGTGGACAACGATGTGGATCCCACCGACACCGACAGCGCCTACCGCTACACCCTGGGCTATCAGAACTACGGCCTGCTGATGAAACAGGCCAGCGGCACCGACGCCTTCGGCCGGCCCTACTACTACTGGACCCAGAACGGCGCCGCCCTCACCGACGGCTACACCAGCTCTGACGCCGACTATGTCTACGACAACGGCGTGAGCCAGAGCACCCTGTACTCCGCCCTGGGCCGCTCCGTGGCCACGAGCTACACCTTCGCCTACATCGTGGACGGCGTGGAGCTGGACACCACCGACGGGCCCGCCCGTGGCAGCTCCGCCGACGTGGCCGGCGAGGCCGGCGACGGCTCCTACGTGGAGGTGTATGTGGATGACGTGAACGAGGACGTGACCGTCATCATCATCCACACCTACCTGGGCCAGATCACCGACGTGGACGACAGCGACGCCGACGCGATCGTCTATACCGTGGAGGTGTACGGCGAAGGCGCCAATGACATGGACACCACCTCTCTGGACATCACCACCGCGGACAGCGGCTATGCCGAGGACGACTACGTCCTGGTCACCGCCGCCAGCGAGGATGATGGCGCCAGCTACGAGCTGCAGAGCATTGCCCTGGCCGACACCCTTACCGGCGCAGTCACTACCTATGGCACCTACTACACCGCCGTGGATGGCGCCACCTGCTATCACTCCGACAAATTTGTTTATGGCGCCGATGAGCGGGATGACAGCGACTTCGAGGGTATCTACACCTTCTACCTGGACAACAGCGGCAACATCATTGGCATGGCCCTCTACTCCGGGTCCGCCGCCAGCCTGAACTACCTGTACGTGGCTGAGGGCAATACCAATTCCTACGCCGCCGCCTACTCCGCCCTGAGCGGCGAGGCCTATGTGGCGGTGGCCGTCACCTTCGTGGACGGCACCAGCGACGTGATCTACCTGCGGGTGAACAACGCCACCAGCTCCAGCGCCTCGTTCTACAATCCCAGCGATAAGGAGACCCAGACAATCGCAGACGAGGGTAAGCACGGCTACGGCGTCATCGACGCGGGCTGGTACTCCTACACGGTGAACACCAGCGGCTACTACACCCTGAAGGAGCTGGACGAGAGCGAGACCGGCACCGCTGTCGGCATCACCACCGACGGCGACACCAGCGCGGTGAAGTTCACCACCTCTGGCAACAAGACCGTCACCCGCTACGCCAACTCCAGCACCGAGCTGGTCTACGTGGACAGCGGCGCCACCTACACCGGCTACACCAACTTCCCGTCCAAGTCCTACGACAGCGATGATGGCGTCTCCGTGCTGTACGTCACCAGCGGGGCCAACAGCACCCGTCTGACCAACATCTACGTGATCGGCACCGGCTCCACCTCCGTGGACGTGACCTTCGCCATGTTCGCCGGCCTGAGCGGCACCACCAGCGACGGCTACAACTACGTGTTCTACGTGGACGGCGTGTCCGGCACCTACCTGTTCGACTCCAGCCTGAGCGGTGTGAGCGGCTACGACGTGGGCTTCCTGGTGGAGAACAGCGACGGCTACTACGACTTCTATGTGTTCGACGGCAGCGACAACGATTACTTCGCCGCCAACAGTGGCTACTATGTCTACACCGGCGTGGTCACCGCGTCTGAGAGCGACTACCTGGTGGTGGACAGCGACGGCGATGACGGCTACAACTTCGCCCTGGCCGACAGCTGCGAGGCCACCCGCATCAACGCCAGCGAGAGCCTCACCAGCGGCCGCGCCCAGGAAGGCGACAAGGTGTACGTCTTTGCTACCGAGGTGGCTGACGGCGCCGCCGAGGCCTATGCCGTGTTCGCCATCGACGGCGATGTGGCCGGCACCGACGAGGGCGAGGATGAGACCGCCACCGATGGCATCTACGGCCTGTATCAGGGCACGATCGGGAGCCGCTATAAGTTCTATGTGGACGGCAAGACCACCACTTACCAGGCCGCCGGGGACGTGTCCCTGTCTGATGAGGACAAGAACTCTGCCTTTGAGCTGACCCTGAACGAGGACGGCCAGATCACGAAGGTCACCAAGCTCAGCAACAATCAGGCCAGCACTGACGGCTACTACGCCACCGCTGGGCTGTCTGTGGAAGACGCTTCGGACAGCACCTACCTGTCTACCAAGGCGAGTGAGCAGGCGCGCTATCTGATCGCGACGGATGCCGTGGTCTATGATACCACTGGAGATGGCGCGACTGCGGTGGCCAAGGGCGATACCATCACGGTGATCCGGAGCGCTTGGGAGAACACCAGCAACTATGAGGCTACAGCCTACATCATCTACATCACGACCCATCAGACCGCCGAAGACAACGGCTGATCGGCTGCATGTTGGCAGTGTAACATCGACGGCCCCGGTCCTATCCGAGGCAATATGATAACATAACTGCTTGGGGAGGCAGGACGGGCTTTTCGCGAGCCTGTTCTGTCTCCCTGCCCATTTGAAGGAGGGGGACCATGGCACAGACGCGACCTGACCGGAGCCGGGACAGGCTCTGGACACAGGGGCTGGTGGTGCAGGCAAAGCTGTTCGGGCCGGTGGAGCTGTCCGACCAGTGGGGAAGCGTGGTGGAGCGCCCTGCTCGGCGGCCGCTGCCCTGGCTGCTGCTGAAATACCTGCTGGCCAACCCCGGCCGGGAGGTGAGCGGCCGAGAGCTGGACCGGGAGCTCTGGCCCGAGCGGGCGAAGGGCAGCACGGACAACAACCTCCGGGTGCGGCTGCACCGCCTGCGGGAGAGCCTGGCGCCCCTAGGGCTGGACGGACCGGAGGGTTTGGTGCTGTCCTGCGGTGGGCGGATCTTCCTCAACCCGGACATCCCCGTCCAGACGGACACGGAGCAGTTCACCGCCCTGCTGCGGCGGGAGGGGGCGCTGCCCACCGGGGATCCCGAGGGGCTGGCCCTGTGCGCCCAGGCGCTGGAGCTGTACCGGGGGGCCTTTTTGGAGTACACCGCCCCCGCCCCCTGTCTGGACGCCTACCGGGCCCAATATGCCCGACAGTTCCGCACCCTGGCTTGGCGTACCCTGCGCCGGATGGATGCGGTGGGGGCAGACGGCCCGCTGGAGCTGCTCTGCCGCAGGGCGGCCTGGGCCGCCCCTGGGGACAGTGCCCTGCACGGCGAACTCATCCGCTGCCTGGCCCAGTACCAGCGGCAGGTGGAGCTGATCCGGCACGTGGCCCAGCTGAAGCTGAGCCGGGGAAAGGAGCAAAACTGACCCAAAGATCGACGGGGCCGCAGGCCCCGATCAGGACAACGGAAAGGAACCATACACTATGAAGATCCACTTTGGGAAGCGGGCCGCCGGCGGCGAGGCCGGCCTGACCCAGGTCAAGCCAAAACACAAGAAGGGGAAATGGACAAAACGGGTGATCGCCCTAGTGCTGGCGGCCGCCCTGGCCGGGGGCGGAGCCTGGTACTTCCTGGGCCGCCGCACCGCCGCCGCCAGCACCCCGGAGAGCAGCTACACCGAGACGGCGGTGGAGCGCCGGGACATCACCGCCACCATCACCGGCAGCGGGTCGCTGGAGGCGGCCAACACCTACTCCGTCACCTCGCTGGTGGAGGGATCCATCCTCACCGCCAGCTTTGAGGAGGGGGACCAGGTGGAGGAGGGGGCGGTGCTGTACACCATCGACTCCTCCGACGCGGACAGCTCCCTGGAGCAGGCCCGCCTCTCCGTGGACCAGACCCAGCGCAACTACGACTCCATGGTGGCGCAGCGCGCCGACCTCACCGTGCGCGCCTCCATCGTGGGGCAGGTGATCTCCCTGGAGGTGGAGGTGGGGGACGAGGTGAGCGCGGGGCAGACCGTGGCCACCGTCCGGGACACAGACACCATGGAGCTCACCGTCCACTTCCCCGCCGACGACGCGGCGGGGTTCTATATGGGCCAGGGGGCCACGGTCACCCTGGACAGCACCTTCGAGACCCTGTCCGGTACAGTCGGCGCGATCTCCTCCGTGGACACGGTGCTCACCGGCAACCGCATCGTCCGGGCGGTGACCGTCCAGGTGGACAACCCCGGGGGCATCACCACCACCCAGTCCGCCACCGCCGAGGTGGGCGGCGTGGGCAGCAGCGACAGCGCCGCCTTCGCCTACGGCAGCGAGGAGACCGTCACCGCCAAGCTGTCCGGCACAGTGGCCGCCATCTCCGTGGGGGAGGGGGGCTATGTGGGCAAGAACGGCGCCGTCCTCACCCTGACCAGCGACGACCTGGAGGATCAGATCCAAAGCGCCTATGAGAGCCTGGAGAACGCCACGCTCTCCCTGGAGAACCAGAGCGAGCAGCTGGACAACTATACCATCACCGCCCCCATCTCCGGCACCGTCATCGACAAGTACTACGCCGCCGGGGAGAACGCCGAGGCCAACACCACCATGTGCACCATCTACGACCTGTCCTACCTCACCATGACCCTGTCGGTGGATGAGCTGGACATCTCCAGCCTGGCGGTGGGCCAGACCGTCACCGTCACCGCCGACGCGGTGGAGGACCAGGTGTACACCGGGGTGGTGACCAAGGTGAGCGTGGCGGGCACCGCCTCCGGCGGGGTGACCACCTACCCCGTCACCGTCCGCATCGACGACACCGACGGCCTGCTGCCCGGCATGACGGTGGACGCCACCATCACCCTGGACAGCGCCACCGACGTGCTGGCCATCCCCTCCGGCGCCCTGCAGCGGGGGGACACGGTGCTCATCACCGCCGCCTCCCCCAGCGCGGCCAACGCCCAGGGGGAGGCGGTCAACGGCTATGTGTCCGTGGAGGTGGTCACCGGCACCGGCGACGGCAGCTATACCGAGATCGTCTCCGGCCTGCAGGAGGGGGACGTGGTGGCCTACATCCCCACCGCATCCTCTGACAGCGGCATGAGCTTCCCGGGCGGCATGCCCGGCGGGGACTTCGGCGGCGGCAGTATGCCCGGCGGCGGGGGCGGCATGCCGGGAGGGGGCTTCTGACATGGCGGCGCTGATCGAGTTCCGGTCCGTGTGCAAGTACTACCAGATGGGGGATGAGACGGTGGTGGCCGCCGACCACATCTCCTTCCAGATCCAGCGGGGGGAATTCGTGGCCATCGTGGGCAAGTCCGGCTCGGGCAAGTCCACCTGCATGAACATCATCGGCTGCCTGGACGTGCCCTCGGAGGGGACCTATCTGCTGGACGGCCGGGACGTGGGCCAGATGAACAAAAACGAGCTGGCGGAGATCCGCAACGAGATGCTGGGCTTCATCTTCCAGCAGTACGACCTGCTGCCCAAGCTGGACCTGCTGGAGAACGTGGAGGTGCCCCTGATGTACGCCGGCGTGTCCCGGGCCGAGCGGCGGGAGCGGGCCCGGACGGCCCTGGAGATGGTGGGGCTGGGGGATAAGCTCAAACACAAGCCCAGCCAGCTCTCCGGCGGACAGCAGCAGCGGGCGTCCATCGCCCGGGCCCTGGCGGGGGAGCCGGCGGTGATCCTGGCCGACGAGCCCACCGGCGCTCTGGACTCCCGCACGGGCCGGGAGGTACTGGAGCTGCTCCAGGCCCTCCACGCGGCGGGGCACACGGTGGTGCTCATCACCCACGACAACTCCATCGCCGTCCAGGCCCAGCGGATCATCCGGCTGGAGGACGGGTGGGTGGTCTACGACGGCCTCGCCAACGCCCCGGAGGCGGTGGTCACGCCAAGGGCCGCCGGCGGGAAAGGGGGCGGGGCGCCATGAGCATCTGGGAATCTGTGGCCATGGCGGTGAAGAACATCATATCCAGCAAGACCAGGACCCTGCTGACCATGCTGGGCATCGTCATCGGCGTGGCGGCGGTGATCGTCATCGTGGGCCTGGGCAACGGCCTGGAGGGGTATGTCACCGACAGCTTCTCCGACATGGGCACCAACACCCTCACCGTGTCGGTGCAGTCCCGGGGATCCACCCGCACCCTGGAGGAGGACGATATGTACGCCATGGTGGAGGAGAACGCCGCCTATCTAGACCAGTGCTCCCCCACGGTGTCCATGATGGGGACGGTGAAGATCGGCACCGACACCACCAGCTCATCCGTCACCGGAGTCAGCGAGGCGTATTTTGCCATGATGGGCTATGAGGTGTCCTCCGGCCGGGGACTCCAGTACAGCGACGTGGCCCAGCGGGGCAAGGTCTGCGTGGTGGGGGCCTATGTGGATCAGGCCTATTACGGCGGCAGCGCCGTGGGCCAGACCCTCCGGGTGGGCGGCCAGAGCCTAACCATCGTGGGGGTGCTGGTCCAGCAGGCTGAGACCCTGGAGGAGGGGGGCGGCGACGACTGTGTGTACCTGCCCTACTCCACCGCCTCCCGGCTGTCCGGGGGGCGGGTGTCCAGCTACGTGGTCACGGTGCTGGACGAAAACCAGATCGGGGCCAGCACCACCGCCTTGGAGAGCGCCCTCTACGATTATTTTGAGAGCGATGACTTCTACACGGTCACCAGCATGTCCGAGATGGTGGAGACCATGACCAGCATGATCAACATCATCGTGGGAGTGCTGGCGGGCATCGCCGCCATCTCCCTGGTGGTGGGCGGCATCGGCATCATGAACATCATGCTGGTGTCCGTCACCGAGCGCACCCGGGAGATCGGCATCCGCAAATCCCTGGGGGCCAAGGAGCGGTACATCATGCAGCAGTTCGTCATCGAGGCGGCCTGCACCAGCGCCCTGGGGGGTGTCATCGGCATCTTGATCGGGTACGGCCTGTCCGCCGTGGCCTCTCAGGTGGCGGGGACCCTGCTGGGGGAGAGCCTGACCGTGGCCCCCACCGCCGGGGCGGTGGGACTGGCCTTCGGCATCTCGGTGGGGATCGGGGTCCTCTTTGGCTATCTCCCCGCGAAAAAGGCCGCCCGGCTCAACCCCATCGACGCGCTGCACTACGACTAGATCGGATCGACCCGGGGGGACGGGACGCGGAGCCTTGGTACGGCAGCTCCTGCGCCCCCTCCCCGACACAGGAAAGGAAGATGGATATGAAACACGTACATCGGTTGGCTGCCCTGCTGTTGGGGGCATGCCTTGCCCTGTGTCTGGCGGCCCCGGTGGGGGCGGTGTCCGCCTCCGCCAGGCTGGAGACCATCCAGGCCCTGGGCATCATGACCGGGGACGAGAACGGGAACATGAACCTGTCCGCCAGCGTCACCCGGGCGGAATTCGTCAAGATGATGGTGGCGGCCTCCCCCTACAAGGACAGCGTGGGGGATGGCTACGGCGCCTCCCTGTTCAAAGATGTGAAGAGCGGCCACTGGGCCAGCGGCTATATCAAGCTGGCGGTGGAGCAGGAGTGGGTCACCGGCTATGTGGACGGCACCTTCCGCCCCGACAATACCATCACCCTGGAGGAGGGGTGCACCGCTCTGCTGCGGCTGCTGGGCTACGGGTCAGACAGCCTGACCGGCTCCTACCCCACGGCCCAGCTGTCCAAGGCCAAGGCGGTGGGCCTGCTGGACAACCTGTCCCTCTCCCAGGGAGAAACCCTGACCCGGCAGGACTGCGTGAGTCTCTTTTATAACCTGCTGACGGCAGAGAACAGCGCCGGGACCGTCTACGGCACCACTCTGGGCTACACGGTTACCAACGGGGAGGTGGACTACTCCGACCTGGTCGCCGCCGGCACCAAGGGCCCCTTTGTTGCGGACGGCGGCGAGCTGGACCTGCCCTTCTCCACAAGCGATGTGACGGTCTACTATAACGGCGCCCTGTCTGATCTGTCGGCGGTGGAGGAGCACGACGTGTACTACTACAATGAGAACCTCCGCACGGTCTGGATCTACCACGACCGGGCCTCCGGGACCCTCACCGCCGTGTCCCCCAGCCAGGCCGCGCCCACGTCGGTGACGGTGGCGGGGGTGTCCTATGACATCGGCACCTCCTCCGCCGCCTATCAGCTGTCCAGCCAGGGCAGCTTCTCCCTCGGCGACGTGGTCACCCTGCTGCTGGGGATGAACGGCGAGGTGGTGGAGGTCCTCGACGCCCGGGAGGACACCGCCGTCTATTACGGCGTGGTGGTATCCAGCGAGCGGTCGGGCAGCAGCTCGTCCACCGGCAGCTCTGGCAGCGCCAGCGTCCAGACTGTCACCCAGATCGCCTGCACCGACGGGGCGCTGCGCACGGTCTACCACAGCGGCGGCCAGCTGTCCGCCGGGCGGCTGGCCCAGGTGTCCTATGACGGGGGCGAGGCGGCGGTGAAGGGCCTCAGCACCCGCGCCCTGTCCGGCACGGTGAGCGGGGACGGGGCGCGCTTGGCGGGCTATGACCTGGCCGATGACGTGGCCATCCTGGATACCGACGGGAACGGGAACTACGTCCGGATCTATCCTTCCCGGATCGCCGGGACCCGGCTCCAGGGCGCTGACGTGCGCTACTACAGCCTGGACAAGAACGGGGACATCGACCAGCTAATCCTCTACGAGGTCACCGGGGACACCTACACCTATGCCTATGTGACCCGCGCGGAGGGCGGGACCTCCGGCCTGAGCTCCTCCGGGAGCTATACGTACATCCTCAACGGCGAGACCGGGACCATCACAGGCTCCGCGGTGTACAACGTCTCCGCCGGCGGCGCGGCCATCGGGTACAGCGGCGGCCAGGTGGAGAGTCTGCGCCAGCTCCAGCCGGTGGAGCTGGACCGAGCGGGGACCCTCACCGCCCGGGGCGAGGACGGCGAGGACTATGCGCTGGACGAGGGAGTGCAGGTGCTGCTCCGGGATGGCAGGGGCCTCTATGCCGTAGAGCTGGAGGAGGTGACCGGCGGGGACTATGTCCTCACCGGCTGGTATGACGCCTTTGGCTTCTCCGCCGGGGGACGGATCCGACTGATCGTGGCGGAGGAGAAGTAGCCTGTCGGCGTGGGCGGCGGATCGTCGGCGTGTTCGCACCGACGGCCCGAAGGCCAGTTCACCCATCTATGGCATCTGCACCGTTTTCCTCAACGCACAAGAGCCGTGCAGATCTACGTGATCTGCACGGCTTTTCTCTGCTTTTAGGCACTTTTTTGGGTGGATTATTTTGCCCTTTTTCCCTGGCCCACACCGTGACCCATACGGGAGCGCAGAGTGAAACGGATAGGACGAAGAGCTGGGATGATAGATTGCCTCAAACGAGAGCTTTACATGTGAAATTGGAAAACCCCATGCAGTTGCTGCCCAAATGAACTCTTCTGACAGAATTGAACATTCAGAAAAAGTACGATTATTAATCGTGCTTTTTCTTTGTCCAGAAGGAGGCGCAGAGCGTGGCACAGGCTGGTATTAGGATACCTCACACGACACAGGCTGAGATGGCCCCGAGGAACTGAGCCTCCGACACCTATGTGGAGTGGAGAGCGGCCTGTCCGCCATTGCGGGCGTATCCTAACTTATATGGGCGCCTACGAGGGTAGGGGAGCATAAACCACGTTCCCAGAGAATGCCATCACCCACTAGGGGGTACCCTACCCTTCTGACCCAGACCTTCCAGCCTGCAGAGTACAATATCTGCTAATATGATATGCCCCCCGGCTTCCCCGGGAGTGGCTGGATCTTGCCGAACCACACAGAGAACAATGAAAACAATTCTGGTAAATTTGATAGTGTAGCTCTATACGGTGATAACATGCCGGGGCTTTTTCTTCACAAGGCATAATGTAAATACAATGAGAACGGCACCTGTTGCGGCGCTGAGCAGGGACATATCGGAAAAGGTCTCAGAAACAGCCTGGGCCAAATGCTCACCGCCGCCAGCCAGCATTGCTTCGCTGTAGCGGACATTATAGCAGACATTATAAAAGGCATTGAAGATCACAACTCCAACGGAGTTGGCAAACTGGACCATGGAAGCAGCCACTCCCATATCGGTGGGAGAGATAGTTGCTTGCATATAAGGCTGGACACAAACGGACTGACAACTGGTGCCGATGCCAAACAGAAGCATAACCAAATAGATTGTCACCACAGAGGTAGAGGTGCTCCAGGTGGCAGAAATCAGACTAGCTGCTGTAATCGTGCCGCCGCAGGTTAAAAAGGCTGTCCGAAAGCGGGTCTGATCCTTAGCGATTAGGGCTCCCAACAGGGAGGGAAGAAGAAAAAATAAAATATTCTTTGGCAGGGCCAATGTTCCGCTGACGGTGGCAGACAGCCCAAGACCTACCTGGCCATAGAGTGCCAACACAGAAGAGCAAAGGCACATCATGGGAGCGATTAGCAGGTGGGTGGTAAAGGACATTGTGAAATGGCTATCTTGGAATAGATGCAAATTGAATAGAGGGTCCCTAGCCACCTGTTCATACCGCAGTAAAACAATAAGCAGGAGGATGCCGACAATGAGCAGGGCTAGACCGAGGGCGGACATCCGTGGGAACAGTATATCCCCAAACGCGCACCAGGCAAGAACACAAGCGGTGCCGAAGCCCAGAAGTACCATACCTCCCGGGTCCAGACCGACGCTTTTGCTGGAGGGAACGTTGGGATAATACTGTGTCAGCAGAATCAGGGCGGACAGGCCAAATGGGGAGAAAAATAAGAAAGTAGCCCCTGGACCCAGCAGATCTACGACTATTCCACCACCCAATAGACCAATGAGTAGGGCGGCACCATTGATGGTGCCGAAGAGACCGAACCAGCGGGGGCGCTCCTCCGGGGTGGTTACATCGCTGAGAATAGTAGCGGGGAATGCATTGAGAAATCCACCAACCAGGTTGCCCAGCACGTATATGACAAAAAAGATTGGACCGTTGGTAGGAATGGCGCAAAACAGCATCAGAGCCAACCGGAGATAGCCAGCCAGAAGGCATACACGGCGTCGGCCAAATCGGTCGCCCAATTTGCCTCCTATGGGAGTGACGATACAGCCTACCAGGGAGGTGATACCACCCATAATGGCATAATAGGCCATTATGTCGTACTGCTCCATTAGGGATGGGAGTACCACGGGCATGGTAAAGCCAAAGAGCAAATTGTAAAACCACAGAAGTCCTGCGCCGGCAATGACCTTCTTCTGGACTTTTGGCTGCAGATTGATATAGGGACAGACTTGCTGCATCACGGGTTCTCTCCATTCCCGGACCTCATTTGAAAATCAAAACAAATAGAGGGCATATTTTTCAGCCGAGATGCCACTTTTACTTGAAAAGGCATCCATGCCAAGACGGAAAAATAGGGGTGGAGGCCAGGGGCTACTTCGGTCAAGACAAGACCGTCGTTATCCAGTTCGAACACGGCTCGCTCCGTCACATAAATTATCTTTTTACCCAGGGAGCGAAAGTAGGAAGCGTTGAGAGCAATACACTCGACCTCTTCCACAAATTTGTCGGCCCGACCGTCTAGAACAGTGACCTGCCCATCTTTGGAAGCGTAACCAGAACCCACTCGGAATTTTGAACAGATGACCACCTTTTTGGCTGCTTGGGTTACATGGTGGAAGCCGCCTGCGCCGATTAGAGAATCGCCTTTTCGGATTACGTTGACGTTGCCATGCTGGTCAATTTCTAATGCGCCGACAAAAGTTGCATCCAGACCGCCACCTTCATAGAGGTCAAACTGGGCGGCCATGGGGTAGATGGCGTCTGCGTTGATGACAGCGCCAAAAGCGTCGGGAACAGGGACGCCCCCCATGACACCAGTCTCAATGGATAGATGATGCCGGTCGGTCATGATGCCCATTTGAGCGGCCTCGCTTGCCGCCAGCATGGGCGTGCCGATGCCGAGATTTACCATGAAGCTGTCCTTCAGTTCAAGGGCAGCCCGACGGGCAATAATGCGTTCTGCCGTAGTAAGAGATTTGCCTGGCATTCGATCCCGCGTCAGATTTTGGATACACATTTCATCCAATTGCTGCTGTGGTGCCCGTAACTGGCCTGAGTAATAGGGGCTTTCGTCGGGAAGATTCGTCTGGGCTTGGTCGGGACTGAGCCAGATATCATCTACTAGGGCGCCCGGAATCACGACGGCTTGGGGGTAAGCGGGGATGCCGCTGAGACGTTCTACCTGAACCATGACCCGCCCGCCGTTGTTGTGGACGGCCATGGCGAGACTGAGGGCATCAGCGACATTGACCTCCTTTTCCATAGTTATATTTCCAGCCGGATCAGCCGTGGTTCCGCGCAAGACGCACACGTCTGGCGATACTGTTCGGTAAAACAGGTACTCATCTCCATCCAGCTTTTGTAGCTCGACTAGTTTTTGGGTGGATATTTCGTTTAGAGCGCATCCCGCCTGTCTGGGATCGGCAAAGGTATGCAGTCCTATTTTGGAGTAAAAGCCGGGGCGGCCCGCTGCAGCCTCCCGATAGTTGGCGGAGATAATCCCCTGAGGTAGGTTGTAGCCCTCTATTTTGTTAGCCTTGATAGCGGGGGCGAACACAGCATAAGGGAAAATATAACCCACTATAATGCAGGAAACCATGCCAGGATGTGCCAAACAGCAGATTTCTTGGTTTTTTCCTCCCAGGCCACAAGCGGAGTAAAGAGTCAGACTATTCGGATGGCCCCCGCACTGAAAACGCTGCTCCATAGCTGGGAAAAAACGCTCGGCAAGTCCGATCATGCCGATCCCGTTGAAAGAGAGAATGGCGCCGTCTTTAATTTGGGCTACTGCCTGTTCCACGGTAGTGAGTTGACGAGGATACATGTCACGCCTCCTAAAATTTTCTGAAATTAAGTTATCGCATCTTTGAGGCGATGTCAATAATTTTTCTAAAATTAATTTTATTTCTGTTGAAATGACAAAAAATATATGATAATATATCTCAAGATTAATTTTGGAGGAGAAACGAAAATAAAAAATTTTTCTAATTTTCATTTTTGGGGGAGGGACTATAATGAAGCTGATTGATTTAAGCGCAACCCTAAAAAACGGAGCGGTTAACGACCCTCCTGCTCAGCGGCCCTACATCACCTATTCTGACCATGAGGCAGGACGGGACAACATGCTGACCTTTTATCCGGGCGCTACAACGGAAGACCTGCCGGATGGACTGGGTTGGGCGTTTGAGGGCGTAATGCTTGGGACCCACACCGGAACCCACTTGGACGCACCATGGCATTACCATCCCACCATGAGTGGTGGGCAGCGGGCTATCACCATTGACGAGGTGCCGCTTGACTGGTGCTATGGGCAAGGGGTCAAGCTGGACTTTTCTGATAAAGGAGACGGATATCTGGTAACGGCCCGGGATGTAGAGGAAAAATTGAAAGAGATTGGCCACAGCCTAAAGGAGGGGGATATTGTGCTAGTCCAGTCCGGGGCAGACCCCTACTGTGATTCTGAGGAGTATATGCTCCGAGGCTGTGGTATGGGCCGGGAGTCCACCAACTACTTGACGGAGCGAGGAGTGAAACTAGTGGGGACTGACGCTTGGAGCTGGGATCGGCCGCTGCCTCTGGTGGCTGAGGAATTCGCCAAAACTCGCGATAAGAGCATCATTTGGGAGGGGCATTTTGCTGGCATCGACCGGGGTTACTGTCACATCGAAAAACTAACCAACCTGGATAAACTGCCTTCTGACGGCTTCAAGGTGGCTTGCTTTCCCATCAAGATCGAAGGCGGTTCTGCTGGCTGGGTGCGCCCTGTGGCCATTCTGGAGGAGTGAATCCCGTTGAACAGGAACGTAAGACCATATTTTGAGCACGTTATGGGAGATACCTTTTGCATTGTAACGGGTTACGCCCGAATTCCTCTGTTTAAACTAGGCGGCGGACGGGCGGTGATCTTCGATTCAGGCCTAGCTGTGCCTGACCGAGCTGGGATTTTTGATTTGCTCCGCCGGGAAGAACTTCGTGTTGCCGCCATTCTTACCAGCCATGCCCATATTGACCATACCGGAAACCACAAGGCCATTCAGCAAGAGCATGGTGCGGTGGTTTACATGACGCCCTTTGACGCAGCCGTATCCGGTACCCCCATGAATCTGAAAGCATATCTATATGGGACCAGCTATCGTGGGGTGATGGATTACGGGGCCTCTATGCTTTGCCGGGCAGACCGGATTATTTGTCCAGAAGATACGGCGGTGGAGGTTGATGGAGCTCGGTTTGAAATCCTGCGGTTACCTGGGCATGCGCCGGAGCATCTGGGCTTTGTCACGCCGGACCGTGTGGCGTATGTAGCGGATGCCCTGATGAGTGACAGAGTGCTAAATTCGGTGCGGATTCCCTACTGTATGTGCTGTGAATTAGATTTTCAGAGCAAGCGGATGCTTCGAAACACGAACTATGCCGGATACATTATTCCACACAACGGTATCTATGAGGACATTACGGCCCTAGCTGACCGGAACATCCAAAAGCTGCAGGAGAAAATTGACATAGTGGCAGGGCTGGCGGACCACTATCTTTCGTTGGAGGAATTGGTGGCCAGGTCTATGACGGCCATGGGAGTGAACGGAAATACAATTTATAAAATTAGGGTGGCTGAGCGAAATATCCAGGTTTTTGTAGAACACCTGCTGGATACTGGGAAGCTGAGCCAGCGGGCATACCGAGGGATTATCGAGTATGTGAGGACGGAATAAGCAATAAGCGCACTAAAAACTTCCTTCTGACAGTTTTACCCTGCGTCTGCACGCTTTGCAGATCAAAAGTGGTGGGCATTTTGCGCTATTCAGAGTTTGAACTATTTTGCAAAATCAATATTTAGAAAGAGGGATTATCATGAAAAAAGTTATTATTTCTGCCGCACTGACCGGAACTGGAACTAGTAAGGAAGCGGCGCCCACGGTTCCGATTACTGCCCAGGAGATTGCCGGACAGGTGGTTGAGGTTGCCAAAGCGGGAGCAGCCGCGGTCCATATTCATGTCAGGGATGAAAAAGGCTGGCCCACCATGAGCACTGACAAATTCAGTGAGGTGTTTACAGCAATCAAAAAAGCCACAGAAGAGGCAGGGGTAGATGTGGTGGTCAATCTGACTACTTCGGGTTCCGCCATCATAGAAACGAATGAAGTTCGTTTAGCCCATTTGAAAAAGCTTCGCCCTGAGATGTGCTCTTACGATGCGGGGACATTTAACTGGAATAACGGCGGCGTATTTGTCAATGCTCCAGATTTTTTGGAGCAGCTGTCTGCTTGTGTGCTGGAGTGCGGCATCAAGCCGGAATTTGAAATTTTTGACAACGGAATGATTGGAAACGCCCTATACTACATCCAAAAATATCAAATTCCAACTCCCTGCCACTTCCAGTTTGTTCTCGGCGTTGGAGGCGGCGCAGCGGGTACTACAAAGAATTTGGCATTTCTGAAAGAAATGCTGCCAGCAGGTTCTACCTGGTCCGTGACAGGAATCGGTAGATGCCACATGGATATGATGCTGGCCGGACTGTCTATGGGATGTGACGGCTTGCGGGTGGGGCTGGAGGACAATCTCTACCTGTCCCGAGGGGTGAAAGCGACTAACGTGCAGTTGGTGGAGCGCGCTATAGAGCTGGCTAAAATTGCAGGCAGAGAGATAGCTACTGCGGAGGAAGCGCGGAATATACTGGGGATTTCAAGACACGCTCTGGCTGAATACCGAATCTGAGCGTGCGGGGATAGGCGGAAACGTAAATGCCCCGGGCCACTTGGTCCCGGGGCATTTTTTCTATGAACGCTATTGATTGACATTGTCCGTAGATGACTTGTCATTGTTGAAGGTAGTAATAATCTCCGCAATGGTGAGCCGCTTCCGCCCTAACACGGAGACAATAAAGCCGTTCTGACCGACCACTTCCTGTATGGCCGTTTCGTCGTCGATTTTGGTCAGAATACTGCCAGTGAACATCCGACGATATTGTCCAGGCGGGATTCCTACTATTTTTTTAAAAATCCGGTTGAAGTGGCTCAGATTGGTGAACCCGGTAGCGCTGGCTACCTGGACTAGATTCATATCTGAGAAAGAGATCATCTCGGCGGCCTTTCGAATGCGGATGGCAGTTTGACAGTTTCCAATGGTCATGCCAGAGTCACGCTTGAAAACAGAGCAGATATAGTTTTTGTTAAGACCCACGGCGTCAGCGATTTCTTGTAAGGAGATTTCGTGAGCATAATTGGCCTCGAGATACTGGACGATCTCCTTTGACACTTTGGAAAAGCCGGTGGTGTCGATGGTAGAAGTCTCGTGGCTTTCCAGCTTCCCGTAATGCCGGCTGTAAAAATTAATAAGTGATAGCAGGTAGTCGGATACAAAGGTCGGAGTGGAGGGCTCCTGGAGATCGCTTTCTGCCACCAACTCCTGTACTAGGGCTTCCGCAAAGGGTGCGGAAGGTAGCTTGGCCGGGAGGTTATCTAGTAGATTTTTTAGGGCAGGCGACTGGGTAGTGAATTTGATCTCATAGACACGACCCATGCGAATCTTGACATCATCCATGCCGTGGATGACACCGGGCTTGGCCAGCAGAGCTTCCCCGTTCTCTAACTGATATACCTCGTCGTCAAAGATAAAATCCAGTGGTCCCTGCCGGACGATAAACATGTGATAGTAATCGTGTTTATGGGGCTTTAGGCCGCTGTTGGTGACCCAGTTGGATTCCGCGACCCATAGTACGCTAATGTCACGATTGGGGTTAATGCTCATTCTTGATGCCTCCCACAAGTGGCCGACTCGGAAACTGCGTCGGATATTAATTTGTTTTATTTTATCACCCTGTTGTATGTATTTCAATGACGAGTTGACTTAAATTCAGATCTTTGGCTAAGAAATACGAACATACAAGTATGGGCGGTGCTTGACGCTTAGCCGGGCCGGCTTGGGAGGATGAGAGGGCCTACACTGAGGATGTGAATAAAAATAAAGGAGGAATATTTATTTCGATTCAAAATGTGACGCTATACGGTGCGGGCCTAATCGGCAGTGGCTGGGCTACCCATCTGATGTGTTGCGATTTTCCAAATGTCACACTGTATGATATCAGAGAGGAGGCATTGGATCAGGCCCGCCGCCGAATCCAACATGATTTGGAGTTCTTGGTAGGAGAAAGCGTGTTGAAAGAAGAACAGGCTCTGGAGCGCATGGGCCGGCTCCGCTTCACCTGTGACCAGCGGGAGGCACTGGCCGATGCAGACTTGATTCAGGAAAATTGCCCGGAAAATCTGGAACTGAAACAAACCGTGGTGGCGGCGATTGAGATGTCCTGCCGTCCGGATACCATCATTGCCAGTTCCACGTCGGGCATTTCGGCCACCTTGATTGCAAAAAATATGAATCACCCGGAGCGGCTGATGGGGGCCCATCCCTACCATCCAGTGTACCTGCTGCCGCTGGTTGAACTGGTCAAAGGAGAAAAGACCAATCCGGAATGCTTAAAGGCCCTAGTGCAATTTTATCGCTCCATCCGAAAAGAACCGGTGGTACTGCATAAGGAATGTCCTGGCTATATTGCCAGCCGGCTGATGTCAGTGCTGTTTCGGGAGAGTACTTACCTGATCCAATCTGGTGTGGCGACCATGGAGGATATAGATACTGCTTTTACCTACGGTCCGGGCATGCGGTACGGCCTAATCGGCATCAACATGACCCTCCAGCTGGCGGGCGGGGATCAGGGGCTGGCCGGCACCCTGTTTAGCGGTGTTGGTACTTCAGGCGGCAATTGGATGGAGAGCTTTGCTAATTTTACCAAATGGCCGGAGGATTATTTTTCCTTTTGGCAGACCTGCCAACGACAGATGGACTGTGAAATGGCACACCGAGACGATTTACACGGTAAAAACAACGCAGAGATTGAACGGTTTCGGGATCGGGGGCTGGTTAAACTACTTCGTCACCACGGGAGGCTGTGAGAAAAGGGAAAATATGCTGATTCGATATTGAGAACTCGAGGGCAGAGGGAAGTTCGGAGAATGTTTATGAAATGAAATATGGGATAATGATGCCTTTAATCTTGCTTTTGCAAGTAAAAAATGAAAATTAGAAAAAATATTCGTGAAAAGAGACAAAAAACGAAATATGAATTTTACAACAAAAAATAAGAAATAAAACAAATGAATATTGACAAATAGAATAATATCAATATAAAATAAAAGGGCAAGACAAGGCGAGCAAATATGAATTTTAGAAAAAGAAAAGAGGGTGAAAATTAGAAAAGAACACACGGCCCCGAGCTGGAAAGCTGGCTCAAAACAAAATGTATATTTTGTCAAGGAGGAGTTTGTTGTGAAAAAAACATTGGCAATGCTTCTGGCCCTACTGATGCTGCTCACTTGCTTGCTGACTGGCTGCGGTCCGTCTGGCAACGAACCTGCTGGAGAACAGCAATCCCCAGGTCAAGAAACAAACGAACCATCGCAATCTGCACGGACAGATTTGAATCTCCAGCTGTATGTGGAACCCACTACATTGGACCCACAGTTGTCCAACTCTGCCCTCGACATGGGAATTAGCTACCAGATTTTTGACAACCTGTTTGAGGCGTATCAAGGCGATTATGACAATGTTGAATACGCGCTTTGCGAAAGCTATGAAGTAAATGAGGATGCCACGGAGTATACGTTCCACATCCGCCAAGGCGTATTGTGGCACAACGGAGATGAGCTTACCTCCGAAGACGTGAAGTTTTCCATTGACCGCATGGTGGAGCAACCTGCCACAAGTGGGCGAGTCAACATGATAGACCGGACAGAGATCGTGGACGACTATACCGTTAAGTGCTATCTATCCTTCCCGTGTACCCGTTTACCCGCAATTTTCTCCACAGCTGCGATGGCAATTGTCAATAAGCGTGTGGTTGAGGAGGCCGGGGATGGCACGGAGGGCATGGTGGTAGGTACAGGCGCATACAAGTTGGAATCTTGGACGCCTGGCCAGGGCCTTGTTCTTACAGCATTTAATGAGGGGTGGCGAGGTGAGCCAGCAATCCAGAAAATCAATTATACCCTGATTACTGATACGAACGCAGCACGTATTGCGTTTCAAAATGGTGAACTAGATTCGTATGCGGCGGCCAGCATGGATGACTATGAGTTGTTTAGCAATGACCCCGCCTATGTGGTGGAACAGTATACACAGTCCACGGTGGATGTACTGGCGTTTAACACTACCCGGGGTGTGCTGTCCAACATTTTGATTCGCCAAGCTATTTCCTATGCGATTGATAAGGAGGCACTGAGTATCGCTGCTACTGGCGGTATGTATCCCATTGCCTATTCTTACTTCAATACCGACACGCTGGGCGGAACCGATGCGGTTCCACGATATGAATATAATCCGGACAAAGCTCGTGAGCTTTTGGCGGAAGCTGGCTATAACGGGGAAACCATTGGGCTGCTGTATACCTCTGTTGGTGCTTCCGTTACCTGGGCCACCACGATTCAGGCATATTTGAATGCTGTTGGGATCAATGTGGATATGCAGGGCCAAGAGTACGCCAATGTGGTTGCTGCGGTGGCCAGCCGGGATTACGATATGGTGCTGTTTGAAGGAACGGTTAACTATGCCAACCCTGCCTACAATTTTTATTCCTTGTTCCATTCAGACGGCTACTATAATGTATTCCTATACAGTACAGAGGAGTTGGATGAACGCATTTGGACAGCGTATACCTCCAGCGATGCGGAGTTCCAGCGAGAAGAGATGGAGAAAATTAACATCGAGACATTAGAACTGGCACTATACGTTCCCAGCTATTATGTGGGAGGATATATGTTCCGGAATGCATCGCTTAAAACGACAGATGTTCTAGAGCCCATCTGCGGCTGGATTAAGTGGTGCTATGCCGAGTGGACTTGATTTGCGCACGGGCGTGATGACCTGCTTCGGCCGATAAGTCATATGACATCGCTGCGGCAGGACCTTTACAGGTCCTGCCGCAGCGGAGACGGCCATAGGGTTATATAGCCAATTAGGCGGTGAGGAGGCTAATATGCTCAAGTATGTGGTAAAACGGCTGATCATGATCATTCCGACCATGATTGTCGTGACATTTATTGTGTTTTTGCTAATTAATATCACCCCTGCGGATCCCGGCCGAATCATGCTTGGGAATGAGGCGACACAGGAACAGGTAGACCAGATCAATCATGAGTTGGGCTATGACCTACCCCTGTTGCAGCGATACTTCAAGTGGCTTGGCGATGCGCTCCACGGAGACTTTGGTTCCTCATACTATACACACCGGGATGTACTGGAGGAAATGACAGCCCGGCTCCCGTATACAATCATGCTCACTATCATCAGCTTGGGAATTGCGATATTAATCGGGGTGCCATTAGGTGTTTTATGTTCTGTAAAACAGTATTCCATTGGGGACTACATGCTTTCGACTTTAGCCATGTTTTTGGCGGCTATGCCGGGGTTCTGGCTAGCCCTTTTATTGTTACTGCAGTTTTCTATGCACTTAGGATGGCTACCATCAGTATTTGATGCGGCAAGTTGGAAAAGTTGGATTCTTCCGGTGGTTTCTTTGGCGGTTGGCTATACCGCAAGCTACCTGAGATATACTCGGTCCGCCATGCTGGACAATGTGCGCCAAGACTATATCCGCACGGCTAGAAGCAAAGGATGTACGGAAGGCTCCATTACCTGGAAGCACGCATTCCGCAACTCCCTCATGACCCTGGTGACCATCACCGGTATGACGCTTTCAAGCCTGTTAGGAGGAGCAATTGTCACGGAGTCGGTGTTCTCGATCCCGGGGCTTGGGCTTATGGGCGTTAATGCCATTAAGAGAAAGGATATACCACAAGTGATGGCTTCCCTAGTGGTGTTAGGGTCGTTTTTTATGGTTATTATGGTGGTCATTGATATCGTGTATGCGTTTATTGACCCTCGAATCAAAGCTACAGTGGTTGCCAAACACAGAAAGAAGCTGCGCCAAAAGGCTGAGGAGGAACGGGTGTGAAAAAGGCAAGCGTGGAAACGAAGCAAAGACGCAGAAAAAATGGACAGATACGGGAAGCGTGGCGACGGATGGTTCATAACAAAAAAGCTGTCGGTGCGATGATTGTCCTTGCGATTTTGCTATTTATCGTAATATTTGCAGATTTCATCAGCCCATATTCCAAGGGGACAGAGTTGGATGTTATCAACCGCTTGATCGCTCCCTGCAAAGAATATTGGTTTGGCACCGATGCATATGGCCGGGACCTATTTACCCGCATTATACACGGTTCTCGGATGTCTTTGCTCATGGGCTTTGGGGCCACCTTTATCTCAGCCACAATCGGGACGTTAATTGGTACAACATCTGCCTATCTGGGCGGCCGTACGGATAGTATTATCATGCGGCTGCTGGATATGTGGATGGCAATTCCCTCTCTACTCGTTACCTTGGCCATTATTGCCGGCGTGGGAGTTGGTATTCCTCAGATGATTGGCGCGTTGGCGTTTGGCGGTATTCCGGGCTTTGCTCGGGTACTCCGGGCATCTGCGCTGGGAGTGGTCAATCAGGAGTTTATTGAATCCGCCAGGGCGCTTGGAGCAAAGAGTAGCCGTATCGTTGTCAAGTACATTATTCCCAATGTGATGAGCCAGTTCCTGGTACAGTCTACAATGAACGTATCCGGTACAATTTTGTTGGGCGCCACTTTGAGCTTTTTGGGGCTGGGCGCACAGCCACCCACGCCAGAATGGGGTGCTATGCTGTCCGAGGGATTGGTCAATTATCAGTTCCATCCCTACTTGGTGACGATTCCTGGAGTTTTTCTTGCAATCACCGCATTAGCAATCAATATTTTTGGTGATGCCCTTCGGGACGCACTGGATCCCAAATTGAAAGGCAGAGCATGAGGTGCGGCTTATGAGCGAAAAGTTGTTGGAAATTAAAGATCTTCATGTCCATTATGTCTCAGACGGTGAAACAGTCCGAGCGGTGAACGGAATCAGCTTTTACATTGAACGGGGAGAAACCTTAGGCTTGGTAGGCGAAACGGGGGCGGGAAAATCCACCACAGCTCTGGCCATTCTGAATATGCTGCCTCAATATGTATCAAGGGTACCGCAGGGCGAAATCCTGGTGGATGGAGATAATGTGCTGACTATGAAGCCTCGGGAATTACAGCGGCTGCGGGGCAGCAAGGTGTCCATGGTGTTTCAGGACCCTATGAGCAGCCTGAACCCGGTATATCGAGTTGGCGATCAAATCGCCGAAGTGCTCAAAATTCATAAGCGGGCCAAAGGAAAAAAGGAATTGCGGGAGATGGTAGGCAAAATCTTGGAAATGGTCGGGATCCCGGCGGAGCGGCAGGATGAATACCCACACCAGTTTTCCGGGGGCATGAAGCAGCGGGTGATGATTGCCATTGCGATCGCATGCCAGCCGGAACTGCTGATTGCAGATGAGCCGACGACGGCATTGGATGTGACCATTCAGGCCCAGGTGTTGGATATGATGCAGGAACTGAAAGACAATCTGGATTCCTCTATTTTATTGATCACGCACGACTTGGGTGTAGTGGCTGCATTTTGCGACCGGGTAGCGATTATGTATGCAGGCGAGATTGTGGAACAGGGAACACTGGAAGATATTTTTGATACAGAGCGGCCCCATCATCCATATACAATAGGACTGTTTGGCTCCATCCCAAACTTGGAAGTAAAAACGGATCGGCTGCATCCGATTGATGGGCTGATGCCAGATCCGACAGACCTGCCGGAGGGATGTAAGTTTAATCCCAGGTGTCCTAAGAGCTGCGCTCAATGCCAGAGCGGCCCTGTCCCGGTGTGGGAAGATGGAAGTCACAGTATTATGTGCCATCTACTGGCTCGAAAGGAGGGAGAAGGTTGAGTAACAACATACTATTGGAATGTCAGAATCTGAAGAAATATTTTGAGACTCCTTATGGGTCACTCCATGCGGTGGACGATATCTCGTTTCAATTAGAGGAAGGCAAAACTTTAGGTGTAGTGGGAGAATCTGGCTGCGGAAAATCTACGTTAGGACGCATTGTTCTCCAACTGCTCAAGCCAACTTCCGGAAAGGTCATCTTTAACGGGAAAGAGATCCAGAATTTAAATGTAGAGCAAATGATGCCGCTTCGCCGGGAAATGCAGATCATTTTTCAGGACCCTTACTCCTCCCTGAATCCACGTATGACTGTGGCTCAACTGATTGCCGAGCCACTCCGGATTCACAAGGTTTGCACAACCGCAGAGGAGGAGAGCGCATTGGTCAGTCAACTGATGGAGACTGTAGGCCTGGCTGACCGCTATGTCAACACCTATCCGCATGAAATGGACGGCGGCCGCCGGCAGCGGGTCGGGATTGCCCGGGCTTTGGCACTTAATCCAAAGTTCATTGTCTGTGATGAGCCGGTTTCTGCCCTCGATGTGTCCATTCAGGCCCAAGTGCTGAATCTGATGATGGATCTGCAGGATCAGCGGGGATTGACTTATATTTTTATTACACACAACCTCTCAGTGGTTAAGCACATTTCCGACGAGATCGCAGTGATGTATCTGGGGCAAATGGTTGAAAAAAGCGCTTCGGATGAGATGTTTGAAAATCCGCTTCATCCCTATACGAAAGCATTACTAAAGGCTATTCCAGTAGCTGCGCTGGGCTATAAAGGCAAAGTGACCAATGCACTGAAGGGTGAGATCAGTTCTCCAATTAATCCAAAGCCGGGATGCAGGTTTGCACCTCGCTGTCCCTATGCGATGAAACGGTGTACGGAGGAGAATCCTGTGCTGCATGAACAGCAGCCGGGGCATTATGTAGCATGCCATCTGTGTGAAGCGTAATAAGCGGAAAGGAGAAATGTTCAATGAAAGGAAAGCTGAAGATATGGCCTGGGTTAATGGGGCCGATGACGAGTCCACCTCAAGAATGGGGACACAAATGGGCGGTAACCAACGTATCCTATCTGGAATTTAAGTATTATTCTGACGGGAAGGCTGTAGCGGACCTGGTTCCGGATATTTTTGAGTTGGAAGAAAGACCGGTTGTCCGTGTGGCGTTTATGCTGCAGGGTATGTCGCCCATTGGTCGGTACCACGAAGTTATTTTTTACATTGCTTGCAAATACAAGGGGAAAACCTATGAATATGAGCCCTACCTTTATGTGAATCAGGAAGCGGCCCTGATTGCCGGGCGAGAGCCGATTGGGAGACCCAAACTATTGGCAGAGGTCCATTTTGACCCTCTGGCAGAACAGAATACACCTTTGGTTACGGCAACTTTAGCGCGGCCGTCAAATATTCCCCTGGCATACGGGGTGTTTCGTCCGAATGGTTATGTGGGAAGGGTGGAAGATATGCCGGAACAGGGTGACCCCGGTATTGCATGTGTCTCCATTAAAAACATCCCCGGCCGTGAGCCTTTGGTCGATTTTTGCGCCTGTAAAATGGTCGTTCAGAAAGGTGATATTTGGAGCGGAGTGGGGTCCATTGCCTATACCGGCTATTCTGGAATCGATGAGCTGCACAAAATGCCTGTGGTCGAAATGATTGGATCAAAAATGATTCTTAATGGCGTCAGCAGCTCTGATCCGGCATCCGCAGAGGCGTTCAGCGTTCTCGAAGATATTTTGCCTGCCGAGTATATTGAAGCATACAAAAGAGCGAAGGAAGGAGAAAGTAATGATTAAGCGTGCAAAGGAACTGGCAGCCTATGATATTCCGGCTCCATGTGGAGGCACGGGATTCGTTCATATCCAGGACTTTCTGGACCCGGTGTATGCGCATGGCGCAGGCCGCGGGTTTGTGATTGCAACGATGCCAGTGGGCAGCAGCTGTGGAGTGCATGAGCACCGGGGCGACTGTGAGACTTATTATATTTTAAAAGGAACTGCCAAGGTTACTGACAACGGCGAAGAACATGTGCTGATGCCAGGGGACATGATTTTTTGCGACGACGGCTGTACGCACAGCATTGCAAATATCGGATCGGAAGATCTAGTATATATTTCCGTTATTCTGTACACCAATCTGAAGAGAAGTGAAGATGGCTGACTTGATTAAGCTGGGATATTAGCAATAGAAGTATTTTTATCAGTCGTATTATAGGAAAATCCGAAGGGAACTGGCCGCGCTGAGGCAGGAAAGCCCTGCATGTATTGCCAGCCGGCATATATTTCCTTTATATACGAGCTTAGAAGGCGTTTTGCTTGCCGGATAAGACGACGCCTGATCCAATCATGGAATATTCAGAAAGTTGTGGCCCATTCGGGCGGACTTGCAGAAAACAGATGTGAAGAGAGGCGTTTTGCCGGGACAATTGGATAAGGTGGACAAGAAAAACAGATGGTTTCCGCTTTGGGGCCGAGCAAGGGTCCCCGATATCCCGGAAAGTTGTGAAATAAAACATGAAAATGGGAGAGAAAACGAAATGCGAGAAGTTGTGTTTGTGGACGGCGCTCGCTCCGCTTTTACGAATATGGGAGGAGGGCTGCGGGATCTGGCCTCCACGGAGATCGCGGGCTTTGTCCTGCGGGGCCTGTTAAAGCGGACTGGTATTCTGGACAAAATCAAGGTAGATGGCGTGTTTTGTGGAAATGCTCTGCGAGATGCAAAGGCATCCAATCCCGCACGATACGCCGCGCTATGCGCCGGGCTGCCGGTGGAGACCGAAGCGCATTATGTGGAGATGCAGTGTGGATCGGCCATTACCAGCGTCAACCATGCTGCGGCGATGATTGCCATGGGCTATGCTGATGTGCTGCTGGTGGGCGGCATGGAGTCTTACAGCACTTTGTGTGCGGAGTTTTCCATGAATGATGAGCCCTACAAGCTGATCCCGCCTATTCCGTTGATGTCTCACCTAGCCCCCGACAAGGAAGAGGATATCTCCATGATCCAAGTCAGCGATGGCATGGCCAGAAAATGGGGTGTGACCCGGGAAGAGGCAGACGAGTTTGCTGCCCGAAGTCAACAGCGTCTGGAAGATGCCTATAAAAAAGGGATCACTGGGGACGAGATTATTTCTTTCACCATTCCCGCCACTAAGAAAATGCCTGAGGTTGTGGTGGACAAGGATGAATTTCCACGCCCTGATACCACGGTGAAGAGACTGGCCAAGCTCCATCCCGTCATTCCAGGAGGGGTGACTACTGCGGGCAATGCCTCTGGCCGGAATGATGGCGCGGCCTTTCTGCTGATGATGTCGGCGGACAAGGCCAAAGAGTTGGGCTATACTCCATATGCCCGATGGGTTATAGGTGCGGATATCGGAGTACGGCCCTCTGAAATGGGCATTGGTCCGGCCTTTTCCAATCTAAAGGCCATGAAGCTAGCCGGATTGAACGTATCCGATTTTGACGTCTTTGAATGCAATGAGGCTTTTGCCGCCCAGAACCTGGCAGTCATTCGGGAGATGGAACACCAGAGCGGCTTAACCATCGACCAAGCCAAGTGGAACCCAAATGGCGGCGCTATCTCTATTGGTCATCCCAACGGGGCTTCCGGTGCCCGTATTGCCATGTTTGCCATGCGCCAGCTGGAGCGGACTGGTGGACGGTATGGCCTGTTTTCCTCCTGCTGCGGCGGTGGACACGGCACTACTGCCATCATTGAGAACCTGCGCCGTTGAGGAAGGAGAAGAAAAATATGCGTGAAGTAGTGATTGTAGACGGCGTCCGCTCCGCCTTTACCAATTTCGGCGGCGGACTGAGAACTTTAGCCAGCGTGGATATTGCATCCAGAGTGGTAGATGGCCTACTAAAACGTACCGGCATTCTGGAGCGGGGAACCGTAGACGGCCTGATTGCGGGCTGTGCCTTGGGTGATATGAAGACAAAGGCTATTGCACGGTATATCGTGCTCCAGTCTGAACTGCCGATGGAGTGCTCAGGCACCTTTGTGGAAATGCAGTGCGGTTCGGCTATTACAAGCTTGAACCACGCCGCCTGGAAGATCATGACTGGCATGAGCGATGTGGTGGTGGTGGGGGGTATGGAGTCCTATTCTACCTTGACGGCCAAATTTCCTATGTCCCGGCCTCAGTATAAACTGATTCCGCCATATCCTGTGGCTCAAGGTCTGACGCCTAATCCCGAGCGGAACATCGACATGGTATCCGTCAGCGACAAGATGGCAGTTAAATGGAATGTTACCCGTGCCGAGGCGGACGAGTTTGCCTTCAGAAGCCAGCAGCGGTTGACAGAGGCTTATAAGAAAGGAATCACTGGCGATGAAATCATCCCAATCACCATCCCAGCGACCAAAAAGACCCCGGAGACTGTGATAGATAAAGATGAATTTCCGCGTCCCAGCACCACTGTAGAGGGCCTGTCCAAGCTGCGGGCTGTTCACAAGGACGGCGTTACCACTGCCGGCAACGCATCTGGCCGGAACGATGGCGCGGCCTTCCTCCTGGTGATGTCGGCAGACAAGGCTAAAGAGTACGGTTATGAGCCCATCGCTCGTTGGGTGGGTGGTGCTCACCACGGCGTGCGGGAAGACTATATGGGTATTGGCCCGGCCTTTTCTAATTTGAAAGCCATGAAACAATTGGGCCTATCCTTCGACGATGTTGATGTCTTTGAGTGCAATGAGGCCTTTGCCGCTCAGAACTTGTCTGTCATCCGGGAAATGGAGAGTCAGACTGGCGCAGTTATTGACCAGGCCAAGTGGAACCCAAACGGTGGGGCCATCTCCATCGGCCATCCGAATGGCGCTTCTGGGGCCCGCATCACCATGTTTGCCATGCGTCAGCTCAAGCAGACCGGTGGCCGTTACGGGGTGATCTCCTCCTGCTGTGGCGGGGGCTTAGGCACTACCACCATCATTGAAAACCTGATGCGATAAACGAAAGGAAGCAGAAATCATGGAAATCAAGAAGATCTGTGTAGTAGGCGGCGGCCAAATGGGGCGCCAGATTGCCCTGAATGCCGCTATCAATGGCTATCAGGTCAAGGTCTATGACAAGGTGCCTGCTGTGTGCGACGCGGTGGAAACCTGGGAAGAGGAGTACTTGGCCGGCCGGATTGCGAAGGGCCGCATGACTGAGGAGCAGGTAGCCCAGACCAAGGTCCGGTTTTCTGTTGTCCGGGATTTGAAGCAGGCCGCTGCTGACGCGGACATGGTCATCGAGGCGGTGGTGGAGATTTACGATGTGAAAGCCGAAATTTTCAAGGAACTAGATGCTATCGTCCGGCCAGATACTATCATAGCCACCAACTCCAGTTATATGGTGTCCTCGCTGTTCAAAAACTGCGTATCCAATCCCGGACGCTTGCTGAACTGCCACTACTACAACCCTGCTCTGGTCATGAAGTTCGTGGAGGTAGTACAAGGTCCACATACCAGCCCTGCCGTGGCGGACGCCGTTGTGGAGTTTTGCAAAAACTGCGGGAAAACCCCTATTTGCATGAAAAAAGAGCTCAGTGGTTTTGCCGCGAACCGCCTGGTAAGCGTACTTAATGCTGAGGCACGTTGGCTGGTACAGAATGGCTACTTGACTTACCAGGAGGTAGACACCGCCTGCGAACAGGGCCTGGGGCATCCTATGGGGCCATTCCGCCTGATGGACATGACTGGCATAGATCTGACCTACGACCTCATGAAGGCCGGTATGGATGCTAGCGGCGAAAAGCCCGATTGCTACGACCTCATTGAAAGTATGGTTAAGGCCGGAAATTTAGGGCGAAAGACTGGGAAGGGCTTCTACGATTACACATAAACATCCTTTAACATTGCTCGGTTTTGCCGGGAACATTTTGTACCCGAGGCCCTTGCGCTGCAATAGCTTTGTTTTTTCATACTGAGTAACTTGATGTCGCCCGACAAATACAAACGGGACAAAATCAAGACGAACAATGCGAAATCGGTAAGTTTTACCCGCTACTGGCATGGCTAATAGGCGTAATACTTTTGCACCTTTTTATAACACAAGAAAAGCCGTGCAAATCGTGACGATTTGCACGGCTTTTCTTCATTTTTGAGAGATTTTTCTAGCGACTTATTTTTGCCATTTTTCCAATACTCAAGCTGTGATGTAGAGCGGAACGGAAAGAGCGGATAATCGGAATGATAGGTCGTATTAAGATAAGAAAATTTTGATTCGCCTCAGAAGATCAGACGCGTATTGAAAAATATTGAAATTAAACGGGTCAGCCGCTTTCCCGTCCGAGCCTGTGTTTTTTGCGGAGAACCCACATCACCTAGACGACGCTGCCAATAGTGTCTACTCAGTGGTATGGGGGGTAGAGGTCTAGGTGCAGTACCGCCCCTACCATCGTCCCCTTCTGCTTGCAGATGCTGCCCTGGTTAGTCCTAAGCTACATTTCTTACGTGTGATGTCAGCTAGGCAACCTTCACCGCCGTCCGGCAGCCCCCTAACGACCAGCAGCATTGCTAGGATGAAGTCCTCTAGGTCAATGGTGCTGTTGACTCTGCTTTCCGCATCCGCCCCCCTGCACAGCAGGGGGGTGCACCCTTGATTAACTGTTCCTAAAACTGCTCTGCCCCATACAATATTGTTGGAGCGGCATCCATAGGTGACGCATTTGTGGCAGGGTGTGGTATTACCGTAATATAGGCCCTCAAGTTTCACGTTTCGCTTCTCCTTTATACCCACAACCTATGGCAGAAAAGCCAGGATCAGGGGTGGACAAACTGTTCCTGCAGAAAATTTTGGATTCGGATATTTTCCTCCTGACAAAAGGAAACGGCAAACCGAAAGAACTCCAATGCGGACCCAGATAGGGTCCGGCTTTTCTTTTTTGTGATGCAAGTGGGAATGTCTAATTGATAATCTGTGATTCGTAACGCAGAGGCAACCGCCATCTCCCGGTTTTTCACTCGCTGGTATACCACCCGGGCGGGCATAAAGGTGATGCCCGCGCCGGACTCTACCATTCTCCGAATGGTGCTGACCTCATTGCTATCCAAGATGATATCCAGACTGCCAGGATCATCTTGGAACAGCATATCCTCCAAATAGAATCGGTCTGCCTCTGAATAGTTGCAGATGAATTTCTCTCCCAGAATATCCTCTTTGTAGATCCATTTCCGCCCGAACAGCCGGTGCTCTGGTCCCACCACGGCCAGCAACTCTTCGATGTAGAGAGGCCGGCTATCCATCCGGGAGTCCTCGATGGGACAGGGGGAGATGGCAAAGTCAATCTCATCGGTCAGCAGCAGATCGGGTAGAGAGTTAATGGGGACGAGACGCTGGGAGATTTTGGCGTCTTGGCAGCAGGCGAAGAAACCTAAAACCAGATCCTCACAGAAATCGTGGATGGAGCTGGCAATAGACACTTGGATCTTGGCGCGTTCATTCAGTTCTCGAACTTGGTCAATTCCGTGCTCCAGCTCCTCAAACAGCCGGTCTACCGTTTTCAGGAACAACTCGCCAGACTCGTTGAGCTGCATCCGCTTCCCTGGCTGATGCGTAAACAGCGGGCATCCCAGACTGCTCTCCAGACGGCTTAGGCTCTGGCTTAGAGTAGGCTGGGAGATGTAGAGATCTTGGGCGGCCTTGGTGATGCTTTTTGTTCGTGCCACCTTTTGAAAATAGCGAAGCTGGGTCAGTTCCATTGCGCTCACACTCCCTCCATGCGTAGAGATTATACCATCAAAAGACATAAGCCTGCAAGACAAAAAGTCATTGGCTTTGTGCAATGAGTACATTGGGAATTGCTATTTCCCAAACGGCTGAAATTTTAGTATGCTAAAACAGTCAGGAGTATAAAAAGAAGGGGAGGTCTTTACCACAAATGTTTCTGGGAATTGTGATCTGCTGCGGCCTGGGGCTGTGCGCCACCTGGCTGGGCGGAGTGCAGCACGTGGTGGGCGCGCCGGTCATCGGTATGTTTTTGGGAATGTTGCTGTCCAACCTGGCCGGAGCAACCATCACCGCACGGTTCAAGGCAGGGGCGGCCTTTGCCTCCAAGACCATACTCCGGCTGGGCATTATCCTGGCGGGGGGTACGCTTAGTTTTGCCACCATCGTGGGGGCGGGAGGATCCGCCCTGCCTTATATCATCATCAGCATCGGATTTGCTTTCCTCACAGCCTGCTTAATCGGGAAGTACCTATTGAAGGTCAGCCCTAAGACCCGGGTGTTGGTGGCTGGAGGCACCTCCATCTGCGGTGGGACTGCCATCGCCACTCTGTCGGCAGTGGTGGAGGCCGATGAAGATGAGACGGCCTACGCTATGACAGCCATCTTCCTGTTCGACATTCTGGCTACCCTCATGTGGCCCTATGTGGCACTGGGACTAGACTTGGGACCCCAAAAGTTCAGTATCCTGGCGGGCATTGCCATCAATGATGTGGCCAGCGTCACCGCGGCGGGCGCTACATACGACGCGCTACTGGGCGAAGGCGCGGTGATGGCAGATGGCGTGACTGGCGGCGAACTGGCCGTGGTAGTCAAGCTCACCCGGGTGGTCATGCTGGTGTTTGTAGCCTTGGCGGTCATGGTATGGCACATGGGGCAGCAGCGTAAGGGAACTGTTGGACCGGCTGGTGCAGAGAAAGCTCCGGTCTGGCGCACAGTGGTCAAGGCGTTCCCCCTGTTCATCTTGGGATTTCTGGCTCTGGCCGTCCTCAATACTCTAGTGGATTTCTCCAGCGTGTCTCTGCTGGGCACCACCTTGGCCGACCTGCTCAAAACAGCCAACAAATACCTCATTACCGTGGCCCTGGTGGGTGTGGGCTGCAAGATCAGCCTCCGGGACCTGTTCACCAAGGGCTATAAGCCGGTGCTGCTGGGCGGCTGTACCTGGCTGGCAGTGGCGGTCGTCACCCTGAGCTATGTGATCTTCCTGATGTAACATGCGAAAAGAAGGAGTTATGCAATGAAAACCAGATATCCAAAGCTGCTCTCTCCACTGCAGGTGGGGAACGTGACCTTGAAGAACCGCATTATCACCGGCCCCATGTCCATCGTGGAGCTGGATCCCAAGGGGGGCTATACCGAGCAGGGCATCGCCTTTTATGAGGGACTGGCCGCCGGCGGCGCAGCCCTCATCACCCTGGGGGAGAGCATTGTGGCCAGCGACAACGGGATGACCCACCTCCAGCAGATCCGGTTTGACAACCCGGATGTGCCTTTCTCTCTCCAGAGCATTGCCGACGCCGTTCATGCCCACGACGCACTCATCAGCATCGAGATCAGCCACGGCGGCGCCATGGCCGACTCGATTTACAACAACGGCGTCCAGACCATGGGACCCTCCGGCTATGTGGACGAATGGGGAGACACCATCCGGGAGATGACCCGGGAGGATATGGAGCAAATCGCCGATGCCTTTGCCGATGCGGTGGAGATCTGCCGGGACTGCGGGTTTGACATGGCCATGATCCATTGCGGCCACGGCTGGCTGCTCCACCAGTTCCTCTCTCCCTGTCATAACCGCCGTACCGACGAATTCGGCGGTAGTCTAGAAAACCGGGCCCGCTTCCCCCTGATGGTACTGGACCGAGTCCGGGCGCGGGTGGGGGACACCATAGCCCTGGATATGCGGGTGTCCGGAAGCGAATTCCTGGAGGGCGGTCTGGACATCGACGAGGTGACGGAATTTTGTAAAATGGCTCAGAGCCGGGTGGACATGATTAATGTCTCTGCCGGGGCGCCCTGGACCACCCGGATGGCTATTCCCGTGTTTGAGGAGCGGGGAATCAACGCCCCCATGGCCCAACAGGTGCGCCAGGCGGTGCAGATCCCCGTGACCAGCGTGGGCGGCTATACCGACCCTGACCTGATGGAACGCTTTCTGACCGAGGGGAAATGCGATGCCTTTGTGCTGGGCCGGAGCATCCTGGCCGATCCCCAGCTGCCCACCAAGGCCCGGACGGGGCGGGCGGAGGAGATTCACCAGTGCCTGCGCTGCTTTGTCTGCAACGATGCCCAGTACCATCGGAGGGGCAAGGTGCTGCGCTGTGCCATCAACCCCACCGCAGGGCGGGAATTTGTCATGCGCACCGTTCCCCCTTCTCCTAAGCGGAAGATCGTGGTAGCCGGCGGCGGCTGCGGCGGCATGGAGGCGGCCATTACCGCAGCCCGGCGGGGCCATGAGGTAGCTCTGTATGAAAAGTCGGACACCCTGGGCGGCTGGCTGAACATGGAGCGGCACCTGCCCTTCAAGATGGATATGTATCGCTATGCCCGCACCCTGGAGCGGGAGTGCGCCCTATCCGGCGTCAAGGTGATGCTGAACACCCCAGTGACCCCAGAACTGCTGGCCCGGGAGCAGCCGGACACCGTCATCTGCGCCATTGGCTCCGAGCCTATCGTCCCCCCCATCCCGGGAGTAGACCTGCCCCATGTGGCCCTGGCTACCGGAATGTACGACAGTGGCGTTGTCCCCGGCCACAGGGTGGTGGTCATCGGCGGCGGTCTGGTGGGGTGTGAAAGCGCCCTTCATCTGGGCATGGAGGGACACGATGTCACCGTGGTGGAAATGCAGGATGATGTGGCGGTGGATGCCACTGCCGACCACCGCCGCTACCTAATGCCCCGGCTGGAGCAGCATGCCAAGCTGGCTTGCGGTGTCACCGTGTCGGAGATCACCCCAGAGGGGGTCTATGGAACCGACAGGGAGGGGCAAAGGCAGTTTTTCCCCGCAGACAGCGTCATCCTGGCCACCGGGCTCAAGGCCCGGCGGGCGGAAGCGGAAGCTCTGCGCAGCCCGGACTACGACTTCATTCTGATTGGAGATGCCCGAAAGGCGAGAAATGTGTTCGCAGCTGTCCGGGAAGGCTACGACGCGGCCACCTTTGTCCGGTGATAACCTGTTTATCAACTTTTAATTTCAAAATACCCACAGGGAAAGGAGAAGCATTATGAGCAAACTGGTGAGCATGTACGAGAACTATGACCGTGCGGAACTCAGCTACCCCGGTGGTCCGGTGGAGATCATGGACTGCGATATCGTGGTGGTGGGGGGAGGCGGCAGCGGTATGAACGTGGCCGTCCGGGCCAGCGAACTGGGGGCCAAGGTGATCATCGTGGAGAAGATGGAGCAGATGGGGGGCAACAGCAGGCTAGCAGGAGGACTGCTGTCCACCACCTCCAAATACCAGAGGGAGATGGGCTTTGCCGACCAGACTGACCACTACATTGAGACTGCCCACAAGTTCAACCGCTATTTGCTGGATCCAGCCATTTTTGAGCGCTATCTGAAAAATTCCGGCCACTATCTGGAGTGGCTGGTGGACAAGGGATTGGACATCAAGAACACCCGCTGGGCTTTTGACGGGGCAGTCATGCTCATCAAGGAGCCGCTGGAGCCCAGCCCTGTGAACAATCCGGCCTACGGACCGGGATTGAGCGGCACTGCTATTTTGAATGTCCTACAAAAAGAGCTGGAGAAGTATCAGGTCCCCGTGCTTCTGGAGACCAAAGTGCGCTCCCTCATCACCAATGGGGACGGCGCCGTGGTAGGCGTCAAGGCTGACGGACAGGAGCGCAGCTATGTCATCCGGGCCAAGGCCGTGGCCATCAGCGCGGGCAATATCGGGAGCAATATGGACATGCTGCGTCGGTTCCTCCCCCGGTATTTCACCTCGGACAACTATTTCTCCCATTACAGTTTGAACAGCCTCACCGGTGACGGTATTGCCATGGCTGAGGAGGTGGGCGCGGAGGTGGGCAAGAATATGTCCATCGCTATCCATGCGCTGGCCCACTACCCTGGCACTTATACGGTCCAGCGTCTGGTGAACGAGCCCCTGGGTATCATCGTCAACCAGAACGGCAAGCGCTTCTGCTGCGAGGACGAGGCGGACGACGCCGAGTACATCACCGACCGCCAGCCCGACGGCCGGGGCTATTACCTGCTGGATCGGCCCACCCTGGAGGAAGGATTCGGCCAGGTGATGGAGCACATCCGTTTCGGTGACCGCACCCCCACTTGGGAAGAGTTCTGGGGCGATTTGGACCGGGAAGCCGCCGAGGGCAAGCTGGCCATCTCTGACACGCTGGAGGGCCTGGCCCCCTATATCGGCTGCACCCCTGAGACGCTGCAGGCCACAGTGGAGCGGTGCAACGGCCACTGTGACGCGGGCAAGGACGATGAATTCTACAAGGCGCCGGAACACCTGCGCAAGACTCAAACCGGCCCCTTCTATGCCATCCGCCTGCAGCGGAATTTCGATGTGACCATGGGTGGTATTTCCATCAATTCTCATCTGCAGGCCCTGCGGCCGGACCAGAGCATTATCCCCGGTCTGTACGTCACCGGCGACAACGCCTCCAACTGGATGGGAGAGGAGTATGGTCCCATGTTTTCCTCCTTCTGCTGGGCCATGAACTCCGGCTATCTGGCCGGCGAGGAGGCTGCTGCTTACGTCAGCCAGGTATAGAATAGGCACCAGTGGATCCCCCGCCGCGCCGGGGCCCGCCCCGGCGCTATCTTCTAAAAAGGAGAGAGGTATATGGAGGCAACCAGACGTTCCCCGGTGATTTTGTTGAAATGGCTTGTGGCCATCGTCATTCCTGCGTTGCTGTTTTTGATCCCTGTGGGCGATGTATTCACCGCGCCCATCCGCCTGTTCTTTGTGGTGACCCTGTTCATGATGATCGTCATCGCTCTGGAGCTGGTTCCCATCCTCATGTCCGCCATCTTCCTGCCCGCCCTGTACATTTTGCTCCAGATCGCACCGGCGGAGACCGCCCTGAGTGCTTGGACCAAGCCGCTTCCCTTCATGCTGGTGGGCGCATTCATCCTGGCCATGGGGCTGGCGGAGTGCGGACTGCTCCAGCGGCTGGCCTACGGCATCCTGGCCAAGACTGGCAGTACCTATCGGGGCATCCTGTTGGGCATCCTGGCGGCCAGCCTGTTGCTTACCTTTATGACCTCTGGCTCGGCTGACACGGTGATGGTAGCCTTTGTCTTTGGCATCTGCGTGGCCCTGAAGCTTGGCAGCAGCAAGACTGCCGCCGGCATTACCATGGTGTCCGCCATCTGCTGTGTGGACGGATGCCTGTTCATCTTCAGGCCAAGCAATATGTCTGTGCTTATCGGCGGAGCTCAGTCCGTACTGGGAGAGGAGTTCAATATCACCTATGCCCAGCTTTTCATCCACAACTGGCCGTGGATCATCGCCCTGGTGCTCTTTGTACTGGGCATGTGCAAGTTCTGGAAGCCCGACCTGCCCATCAACGGCAAAGAGTATTTTGAAGTGGAGTACAAAAAACTAGGGAAGATGTCTCCTCGAGAGGTCAAGGGCCTGATCATCTCTATCGTTATCATCCTCTTGCTGCTGACCACCAATCTCACCGGCTTCAGTGGTGAGTGGATTCTGGCTCTGGTACCCTGGGTTATGTTCATTCCCGGCATCAGCGTGGCCACAGAGGAGTCCATCAAGGGCGTCAAGTTCCCCGTTATCTTCTTTGCCGTGGCCTGTATGTCCATCGGCTTTGTGGCCGGCGGGCTGGGGATCGGTCCGCTCATCACCCAGACGGTCACGCCTCTGATCGAGGGACTGTCCAACCATTGGCTGTTTGCCGGGGCAGCGGCCCTGCTGGGTACGGTGCTCAACTTCCTGCTTACCCCGCTGGCTATGATGGGAGTGGGGACCGCACCCCTGGTGGAGATCGCATCTAGCATGGGCATCAATCCCCTGCTGGGCCTGTATGCCTTCTACCTGTCCTGCAACCTGGTGTTCCTGCCTTATGAATCCACTGCCTTCCTGGTGTTCTACTCCTTCGGCACAGTGAAGCTCAAGCACTTTGTCCAGGTGTGCGCGGCGAAATTCATCTTCTTCATGCTGTGGATGCTGGTGGTGATGATTCCCTATTGGAATCTCATCGGCGTGTGTTGATGGCAGTAGAACCAACTTTCTTTCCGACCACAGCAATGATATGCCATTCGGGGCGCATACTACCGCAATTGATTTGATGGCCCTGTGGTGGGATGAGAACGGATATCATAAAACTATTCGACTTTTTGACTCCTTCGTGGTATTCTATTATAAAATCAACGAAGGGGACGGCAGCAACGCTATGAAGCATTCTGATAAACCGCCGGTTTATTCTCAGGTGGCCTTTGACATCGCCGCCAAAATCGCTGTTGGTGAACTGAAAGAAGGGGACCGCTTTTCCGGCCGTTCCCTCATGAGTTCTCAGTACGGGGTTTCCCCAGAAACGATACGCCGCGCTTTGGGACACCTCAGTTATCTGGGAATTGTGGCAATCAAAAATAACAGCGGATCTACGGTTCTCTCCCAGCAGCGGGCTGCAGAGTACGTGGAGCAGTACCAGGCGAACCGGGACCTGCTGGCGTTGAAAGCCAAACTGCGAAACCTGGTAGCCCAACGAGACGCTCTTAATGCGGAGATCAACACAACCTTTCTCCAAATCAGCGACTTGTGGGAGCGCTTCCATTCCAGCGACCGCTTCCGTACCTATGAGTTCCATATCCGGCCAAGCACAGCCGCCGCAGGCAAAACCATCGGCCAACTCCAGTTCCGCCAACGGACGGGTGCGACCATCGTAGCTGTCCGAAAGGGTGGCGCCGTCCAGCTCTCTCCCGGCCCTCAAACGGTTTTGGACTGCGGTGACACCCTGGTGGTGGCCTGTGAGCTGGCTCAGGTCGACCAGGTGACTCAACTCTTAGGCCAGCCAGATAGCCCAGACGCTGACTCAAAATAGAATCAAATTCCCCTGGAAGCATCCGCCTCCAGGGGAATTTTGTCTTTTCATATGGCCGTAGCCGTATCAAGATCCTTATAGAACATTAACTTGACAAATTGACAACTTATATTATATGATTAGGTTGTCAGATTTTAAGGGTGCCTGGGACAATGTCCTGTTCAATCCAGCCCAGAAAGGATGTAACCTCAATGAAGAAACGTGTCCTTATCTCCGGCGCACTGGCTGTCGCCCTGGCGGCAGCCCTGTTGGCCGTGGGAAGTACAGTTTGCTTTGCCCAAGATCAGGCCGCGGAGAAAACAACGATTACCTTCGCTGATGTGGGCTGGGATTCCATCAAGCTAAACAATGCCCTGGCCGGATTGGTAGCCGAAGAGGTCTTCGGTTACACCTGGCAGGAGACGCCCGGTTCCACCCCCATCTCCCATGAAGCCCTGGTTGCCGGAGAGGTGGACGTACATATGGAGGAGTGGACGGACAACATTGCCTCCTACCATGATGACCTGGATGCCGGAAAATTTGTGGAATTGGGCGTCAACTTCAACGACAATTATCAGGGATTCTACATTCCTCGGTATGTGGCGGATCAGTACCCGGACTTAAAGACGGTGCAGGATCTGGCCAAGTATCCAGAGTTGTTTCCCGATCCGGAGGATCCCTCGAAAGGGATCATCTATGGGGGGATCGCCGGCTGGGAGATCACTGAGATCATGGAAAAAAAGGTGGCCGCCTATGGGCTGGACCAGTATTATAACTACTTTGTCTCCGGCAGCGACGCCATTTTGAATACAGCCATGACCTCCGCCTGGGATAAGCAGGAGCCAATCGTAGCCTATTATTGGGAACCCACATGGCTGTTGGGAATGTATGATTTTGTGCTGTTGGAGGACAGCCCCTATGACCCGGCCGTTTACCAGGACGGCATCGGTGCCTGTCCGGCGGTGACGGTCACTGTGGCCGTGAGCAACGATTTTGCCGCTTCCAACCCGGAATACTGTGAATTCCTTTCCAATTTCAGTATGTCGTCGGCTCTCATCAGCGAGGCTCTTGCCTATATGCAGGAGACCGGCTCCTCAGACTACGAGGATGCCGCCCGGTGGCTGCTGACGCAGTCTCATCCGGAGCTGATTGACCAGTGGCTCACCCCGGAACAGGCGGAGACCCTGCGCACCGGGCTGACTTCTGATGCCTCCCAGAGCGGCGGCACCCTGGACTGGCTCTTTGAGTTCCCGGCCGTCCTGCCGCTGGACACCAGCGCCATTGACGGGGCGGTCCGGTCCTTTGCCGTGTGGGCCGACGGTGTGCTTAATGCCATCCGCGGCGCCCTGGGCGGACTGGTCAGCGCCATCAACTTTCTGCTCAGCCATATTCCTTGGCCCATCCTGGTGCTGCTGGTGGGCGTATTGGGCTGGCGGGCGAAGGGAAAGGTCCGCAGCGGTATCCTTTATGGAGGGCTTTTCGCCCTGATCGGCGCGGTGGGCTATTGGTCTATGATGGAATTGACCTTGTCCATCGTCCTTGCCAGCGTGCTGATTGCCCTGGTTATCGGGCTGCCTGTGGGCGTTCTCCTTTCCGCCTCCGACCGGGCCAACCGGATTATGCGCCCGATTCTGGACACCATGCAGACCATGCCGGTGTTTGTCTACCTCATTCCCGCCCTGCTGCTGTTTGGCACAGGAAACGCCTCCGCCGTGATCGCCACGGTCATCTATGCCGTGGTGCCGGTAATCCGGCTGACCAGCCTCGGCATCCGGCAGGTGGATAAGGAGGTGGTGGAGGCCGCCAAGTCTTTTGGCTCCACGAAGAGCCAGGCCCTCTGGAAGGTCCAGATTCCCCAGGCTCTGCCCACCATTATGACCGGCGTGAATCAGACGCTGATGATGGCCATGGCCATGGTGGTGACCACCTCTATGATCGGCGCCCGGGGCCTGGGGATGGAGGTGCTGGAGGCGGTAAACCGCATTGAAATCGGACGGGGGCTGGTGGCTGGCATCAGTGTGGTCATCCTGGCCATTGTTTTGGACCGTCTGACCCAGAGCTGGACCAGCCCGACCAAGAAAAAGTCCCGCAAAAAGCGGGATGAGCAGGCAGCCGATGGAAAAAAGTGAGGAAGGGGGAATTGTGATGGCATCAAGCAGCCGGGATATTGTAATTCGGGTGGAGCATGTCAATAAGCTCTATGGCGCTAATCGGGACGAGGCCGCCAGAATGATGGAAGCCGGCGCCAGCAAGGACGAGGTATATAAAAAGACAGGGTGCACCGTAGCGCTGTGGGATGTGAACCTGGAGATCCCACGGGGGGAGATCTTTGTAATCATCGGCCTGTCCGGTTCAGGCAAATCCACGCTGGTGCGCTGCTTTAACCGCCTGAACAAGCCCACCAACGGCAGAATCCTTTTTGATGGGCGGAATCTGGCGGATATGAACCAGCGGGAGCTATTGCAGTTCCGCCGGAATAACATTTCCATGGTATTTCAGTCTTTTGGCCTGATGAGCCACCGGGACGTGCTGGGAAACGTAGCCTACGGCCTGGAGGTCCGGGGAATGTCCCGGGCTGAACGGGAAAAAAAGGCCATGGAGATGATTTCCATGGTGGGACTGGACGGATGGGAGCACCAAAACTGTGGGCAGCTGTCCGGCGGCATGCGGCAGCGGGTAGGCATTGCCCGCGCACTGGCCAACGACCCGGATGTGCTGCTGATGGATGAGCCGTTTTCCGCCCTAGACCCCTTGGTGCGGCGGGATATGCAGTTTGAGCTGCTTCAGATTCAGCGCAAGCTCCAGAAAACGGTCATTTTCATTACCCACGATATGGACGAGGCGTTTAAGCTGGGGGATACCGTGGCCATCATGCGGGACAGCAAGGTCGTCCAGGTGGACACACCGGAGGGCATGAGCGCCCACCCCATCGACGACTATGTGCGGGACTTCACCGACAGCGCCGATAAGTCCAAGGTGACGACTGTACGGCATATTATGATCACGCCGTCCAGCTTGGCCCAGCTGAAGGATGGCCCGGGCTTCGCCATCAAGGCGATGCAGAAGAACGCCCTCTCCACAGTATACGTTGTGGATGACCAGCTGCGTCTGGTGGGGATCCTTGCCATCCAAGATGCCATCCGCGCCCAGCGGAACGGCTTGGCCATTGGCGATGTGATGCGCCGGGAGGGACAGACCACCACCCCGGACGCTCTGGTGGCGGACATCATGCCCATGGCCGCGGAGGCCGCTTACCCAATCGCCGTAGTGGATGGAGACGGGCGGCTCCAAGGGATCGTGACTAAGGCCAGCGTCCTGGCTTCCCTGATTTAATGAATGGGCGGCAGCAAGAAGTGCTGCCGCCCATTCATTACCAGCCGGTAAAAACGGATGGGGCTGACAACTTATTATCGATTGACTTTGCTGCTTAGCTTGGCAAAAATAGAACACTTTTTGAATGGAACTTGACCCAATTCAACCGACTTGTTCGGTATGGTTTCTGACGCGCTTTTTCTCACGCGCCGGGTGGAGTAGTGATACTTCGCCTGGTCGATGGCAGAGCCGCGGGCATCCGCCACCACCCGGCGTATCCGCTGGATGGTGTGGGCAGTGTGACCTAGGAGGAATCAACCTGTGTGAGCTGCCCCCACACCGCCTGGTCCAGAGCTGCATGTAGCAGGGAGTGGAAGACCCAAATAAAGCGGCTGATCAGCCGTTTATTTTTGGACCCGATATAGGTCCATACAGCTGGACCCGGCCTAATGTCTTTTGTTCATAGTATTTTACAATGGACGATGTTTCTGGTATACTAAACTTAATTTATACAAATATTTGATGAGTCTGAATATAAACCATATAGAGAATGAGAGCAAGGTGGGGAAAATGACGATTACACAGCTCCGCTGCTTTATCGCAATGGCAGAGGAGTTGAGCTTTACTCATGCTGCGAAAAAGCTATACATATCTCAGACTGCGGTGACTTATCATATCAAAGCGCTGGAAAAGGAATTGGGAACAGATTTATTTGTCCGTACAACTAGAAAGGTCATATTGTCAGAGGTGGGAAAGCAGTTTTATCGGGATGTTCGGGAGGCTGTGCAGACAATAGATACAGCTTATGAGTCAGTGAGGAAGAATAATAAGAAAAAAACATTTTCGATTGGCTACTCCACATTGTGTTATGGAAAACGGTTTCAGAAGATCGTCAGTCGATTTGCGGAAGAATTCTCTTCTTTGCGCATCGTCTTGAACAATATTGAGCCTGAGGACAACTTATTTGACCTGATATTGGATGGTCAGCTTGATGTGGCGTTGTTTTTAAACCCATTCGTTACGGTTCCAAAGGGAATCAAGACGTGTAATCTCGGAAAAGTACGTCATATGCTGATGGTCCCGATTTCCCACCAGCTGTCCAAGCATAACAGCATAAACAGCAATGAATTGCCACAGCAGGAGATCTTGGCCCATGCAGGCATCAAACGCATGGAGCAGATGGAGTCGACGATGTTTGGATGGGTGGTGGAACCGAGGTGGATGGGTGATCTGGTACCCAAGAATCTGGAATCCTTGTTATCTATGGTTCGGGCGGGCTTTTGTCTTGCACGGCTTCCAGCGCTGGATGAAATCGAACAGGAGGGAATACATTGCCTAACCGTGGTGGGAAAGGATGGCGATTTGGGCCCTGGACCAGATCTGACAGTAGCATGGCATAGCGAGCGGGCCTCGTTCCAGATCGAGCGATTTCGTGTAATCGTAGAACAAGAAATTTCTAGTCAAAATAATTAAACAGTATTTGCTTATAAGTGGCGGTATTTGTTGTGCGAATCAGCTTGACAATACCGCTGCTTTTTTGTATTTTTTAGGCACAGCGCACAAATATGAGAGGCCGAAACCAACAAAAAGGGACCAAAGGAACGATCAAGGAGGAAAGGAAAATGAAATCACGCAAAGGAACAAGACTTGCAACGATCCTGTTGGCGATAGTCATGCTGCTGGTGGTAGCCGCCTGCGGCGAGAATGGCGGCGACGTCGTCACAGACTCTCCCGGCTCCGAGACACAATCTGGTGAAACGAATACCACGGTTGCAGTGGGGACGACAAATCCCTATTATGCGTTCAATCCCAATGGTGCCACACAGCCTGCGATTTTTTGCCGCATGATGGTCTATGACACTTTGTTTGCCATGGACGTGACGACAGAGTACTATTCCCCAATCTCTGACGATTGGGGCTGGGATGATGATACCACGCTGCGTATCACCCTGAAGGATGGCATTACGTTCTCCAATGGCTCCCAGATGACAGGGGTGGATGTCATGGCGTCCTTCCAGTTTGCCCAGGACTGCGGCAGTCAGATGTCCACCTTCTGGGACGGGGTTATCGACTTTGAAAAGAGCTATTTGTCCGAAGACGAGATGACCGTGTACTTGATCTATACCAAGCCGTATGGGCCGGCGCTGTCCGAACTGGCGTCTCTGGCCATCATGGACGATGAGTTCATCGCGGAACACCCCGGGGATGATGAGATCTGGTGGACCGATCCCATGGGGTCCGGGCCCTACGAAGTGAAGGATACGATGACGGACTCCTATGTGACCTATTCGCTGCGGGAGGACTACTGAGACACCAGCCGCACGTTCGACTGCACGGAGATCACGGTCAGACACTATACTGACTCCACCGCCATGCTGGTGGATTACCAGAACGGCGTCATTGATGCCGCGTTTGGCCTAGACTCCATCCAGGTGGACAGCTTTGAGAGCGGGGAGATCGAAGGCAACCTGGTGAAGAATTCCCTGTACAGCGTGCCCGCCATGGTCATGAACGAGAACAATGAGTATCTGCAGGACATTGAGGTCCGGAAAGCCATTGCCCACGCAGTCAACTGGAGCGCCGTGGGAGAGATCGCCTGGGGCTCCTTGCAGACGAGTGCGGATTCCCATTGGCCCGCCTCCACCTCCTACTATGTGTCCCATGAGGGGTACACCTACGACCCGGACCTGGCGGTGCAGATTCTGAAGGATGCCGGTTATGATCCCAGCGAGATGAGCTTCTATTACATCGCGGTGAGCTCCAACGCGCAGGAGATGCGGGTCATGGAAGCGGTCCAGGGCTACCTGGGTGACATCGGGATCACGGTGGAGTGTGCCTCTTATGAGCTGAATACGGCGCTGCCCTACTACTTTGCCGGGGAGAACGATTTGGCCATTCTGAACTCCACCAACGGCTTGAACGATGTGTGGTCGATTTACAGCGCGACCTACAACGGCCTGTTTGTGGACCGCGGCCTGTCTGACCCCGAGTACCGCGCTCTGCTGGAGGAGGGACTCAATACTGTCGATCCCGAGGCGCGCGCGGAGGCATACCGCAAGCTGGACGACTGGCTGTATGAAAACTATTGGTTCCTCCCCTACTGCGAGATCCAGGAGGCGTGGTGCCACAATGACCGCATTGCCGAGATGAAAATGGCCAGCAGTAATTTCGGCTGCCTGGGCGATATTAAGCTGGCCTGAGTAGAGAAACAGACACACGGGAACAGGAAACAAAGGGAACACAGGGAACGGCCTGTATCAAGCAGGCCGTTCCCAACCGTATATCGTATATATAGGGGAGATACGATACTATGATACGCTTTATTGTCAAACGGATCTTATGGATGATACCAACAGTCCTCGGTGTGCTCCTCATCATTTTTACCATCAATGAGCTGATGCCCGGCGATCCTGCGTCCGCTGCACTGGGAACCAACTATACGGAAGAGCTCTATCAGCAAAAGAGGGAAGAAATGGGGCTGAACCGTCCTTTTTTGACCCGCTATGCGGATTATGTCGTGGGATTTTTTACGGAATTTGATCTGGGAACCTCTTATTCGTCTCTGCGTCCGGTCAGAACGCTGATCCTGGAGCGGATATGGGTATCGATCAAGCTGGGACTGCTGGGCAGCGTGATAACTGTTGTCTTTGGAATTTTAATCGGGGTCATTTCCGCCGTCAAACAATACTCGGTGCTGGACTATATCATCACGGTGCTGGCGACGTTTTTCGCATCGATGCCGGGCTTTTGGCTGGCGCTGATGGGCATTATCATATTTGCCCAGGAATTGAATTGGCTGCCGGCGGCAGGGCTGTCGTCCTGGAAGCACTATATCATGCCGGTCATTTGCATTGGCATTACGCCCATCGCGCTGGTTGTGCGCATGACCCGGACCAGCATGCTGGATGTGATCCGTCAGGATTATATCCGCACGGCTCGGGCCAAGGGCCTCAAGGAGCGCACCGTGATTTACCGGCACGCGCTGCGCAATGCGCTGATCCCGGTCATCACGGTTATCGGCATGCAACTTGCCACGATCTTTGGCGGGTCGATCATCGTGGAGAGCATTTATTCCATTCCGGGGATGGGCGTGCTGCTCCTGACGGCGATCAATTCAAGAGACTATACCACGATCCAGGGAACGGTCCTAGTGCTGTCCCTAGCCGTGTGTGTGATCAACCTGTTGGTGGACATCGCGTATGCGATGGCGGATCCGCGTATCAAAGCGCAGTATGTGCGGGTGAAAAAGAAAAAGGCGAAGCCGCAGCTGGCTGCTGCGGGCGGGAGAGGAGATGAGCAGGCGTGACCCAACAAATGACCAAGGGGAAAGAGATTGCTCCAGTAAAAAAACGCAGCCAGGCCAGAGATACCTGGAGGCGTTTTCGCAACAACAAACTGGCCATGGTTGGTTTGGTCATCGTGCTGGTCATCGTGCTGTCCGCTGTGTTCGCGGACCTGATCGCCCCGTATGATTACGACAAGCAGAGCTACGAGGACCGTTTCCTGCTCCCCTGTGTGGAGCATCCCTTCGGCACGGACAATTATGGCCGCGACTTGCTCAGCCGCATCATCTTTGGCGGCCGGATCTCTCTGCTGGTCTCCCTTTTGGGCCTGGTTATCTCCCTGGCCATCGGCGCGGTGCTAGGGGCCACTGCCGGATATTTCGGCGGTGCCTACGAGACCACCATCATGCGTTTGATGGACATCCTAATGGCGATACCTCCCACCCTGCTGGCGGTGTCTGTCTCCGCCCTGCTGGGGTCGGGCGTGTTCAACACGGCGCTGGCCGTGGCGATCAGTGGCGTCGCGCCCAGCTCCCGCATGCTCCGGGCGACGGTTCTCTCCATCCGGGAGCAGGAATTTGTCGAGGCGGCCCGGGCCCGCGGCTCCGGCCATTTGAGGATTATTTTCCGCCAGATCCTGCCCAATACGCTCTCCCCGCTGATTGTGGACTCCACGCTTCGGATCGGCGGAAACATCATGATGATCTCGGGGTTGAGCTTCATCGGCCTGGGCGTGCAGCCTCCGACGCCGGAATGGGGCTCCATCCTGAATACCGGCCGCGAATTCATCACGACGTTCTGGCCCATGATCACGTTCCCGGGCCTGGCCATCATGCTGACGATGTTCGGTTTCAATGTGATGGGGGACGGGCTGAGAGACGCGCTGGATCCGAAGCTCAAGCGATAAGGGGGGGTAGAGCATGAGCGAGGCACTGCTTGAAATCAAGGATTTGACAGTGAAATACATTACCATGGATGGAGTCGTCCACGCGGTGACCGACGTAGACCTGTCCATCGGCGTCGGGGAGACGCTGGGGCTGGTGGGCGAGACGGGCGCCGGGAAGACGACTACGGCGCTGAGTATTCTGAACCTGCTGCCGACCCCTCCGGCAAAGATTGAGCGCGGGAGCATCCTCTTTGAAGGGCAGGACATTTTGGAGATGAGCGATCATGATATCCGCCAGATTCGCGGCAGCAAGATATCCATGATCTTTCAGGACCCCATGACCGCGCTCAACCCGATCTTTCCCGTGGAGAAACAGATCGCCGAGGTCATCAGCATCCATGAGCATATCCCGGCGGCGGAGGCGGTGAAGAAGGCGCAGCAGGCGCTGGAGATGGTCGGGATTCCCGCCGCCAGAGGGCGTGAATACCCGCATCAATTTTCCGGCGGCATGAAGCAGCGCGTGGTCATCGCGATGGCGCTGGCCTGCGACCCCAGGCTGCTGATCGCAGACGAGCCCACCACCGCTCTGGATGTCACGATCCAGGCGCAGGTGCTGGAACTGATCCGGGAAGCAAAGGAGAAGAGCGGATCATCGATGCTGCTGATCACCCATGACCTGGGCGTGGTGGCGGAGACCTGCGACAAGGTGGCGATCATGTATGCGGGAGAGATCGTGGAGTACGGGAATCTGGAGGACATCTTTGACCGGATGGCCCATCCCTACACCAAGGGCCTGTTCGACTCGCTCCCCTCACTGGACCGGGTGGATCACCGACTCAAACCGATCCGCGGGCTGATGCCGGACCCCACCGACCTGCCGGAAGGGTGCAGCTTCCAGCCCAGATGCCCATATGCGACGGAACAGTGCAAGGGCGAAGCACCAGTGCTGGAGGAGATCGGACCGGGCCATCATTGCCGCTGTCACCATGTGTCAAAGGGGGGAGAGAACGATGGATGAACTGCTCCAGGTAAACCAGTTGAAAAAATACTTCAAGACACCGGGCGGGATGCTCCACGCGGTCGACGGCGTCAGCCTGACCATCGACCGGGGCAAGACCTTGGGCGTGGTGGGCGAATCGGGCTGCGGGAAATCCACGTTGGGCCGCACGATTTTGGGCCTGCTCCCAGCGACCTCCGGACAGATCCTGTTTGACGGGGAGGACGTGACCCACGCCAAAGGGAAACAGCGCAAAGCCCTCCAACGAAAGATGCAGATCATCTTTCAGGATCCGTACTCCTCCCTGAATCCGCGCTATTGTATTTTTGAGCTGATCAGCGAGCCGCTCAGGACCTATCATTTGTGCGCCAACAAGCAGGCGCTGCAGAAGCGGGTGTTTGAGCTGATGGACGAAGTCAGCCTGGCGCGCCGGTATGCCTATGCCTACCCCCACGAGCTGGACGGGGGACGGCGGCAGCGGGTGGGCATAGCCTGCGCCCTGGCGCTGGAGCCGGAGCTGATTGTCTGTGACGAGCCCGTATCCGCCCTGGATGTGTCCATCCAGGCGCAGGTCTTGAATCTGCTCCAGGATCTCCAGGAGGAGAAGGGGCTGACATACATTTTTGTGACCCACGACCTGTCTGTCGTCAAGCACATTTCGGACGACATCATGGTGATGTATGTGGGGTGCACCGTGGAGAAATGCGCGGCGGAAGAGCTGTTCCAGGCGCCGCTCCACCCCTATACAAAGGGCCTTCTGTCGGCGATACCCGTGCCGAATATTCACAGGGAGCGCAAGCGCATCGTCATGCAGGGCGAGTTGACCACGCCGATTGATCCCGCGCCGGGATGCCGGTTCGCAAACCGCTGTCCCTACGCAAAAGAGCGGTGCCAAAATGAAATGCCGTGTTATGAAGAAGTCTTACCCGCGCATTTTGTGGCCTGCCACTATGTGCGGGAGGTCAACGGACTGGCTGGTGCAGCCCATGCGTAAAATTATTTGTTTGGTCGCCATGGCTGCCGCCCTGCTGACGTCGGCGTCGGCATCCCCGGCAGAAGTCGTCTGCGAACTGCCGGTTTCAGTGCCCACCTTGAGCACGGAATACCCTGGGAGCGATGTGAGTTGTCTAGGATGTATCGTGGCGGATGCCGTCCGCGGCGCAAGCGGAGCGGAGGTGGCCTTAGTCAACAGCGGAGACCTGGCAGGGGATTTGTCACAGAAAACAGTGACCAGGGAGGATGTCCGAAACGTGTTCCGGGAAGACCGACCGCTGGCCGTGGCAGAGCTCTCTGCCGAAGAACTGGCGCAAGTGCTGGAGCATGCCTTGTCCTGCATTGTCGTGGACAGCGAGACAGAGCGGATCGACCGGGCGGAGTCTGATTTTGACGGCTTCGCCCAGGTGTCCGGAATCAAGGTCAAGTATGACGCCAGCGCCCGGGCAGGGGAGCGGATATATGCCCTGGAGCTGGAGGACGGGACAAAATTGGATCCTGAACGCGACGAGATCACGCTTACCGTGGCGGCGACGGCCCATATGTGGGAAGGCGGATACGGCTATCCGGTGGTGGCCGACTATGAGCGGTTGGATACCGGGCTCGTTGGAGCGTTGGAGCAGTGGCTGTCGCCGGAATGCGTCTATGTGGATACGGACCGTATCGTTGCGCTCGGGACAGCGGATAACGTGATCATCAATGTGCTGCCCAGAGAGATCTTGGTGCTGCTTTTGATCGCGGCAATCATTCTGATTGGATCGCTGCGGAGAAAGCACCGGCGATACCGTCGCTGGACCAAACCGATGAAGCGGGGAGAAGCCAGCCGGTATCTGACGGATTGAGCTACCGACACACGGAGGAAACGACCTGCGCCGCCGTAGCAGCCGCACGGGCAGGGAACTGCCGCACAGGAATGATCGGGGAGGAACTTTATGCAGTTAAAATATCCAAATCTTTTTAAGCCCCTTCAGGTGGGGAATACCACGTTCAAGAATCGAATTGTCGCCGGTGCGCTCGGGTGCAACCAGGAAAATCCGGGGACCGAGCTGATCCAGGCGAATGTGGACTATTACGGAGCCATTGCCCGGGGAGGAGCGGCCCGGGTGGTGGCGGGCGGTGACAGTGTCGTCAACAAGGACGCCGGCTATGCCGGCGGGATGGGGCGGATGAAGCTCTATCTAGATCCCTATCCGATGACGCTGCACATGTCCCTGCGGAACTACGCCAATACCATGCACCAGTATTCCTGTTTGGCGTTTGTCCAGCTGACGCACAACGGCGGTCCGACTGGGCCGGGACCGATGGGCCCCCAGGTGGGCAAAGGGGTTTCGAATCTGGAGCTGCCGGACGGAAGCCGCTCCATCGAGATGACGGCGGCGGAACTGGAGCAGATTGCGGATGATTTTGCCAAATGCGCGGCCCGCGTGAAAGACGCGGGACTGGACGGCTGCATCATCCATGCGGGGCACGGAAAACTCCTGGATCAATTCCGGGCCAGTGATTTCAACCGCCGCACCGATGAATTTGGCGGAAGCGTGGCCAACCGGGCCCGCTTCCCGCTGATGGTGCTGAGAAAGATCCGGGATGCGGTGGGCCCGGACTTCCTCCTGGAATACCGGACGAGCGTGCATGAGCATGAGCCTGGGGGCATCAAGCTCGAAGAGTCCATAGAGTTTTTTAAGATCCTGGAGGCGGAGCGGTTGGTGGATCTGTTCCACGTCACCGCCGGACGGCATTTCAATCCGAAATCCAATGCGTACTGCATCTCTCCGGCCACATTTCCGGCGGCGCCCAACCGCGAGTATTGCGTCAGGATCAAAGAGGCGGGGATTTCCACGCCGCTGGTCATCATCAATTCCTGCGCCGATCCCGATGTGGCGGAAGAACTGATCGCGTCGGGCACAGCGGACTTGGTCTGCCTGTCCCGCCAGTTGAATTTGGCGGACCCCTATTATCCGAGAAAGCTCCACGAGGGGCGGCCGGAGCTGGTGGACGGCTGCCTGCGCTGCCACGGCTGCTATGATGTGGTGGGACCCTGCTCGGTCAATCCGCACGCCTCTTACAAGATCTACGAGGCGTCCTATCCGCTGAAAAAGGCGCCTGTTGCCCGCAAGGTATGCGTGGTGGGCGGCGGCATCGCCGGCCTGAAGGCGGCCTATACCGCGGCAGAGCGCGGACATCAGGTGATTTTGTTCGAAAAAGAGGAGCAGTTGGGCGGCCAGCTGATTTTCTCGGACACGGACACCTATAAGATTGACATCCGGCGCTATAAGAACAATATGGTCAAGCGCGTCCTCGACCATCCCGGTATAGAGGTCCGCCTGGGCTGTGCGGTGACGCCGGAGACGGTGGAAAAGGAAGCGCCTTATGCCGTCATTGCCTGCGTGGGGGCGAAGACCAGGGTGCCGGATATCCCCGGCGCCCAGAAGCCCAATGTGCTGTCGGTCCTGGACTCCTACCGGCATCCGGAACGGCTGGGCAGCCGTGTGATCCTCGTCGGGAGTGGGCTTACGGCCTGTGAGACGGGCCTGCATTTGCGCCGGACCGGAAAGCAGGTCACGATAGTCGGGCGCCGGGAGAGAATCTGCTATCACGAGCGCTTCGACAAGCTGCCCACCGCCCTGTACAGCCCGATCCCCACGTTTTTGGAGTGGTTTGAGGAGCAGGGCATCGCGGTACATAACGACTGCGAGGTCGTGGAGATCCTGGATGACGGCGTCGTCGTCCGGGACCGGATCACAGGGCAGGAGCGGACGATTGCGGGGGATACCGTGGTATTGGCCTCCGGAATGGCTGCCAGGAGCGGGGAGGCGGAGGTGTTCCGCGACACCGCACCCTATTTTGCGGCGGCGGGCGACTGTATCCGGCCCAAGAAGATCAGGGAGGCTGTGTCCACCGCCTATTGGGCGGCCATGGAGATTTGAGAGGGGGCCCGGTGATGAGCACTTGGAGGGACAGACCCAACGAGATCCCAGATCATGAGATCGCAGAGACGGTCACGGGGGACGTGGTCGTGGTGGGCCTGGGATATTCCGGGGCTGCTGCGGTCCGTGCGGCGGCGGAGGCCGGCGCGGATGTGATCGGGATCGAGCTGATGAATGGCGAGAAATTCACCAGCTTTGGCCGCGATGTTGGCCACATCAATTCCGCGTTTCTGCGCAGCCGGGGCATCCCGGATGTGGACCCCATTGATCTGTATAATGAATGGATGCGCCGGGCGGGCAATCGGGCGAATCCCAGATTGATCATGACGTTTGCGCAGAAGAGCGGCGAAGCGTTCGACTGGTTCACCGACCGGTATGGGATAGACGGGCTGAAGGATGTCCATGTCGCTTTTTGGCCGGAGGGCGGAACACGCTTCAACGCAGAGAAAAACTTCCAGCTCAATGGGTATCATTTCTGGAAGGGAACCGCGCAGTTCCCGGACCACGGGCCCAACGGCTGGCCCGGAGGGCCCACTCTGCCTGAACTGGTGAAAGCCAATCACGCATATGCCAAGGAGCTTGGCGCCAGGCTGTTTTTTGAAACCGAGGCGCTCCAGCTGGTAATGGACGGCGATGCCGTGGCCGGCGTCGTGGCCAGGACGCGCCAGGACGGGCGCTGCGTCAAATTCCTGGCGCGCAAGGGCGTGATCTTGGCGGCGGGCGATTTTTCAGGCAATCGTGAGATGATGATGGACCTAGTGACCGATGTGGGAGATCTGCTTCCCGATGGGCAGGAATATCCCAAAAACCGGGGGCGAAAGGGCATTGGAATCCAGATGGGCGTTTGGGCAGGGGGGCGGCTGGAGCCGCGCCCGATCCCCGTTATGGGCGGAAACTACGCCAACATCCCGGGCGTGTCGAGCTTTGGCGTGCTCTGGCTGGACCGGGACGGGAACCGCTTTTGCAACGAGCTGTTCGGCGGGACGGAGATCGTGGGCTTTGCCTACAACCAGGATCCCAAGGGCACATACTTCAATGTGTTCGACGAGCGCGTCATGGAAGATCTCCAGTGGTCGATCCCGGCGCATGGAGGATTTGACGAAGCGGATCCGAGAAACCCGGAGGCAGTCAGGCGGTTGCTGCAAAAGGGCCGGGACAGCCTAGACAGCCCGGCTGCGAAAGAGGGCGTGCACTATGAGGTGGACGGGTTCCACTTCCCCTGGCACGCGGATCTGACCTTCTGCGGACGCACGCCCCAGGAGCTGGTGGACAACGCCGGGCTGACGGGCCGAGTGGCCCAGAACGTAATCCGCTCCATCCGGCGATATAATGACGTTTGCCGCGCCGGACGGGACGAGGATTTCGGAAAAGACGCCAAGGTGCTCCGCCCGCTGGAGGGGCTCCTCTATATCCAGCCGGTGGAGATCCAGCGCAATGGCTTTACAATGGCCACGGTAGGCGGGCTGGTGACCGACGGTGAGCAGAATGTACTCAACGGCGCCTATGAGCGGATAGAGGGCTTGTACGCCACAGGGAACTGCTGCGGGCGGCGGTTTGGCGCGCAGTATTCCACGCCGATCTCGGGTATCAGCATCGGCATTGCGCTCACCCTGGGCAGGGAAGTTGGGCGCACCGTCGCCGCAAAAAAAGTGTGAGGGGGGACGTCATGCGCGCCGCGCGGCGGACGGACTGATCCGCCTGATAGGAGGAATTGACGATGAAAAGTCCATATCCCCATTTGTTGAGTCCCATCCAGGTGGGCAGATTTGTGCTCAAAAACCGGATGCAGTCATCCAACTCCCTGCCGCACTTTTCCCAGGGGCCGGAAAAATATCCGGCGGACCCCACCATCGCACACTTTGTGGGCCGCGCCCGCGCGGGGGCGGCGTTCATCACATTGGGCGGGTTTGAAGATATGGTGGATGCGGCTGCGTTGCCGGACTTTGTGGATGCGGCGCACTTCCCGGAGTTTGACCTGAGAAATGCCCAGTGTCAAAATTATGTAGCGGAGCTGGTGGAGGCGTTGCACGCCGTAGGCTCCCTGGTCAGCGGGTCGCTGTTTTCGGCCAACAAAAAGTTCCGTTACGAGAGGAAGGACGGGACGGTTGAAATCGTGGACGCCAGCCCGAAGACAGGCCCGGGAAAAGGCATGAGCGCCATGAATTTTCAATTCATCGGAGATGAGGTGTCGGCGGAAGATCTGGTGAAGATTGCCAGAAGCTATGGCCAACGCACCAGGGTCTATAAACGGCTGGGGTACGATGCGGTTACCGTCCACATGAGTTATCGGGCGCAGCTGCCCGGACAGCTGTTGTCTCCGCTGTCCAATCAGCGGACAGACGAATTCGGCGGGAGCTTTGCAAATCGCGCCCGCTTTGCCCTGATGATGCTGGAGGAGGTCAAGAAGGTCGCCGGGGACGATATGCTCATCGAGATACAGTTTTCCGGGGAGGAGCCGGAGGGCGGTTACTCGGTCGAAGAGGGCATTGAATTTCTCAAGCTGGCGGAACCGTATGTCGATATCGTACAGGTTCGTTCTGCCGAGGGCGACCCAAATCACCCGATCCCCTTTGAACTGGACCCGACGCCGTTTTTGAGCTTAGCGGCAAGGATCAAGTCCGCTGGGCTTGACGTTTTGGTCTCCAACGTGGGGGGCTATTTCGATCCGGAGATTGCCGACAAGGCCATTGCGGACGGAAAGCTGGATCTGGTGGCGATGGCGCGCGCCTGGATCTCCAACCCCGACTATGGCCAGCTGCTGTACGAGAACCGAAAGGACGACCTTGTACCTTGTCTGCGCTGCAATAAATGCCATGGACGGGGAAGAGGAGATGTTATGACCACCGTCTGTTCGGTCAACCCCCGGTTTGGTTTTGAGGCGGTGGACCGCTATATCGGGACCGCGGCCGGGGAGAGCAAAAAAGTGGCCGTGATCGGAGGCGGCCCCGGCGGGATGAGAACCGCGCTATATTTGGCCGACCGGGGGCACCGTGTCACGATTTTCGAGGCGCAGGACAAGCTGGGCGGCGCAATCAAGCACGCGGACTATGTCCCGTTCAAGTGGACCCTGAAGGCCTATAAGGATTATCTGATCCGGCAAGTGGAGAAGAAGCACGTCCAGGTCATCCTGAACACCCGGGCCAGGCCAGAGACGCTGGGCGGCGACTACGACGTGGTTGTGGCAGCCGTCGGGGCAGAACCGATTGTTCCTCCGATCCCCGGCGCGGATAGAGCCAATGTGACCGTTGCCACCGATGCGATCCTATCCTCTGAAAAGCTGGGAAAAAACGTCGTTGTGATCGGCGGTGGCGAGGTCGGTGTGGAGACGGGCATGTTCTTGGCCCAGCAGGGGCATGAGGTCACCGTGATCGAGATGCGGAGTGAACTGGCGGCCGACTGTACGTTCATCCACTATCGGTCCATGTTCCAAACCGCCTGGGAAGCGATTCCCACGTTCCATTTTGTTTTGAATGCCACGGCAAAGAAGATCACAGATAACTGCGTCACCTATGTCGACGCGGATGGGGGTTGTCACGACATCTCGGCTGATTCTGTGGTTTTGTCGGTGGGAATGCGGGCGAAAAAAGATGAGGCCCTGTCCTTTTACGGTGTCGGGACACGCTTCTTTATGGTGGGAGACTGTCAAAAGCCCGGCACGATCCAGACGACGAACCGGAGTGCGTACGGTGTGGCCATGAATATCTGACCGGGCAGACGGAGCGGGGCGAGAAGGCGCCAGGCACAGAGATTTTAGCCCAGTGGATTACCCCATATTTCACGGGGAGCGAGGGGGAACAGATGCCGATACATTTTCTCGAGGCGATTTTCTTCGGAAGAATGAGAAGCTTGTTGGTGTCAGCTGCGATGTTCGCGGCTGTGCCAGCATGGCCAAACAGCAAGTGGACAGCCGCCTCGTCACAGTCAAAGTCATTACGGCCGGCAGGATAGAAGGACAGCGCTTCCAGGAATGTGTCCTTTTGTCTGGCCAGAGGGTGAAAGGGCTGGCGATGGCGAACCGCTCATACCGGAAAAGGGACACAACGCGGGACCGGACATCCTCACTGGCATTGGCCGCCCAGGGTACATTCCGTCTGATGCGTCAACAGATGTTCTAGGGCTATTTTCTGGTCTACCAGGTGATAGCTGATAAGCAGACCAGAGCAGAAATTCATGTGCTCGCTGATGACAGCTGCAAAGATGCCAATCCCGGTGGCTGCGACGAAAGGATGCCCCTCCATAGATCTTTTTAGAGGGACAGCCCTTTCTCGGCCAAGTTCATTTCGTCACAGACACGCTGGATGCGTATTTTCAGGAGGCGGCTGGCCTGGCTGATGCTTTTATATCTGGCCTAGCGCAGTTGTGTAAAGCCTGCATGCAGCATCCTCTTCTCACCCCACGCTACACACTTTTAGGGGAATGACCATACCTTCGTCCCCTGTAGTATGCTTGAGTAAAAAAGATGACGCCGGACAGAGCTTTGCCCGGCGTCATTGATTTTGGACGATCAGTTTACGAGGTGACGGCAGAAAAAGATCCATCGCGGATCTCCTGTATAATCGCTCCAGACTGGCGTAATCACCTAGAAGTAAAATTCTGGAACGTCCTCCCGTTGACGGAAGAGCATCTGCGTCAGAGTGGATTCGACCGCATGGCCTCTATATTTTTACGGGTCTCAAAAACGATTTGCTTGACAAGGGGAGATGCCCCGCGCCTCCATACTGCCAGCAGATAGAGCCTGGCCAGATCCGTGTGCAGGGAAAGAGCTTGGATGTGGGGGTTGTGCAGCCGGTGGATACCAGACCGAGGAAGGATAGCGAGGCCATCGCCGCTTTCAATGTTGAGCAACATGGAGGTTCTATCCTCGGTGTACCGTATCTTGGGAGAGCAGCCGAGGTCGTTGAGGATCTGGACCACATGGGAAAGCTCGGGCAACTCCCTCCTGGTCATGACCAACCCTCTGCGATCTAGCAGGCGCCGGACTGTAGACGGTTCGTCAGGCAGCGCCTCGTCGCTGCGTAGGATCAGGGCCATTTCATCGTGGCTAAGCAGGCAGTGCTCAAAACTCTTGTCTATTGTGGGCGCTGGAGACAAACATAGTCCCAGGTCTAGTTCCCCGCTGAGAATCGCCTGGTGGAGATCGGAGGGAGAGCGCCGGAAAAACAGCGCACGTAGCCCCGGCAGAGCCAAACGCTGCTGGTAGACTGCCTCAGCCAGGATCAAATGGACCAGAGGATCACTGTCCGCCTTGGCGTCGATGCCGATAAAGACAGATCGTTCTTGATACACCTTGTCGGCCTGCTGGAGCAGTGGGGCCAGCTTTTCAGAACGAAGGAGGATTGCCTTGGCCTCATCCATTAACAGCAGGCCGGCCTCAGTCAGTTCTACATTGTGTTTACTGCGGCGGAACAGGAGTACGCCTAGCTCTTGCTCCAGGTCGGAGATTTGTTTACTTAGGGAGGATTGAGAGACAAACATGCTCTCCGCAGCGCGGCTGAAGTTCAGCGTATCCGCCACGGCGACGAAATAGCGCAGCTGCCGTAGTTCCATGATGTGTGCACCTCCAAACAGGCTAGGGGAGTTTTCGCAAGGCTATTTTTATTAGTCTATCATAAAAAACGCTGGGAGGCTATCCTGCTCTGGAAGAAAATACAGTTATATTTTTTTTCGCTAACAAAGCTCCACGTAATCGTTTTTCTGTATTTCACAAAAATAGCCGGTGCGACTACAATTTATTTGGTAATATCATTCTGCTTGCGGACCGTACAGATTTGATGAAATGAAAGGAGGAACATTCATTGTATCACACAAAGATCATCGACCGAAATTCCAAAGAGACGACCTTCTATCAGTCCACCTGGCTGATCACCGAGACGGTGCGCTACACCAAGCTCCATATCTGTGAGCGGGCGGTGCTCAAGTCGCCGGAGGGGACCTTCCTGACCCTGACTGTCAACGGCGTGGGGCGGGACATCAAGCCGGGCACCTATCAGGGCGACGTGGTGCTCAGCGTGACCAACGCCTATGCCATGGACCCCCACGGACTGATGAAGGCCAACCAGATCAGCCGCGACTTCCACACCGCTGTGGTGTTGGAGGACGGCAAGGTGGCCGAGGACAAGTGCGTGGCTGCGCTGCTGGCCGACGGGTCTGTCACCGGAGAAAAGGTGGAGGGCCTCACCCTTTACAGCAATGAGGAGTGCTTCAACGGCATCCTGGTCACCGGCGACACCGAGTGCGTCATCAAGGATGTGACCGTGGGCTTCGAGGGCTTCGGCGACAACGACTTTTTGGGCGTGGGCAGCGCCGTGGCCGCCATCGACCACAGCAAGGTCACCATCGAGGACTGCGACTTCACCGTCAACGGCGTCACCCGCTGCGCCATTCACGCCGGCGGGGACAGCCATGTCACGGTGCGCAACACCCGGGTCACCAACCAGAGCCCCGACACGCACTGGCTGGGCTCTTTTACCTGGCAGCTCGGGGTGCGTGGGTCCAACAGACTGGTGCAGCTGACGGACAACGCCAACGTGACCTATGACAACTGCGACCTCAAGAGCAACGGCTGGGGCGTGTGCTCCATCGACGGCACCTGGGAGAGCTGCCGGCTGGTCATCAAGGATTCCCGCATGGAGCTGAGCGGCCCCCGCAGCCACGGCTACGGCGCCTTCTGCATCGGCGAGAACGAGGTCATCTTCGACAACTGTGACGTCAAGGTCAACGGCTATCCCCTGATGCTCATGGGGATGGAGGGCCTGGGCAAGTCCACCATCCAGAACAGCCGCATCCGGGGCCGCCACTTCGGCGTGTTCGTGGTCAGCGACGACAACAGCGTGCTGGACATCAAGGGCTCTGACTTCGTCACGGGCAAGTCCGCCCTGTGCATCAAGGGGTCCTCCACTATCATCAACGTGGAAAAGACCAGCATGAAGCCAGGCAACGGCACCATTGTGCAGTTGATGGACACCGAGGAATCCGGCATGAACGTGTCCGCCTTCCATGTCCCCGTAGGCGTGGAGGATACGGCTATGCCGGAGCGGGACCTGTCTACCGTCTCCCCCACGGAGGACGTGACCCTCAACTTCATCGACTGCCAGCTGGAGGGCAACCTCTACAACTCCACCACCAACATCCGGGCCTACCGGAACAATGAGATCGGTACCATGGGCGAGTTCCACGACACGATCATCGGCATCCGCCGCAGACCGGACGGCGGGGCGGACAACGGCGCTATGATGGAGCCTGTTCGTGCCCGGCACAACGGGGACGACCTGCGCGGGCCCAAGAACATGGGCGTCAACCTCAAGGGCAGCCAGATCACCGGCATCATCAGCTCTGCCGGGCAGGCCTACCGGGAGGGGCTGACCCGGATCGACGAGAGCAACCGGGAGGAGCTGTCCAACGTGACCCAGTGGGCGGCCCCCACCGTCAACAACGGCGTGGTGGTGAGCCTGGACAGCGGCAGCGCCTGGACCCTCACCGGCACGTGCTACATCACCGGCCTGACCCTGGCCGACGGCGCCGTGCTCAAGGCCGCCGGCGGCAAGCGCCTGTCCATGACGGTGGACGGCGTTGAGACCCCTGTTCAGAGCGGAGCTTACATCGGAAAGATTGTACTCTCCGTTTCCTGATATTTTCCCCCCTTTTTCAGCGGCAGGCGGTGCCGCCGCCTGCCGCCAAGTCTGTCCCCTCGGGATGAGGATCAAAATAAAAGAAAGTAGAGAAGGAGGTCTACAAATGCCTGGAGCAACTGCTGCGACCGGTACCGCCATCCCGATCCTTGGGACCAATGTGGCTGTGGCGGCCGTCATCTTGGTGCTGGGGATCGTGCTGTTCATCGTCCTGTGCTATATTGGGATGCACACGGCGGTGTCCGCGCTGATCGCTTCAGCCTTGGTGGCACTTACGGCGACGGACGGCTTCATCACCACCATTACCAGCACATGGGTGTCTGGCATCGGCCAGTTCGCCACCCAAAATGGTTTGGCGTTCATATCTGCCAGCCTATTCGGCTATCTGATGCGTGAGACGAAATCGGGCGAGGCGGTGGCCATGCGCATGGTGCGCATTACCGGCGCGGACCACGCCCCCTACATCATCGCCGCCACTGCGGCCATTCTGCAGCTGGCCGGTATCAGCAGCTATATGTTCATCGTCTCAGCCATGGCGTTTTCCCTGATGAAAGAGGCGAACCTACCTATCTATTTGGGTTATGCGGCCTGCGTGGGCGTGTCCCCCATCGTCAGCTTCACCCTGCCCGGCGTGACCGCCATGCCCAACGTCCTGCCCACCACCTATTTGGGGACCACCACCTGGGCGGCCCCCGGCCTGTCCCTGGCCTGCGCCGCAGTGGGCATCGTGCTGGCCGTGTGCTACCTCCAGCACGTCATCCACAAGGCCAGAAAAGAAGGCAAGGGCTATGAGCCCCGGGGCGACGAGAAGGTGGCCGCCTCCCGCGAGCTGTTTGGCGGCGGCGAGATCCAACTTCCCGCATTTTGGAAGGCCATCGTGCCCATCGTGCTGGTCATCGTGCTGTGCGCCTTCTTCCAGCTGGCCCTCAAGCCGCTGTTTGGCGTGGAGAACCTGTCCGCCATGAATGCGCTGGTGTTCAGCATGTGGATCACCTCCGCAGTGACGATCTTCCTGAACTGGGATACCGTCCACAACAAGCTCCACGTCATCCCGACCCTGAGCCGCGGCATGACGGAAATGTTCCCCTTCATCGTCCTGAGCGGCGCTGTCTACGGCTTTGGCCTGGTGACCCAGGCATCGGCCTGCTTCCAGCCGCTGCAGGAGCTGATCCTGTCCATCGACATCAACCCCTACTTTACCGTATGGCTGTCCGTATGCCTGATCGCGGGATTGTGTGCCGACGGCGTGTCCGGCATGGTTATGTGGCTGTCCATCTTCGGATCTGAGTACGGCGTGGGCAACACCAATGGCGTCAACCCGGCCGCAGTCCACCGCATCGCAGTGTCCGCCGCCACCACCTTTGACTCCCTGCCCCACTCCGCGCACATCGCCCAGGGCCTGGCCCTGTTCAAGACCGACCACAAGGAGTCCTACAAATACACTTTCGTGCTGACGGTGGTGTTCCCTGTCATCTTCAGCTTGGTGGCTGTAATCGGCGCGATCCTGTTCTATTGATTTGTTTCCATTCCTCCCACTTCAAGGGACCGGAACGCCGGCACCATCCGGCGTTCCGGTTCTGCATGACTTGACCCCTTATCCCGATGACAGAGGAGTGCGCTATGAAAAAAACTGCTGCGAAAGGCAAGCTACCCCCCCATGTGGCGCTGATCATTCTGATTCCGGTGATCCTGGTTCTGCTGTTGCTCAACACCGGCTGGCTGCAGGGGATGGTTCCCGCTGTTACAGTGTATGGACAGTCCTATTCTGCCCTGGAGTTTCGCTACTACTTCTATGACGCCTATTATGACTACGTCAACGAGCATGCGGAGCATCTGGCCGAGCTGGGCCTGGATGTGAGCAAGGCCCTCAAGGACCAGAGCTTTGACGGGGAGCAGACCTGGCAGGACCATTTCAAGGCGGAGGCCCTGGCGGCGCTGGAGGAGGATACTCTCCTGCTGGAGGCGGCAGAAGAGGCCGGCTATACGGCGCAGGAGGAGGTCCAGGCGGCCTGCGACGCTCGGCTGGAGGAGCTGCGCCAGTATTGCGTGGACACCGGGCTGAAGAGCCTGGGGGACTATTTCACCTCCTACTATGACACGGGTATGACCCAGGACCTGTATCTGGAGCTGTACTCCGGCCAGATCCTGGCGGAGTCCTACCGCAAGGCCCTGGAGGAAGAGCTGGGCCCCTCCGAGGCGGACGTGGAGGACTATGTGGCCGCCCTGGGCACGGCGGCGGACTACACCGCCGACCTCTCCCTGGCCTATTTCGAGGCGGAGGCCGACCGGGTGTCCGGCCAGCCGGAGCAGCGCCAGTGGGACAACGCCCAGACGCTGGGTGAGGCCTTTTTGGACCGCTGGGCCCAGGAGGGGGGCGGCACGGAGCGGTTCTGCGCCATGGCCGTGGCCTATACCAGGGCGGAGGAGGTCCCCCAGGACGGCGTCTGGACGGACATGGCCGCCGATGGTCTGGAAGATGAGGTGGCACAGTGGTGCTTCCAGGGGCAGCCCGCCGTAGGGGAGACCGCTCTGCTCCAGGGGGAGAAGGGCTGGTGGGCCGTGTGCTACCTGGGCCAGGGCGAGGACGCACGGGCGATCCAGGCCAGACAGGATCTGTGGCAGGCGCGGTACGACCAGTGGCGCGCCCAGCGGCAGGCAGACCGGACCACCGCCACCCATGCGCTGGGCATGGCCATCGCACTGTAAGGAGGCAGCCAGGATGAGATTCAAAAAGCAACGGGATCAGCGCCCCCAGCCGGAGACCCCCGGTGAGCAGACGGACAAGCGGCGGCAGCGGCGCTTCCGGATCATCTTCATTGTGGCCATCGTGGCGATCCTGGGCGGCGTCTGGCTGGTCCGGTATCCCCAGGGCTATGTGAATATGTTCCTGGGGCACTATGAGGGGACGACCTCCATCTTGACCGAGATGGACGGCCTGACGCATACCCAGGAGGACGAGGAGCTGCTGCTCCCCCTCCAGCAGCAGTACGACGATTGGCGGCAGACCCACCTGCGGGAGACCCTCTCCATCTCCGCCACGGCGGACGGCCTGGCCCTGGAGGGCGACTTCTATGACGCCGGGAGCGACGTCACCGTGATCGCCCTGCACCCCTTTGACGGCAGCCGGGAGAGCGACCTGCTCTATGTGCCCTTCTACGCGGAGCAGGGGTACAACATCTTTATTCCGGACCTGCGCTCCCATGGGGAGAGCGAGGGATACCAGGTGACCTGGGGCGAGTATGAGAGCCGGGACCTGGTGGACTGGATGGACCATCTGGACAGCCGCTATGGCGGACAGACCTATATCCTCCACGGGCAGGACCTGGGCGCCTCGGCGGCGCTGTGGAGCGCCGGGGAGGAGCGGGTGGCCTTCCTGGTGGCGGAGAGCCCGGTGATCGAGCTGTACGACGCGGCGCGCTATCTGCTCCGGGAGCAGTTCGGCATCCCCGGCCTGCTGATGCCCCTGATCGACTGGAACGCCCGGAAGGTGCTGCCGGACGACCGCTCTATGGGGGAGTTCTCCGCCGTGGAGGCCACGCAGGGGGCGCAGACCCCCATCCTCCTGCTGGCGGCGGGGGCGGACACGATCGTGGATACCCAGACGGTGGCGCAGTTCGCCGAAACGTACGCCGGGCCGGTGGAGTATCTGGAAGCCGCCGGGGCGGGCCACGGCATGGTCTATCCCCTGTGCCAGGAGGAGGTGGAGGGGGCGATCGCCCGCTATATCGCAGCATATTGCAATCAATAAGTGGTGCTCCGATTTTGTCTGGCGTGTCGTTTCTTCGATTACGGCCATCGCTATTACCACGGGTAGATCCAAGATTTAGAAGCACGGGAGCATAACGATTTGGTTCAAGTATAATGGCCCGAAACCGCAGTGCGGCCCGGATGGATACCCGTCCGGGCCTATGTTTTTGCGTAGTCCCACATCGTCTGGTCAATGACGCTGCCGCTTCCCGCCGCATTTGCAGGGGGCTGGGTGAAGTTGTCCGGGGTGAAGCCAGCGAAGTAGTGCTCCAGAGTATGGGACAGAGCCGATACATCCAAGCCGTTTTGCAGAGAGAGTAGCAAAAGCATGCCGCAGGTTGTGGAAGCGAATGTTGCCAGTGCCAGCCGTTGCTTCTACCGGACAAGGACTTTGCCGCACTGGGATGAGGAACGTAGTTGACTTGTCATAGCCTAGATCTGCCCTAGTTTTGCAGAACATATAGTAGCGAACTATTTCTTCGGGGAAAATATTGGGCTATTCCGATGAGTCGGGTCAGTTTATCAAGGTCATCCGCTTTTTTGCGGTCAGATCCAGGCCGCATTTTTCGCCCAGCTGTTCCCGCCAAGTTATCATTTCTTGGAGAGCGGGGGATTCCTGTACCTCCTCCTCTATCTTTTCTGCCGTCAGGCCATCAAAATAGCATAGGCTTGGTGCTGCGGCCGGAGGATAATCCTGTTCCTAAACGGAAAGCACCATACCATTTACTATAACATATAGCATATCTACAAGAACAGCCATGGAGCATTATTTTAATAGCTCCATGGCTGTTTTCGGCTGTAATTGCATTCAAGTACGGCTGGCTTACTGGTTATGTAGGCGGGGCGCTCCATCCCGCGATAGGGCCTGCCGCCAACGCTTCACGCTTCAATTTGCATGGTTTTCATATCTTCTTTGGTAATGCCGTTTCGCTTTCCGTAGTTTTCCCAGTATGTTGAAGCGGCTTTGATAAAGATGCTCTTGGGGAGCGGCATAGTAACCCGCAGCTCCCGATAGTTGGCAGAGGTTATAGAGCGCGCCAGTTTTTTTATCTTACCCTTTACCAGGAAGCGGAAGGGAGTTGTTAGAATGGCCTCTCCGCCACCGATCTTTAGGACGGAGCCAATTGGATAGCCATAGTTTCTGCAATACAGTTGGATCATTTTAACAGCAATGCTATTCTGCTCTGGCTCCAAAAAGCCGCAGTTGATTAAAACAGATACAACTGGCTTGTGCTGAGGGGGGCTATTCTCCAATGCTTTTAAAAAGTTTAGGAGAGTTACAGGGATTCCATCGACATAGAGCGGGAATACGAACAAAACATCGGAAAACCTCTCCATTGTGTGGGCGAGCTCCATATGATTTGTTTTAGTGAGGTTAAAATACTCTGTCTGCATATGGCAGTTCTCAGAAAAGATTCTGGCGTATTGCTTCGAGTTTGATTTTGGCGCTCTGGGACTTGCGTTCATAATCATTATATTTCCCATGCCGACAACACCTCCTTGACCACTTGCTCCAAAGTATCCTCTGATACAAGGACAACCTCATAGTGTTCGAAGTTCATGTTGTTTGCGTTGCGTATAACCAGCTGACGGAAAATATCCTGCTCCTCCTTGGAAATTTCGCCATATCCGATAATTGTGGCCTGCTTGGGAACCACATTGCGCTGGATATGATGTGTTTCTCCATGTAGCAAACGGATAAATGCCTGCTGGATGGGGATTGCCCGTTCCAGTACGGTTTTCATGACAGTGTCATAGCTCCCGTATTTCACTCTGCTGATATACAGCACACGATTACTTTCCGCAATCCGGGGGTAGACCTTAACTGCGTCATCCCGGATGACACACTTTCCAGGGGTTTTTGTCCAACATCCGAAACAACCAATGCAGTTGGCGATTTTTAGCTTAGACAGGTCTACAAACTCTATAGAAGTATGGCTCATTTCAGGCAAATTCAATGGCCTATCGCTTAATATCAGTTGCTTCATAAACTACCTGCTTCCCATATTTTAATATCCGTCAGCTTTTCTTACGCAGCCTTATTTCGAATTTTGTGTCGTGTTTCTGCACCTTTGTCTAAATAATAGGAATAAAATCATTCCCCCCAATTAGTATTAACCCCATTATGATGTATATGTGATGGGGGCTTGACGACGCACTGGAGCACCTGACCAATGGGGGGTATCAGGACTAAGGAGCTGATTCCCCAGAAGCGGGCGCTGAACCAGTATGCGACGGCGTTCCGATTCGTGGACGGGCACCTCATGAGGTGATAATTAATACTGCCTGTGATGAAGAGGGGGTATAACGCAAATGCGCAGGGCGGGCAGATGAGCCGCGCGCAATGTTTCGCCAGCCCGGGGCATCCGTCCTTGGCGCCGGCCTATTTGCGGCGGACGGCCGGATATCCTGTGGGCGGCGTTCTACAGGTGGGACGCTGGGTGAGCTTCTTGAGACACGGAACGAAGCTTTCGAAATTTTCCAGGGGAAATACCGTACTCCTGCCGAAATACCCGGTGAAAGGTCTCCAGACTGCCAAACCCGCAGCAGGCGCTGATCTGGGCCACGCTGTAGTCGCTGTCTAGCAATAGTTGAGCGGATCTGGCCAGGCGGCAGGACCGAATGTAGCGGGTGGGAGAGGTCTGCATCTGCTGGCGAAATGCCAGCTTGACCTGATGCAGAGAAAACCCGGTGGATTCCGCCAACATAGCGGTGTTGAGGTTTACATCGCCGATATGGTGGTCCACACAGTCAAGAAGCTGTTCCAGGCAGGCTTGACGAAATTCTGACGACTGGGTATTGTACGAGGCTTCGATGCGGTCCAGAACAGAGTGGAACCATGCCACATGCTCCTGCCAGGTGTGGGATTCATTAATAAGGGAAAAGTTTTCCATCCTCAGCTGGTCATTTTGAAAAGGAACGCCGCGGAAGCGAAGCTCACTGCAAAATGCCTCAAAAAAATCGCCAAACCGGGTACGCAGCTCATCCGCAGAAAAAAGGGTGAAATGGGAAATTTGATCGAGGGCCTGGTCAGCAAACGAATGATACCCTTCGCCATCCAGGACCGCATTGGCCAGCCCCTGCGCCAGTTGACGCACGGGAAATGGCTCCATCTGCTCGGTGGGTGGGGGCGGTGTGACGAGAATAACCGGGGTGGCGGGGGTGAACTGCAAATAGCGGTGTAGCGTGACCAGGTTGAGCAGTTTGTGGTAGACCATGGAGATAGAGGTGATGTCCGATACGCGGTCGCTGACATAGGCCGCCACATTTAAATCATAACGGTCCCGACACAGCTGGGTAACCTCTCCGCAGCTGCTTTGGAGGAGAAGAGGCAGATCGTCGGCATGGGAGGGAAGCAGACCCAGGGGGAAATGGATGATGGCCACCAGCCGGCCGTCCAATTCCGCGCTGTAATAGGAAAAGTGACCGCCCAGCACCTCAGAAAGAATCTCATCAATGAGAGCATAGAGATAGACCCGGCCGTACAGATCTTCCCCATGCTCTTTTTTGGGGATAGGACTCCCCAATTCAGAGAACAAGATTACAAAGCAGTCTCCCTTGCCCAGAAACATATTGTTGACGCTGAAAAAAAGAAGAGTGCCTTGGTTGAGTTCAGCAGAACAATGACACAGCAAAGCCATATTCTTTAAGCGGACCAGTTGATTTCGATATTCGGAGAGGGAGAGCGGCTGATGTGCCAGTTGTTCCGCACGGTCAGAAGCGGCCTGATTCAAAGTAATCACCCCAAAATGACAGAAAGCTCATCTGTTTATAACATTTTTTGCACGACATGTCAAATTGGAAACAAATAAAATCCCGTTTTTTACTGGTGCTACTTGACGCAAAAATGACAAGGTTGTGTCTTGTGCGGGAATAGGGAATCATGTAAGCTGTTGACTAGAGGAAATGAATAAAAAGCATGTGAAAAAAAGTAAAAAGTTGGGCATATTACTGCAAAAAGGAGTGGGATGCAATGAGTGAATACTGCTTGTTCCAGCCGGGAGAATATATGGACTTTGAAAAAGAAGAGGTCCAACTGCGCTGGGACATCTATCATGGCAAGCGCACAATGCCCGGACCGCCGGGGATGCCGCCCATGGACCCGGATGACGAGGACTCCCTTCCTCCGTTCATGAGGCCTAGACGTTACACAGAGGAAGAGATCATCGCCTACAACAAGAAGTGGAATCCCTATGACCCCCTTTATAACGACCCGGCCTATGCCCGGGCCCATGGACATCCCAGCGTACCCGCCTACCCCGGGTTTGAGGCCATGCCCCCCATTATGGTGGTGCCCCAGTTCCCCAAGGATATGGCCAGCCGCTTCTACTACACCAATGACGGTACGGATATCCACTACAACCGCAACATCTATGCGGGTGATCTGCTCCGAGAGACCAATGTCAGAAAGTTCTTTGAGGAGCGTACCCACCCCAACGATGAACTGCGCCGCTGGTGTATGGGAGGCGAGGCGGACAAGGTGGACGAAAGCGGCAAGGTGGTCATGCACCTGTCTGGCTCTGTCCGGGAATATTACCGGCAGCTGCTGGACGACAGCAAGCGCCCCACGTTCTCGGAAAACCAAGAAAGCTGGACCAAGTACGCCCCTTCCGGCCACTACACCACTGACGCGGACTATGAGCGGATGAAGGAGATCTGGGACCAGGAGAAGATCATGGGGGACGACACTCCCTTCTGGGAGGATGTGCCTGTGGGTTTTGAGCTGCCCAAGACCTGCTCTGATGGCCCGGTGACTTATATGCACATGATGTACTGGTACGATATTGGGGATTTGTCCATTTATTCCCGGGAGGAACTGATGGATCCAAAGATGCGGGCCGTAACCTTCCGGGACCGCTATGGCGCGTTCCTGGACGAGACGGCCCTCCATTTTGGCAACCGGAACATCAACACCGACGGGGCCCGGGGCGTATGGTACAACGACACCGGCGCCCGGCTGATTGCCCGGACGTTGACCAACTTTGTGGGCAACAAGGGCCGGGTGTCCCGGTTCAGCTGGCGGTTCTTCCCCTTCTTCCAGGAGCTGCGGGACTGGGATATGTGCAAGGCGGAGTTCATGAAGGTGCCCGGCATGGAAGGCAGGGACTGCGACCGCCATGGCAGCCAGGGCGACACCTGCATTGGCCGGGCAGTGGTCACGGACAAGTACATCAACGACCAGGGCGAGCACTGCTGCGAAGTGATGCTGTGGGGCGAGGATCTGGAGGGCAACATCGTCCAGGGTTGCCCCTCTGAAATCGTTTTGCCGTCGAAAGACGGAATATAAAACTGTTAACAGGAGGAAGAAACATGAAAGCGAAACGTCTGTTGTCGGGATTGCTTGCGGCGGGGATGCTTTTTGGTTTGACATCCTGCGGTTCCCCTGCGGGGCAGGACAGCAATTCTCCGTCAGGAAATGCCTCGGAGCCAGTGGGAACCAACTCCGTGGCTCCCGCTGATCCCGGCCAGCCCGAGTACGGCGGCACTCTGACTCTTTCATACAATGATTTCAACACGGTGTTTGACCCGGCCATGGGCGAACAGTATACATATTCTCTCTGGTTGGAATATCTGTTTGCACCCAATTGGGGGCTGGACGACCCGGAAGCCTATCCTTTCAAGACCAACAGCTTTACGCTGGACACCGCCCAGGGCCAAATCGCGGAAAGCTGGAAGTGGGATGCGGAAACCATGACCTTTACGGTCACCATCCGGGATGACGTTTACTTCCAGGAGAAGGAGGAACAGTACGACATCTTCCACGCCCGCAACCTGACGGCGGAGGATGTGAAATACTCCTATGACCGGGTGACCGGCCTGGGTTCTGGGTTTGACGAAAGCAATATGGTCGTTATCGACGCCAATTGGCGGGACCGCCTGAATATGCTGGAATCCGTGGAGGTGCTGGACACCTATGTGGTGGCCTTCCACATGAACACCGCCTCCGAAACCAAGCTGTCCGAGTTCGTCATTGCCCAGGTGAATATTACTGGACCAGAGTGGGACACCTTGACAGAGGACCAGAAGTTAGATTGGCACTATGCCTGCGGTACAGGTCCGTACATGCTCACAGACTATGTGGCAGATAACCACTACACCTTTATCCGCAATGAAAACTACTATGACTATGATGAGCGCTACCCGGAGAACAAGCTGCCCTATCTGGATGGGGTGGTCCTGCAAAAATATGGAGACACCACTGCTATCCTCTCTGACTTTATTGCGGGAAAGCTGGACTACATTAACATGAACGCAGGACTGTCCGACTCTGAAGCCACCCAGTTGACCAGCTCCGCTCAGACTCAGGCCTACCAATTTGATGCTGCGGCGGAAGCCATCGGCCTGAAGATGAACCAGGAGCCCTTTCACGATATTCGGGTGCGCATCGCCATGCAAAAAGCCATCAATCTGGAAGAAGTGGCCACAGCCTACTATGGGTATGACGAGCTGACTCTGCCCGGACTTTGGGATCCAGCCCTGACCAGCTGGAGCACAGTAGGCACCTGGGACGACGAATTGATGGATGAGTACACCTACGACCCCGAGGGGGCCAAGCAGCTGCTGGCGGAAGCGGGCTACCCCGATGGTTTTTCCTTTACGGTAGCCATTGATGCGATGGCCAACCCTGAAATTTTTGAATTGGCCAAGGGCTACTTTGCCGAGGTTGGCATTGATATGGAAATCACCATTCTGTCCGACATGTCGGAGGGGCGGCAGGTACAGAGCAGCCGGGACGACCCGCGCCAGTATAATCTCCAGATGGGGACTGGTGCAGATGCGGGCTTCGTTTTCCAGACTTATGCCACGACCGGGTTTGCCTACTGCAACTTTGCAGACGACACCCACTTTGACGAGCTGCTCGTGGCGGTACGGGACGCTATGACCACGGATGAGCAGGCGGCAGCCGCCCGGGCATGCGAGGAGTATTACATCCAGAACCACTTCCTCATCGCACTGAGTGGGATGACGCAGTCGCAGGAATACTATTCCACTCGTGTGGGCGGAATGGAGAATGGGGAGCTGCTCAGCGCCTATCACTTCTTCAAGACGATGTCTGCCCGCATTTGGAATACCGAGGCCAACGGATAAGGAAGCGTTACACCTGCGCGCCCCCAGCGTGGGGGCGCGCAGGTGGCGTTAAGGAAGATGGAAAGGAGCGTGGGCCTTGTGGCAGACCACATTCTGGAGGTCCGGCACTTGAGTACCTACTTTATGACAGGCGGAGCTCCCATGCGGGCGGTGGACGATTTATCTTATACGGTGGAACGGGGCGAGTGCGCCGCCATTATTGGCGAAAGCGGATCTGGCAAAACGGTGAGCGCCCTGTCGGTCCTGCGGCTGATCCCCTATCCGCCGGGGCGGATCGTCTCAGGCGAAATTTTCTTTGACGGGGAAAACCTGCTGAAATACAGCGACGAACAAATGCAGAAGCTGCGTGGCAAGCGAATCAGTATGATTTTTCAGGAGCCGTCGGCTGCGCTGAACCCAGTTATGACCGTTGGGACTCAGATCGAGGAGACAATTCAGCTGCACAGCGATCTAAGCCGAAAGAAGGCCCACGAGCGGGCCATCAAGCTGTTGGATATGGTGGGCATCCCCAACCCAGAAAAGCGGGTGAACCAGTATCCCTTTGAGTTTTCCGGCGGGATGCAGCAACGGGCCATGATCGCTATGGCCATGTGCTGCGACCCGGAGCTGCTCATTGCCGACGAGCCCACCACCGCCTTGGATGTGACGGTCCAGGCCCAAGTTCTGGAGCAGTTGGATAAACTGCGGAAAAGGACTGGGACGACCCTGATTATTATCACCCATAACCTGGGCATCGTAGCCCGGTATGCGGACAGCGTCAAGATCATGTACGGGGGCAAGCTGGTGGAGCAGGGACCCACACGGGAGGTCTTTCGCAATCCCCGGCATCCCTACACCATGGGGTTGATCCGTGCGGTGCCCCGGCTGGATCGCCCCAGAACAGAGAGCCTGTATACCATCGAGGGCGAGCCGCCTGACATGAGCCAGATTCCGGCCCAGTCCTGCGCCTTTGCCTCCCGGTGTAAATACGCCACCGAGGAGTGCAGAACCCGCCGGCCGGAGCATGCAATAGTAGGAGAGAACCATACCTGCGCCTGCTTCCACATGGAGGAGGCGCGTGAGGAAAGGGGGCGGCTGGGGTGAGCGAAAGAATGAGATCGGCCACCACGCCGGAGATGCCGCGCAGCGGAGAAATCAGCC
>ERZ836441.216-NODE-216-length-71245-cov-6.614707_pt1 | contig 71245 bp, 59 predicted proteins | sample MGYA00519686_ERZ836441 | MGnify/ENA primary metagenome ERZ836441 (study PRJEB31850, sample SAMEA3708800) | human gut metagenome | biome: human gut; feature: human-associated habitat; material: faeces | place: China | collected 2014 ...
GGGATGCGGACATGACCCGCGGAGTGCTCCAAACTTGGAAAGACACGGATCATCGTGGATGCAGACATTCGACCGGTTAGAAATGCCACATTTTTTGAACCGAATTTCCAGCTGCATTTTCATCTGAAATCCCACGGTGTGATCTTCTGATAATATTACTTATCCCCAAAAAGAGTTCTATGCTTATTATTGCGGCAATCCTCTTCTGTCATCGGTCCTTTGATTCCACTACGAGAAGAATCCCGCTCTCAAACGAGATCTCTGCCGTATCTGTCACGATCTCGTTGCTCACGCCAAGCGAACAGAATCCCCGCAGGCAGGCGTCCGTGAGGGGATATTTAAATCCCTTCAGCGTCAGATGCTCCACACATTCCGTATAGGGAATGAGCGACACATACGTTCCGAACTGTTCCTTCCTCGCAAGGGTCATTCCCCGGTCAATCATACGGATGCGGTTATGGGCATCGCAGATCTGGATGGGAATCCCCGCCTTTAGACCGATTCCGAGCAGTTCGATGTTCCCCAGCACATGATCCAGCCGCGTCCCCGTCGCTCCCAAAAGCGTGATGCGCTCTGCTCCGCGCCGGATCGCAAGCCGGATTGCGGATTCGGTATCCGTGTCGTCCTTCTCCGGAATCAGCTTCTGGATCGCAACGCCGGGCAATGTCTTAAAATAAGCAAGAGCCTCCGTTCCCACGGAATCAAAATCCCCGACAATCACATCCGGCACCCGGTGGCTGCGGTACAGATATTCCATTCCGGCATCCGCAGCGATAACGGCATCCGGCTTCTCTTCCTCAAACCATCTGTCCGCAAAAAAATCGTCGATCGTTCCGCCTGAAATTATTACAAAATGTCTCATACACTCTCCCGCTTTCCTCCTGCCATTCCTTAAGAATTTAAAATATCCAGGAACATCTGGGTGTTTTCAGCGACATCTCCGTTAAAAACAGCACTTCCCGCCACGATGATGTTGGCTCCGGCGCTCAAGATCTCCTCCACGTTGGAGAGATTGACCCCGCCGTCCACCTCAATGTCCGTTTTCAGTCCGCGTGCGTCAATCATTTTCTTAAGATCACGAACCTTCTGTAAGGTATACGGGATAAACTTCTGTCCGCCAAATCCCGGGTTCACCGTCATAATCAGCACCATATCTACCTTTTCAAGCACATACTCCACCGTCTGCAGCGGCGTGGCAGGATTTAATGCAACCCCCGCAAGAATCCCCCGCTCTTTGATGGAAGCAATCGTGCGGTCCAGATGCTTGCAGCTCTCTGCATGCACGGTAATCAGATCCGCCCCGGCTCCTACAAAATCCTCAATATAGCGCCCCGGCTCCTCGATCATCAGATGCACGTCAAAGATCCGGTCCGTACAGGGACGGATGGAACGGATTACCGGAAGTCCGAAGGAAATACTCGGCACAAACATTCCGTCCATGACATCAATATGTACATACTGTGCCCCCGCCTCGTCCAGTTCACGGATCTGCTCTCCCAGTCTTGAAAAATCTGCGGATAATATGGATGGCGACAAACAATTCATCTCTCTTACACCCTTCTTTTTAATATTTCTTCTGTTCTTTTAATTCCTGATATAACTGCCTGTAATTCTCATAACGGAGCCGGCTGATTTTCCCGGCTTCCACCGCCTCTTTTACCCCGCAGTCCGGCTCCCCGATATGACTGCAGCCCTTAAAACGGCAGTTTGGCTCATACTCCTCAAATTCCGGATAATACCACCACAGATCTTCCTTTTCCAGCCCCGGAATATCCAGCGTGGAAAATCCCGGCGTATCCATGATGTAAGTCTGCTCTTTGATTGGAATAATCTCCGAGTGGCGGGTCGTGTGACGGCCGCGCTCAATCTTTCTGCTGATTGCCCCGGTCTCCATCTGGCGCTCCGGCTGCAGACAGTTAATGAGCGATGACTTGCCCACACCCGATGGTCCTGCCACCGATGTCACCTTTCCGTCCAGCCGCTCAAGCAGCGCATCGATTCCCCGCTGCTCTCTCGCCGAGGTGTACACCACCGGATAGCCGCACTGTTCGTAGACATCCGAAAACGCATGCAGCTCCTCCCCGGTCAAAAGGTCGCACTTGTTAAAGCAGATCGTAACCGGCACTTTCTGATATTCCATCATAATCAGAAAACGGTCCAGCAGATTAAAATTCGGCTTTGGCTTTGCCGCCGCAAAAATCACAAGCGCCTGATCGATGTTGGCAACCGCCGGACGGATCAGGGCATTTTCTCTCGGAAGAATCTCCTCGATATTTCCAAGCATCTGCTCCTCATCCAGGACGGCAATCGTCACATTATCGCCCACCAGCGGCTTGATCTTCTGGTTGCGGAAAATTCCTTTTGCCTTACATTCATAAATTCCGGATCCCGCTACGTGAACGTAGTAGAATCCGGAAATTCCTTTTACAATCTTTCCCTGCATATTCTTATCCATTATGATTCCGGTGTAAACTGGTAGGTGCTCGTGGTCTGATCGTTGATCTTGTTGCCGTTTAAATCCAGCCATGAGATCACCAGATAGCCCTCTTTTGCAAGCAGTCCCGTCTTGCTGATGGAAAAATCATCTGTGATCGCCTTATCCCACTGTCCCAGCACATTGCCGGAAGTATCATACAGCGTGATTGTTGCGCCTGATACGTTGGACGTATCGCCCGGCAGATTGATCGTCGCCTTGAAGCTGTAGGTCGTCGCTGTCACACTCTGGGACGGTGACGGTCCCATGCTTACCGTGATCGTGATGTCGCTGCCTTTTTCCACCTGCTTGCCCGGATCGATGCTCTGATCCATGACAATGCCCTCCGGAAGTGTATCACTGTATGCCGTCTTTACCGTTACATTAAAATCGGTAAGTAGCGCTTTGGCCTGATCCTCGGACTTGTAGGTCGTCTTCACATCCGGAACGGTCACTGCCTCTGCGCCCTGGCTGATGACGATCGTGATCGTATCGCCTGTTTTTGCCTTATCTCCTGCGGACGGTGTCTGGGAAATGACTTTTCCCTCCTCCACACTGTCATCGTAAGCGTATGTCTTGTTCGGCTTAAAGCCTTCCTTTTCCAGTGCAGACACTGCATCATCCTCAGAGTCTCCGGTCACATTCGGCACTGCCACACTGCCTTTTCCGTTGCTGATCACAACGCCGATCGTCGTGCCCTCTTCGACTTCCTTGCCGCTCTCCGGGTCCTGATTGGCGATCTCGCCCTCATCGTAGTCGTCAGAGGATACTTCGCCCTTGTTCTCCAGCTTTAATCCCTTCTTCTCCGCCTCGGTCTGCGCATCCGCATAAGTCATGCCGCGGAAATCCGGAACGGTAACCGTATCCTCGTTCTGGCTCTCGGTCTGTGTGGTCTCTGTGCGCGACGTCTCCGTGTCAGACTGCTTCTTGGACTTGATTCCGCCGAACAGATTTACCACAATCACAATGATGATAATCACAATCACGACTGCCGCAACAATTCCCATGATCGTGATCGCTTTCTCCATCTTCGGATTCAGATCGCCGTCATCCTCGTCATCCAGCTCATCATCGTCCACATCTTCTTCGTCGTCCTCATCCTCATCGTAGCGGTTCATCTCCTCCGCTCTCGCGTGCACCGCCTGATCCGCCTTAAGATAGAGGCTGTCTGCCTCCTCCTTGATCTGCTTTAAGTCATCCTCTCCGATAATGCGTGTCTTGTCCTGGTTGGTTGCAGGAACCATCACGACAAAATCCTCATTCGGGCTGACAAGTGCCTTGCGCAGATCCGTCAAAAGTGCCGTCATGGACTCATAGCGGCGGTCCGGATTCTTCTGCGTACATTTTAAAATGATCTTTTCCATACTGATCGGAAGATTCGGCGCGTAGGCACTCGGCGGAACGATCTCCTCCTGCAGATGCTGGATGGCAACCGCCACGGTCGTATCCCCGTCAAACGGCACACGTCCCGTCACCATCTCATACATCACAATACCGAGGGAATAGATATCGCTCTTGCCGTCCACAAATCCGTTGCGTGCCTGCTCCGGAGAAGAATAGTGCACGGATCCCATCACATCGGAACTGATCGTGTTGCTGCTTGCTGCGCGCGCGATACCGAAATCTGTTACTTTTACTTTTCCTTCTGTGGAAATAATAATATTCTGCGGCTTAATGTCCCGGTGGATGATACCCTTGCTGTGCGCCGCCTCAATACCTCTTCCCACCTGGATGGCAATGCTGACTGCCTCCTTAAAGGTAAGCTGGCCTTTTTTCTCAATATATGTCTTTAACGTGATGCCTTCCACATACTCCATCACGATATAATGCATTCCTTTTTCGCTTCCAACATCGTAAATATTTACGATATTCGGATGCTCTAATCCCGCGGCAGACTGTGCCTCCGTGCGGAACTTTGTCACAAAATTCAGATCCTCCGAAAACTCCGGCTTTAAAACCTTGATTGCCACAAAACGTCCGAGCGTCAGATCTTTTGCCTTATATACGTCAGACATTCCGCCGGCACCAATTTTTCCTATGATTTCATAACGGTCCGCTATATACATTCCCTCTGTTAACATATTAAACCTCCAACCTGATTTACAAAGAACTTCATTCTCTATCTAGTCTCATCTGAAAACGGCTCAATCAAAACCACCGTTATATTATCCTTACCGCCGTTCTCGTTCGCGGCGTCGATCAGCCGCTGTGTTTTCTCCACAATATCCCGCTGTCCCAGCACAATCCGTTTGATATCCGTATCATCGATCATGTTGGTCAGACCGTCTGAGCACAACAGAACCGTATCTCCCGGCACAAGCGTCGTCTCGAAGAAATCCGCCGACACCTCCGGAAGCACGCCGATCGCTCTCGTAATAATATTTTTATCCGGGTGCACTTTTGCATCCTCTTTGTCCATCTCTCCCAGCCGAACCATCTCTTCTACCAGAGAGTGATCTCTTGTAATCTGTGTGATACGTTCCTGGTTGATCACATACAACCGGCTGTCGCCGACATTCGCCGTGTAGAGCTTATCGCCAACCACGACTGCCGCAACAATCGTCGTGCCCATGCCCGCTTTGCTCGCATCCGCGTTCGCCTCCGCAAGCAAATGTTCATTTGCATATCTGACTGCCTCACCGAGCACGGTCACCGGCTCGCTCTCCTCGGATTCTGTTACGTATTCCACAATCTTTTCAACTGTGAAGCGCGAAGCATAATCTCCAGCCGCATGGCCTCCCATACCGTCTGCTACCAGAAATAAATCCGGAAGCCTGCCCACGGAGGTCTCTGATGTGTACATATAATCCTGGTTCGTCTCACGCCGCTGTCCCACATGCGTCATGGAAAACGTCTTCATTCTATTCCTCCATTATTAGAATAGCAGTACCTGCCTGCCATTTATCCAATTACCAATGTTAGCATACAACGCGAAAAAGGGCAAGACTTACTGCTCCTGCCCGACACACCCCGTCTCCTGCCCGGTATGCTCCATTTCCTGCTCTTTGTGCATATGCTTGCGTCTCAGCTGCCCGCATGCACCGTCAATATCCCTGCCCATCTCCCGGCGCACGGTCACGGTGAGCCCGTTTCTCTCCAGCTTTTTCTGGAATGCATGCACTGCACCGTCATCCGGCTGTCTATAGCTGCGTTCCTTGATCGGATTGACCGGAATCAGATTGATGTGACAGTTGATCCCGCGCACAAGCTCTGCCAGCTCTGCGGCATCCTCCGCCGTATCGTTTACGCCCGCCACCAGACTGTACTCAAACGTGATGCGCCGGCCGGTCTGTTCAAAATAGTAACGGCAGGCATCGACCGCTTCCTTAATGTCATATTTGTTCGCCACAGGCATCAGCTGCAGGCGCTTTTCCTGGTTGGATGCATGAAGCGAAAGCGCCAGCGTGATCTGCAGCTTTTTGTCCGCAAGTTCCCGCATGCGCGGAACGATCCCACAGGTGGAGACCGTCAGGTTCCGCTGGCTGATATTGAGTCCGTTTTCATCGCTCAGCAATTCGATGAATTTTAACAGGTTGTCATAATTATCCAGAGGCTCGCCGGTTCCCATCACCACAACATTGGAGATCCGCTCGCCGATGTCCGTTCCGATCTGATAGATCTGATCGAGCATCTCGGACGGCCGCAGACCGCGCACCAGACCATCCAGCGTGGAGGCGCAGAAACGGCAGCCCATCCGGCAGCCGACCTGTGAGGAAATACAGACGGAGTTCCCGTGCTTATAACGCATTAAGACACTCTCGATGACATTGCCGTCGTCAAGAAGAAACAGGTACTTTCTGGTACCGTCAATCTTCGAGATCTGCACATCCGCCTTTTTTAAGCTGGTCAGCGTACAGTTCTGATTCAATTTTTCAATGAGAGCCGCAGAAATATTGGTCATCTCCGAAAAGGATGCCACATGCTTTCTGTGAATCCACTCGTAAATCTGTTTTGCCCGGAACTTTTTTTCTCCGAGCGACTCGACAAATGCGGTCAGTTCTTCCAGATTCAACGATTTAATGTCTGTCTTTTCCATTCCTTATCCGTTGTCCTGCTTTCGCTTAAATTTTGCTATAAAAAATCCGTCCCCGAGATGTTCTTCCGGGAACATCTGCCGCATCGTATCGAGGGTGAACTCTGGGTGCGTCTGCTCAAACCATCTGGCATTCCCCTCGTTCTCCGCCGTGTGAATCGTGCAGGTGGAATAAATCAGTGTCCCGCCCGGCTTCACATATTCACACACCACAGACAGTATCTGCCTCTGCAGCGCCACAAGCGATTCCTCCCCTTCCGGGTTCATGCGGTACTTGATATCGGTCTTTCTGCGCAGCACCCCAAGTCCCGAACAGGGAAGATCCGCAATCAGCACATCCGCCGTGCGAACCGATGCCTCGTCCAAAACAGTCGCATCCTGACACTTCGCCGTAATATTCGTAAGCCGGCATCTTTTTATATTCTCATCAATCAGCGCCACTTTCTGTTCGCTGATGTCCCGCGCCTCCACATGACCGGTACCTTTTAACTTTTCCGCAAGATGAATGCTCTTGCCGCCCGGCGCCGCACAGACGTCAATGCAGTGGTCGCCCTCCTTTGGCGCCGCATATTCCGCCACCATCATGGAGCTGATGTCCTGCACATAGAACAGTCCTTCCTTAAAGCTTGAAAGACCGTTTAAATGATCAAACCCAAAGATCGTATATGCATACGAAAGTCCGGGATATTTTTCCGTATCCAGCGGAACCGCGGTAACGCCCTCCTCCTTAAAACGCTCTGCGAGCGCCTCCGGCGTGATCCGTTCCAGATTCGCACGGACGGTGATCGGCGCTTCCAAAAGGGACGCTGCAAGAATCTCTTTTGTGCGTTCCTTTCCATAATCGCCGATCCACTGCGCAACGATCCATTCCGGCATCGAGTAGCACACCGACCAGGCTTTTACGGCATCGACGCTCTCCTTTGGATATGTAAGCTGATCCAGACCGCGCGAAACACCGCGCAGTACCCCGTTCACGAAACCGGACAGCTGTCCGAAGCCCTTTTTCTTCGCAAGCTTTACCGCCTCGTTGCAGGCGGCGGATGCCGGTACACTGTCCATATATTTCAGCTGGTATACGCCCATCCTAAGAATGGCGCGGATCACCGGCTTCATTTTTCTGACCTTTACTTTTGAAAACTGATCCAGAATATAGTCCAGCTCGATCTGGCGCTGAATGGTGCCCTCCGCCACTCTCGTTAAAAAGGCACGCTCTCTTTTGTCCAGATACTGGTACTTCTCCAGCACCGAACGGATCACCAGATGGCTGTACTGTCCCCTCTCCGTCACTTCTAAAAGGATCTCAAGAATCAGTTCCCGCGTATTCACGGAATCAGTCGTCACGTCTTCTTCCTCCAAATAATAACACCAGACGAAGCAGCTGCAGAATCGATGCCGCCGCACTCGCCACGTAAGTAAGTGCCGCCGCCTTCAACACTTTTCGCGTATAAGGCAGCTCACTGTCGCTTAAGATTCCCTGCTCTCCTAAAATGCGCAGCGCGCGGTGCGATGCATTGAACTCCACCGGAAGCGTCACAAGCTGAAACAGGACAGCGAACGAAAAGCAAAGAATTCCAAGGTCGATTAAAAATGTCCCTGTATTGCTGGTAAAAAATAATCCGATTAAAATTAACGGCCATGCCAGCGTAGAACCGAGATTTGCCACCGGCACGATCGCCGAGCGGAGCGTGAGCGGCACATATCCCTGCTGGTGCTGAATAGCATGTCCGCACTCATGCGCCGCCACACCGACAGCCGCCACCGACGTGCTTCCATACACAGAATCCGACAGATTCAGCGTCTTGTTCGACGGATTGTAGTGATCGGTCAGATTGCCCGATACATGCTGCACCGACACGTCGTAGATTCCTGCCGAGTGCAGAATCCGTTCTGCCGCCTGTGCTCCGGTCATGCCGGACATGCTGCGGTAGGAAGCATACTTGTTGTATGTCGACTTCACCCTCGCAGATGCAACCAGACAGATGACTGCTCCGATGAGCACGAGTATATACGTCGGATCAAATCCCCAGTAATAGTATGAATATGGCATAGTAATCACCCTTTCTTAAAATATGTGCCCTCTTCGATCTCATATCCGTTCAGAAATGCCTCCACCGGCATACGCTTCTTGCCCTCAAGCTGAAGTTCACTGATGGCAAGCATTCCCTTTCCGGTCTGCACCAGAATATGATCTTTTTCCACTTTCACAATGCAGCCCGGCTCCGCCCCGGACTCCTCAGAAACGACCTGCGCCTTCCAGATCTTTAACATCTTATCGCCCAGTCTGGTATAGGCACTCGGCCACGGATCCAGTCCGCGGATCAGGCACTCAATCTCTTTTGCGCCCTGTTTCCAGTCAATGCTTCCCATTTCTTTGTAAATCTTGGCGGTATGCGTTGCCTGGGAGTTGTCCTGCGGCGTGTAGGTTGCCGTTCCCGCATCGATCGCCTCCATCGTGCGCACGCACAGCTTCGCGCCGACCTCGGACAGCCGGTCGAACAGACTGCCGCCCGTCTCATCCGCATGGATCTTCACTTCTTCCTTTAAGATCATATCTCCGGTATCAAGCCCCTCGTCCATGCTCATCGTCGTCACTCCGGTGACGGCGTCGCCGTTTATGACCGCCCACTGAATCGGTGCGGCACCGCGGTACTTCGGAAGCAGCGACGCGTGCACATTCACACACCCGTAGCGCGGCATATCCAGAATCGCTCTCGGTATAATCTGCCCAAAAGCCTCCACAATTATGATATCCGGGTGATATGTCCGCAGACGCTCGATACACTCGCTGTCTCTGACTTTCTGCGGCTGATATACTTCAATGCCGTGCTCGAGCGCACATGCCTTGACCGGTGTATAGCGGAGCGCCTTGCTTCTTCCCACTGCCTTATCCGGCTGGGAGACAACCAGCACCACCTCATGTCCCGCTTTTATGATTTCTTCCAACGTTCCCACCGCGAAATCCGGTGTTCCCATGAATATGACTCTCATCACTGACCTCCATTTTCACAGATCATCCCTGCTTTATTCTTCCTCATCACTCTCATAGGTGACTTCGTGAAGCGGACCTTCCACCTTCTCAGTGTACATGTGTCCGTCCAGATGATCCAGCTCATGACAGATGGCACGCGCCATCAGCTCTGTCCCCTCAATCTCATACTCTTCCATATCCAGATCAAACGCCCGCGCTTTCACGTAGTTCGGTCTGGTCACGGTGCCTGCCTTGCCCGGAAGGCTCAGACAGCCCTCGTCGCCGGTCTGCTCGCCGGAAGTCTCTAAGATCACCGGATTGATCATCACAACCGGCCCCTCGCCGATGTCGATGACGACGATGCGCTTTAACACTCCGACCTGCGGACCTGCAAGTCCCACGCCGTTCGCCTCGTACATCGTATCAAGCATATCCTCTGCCAGTTCTCTGATCTTCGGTGTAATCTCTGTAATCTCTCTGCATTTTTTGGTCAATACAGGATCTCCCTGTATTCTGATTGTCCTAAGTGCCATCTTTCCTCCATTCTGCCTAAAAGCCGTTCACCGGATTGAAATCAAACATCACGGTCACATTCTTATAGTACCGGCTCTCTCTGGCATACACTTCTGTCCTATTTTTTATCTTTACCAGCGTGTCATAACTTTCTGCCTTGAGATAAATTATTTTTTTATAAATATCATTCACTTTTGCAATCGCCGCGTCGACGGGTCCCACGAGATAGACCTTCTCTTTCGTATTCTTCCCTGTATACGCATCCGCTGCCGCCGCAAGCTCTGCCGCCATGGCATCCGCCGCCGTCTCGCTCTTAGAGGCGCACAAGATCACAAGCATGTTCCAGACCGGCGGGTAAAGCATGATCTTGCGGTACGCAATCTCCTGCTCGTAAAACGCATCGTAGTCCTGCGCCTTCGCCGTCTCTATGCTGTAATGCTCCGGGTCATACGTCTGGATGACGACCTCGCCCGGCTTATTCCCGCGGCCGGCTCTTCCTGCCGCCTGTGTCAGGAGCTGGAATGTCCGCTCCGCCGCGCGGTAGTCCCCGACATGCAGCGAGAGATCTGCTGCAAGAACGCCAACCAGCGTCACATCCGGGAAATCATGCCCCTTTACGATCATCTGCGTACCGATCAGGATATCCGCCTCGTGATTGGCAAATGCCGATAAAATCTGCTCGTAGTCTTCCTTGCCCCGCGTGGTATCCATATCCATGCGCAGCACGCGCGCTTCCGGAAATCGTTTTCTGACAACCATCTCGATCTTCTCGGTTCCAGCCTTAAACCCGCTGATGTACTTCGATCCGCACGCCGGACATTGTACCGGCACCGGCTCCGTGTACCCGCAGTAATGGCAGACCATCCGCCCGTTCGCATGCTGGCTCAGCGATACATCGCAATGCGGACATTTTATCACATGTCCGCAGGCTCTGCAAGAGACAAAGCCCGCCACGCCTCTGCGGTTGATAAAGAGCATGGTCTGTTCTCCCGCCCGCAGGCGCTGCTCCATCAGCCCGTCTAACCTGCGGCTTAGGATGGAGCGGTTGCCCTCTCTTAATTCCTGCCGCAGATCCACCACCCCGCATGCCGGAAGCGGTCTTTCCTTCACGCGCTTTGTGAGCATAAGCAGCCGGTATTCCCCGCGCTTCGCCCGGTAATAGCTGTCCACCGAAGGCGTTGCCGATCCCAGCACAACGCTCGCGTCCAGCATGGCTGCCCGCGCAATGGCGGTCTCCCTGGCATGATAGCGCGGAACCGTCTCACTCTTATAGGAAGTCTCATGCTCCTCGTCAATGATGATAAGCCCCAGATTGGCAAACGGCGTAAACAGTGCTGACCTCGGACCGATCATCACGTCGATCTCCCCGTTTTTTGCCCTAAGGAACTGATCGTAGCGCTCCCCCGGTGACATTCTGGAATTCAGTATGGATACCCGGTCGCCAAACCGGTTATAGAACCGCAGCACCGTCTGATAGGTCAGTGCGATCTCCGGAATCAGGACGATGGCCTGACGCCCCGCCTTCTGCATCTTTGCGATCAGTTCCATATAGACTTCGGTCTTGCCGCTGCCCGTCACGCCTTTTATCAGATAGGTCGACCGGATTCCCTTCTCGTAATCCGACCAGACCGCATCCACCGCTTCCTGCTGCTCATCGTTTAAAGTGAGCCCATATCCTCTGCTGGTCAGGTGGGACACCGGATTGCGGTACTGCGTTTCCCGAATTACTTTGACGACGCCGGATTCCTCCATCGCCCGGATCACGCTTCCCGACACCCCAAGCTTGTGTGTGACAAGATCCCAGTCCAGCTCCTCCTCTTCCAGCAGCGCACGAAGCAGCTTGGCGCGGGCGGTGCTGTGGCGTCTCTCATACGCTCCCAGCTGGTTCTTCGCCTCCACCGGATGAAGCGCAAGCCGCACCCTTTTATGTTCCACGGCTTTTTTCTTCTCCTTGATCGGAAGTACCATCTTTAGCGCCTGGTTCATCGTGCCGCCGTAATGTTCCCGCATCCAGCCCGCAAGCGCGATCAGATGGGACTCGATCGGCACACTGTCCGTCACGATCCCCGCAATATTTTTCAGCTTATCCTCGTCATACTCCGCCTCATCGGAAAGCTCGACCACATAGCCGGTGATCCTGCGGCTGCCAAACGGAATATAGACCTGCATTCCGACTGCGATCCGCTGTGTGAGATACGGCGGAATACGGTACTCAAATGTCTTATCCAGTTTTTCCTGTGAAATATCCACAATCACCTTCGCATATTCCGCCATCTGTCCACCTCGTTTCTGTCTGTATTCTCCCCCATGTCAGGGCTTCGTCTCGCTTCCTCCACCAGCTCGTATTCACTGAGCGGATAGCGCACGCCGCGAATCTCCTGATATGCCTCGTGCCCTTTTCCCGCAAGCACAAGCATGTCATTCTCCATGGCTTGCGCCATGGCATACCGCACGGCTTCCCTCCGGTCCGCAATGCGCACATACTGTCCGCCAGTTCCCCGGATCCCGTCCTCAATGTCGTCCAGAATCTCCTCCGGGTCTTCCCAGCGCGGGTTGTCGGAAGTCAGTATCGTAAGATCCGCCAGATGTCCCGCCGTCTCTCCCATCTTCGACCGCCTGAGCTTCGACCGGTTGCCACCGCACCCGAACAGTACAATAAGACGCCGCGGCTTAAACCCGCGCAGCATTTCCAGAAGATTTTTTAAGCTCATCTCATTGTGTGCATAGTCAATCAAAATGACATAATCTTCGGACCGCCTCACATTCTCGCATCTTCCGGGGACTTTTGCGCTGCGGAGTGCAAGGCAGATATCGCTCTCCGCGGCTCCCAGGTGTCCTGCCGCCTTTATGGCCGCCAGTGCATTGTAGACGTTAAACGTTCCGGGGAGCTGCATTCTCACCGGATACACCGCCGTCTTCCCGCGCACCAGAAAGCTTCCCCAAAGTTCTCCCGACTGCATAAAAAAGCGGATATTCTCCGCCGTCACATCCGCCGGATGCCGCAGGGAAAACGTCTCCACACTGCAGGTATGTCCCTGTAGTATGCGCTCCGTGTGCGGATCATCCCGATTGACAATCCCGATCCGGCACTGGCGCATCAGGCGGCTCTTGCAGAACAGATATTCCGCAAACGAAGCATGCTCGCCCTCCCCGATATGATCCGGCTCGATGTTTAAGAACATGCCGATGTCAAAAAATATCCCCTCCACCCGCTGCATCTTCAGCCCCTGGGAAGAGACCTCCATCACGCAGGTATCACAGCCGTTGTCCACCATCTGCGCCAGATACTTCTGTATCTCGTAGGCTTCCGGCGTCGTATGTACCGCCGGAAGAACGCCGTCTCCGGTATCGATTGCGATCGTTCCGATCATTCCGGTCTTATGCCCGCTCTCACGAAGAATGGCAGAAAGCAGATATGCCGTCGTTGTCTTCCCTTTGGTTCCCGTGATTCCAACCATACGAAGCTTTGCCGCCGGATAATCAAAAAAAGCTGCCGCAAGCTCTGCGAGCGCATGTCTGGTATCCGCCGCAATCACGATGGAAACCTTCCACCGGTCTATGATCTCCGAGATCCGAACACCAAACTGTTCCGTGTACAAAAGCGCATCATTGTCCAGCGGGACCACATTCTCCGCCGCAACCACAACTGCTGCCGCCCCGGCTTCCAGCGCTCCCTGCAGATAGTCATGCCCGTCGGCATGCAGCCCTTTTAGGCAAACAAATAGGGAGCCTTCCCTGACATTCCCGGAATGGTAACAGATGTCTGTTATCTCACGGCTCTGGCTTCCCTGCACATGTTCATATGTAAGATGTTTCAATAATTGATTCAGCCGCATGTCATCCTCTGCCGAATTCGCTTTTTTCATTATATGCCAGATCTTATGGTTTTACAAGTTATCCCGATTTATTTCATTTTAATTTCAGAAAATGTACATATTTTGTCTGGAACCGGAAATACTGAAACACAAACGAAAACCGGAGGAATCTCTCATATGCGCGGACGTAATTTTCTCATCTGCGGACTGACCGGCTGGTGCATGGAAATTCTGTTCACCTCCGCAGGCTCCCTCGCAAGACACGACGGCCGTCTGATCGGTCAGACCTCCCTGTGGATGTTCCCCATCTACGGTATGGCTGCCTGTATCGGTCCGGTCTATGCAAAAATCAAAAAGCTGCCGGCACTTCTGCGCGGCAGCATCTATACAGTGGGTATTTTTTCATTCGAGTACTTAAGCGGTTCTCTCTTAAGGCGGCATCATTTCTGCCCCTGGGACTACAGCAGCGCCAGGGCAAATGTCAACGGGCTGATCCGGCTGGATTATGCCCCGTTTTGGCTTGGCGCGGGTCTGCTCTTTGAGCGCATTCTCGTGCATGCAAACCGGCTCACATAGCCAGACCGCGCATGGCGCTCTTTCCCGGCACGCACTCCTGCGCCCTGTGAAAGCAGCGGCTTTTCCTACAGATCCACATCATCTGCAATGCCTGCACCGATGTCCTGCATGTTTAATGTGCGTCTCTTGATGCGCGCCGCCTCGGATGCCTTCAGAAGATAATTCTTAATCTCCTTTGCATGCTTGATATGACTCAGGCGAAGTTCCTTGTCTGTCACGTCTCCGGTGTAGCAGATGATCGTTCCCAGCCCGAAAATCCGCTCCGGCAGTGTGGCTGTCAGCTTGACATCCTGCACTTTGTACATGTAGCAGTCATTCTCTTCCACCTTGATCAATCCCTCATCGACGGTAATCATATCCTGACTGATCGTATATTTGGTAAATGTCCATGGAAGTCCGAAGAAAAGTAACCGTTTGCGCTCCTGATACTTTATCTCCTCCGCTTCTCCCTGACTAAAATTTGTCTCTTCTGCCATGTCTGTTCTTCCTTTCCTTGTATGTTCCGCCCCAGGCGAAACTTTTTGCATTCTTTTCTGCGTACCTGTAGTTTACTTCATTTTTCTTTTTCGCGCAACCAAATATCAGAAAACGGCTTCCATCTTTTGAAATATCACACAAAAAGTCCGCCATTTTGCGATTCGTGCGTAAATATTTTTCCCCTTGAATTCGCAGAGTGATTATTATATGATAGAAAAAATGCCTGGAGACAGACAGATTTGTTCTGCCGTTTCCGGTCAATACAAGGAGGATTTTATGCGTCATTTAATGAGCCCATTGGACTTCTCCGTCGATGAGTTGGACAAGCTTTTGGATCTTGCCAACGATATCGAGAAGTACCCACAGAAGTATGCCCATGCATGCGAAGGGAAAAAGCTGGCAACCTGTTTTTATGAGCCAAGCACCCGTACCAGATTAAGTTTTGAAGCTGCCATGTTAAATCTCGGCGGTTCTGTTTTAGGTTTCGCCAGTGCCGATTCCAGCTCGGCAGCCAAAGGTGAAAGCGTTTCCGATACCATTCGTATTATTTCCTGCTATGCAGATATCTGTGCTATGCGTCATCCAAAGGAAGGTGCACCTCTTGTTGCCTCCCAGAAATCCCGAATTCCCGTTATCAATGCCGGCGACGGCGGTCATCAGCATCCCACCCAGACTCTTACCGATCTGTTAACCATCCGTTCTTTAAAAGGACGCCTTGGCAATCTCACGATCGGACTCTGCGGCGACTTAAAATTCGGGCGCACCGTACATTCTTTGATCTCTGCACTGATCCGCTATCCGGACATCCGTTTCGTGCTGATCTCCCCGGAAGAGCTTAGAATCCCAAGCTACATCCGTGAGGATGTCCTTGCAGCGAACAATATCCCGTTCACCGAGGTGGAGCGTCTGGAGGACGCCATGCCGGATCTGGATGTTTTATACATGACCCGTGTACAGAAAGAACGCTTCTTCAACGAGGAAGACTACGTCCGCTTAAAGAATTTCTACATTCTGACCAAAGCGAAGATGGATCTCGCCAAGGATGATATGCTGGTGCTTCATCCGCTTCCGAGAGTCAACGAGATCTCCGTCGAGGTCGACGACGACCCGAGAGCCGCCTACTTCAAGCAGGCACAGTACGGCGTCTATGTCCGCATGGCGCTGATCCTAACACTCTTAGACATCAGGGTCGATTAAATAAAATCGACAGAAAGGACAGATACATGTTAAATATCAGTGGAATCCACGAGGGTTTTGTATTAGACCATATCAAAGCCGGTATGAGCCTGCAGATCTACCACGACCTGAAGCTCGACGAGCTCGACTGCACGGTTGCCATCATCAAAAACGCGAAGAGCAGCAAGATGGGTAAGAAGGATATCTTGAAGGTGGAATGCCCGATCGAAGCGCTGGATCTCGACATCCTCGGCTTCATCGATCACAATATCACAGTCAACGTCATCAAGGACGACAAGATCTATGAGAAAAAGGAGCTGCATCTTCCAAAGCAGGTCAAGAATGTCATCACCTGCAGGAATCCGCGCTGCATTACTTCCATCGAGCAGGAACTCGACCAGATCTTCCTCCTGACCGATGAGGAAAAGGAAGTCTACCGCTGCAAGTATTGTGAAGAAAAATACCGGAATCCAAACCGCAGATAAACCGGCTGTGCCTTTTAAATGATAAGCAGTACTATTAGAAACAGATACCTGAAAGTTCCAGATAACCATACGGCGGCAAATTTTGACCGCAAAATCCGGTATTTCTAACCAAGCGAAGGCTGGCATTCATGATGATCCGTGTCTTTCCAAGTTTGGAGCACTCCTCGGACGGTGTCCGCAAATCATGAGACAATTTTAGGAGCTTTCGTGCGGCGCTTTGCACGCTTCCGAGTAAAACCTAATCGCGCGGACTGATGTCTGAGGAGATTTCTGCCATGTTTTTAATAGCAGAAGTCTCCGAGTTTCAGTCCGCGCGATTTTATAATGTTTATGAGGGAGCGCGCATTAGCGCCGCTAGAAAGTCCGCTCATTGTCTCTGATTTGTCGGACACCCTCCGGGAGAGTCCAAACGTGGAAGAGACATGGAATGGAATGCCAGCCGCGGCATGGAAGAAATACTTGAATTTTGCTTCAAAAAATTTGCCGCCGTATGGTTATTCCGGAACTTTCTGTTCTCAGTTCTTCCTGTAATACTGCTTATCACTACAAAAGACACTGACCGCTTACAGCAATTCCTTTAAGATCTGGTTCACAAGTGCAGGATTTGCCTTTCCCTTCATCGCTTTCATCGTCTGTCCAACCAGAAAGCCGATCGCTTTTTCTTTTCCGTTGTGGTAATCTTCCACCGACTGTGGATTCTCCGCAATGACTTTCGCCACCGTCTCACGGAGTGCCCCCTCGTCATTGACTGTCAAAAGTCCCTTTTCCTTCACATAAGCTTCCGGATCGATGTCCTCTTTAAAGACTTTCTCGAAGACTTCCTTTGCCACGGTGTTGGTGACGGAACCGGCATCCGCAAGATCCACCAGCTTTGCAAGATGTTCCGGCGAAAAGCGGATCTGATCCGGATCCATTTCATTTTCTTTTAACAGGCGGATTGTCTCCGTCATGATCCAGTTGGAGACTTTTTTCGGCTTTCCGCAGATCGCGGCCGCTGCCTCAAACAGATCTGCAAACGATTTATCTCCGGTCAGGATCTCCGCATCGTATTTTGGCAGACCGAACTCATCCTGATAGCGGATCAGCTTCTCATCCCGCATCTCCGGCTGGCGTGCCTTCACGCGCTCAATCCACTCGTCGCTGATGACCACCGGAACCAGATCCGGCTCCGGGAAGTAACGGTAGTCCTGTGCATCTTCCTTGGATCGCATCGCGTGGGAAGATTCCTTGTTGTCATCCCAGCGGCGGGTCTCCTGGATGACCTTTTTTCCCTCCTCGATCAGTTCGATCTGGCGGGCGCGCTCACCCTCGATGGCTCTCGCGATCGCCTTGAAGGAGTTCAGGTTCTTCATCTCGGTACGTGTTCCAAACTCAGCGGCTCCAGCTTCCCGGACGGACAGGTTGACGTCGGCACGCATGGAACCTTCGTTTAATTTGCAGTCCGATGCACCGAGATACTGGATGATCAGTCTCAATTTTTCCAGATAGGCAATGACCTCCTCCGCGGAGCGCATATCCGGTTCCGACACAATCTCAATCAATGGAACGCCGGAACGGTTATAATCCACGATGGACACGTCCTCCCACTCGTCGTGCACCAGTTTTCCTGCATCTTCCTCCATATGGATCTCGTGGATGCCGATCGTCTTTTTGCCGGCAGCCGTCTCGATCTCCACGCCGCCGTTGCGGCAGATCGGCAGATACAGCTGGGAAATCTGATAGTTCTGCGGGTTATCCGGGTAAAAATAGTTCTTGCGGTCAAATTTACAATACTGGGTAATCGTACAGTTCGTCGCAAGTCCGACTGCCATCGCATATTCCACCACCTGCTTGTTCAATACCGGAAGGGATCCCGGCATACCGGTGCATACCGGGCAGGTGTGGCTGTTGGGCGCTCCGCCAAAGGCTGTCGAACAGCCGCAGAAAATTTTTGTCTTTGTCGCTAATTCTACATGGACTTCCAGTCCGATTACGGTTTCGTATGTTTTGCTCATCTATCTCATCCTCCCACTGTCATCGTGCCAACGGACTGTGTTCGTAGCTTCTGGTCTGCTCGTAAGCGTATGCCGCGCGGATGATCTTTTTCTCCGCAAAGCAATCACCGATGAGCTGCAAACCGATCGGGAGTCCGCTCTGATCCGTTCCGCAGGGAAGCGTAATTCCCGGAAGTCCCGCAAGGTTCACGGAAATCGTATAGATGTCGCCCAGATACATTTTCAGCGGATCGCTCAAGGACTCGCCGAGCTTCGGCGCCGTCGTCGGTGCCGCCGGTCCTAAGATCACGTCATATTTTTCAAATGCCTTATCAAACGCCTGCTTGATCAGCGCCTTCGTGCGGAGTGCCTTTAAATAGTAGGCGTCATAATAACCGCTGCTCAGCACGAAAGATCCCAGCATGATACGTCGCTTCGCTTCCGCGCCGAATCCTTCGGAGCGGGTCTTTTTGTACATATTGTGAAGCCCGTCATACTGCTCTGTGCGATAACCATATTTGACACCGTCAAAACGTGCCAGGTTGGAGCTCGCCTCCGCGCAGGCGATGACATAGTAAGCCGGGATTGCATACTCGACCAGACTTAAATCAAACTCCTCCACAATCGCACCTTTCTCCTCCAGCTTCTTTGCCGCGCCAAGAACCGCCGCCTTTACCTCCGGGTCCAGTCCGTCGCCGAAATAGTCTCTCGGGATACCGATCTTCATCCCACGCACATCATCCACAAGCGCCGTTGTAAAATCATAGTCCTCGCGCTGCACCGATGTGGAATCTTTGACGTCATGTGATGCGATCGCCTCTAAGATCGTCGCGCAGTCGGTCACATCCTTGGCGATCGGTCCGATCTGATCCAGGGAGGAACCGTAGGCAATCAGTCCGTACCGGGATACCGTTCCGTAAGTCGGCTTGATGCCGGTCACGCCACAGAAGGAGCTCGGCTGACGGATCGAGCCGCCGGTGTCGGAACCGAGCGCATAGCTGCACTCTTCCGCTGCAACCGCCGCGCAGGAACCACCCGACGAACCGCCCGGCACATGTCCGGTGTTCCACGGATTTTTTGTCACACCGTACGCCGAGGTCTCGGTCGTGCTTCCCATGGCGAACTCATCCATGTTCGTCTTGCCGAGGATGACCGCTCCTGCCTTTTCCAGATTCAGAACCGCCTCCGCTGTGTACGTCGGGACAAAATTGTATAAAATTTTGGAAGAACAGGTCGTAAGCAATCCCTTCGTGCACATGTTATCCTTGATCGCTACCGGCACACCCGCAAGCGGTCCGGTCAGTTCTCCCGCATCAATCTTCGCCTGCACTTCCTTTGCACGCTTTAAGGCGCCCTCTCTGTCCACCGTCACAAAGCTGTGCACCTCTGCCTCACGCTTCTCAATCGCATCTAACGCCGCCGTCACTGCCTCCTCGACGGTCACTTCTTTTTCTTTTATCTTTCTGCCGAGTTCCACGGCAGTCAAACTCATCAAACTCATCTGTTTTCCTCACTTTCCCTCTTTCATGTACATGCACGCTCTCCCATGCCCTGCCCTATGAAATCGTCTTCGGAACCTTAAAGCCGCCGTCTTTTTTCACCGGAGCGTTCGCAAGTGTGTCTGCACTTCCGTCGCCGTTTGTCACCACGTCCTCCCGGAATACATTATTCACCGGGAATACATGCGACATCGGTTCCACGCCCTCCGTGTCAAGTTCGTTGAGTTTGTCAATGTAATCGAGCATCTCGCCCATATCCTTTTTCGCCTGCTCTTTTTCTTCTTCACTTAACTCCAGCTTCGCAAGGATTCCGACATACTCGATCGTCTCATCGGAAATCACGTTCTTCGGTGTGTGTCCGGTCTGTTCTCCCTGCTGTTTTCCCTCTGTCTGCGCACTATCCACTGCTTTTTGTGCCGCACCCTCTGTCTGCGCGTCCACTGTCAGCTGTACCGCATTTCCATCGCCCACATATGTCACCATGCCATACAAAGCGCAGTCGCAGATACCGGTATTGTTCCAGTCTGCACGGATTCTGGTGCCTTCGTAGCGCATGCCGCAGTTTTTCATGACCTCGCCGGAATACGGGTTCTTAGGATCATGTCTGGACTCCAGGCGCAATACGCCGACCTCCTCAAACAGATAACGCATGACCTCGGCAAGTGCCTCCGTGGTAATGCCTTTGTGCCAGCGGCTCCTGCTGATGCAATATCCGATCTCGCAGGACTGTGCTTTTTCATTGCGGCTCACAACACCGATACTGCCGACCGGCTCTCCGCTCTCCTTCTCCTCGATACACCACTGGTATACCTCCGGATTGTCATAGGCAGCCACCCACTCTTTTAAAATCTGTCTGCTGGTCTCTGCGCTCTCGTGCGTCGGCCAGGTCAGAAACTTTGTGACCTCGGGATCGCCCGCCCAGTTTTCATACATTTTTTGCGCATCTTCTAATGTAAAACGTCTCAAAATCAGCCGCGCTGTCTCAAGCCGTTTTGTTCCCAAATCTTTCACTGTCATTCTCCTCTCTGCATCCCGTGCGTCCCGCCGAAACGCTCCCGCACTTTTGCATTCAGCTTTTTGTATACTCTCTCAATCATCCACGGCTCACTGCACGCCGCGAGCGCCTCCTCCAGTGAAAACCACCGCACACCGCTGTTCTCGTCCGGCTTGATGCGAAGCACTTCGGCTTCATCCGCCTCCAGAAGATACGTCACATTCAGATGCAGATGCGACGGCACGTAGACTCCACGCTTCTCATGCCCGTCGACCGTCAGGATCTCAAGCGAAAAGATGTCTTCCGAAATCACCCGGATTTCTGTCACGCCGGTCTCCTCCATCGCCTCGCGCTTCGCAACCGCCAAAAGGTCTCTGTCTCCGTCCGCATGACCGCCCGTCCACGCCCACGAGTGATAAATGTTGTGGTAGATCATCAGCACCTTGTCATGTGTGGCATTTAGCAGCCACGAGGATGCTGTCATATGCGCCACCTGATTCTCCCTTGTAAATAAATCCGGCTGTGTGGCGAAAAGCTGCCGCATCACTACCTGATCGTGTGCTTCCTGCTCATTGTACGGCTTGTAGTCTGCAATCTGTTCTTCTATGTTCATGTGTGGTTCCTTTTTCTGCTGTTATTTTAAGCCGCTTTGTTCTTTGGGTCTTGTCTGCGATTCCAGGCGGCTTAGAATCCAAAAGCGATTTCAGCTGCTTTGTTCTCTTTGTATTTTTCTACGGCTCCAGGCGGCTTAGAATCCAAATGGAATTTAAGGCTCGTTGTTCTCTTTGTATTTTTCTACGGTTCCAACCGGCTTAAATCTCTTGGGAACAGGGTTGTCTCGCGGACATTGTCCTCGCCGACCAGCTTCATGGTCAGGCGCTCCAGTCCGATTCCCAGTCCGCCGTGCGGCGGCATGCCGTATTTGAATACCGCCAGATACTGTTCCATGCCCTCGGTCGTCATGCCACGCTTCTCGATCTTATCCAGCAACATCTGATAATCGTGGATTCTCTGACCACCTGTCGTGATCTCCAGTCCGTGATACAACAGGTCAAAGCTCAACGTGTATGTCGGATCTGTTGGATCGTCCATCGCATAAAACGGACGTTTTTTCGACGGGTAATGTGTCACAAACACAAAATCCGCACCACACTCTTCCTTATAATATTGTCCGATCAGCGCTTCCTCCTCCGGCTCAAGATCGTAAGGGTTTCTGATCTGGCGGTGATATTTTTCCGCCACTTTCTGTTTCGCCTCATCAAAGCGGACCGCCGGGATCTGCTCCACATTCGGAAGCGTCACGCCTAACATCTTTAATTCCTTGGCGTAATCCCGCTCCAAAAGCTTCATGGTATATTGTAAAAATCCGGTTTCCATCGCCATGATGTCCTCAAATCCGTCGATGTATCCCATCTCAAAGTCAAGGCTGGTATATTCGTTCAAATGACGCTTGGTATTATGCTTTTCCGCACGGAACACCGGCGCGGTCTCAAAGACCCGGTCGAACACGCCCACCATCATCTGCTTGTAAAACTGCGGGCTCTGCTGCAGCACTGCCGGTCTGTGAAAATACTCCAGCCGGAACAGATTTGCACCGCCCTCGGCACTTTTCGCTCCGATCTTCGGTGTGTGAATCTCCGTAAACCCCTCGCTGTACAGAAAATCACGGAATCCTCTGACCACGCCCTCCTGGATGCGGAACTTCGCCCGCTCTCTGACGTTGCGCAGCGCGATCGCACGGTGATCCAGATTCGTCTCCAACGTCGTCGGCAGTTTCCACTTGGAAATCGCAAACGGAAGCTGCGCCGCCGGTTCCGACAACACGCGGATCGTATCCAGACGTACCTCAAATCCATTCGGCGCGCGGTGCTCCGCCCGCACGGTTCCCTCCACCTCGATGGTCGACGCTTCCTTCAGTTCTTTTAAATCGAACTTTGTTTTTCCCTCTTCAAATACGCACTGCAGTAATCCCTCTCTCTTGCGCAGGATCACAAATGCGACCTCGCCCATATCGCGGATGGTGTGGACAGCGCCATTCACTTTTACCTGTTTTCCCTCGAAATCCCCGGAAAGGATTTCACTGATTTCCACCGTTTCTTTTTTGCTCACTCCTGTTACATGTTCCATATTGTACGCTCCTTTTCGTCCGGTGCTGCCGGATTGATCTAGGTGCGGGACGGGATTCCTTTCGTGCATCGGCTGCTTTCTCATTTAACCTGATGCAATATTTCCTAAATAGAACAAAAAAGCCCCGGAAAGACAAACTGTCTTTCCGGGGCGGGATCTTCTTCTGCAACTTCTGCTTGTATTCCCGCGGTACCACCCGCTTTGAAAAATGATTCACAAAAATCATTCTTCCACTCTTTGTGCTTAACGCGCACCAACGTACTGACCTACTTTACCGCTGCCGTCCCACTCTTACTTCTACCCGCAGGATAACCGCCTGTTCAACCAGTCTGCTCCAGAGTGTTCCCGTTATCTTCTCTCTCAAACAGCGCTCTCAGTCGGTGACGCTGTATTCCTGTCGATGTCTGAAGATAAGAGTCTCCTTCATAGCCTTTCATGCTTTAACAATTTAATGTTGTAACATTTATACCACATCATTCTGGGGTTTTCAAGATATTTTTTCAAATATTTTGTAAAATATGTGCGGCACGGTGCATTACTGACATCTTCTCTAAATTGCACCTTTTTCTTTTAAGTACGCGAGAAATCCCTCGCATCCGGCATCCACGTCCCGGTAGGTATCCTCAAAATTACCGCTGTACCAAGGGTCTGCGATTGAGCAGCCCGGTCTGTCCGTGTAATCTAACAACAGCCTGATCTTCCCCTCCGTATCCGCTCCCGTGATCCGGATCGTATTGCGGATATTCGCAGTATCTGCACAGAGTAAATAGTCATAATGCTCATAGTCTTCCCTGGTCACCTGCCTGGCGCGCTTGCCGCTAAAATCCGTGTACGCCGTCCCGTCAATCCCACGCCGTCTCAATTCTGCCTGCGCCGGCGGATAGATCGGATTGCCTTTTCCGTTCCAGATCTCTTCTGTGGAGGTGGCAGCGGAAGCGATCTCGAAACGGGAAGTGAGACCTCGCTTTTCGACTTTGTCTTTTAAAATGAACTCTGCCATTGGGGAACGGCAGATGTTGCCGTGGCAAATAAATAATATTTTTATCATGCCTTAAAAACTCCTTGAAAATACTGATTTTATTTCACTTTTACGATAGATTATTTTCTTTACTTTCGTCGCATATCGTGACATAAATCCGCATATTCTGTTATCCAGATTTAGTAAAAATCTTAGTAAAACAGATCGATCTTCTCATTTTACTAAAGACTTTTTTCACTTAGGTTATCTTTTTTGTCGCAATTTTCTAATTATTTAAGCCATCTTCGTATATTTGCCAAATTCTTTCTTAGCATCTTCTGCTCCCAGATGCATATATGTATTCATTATTACTCCAATGGCAGAATGTCCAATAAAATACTAAAGTGTTTTATGGTTTATCCCGCTATTACTGCAACAAGTATGCCACAAACATGTGGTGTGGTTTTAGTAACTATTCTTTTAAAATTCCATTATGTTTAGCCCTTGTCCGCTCAAAGTACTTTTCCCAATGTAAAGCAACTTCCGGGATATTCTTCTTGTCTAAATACCAAAATCCCTTATATCCATCTATCGCCGGTCCCTTCTTTAGCTTTTCGGTTTTCTACAATATGACTTTAAAAATCTTCTGTTTTCCAAAACTGTCTGATAAATGCGTATCTACCATCTACTCGCTGGCTTTCTCTATTTCATAAAATACCCCTCTTTTTATCACGTCTGTTCTGCTTACGCCTTCTTTCGCTCAAATGCCTTTTTCCCTTTCTTCAAAGCAGCCCTAGCGCAATAAATATATTATACCATACCAAGGAAGATTTCACCATTTTAAAAGTTTTATGTTTTTACTAGCCACAAAGCTGTCGTATGATTAGGAAATTTTTCAAATTCTCGTTGATTGATTAACGCCTCCCACCTAAACAGTAAAACAATAATCAAACTCAGCATCCTCAGAAATCATTATCTTTCCCCTTCTATGGAATCCGTTCTGATGATCAATCTACAAGTTTTCTTTCCAGTTCTGCTTCGTCATCCATTCCAATCATACTCCTACTTTTCATTAATGCTAAGTAAAGCATTCATTCTGTCAGACTCTCCATTTTTCCGGATAACTCCGCCCCTTGTGGGAATGACTTATTTACCTCCGCTTTCGCTGTTTCAAACTGATGGTTCACATTTGCTAAGCTCTTCCTTTGCCCTAGCTAATGCCTACTCAGTTTTTAATAGTTACTTTGATTTTCTGTGTTTTAAATCTTTGTCTTACTCCCTTCGTTTTTTTGTGGATAAAAAAGCACCTTAGACTTTTTTCAAACTCTAAAATGCTCCTTAACTATATTATTATTTGATTATCCGATATTTCCACTAAAAGATAATGACTTTATATATTGCTCCATAAAGTCATAATCTGGCTCCCCATCTTTATCAATCGGAAGCTTAATCTTTGTATCATTCATATGTTCCAAATTCCATTTTCTGGCGTAAGAATGTAATTCGCCTTCCAATCTAAGAATTTGACAAAAAAATAATGCTAAATGAGGATTTAATTCCCTACCTTTTAAATATAAAACATTTACATCATCAGACGCCCAAAAAGGTACTTCTTGATAAAAAGCTTCACCAATCGAACCGTTATACGTCAATGAAATAGTATTACCTTCATGCATTGGTTCTTGACCTATATAACCAGTTACCCCATTATTAATTGCTGTAGCACCTATAAAGGGAGTATCTCCCATTGTTTGATCAGCTTTTGTTAATCGTTTCCCTTTCTTTATATCAAACAATTTGTTTAACTTGAAATAATCCCATTTTCTGTCATTTAGTGATATTCTTTTATTAATTGCAGGTTTAGCATATTTCTTTTCAAACTCATCTTTATCAATGTTATCTAAATACCAACACGCTTTATTATATCCCTCGTTCAAAAAGTAATCTGGTATCTGTGATATATCCGGAAGTTGATTATACTTCGGGAAAGTTTTTATTTCATCAAGATCTGGAATAAATAATTTTCCAATTGTTCTGTTTGCACCACGTCCATATGAATACTTATATTGATTATATCGAATAATGGTACAATACTGAATCATAGTCCACATATCCATATCTTTAATAGGTGTTAGATATGCTATATCTCTTCCAGAATAGTATTCTTCTTCCTGATAAAACGCTTCTAACACACTACCCGTCAAAGCTACAGAAATTGTTTTGCCTGGATTAGGTTTCACATTCTCCATTCGTGAAACACGAGCGGATACACCATTTTTACTCTTTGTTCGCGACACATAGTTTATCGCATCTTCTGAATCATCAATAGTAAGATAGCATAATTCCAGATTAACACCATATGTAACAGTGAATATTTCATCGAGCCGTTTCATACTTAATCCCCCAACAAACCCTTTTCATCCATGTACTTATACAATGCATATTTCTTGATTGTCCTTTCAAATACCGAATCATCCAACTTATTATAATCAGTTTCAATATATGCTTCTGCCAACGCTTCATCATTCGGGTTAATCTTTTTACGAAGCCAAATTGTATCATCAATGGCTGCGGTACCATCAAGTTGGTTTATCCATTCTTCTCGTATACTACTCCATGCACCGGTGTCTTTTCTTCCGTTGTGTGGAATAACCTTGAATCCATCATTTTGCCATCTTCCGAAAAATGTTGCTTTGTTTTTATCATGTGGAATGTGCGCTTTAAATACCATAATGCAAGTAGCTGTTCCTACATGGCTATCATAGAATAATTGCGGTGGCATTGTCATACATGCAAGTAATGTATGATACTTCAATAACTCTGCTCTTAATTTAGTACCACTATTTCCCGCACAAGACATAGGAACAATAGCCAAACCAATACCTCCCTTTTTCAAATAATGAAGCATGGAAGCAATGAAATCTAACTCATCTTGCCCCTTTTGAATTGCAACTTCTCTTAATCCACTATTTGTAAAATCTTTTTCATACTTATTTAATAAATCATTATTGGCTTTTATCTCATTTTGGCAATTAAAAATAGCTTCTGAATAATCTTTTCCGTCTGTCTTTTTTCGATATTCCTTGATTTTTTTATTAAGCCTTTTATTCTTATCTTTTAGCTCATTTATCTGCTTAACTATAGGATATTCTTGCTTGGAAGAATTATCCTTTTTATCAAGTGAATATGGTGGATTAATCATACCAATATCTATATCACCAAAATCACTTAACGCTTCATTTAAAGGAATTTTACCTGTATCTGTATATGTCTTTCCGCTATCATCTACCGGAGCGTAAGAATCTATCAACAGTGAAGAACAGTTAAATAAATTTGATTTGCCATCCCCGTGAAATCTCATGTTAGCATAAGCAAGTGCATACATAGATGCATCACGTTCAACTCCTATTAAGCTGTTCTTCTGTGCATCCTCATATCTAGATACCTTCTTTTCATCGCTAACTACTTCACTTTGAATATTTTGTTTTATCCTGTTAAGAGAAGCAATCAAAAATGCTCCTGTTCCACAACAAATATCTAATATCTTTGTATTCTCATCAAATTTTCTGTCACTATAAAACTCCGCAATATCGCAAAAAAGTTCTGTCACATGCTTGGGCGTTAATACAATTCCCTTTTCCTTTGCATTGCCTTTTGTAAATCTTAAGAAAGTAGTATAAAATTCACCCATTACATCAATACCAGTATAAGTATCTAGTACTTCAATTACGTTTTCATACAAAGAATATATGCAGCATGACAAGACAGTATCTCCGTCTGGAAATAATTTATCTTTTCCCTTTGGTGCCTGTGTCAACTCATCCTTTGCAAGAAGCGTATCATAAAACTTTTTTAGAGATATTCTTTTTCCCTGCGGAATTCCATCTATATCCCAAATTCCTCTTATATATGATTCATCATATATATCTTTGCCATCGCCATACAATGAGCTTTTAAGCTGATTAACAGCACTTTTTCCAATCGGATCAGAAAGCATTTTCTTCGCTTTAGTACTCTTCTTATGGTCAATTGCATTTTTTGTGTTTTTATATAATGCAGATTCATGATTAGTTAAGCCAAGAATGATTGCTGACACAAATCCTGCTTTTGAATTATCTTCAATGCCATTCTGCCTTAAGAAGTTAGCACAATTAAGCGTATACCTTCTTAACTGCTTTCTAACAGTTTCCTCTGTTTCTCCCATTCTTCCAAGAACACTGTTAACATCAGACTTATACTGGGTAATAGATACTAGCGAATTATCCAAATAACCATCTTCAATAAGTGCAATACTCGAAATCTCCTCACCTTTAGGCCAAACAAAAGACGAAACTCTTGCTGTTTGCTCCGTTTGACCTGAAATGCCAATAGATATAACATCATAATCGGATTTCAAAAAAGATGCATACCATAACGCTCCGTTTATTGCATACTTTTCAGTTTCATCTGCCCCACCATACCCATGTTTAACATAATCTTCAACGTCATCTAGACATGAATGATCATCTACAGAGCCCTTACATTCAATAACTATAATGATGTCTGAACCATCAAGTGTTACAACATAATCTGGCGTTCCCTTTGAACGCATAGTCTGCTTCTTTGATGCTTTTTTAAATACATCTTTCAGCCAATCATAAGACGTTCCCTTATAGCTATCTTCTTTGAACCAAGTTATCCCATCCACTGTTGTATTTTGCGCCATAGGATAGCCATCAATTTCTTTCAGTTTATCTGCAACCAAACCTTTGGTTGTTTCCTCGCTAGAATCTTTTTTAGCCATTGTTCTTATTCTCCTTCTCAGTATTCTCAGTAATAATCTTTGATGCCTCTAGCAAGGCAGTTCTTCTAACAAACTCGCTATACGAAGCGTAGGTTTCTAACCGAGCAGCTTGTTTAAGCTTTTCAAGTTCTTCCTCACTAACACGTATACTCATTGAATATGTCTTATTCATATTACCCCCTCCTACATACATTATATTCCATACGTGGAACAAATACCATACAAATCTCCACTCATTCTTCAAAGCTTATGTTCTTCATTAAAGTTCATTAAATCCCTTCTCTGCTATTCTTATTCCACTGAAATTCTTTTCTACTTTCAATAAATAACAGTACTCTTAGACATTTCATAAATATTATTGCTGTCTGTTGAATCGGTGCTATCAGTACAGGGCCACAATTGGCATTACATTATCACAGAAAGGAAATCCACTATATCCGTCTATAGATTTCTCCACTTTAGTCGCGTTCCTATTCATGATGATTGTTTGAAACAGTTGTGCCACATCCGTATCAAACTACAACACCATTATATCACTATAGTTTATCAGCATATCGCATATACTATATTTTCTACAACTAGTAGTCGATATTCATGTTTTGCTTTTCAAGATCAACGCCTTTCTGTGTCAATTTGTAAAATTCAGATATTTAGAAATTTTCTCATTTAGTCTTTGGAGATTGCCTCTCTTATGACTACATCATTAACCAATACTCCAGCAAACTGACATCCAAATGGATTCTTTAACGAAATATCATCATCAATTATCATCCAAAAAGCTAGTCGTAACGCCCTCCGGGCGGTATGAACGGAACCATAATGAGAAGATTTCATAATTATCAAATTTCATATCTGCAATTTTTACTTAATATATTTATATGATGTCATTTTATTCAAAAGAATTACATCATACCCCGCCAGCAATGCGTCTATATTATCTCTTGCATTTTTACATTGAAACAAAGAGGTCATAACCGTTATTTGTGACATTTCAACCGTTTTTAGTAATTCTGGTACAGAATAATCAAAGGCATTATTAAGCGAACAATATCTAAATTGCTCAATATTAACACCACATTCCGTATAGAACTTCTTCTGTTCTTCTTTCAGCCTTTGCATCAAATTTCGCTTACTACGGCCTTCGCTTTTTGTATCACCCACAATTCCGACATATAAATATACCGTATTATATCCTGTCTTCTTTCCTGTCCAAATATAAAGACAATCTTGCACTTCAGAATAATTGCTGATTTTATCAAATGAAATCCATTCACTTGGACTATTCCACACTGGCGCTTTTGACATTTTTCCGGTTTCTTCCCGAAATCCTTGTTTCAATAAAGCTTTCAGTTTTTGTGTTGCCTTAGTTTCCGGTCTATTGATCACATTTTCAACTGTAAGGAAATACAAACCACCACTTTCGCATAATGAGCATATCAGCTTTTCTCCAATAGAAATCTCCTCAACATATGTATGAATTCCATCCATCCTTAACTGATTAAACTGAATCGAATCATTAACAGTAAATTGCCACGCTGCAGCTGTTCCTCTTTCTTTATTTTTATGCTTAGGCGAAAATGTTATAGAAGATTTACGTCCCGCATACTGAAAAATACCTTCAACACTCCCTGATGCATCCCAATTTCTACAACATTGTATAGGCAAACCCATAACACCATTTTTCAAAGACATAGGAGTAATATTAATTTCCACATTTTCCATAAACTCACATCCCTTTCCACTATTTCATCCATTGACCCTATTACCAAATCACACATCAAGTTCTATGCTTGCATATTTTAATGCTTACATTTTTCCACCAATACGAAAATTTTCTTCATAATTTATAATCGATCTTTTATAACTCTTTTCCTCTTCTCTTCCATTCTACCTCAATCGTCGTTCTATTTACAAGTATAATGCATCATATCATCTTCAATTTTCTGCTCATCCTTCTCCTCTCAATCTCCCCCAGTTCCCTTCCACACAATGCTTCCACTTGTATCCAGAGGCTTTCCCAGACTTCCTCATCTTTCATGTCAAACAATGGTTTTGTTTTGATTCCCGGAGTTACAAGAATAGAACTGCATACTTCCCTATATTTTGCATTAAACTCCATTATTCTTTTCTTAGCCGCCTCGCTATCGAATGGGCTTGATTGACAGATTTGCGTTGCAAGAAGAATATCATTCTCCAGTTCCGTAAGTTTTCCCTTATGTTTCAAATATTCCAAAACGCCCTCCATCGCCTTATCCATTTTATCCATATACGCCACCTTCTCTTTCCTAATAATAAAAAACTTTGTCATACCGCATTTGTCGAAAATTATCATATTCCGTCGGCATCCTGCAAAAAGTCCCAAGAATCTCCCCCTTTCTACCGATGCCCTAAAATATCCCCTGCATCGTCTCTCCCATTACCAGACAAAAGGCATATCCTCTTTTAGGATTCCTTCCCTGCGGCGGATTGCTCCTGCCTCTTGCGACATCCTTTGTCATCGCCACAGTGCGATCCCCGCGGAGCCTTTTACTTCATAGGGCGCATTTTCCTATAAAATAAAAAACGAGAAATCCGATCATTTCCCATCGGACTTCCCGTCATTCTTCTTATCCTATTTTCCCCATCCCCTACTCATAATCGAACTTCCCGTCGTTTTTCTCCTCCAGTGCCTTTATCATATGGTAGGTAAACTCATTGTACGGTGTCGGGATCCCCAGTTCACGCCCCATGCGCACCACCGCGCCGGCGAACATGTCCACTTCCGTGTGGCGCCCCGCATCCAGATCCTGCAGTGTGGAATAGCGCGCCCGATCCCGCACCTTACTGCCGAAGGTGGACGAGGTATCCGCCTTGTCAAAATCGATCCCCTTTTTCTCCGCGATCCGGTCCACCTCTTCCCGCAGCCGGTCCCGCAAAAATGCCACATGCTCACTGTCACGGTAGGCGCCTACCCCGCACCCCACCATCGCCTGTGCCTGGTTGTTCGGTACGTTGAGCCGGAATTTGCTCCAGATCTCCGTGCGGATGACGTCCGTCGCACGGTAGTGCAGCCCTGTACCCGCGAAAAGATCGTTCAGCGCCTCAATGCGTCCGGTGCCTCTGCTAAGATCCGCCTCTCCATATACAATACCGATGGTCGTCTCCGGATCGAATACCACCTGATTGCCCTTTCGCTCCGAGGCAACCTTGATCAATGAATAGACAATTTGGGACGGATCAATGACCTCTCCGATGATCTCCTCGCTGTCCACGCCGTTCATCAGGCTCATCACTGTCGTGTGTCCGCCTGCCACAGTCTGAATATCGCCAAGTGCCGGGCGAAGTGCCTGATACTTGGTTGCAACGATTAAAAGATCGACACCGGCAGCCTCCTCCGGCGTCCTAACAGCGGGGTGGTATACCTGCCCGTTAATGACAAAGCCGTCCCTCTCATAGCGCGCCTTCCGCTCTCCCGATGCGACTACGCACAGATCAATCTCTTTCTTTTTTGCAAGCCCCCACATGACATAAGAACCCACTGCTCCTGCGCCAAGAATGGCAACCGACTGATATTTCATTGTTTTAACCCTCTTTCTCCTGATACCTGCTTATCATTTCCTCACTCCGCTAATTATGAAAGCAGAAAATATTTCATATAAACATTGCCAAAGATCAACACGGCAGCTGCAACGATCAGCACAATCAGTCCGAAAACGGCAATTTTCTTTAACATGCTGTGTTTTTTCTCAAAAGAGTCGTTTTCTTCCTGGTCGATCACTTCCACATTATCCATTTTCATTCTTTGATGATCTGCAATATTTCCCTCCGTCTGGCTTTGATCTACAGCCAGCAGAAAATCTTCTTTTGCGCGGGTTGCATGCATACTTTCCTCTGTCTGGCTTTGATCTACAGCCCGCGGGAAATCTTCTTTTATGCGGGTTGCATGCATACTTTCCTCTGTCTGTCTTCGATATACAGCCAATGGATCCGAGATATGCATGATCTTACTCCTGAACTCGAAAAGCCATAAAACATCTTCTTCACTGCAGGGATAATCCTCAAACGAGCCTTCCCCGTGTGCCATCTGATTCCTTATATGTCTTAGTTCTCTAAGCCTGTCATATGTCTGATTCCATTCTGGAATCCTGTTTCTTTGCATGACCGGAACAGCCATCATATCATTCAGATAACATGTTACGCCGCCGCTGTTTATACCGTACATTTCCGAACAAAGTTTATCCAGCTTTTTATATTCATCAAAGAAAATGATACTTGTATTCTCTGGCACGTTCTGTACCTCCTACCTCTTCTCCCGCAGCTTTTTCAGATAAGCATTCTTCACTTCATTCTCATGCCGGAGTCTTCCGATCTCATCCTTCAGATACTGCACATACTCTCTTGTCAGCTTCACGCCGCCACGAACCGCCACGTCCTCATGCTGTTCCATCTCATCGAGCCACTGCTGCAGCGATTTATCCCGGATATCATTAAATGTCGTATCTTCCTTAAAAAACATCGCTCTCTCCATTCCCCGCATCATTTTCTGCGCCTTTGCATCTTCCACCTCAGACCGCACCGATTTTCTGCACCTTCGCATCTTCCAGTTCAGACCGCACCGATTTTCTGCGCATCCGTATCTTCCAGCTCCAACCGCATCAGCACGAGTTCCTGCCATCTACCGTCGCGAGTCAGAAAGCCCCGCGGATTTCTTCCATATTCCACAAACCCGTACTTCTTATACAGTCTCACCGCGGTCTCATTGTCACCGACCACCTCAAGTTCCAGCTGTCGGAATCCTGCTTCTTTCGCGCAGTCAATACAGGCGCCGGTCAGTGCCGCACCGATTCCCTGTCCCCAGTATTCCCGCAGGATACTGATGCCGAAATCCGCGCGGTGCCTTAGCTTCTCGCGCGTACTAAGCGCATGGTTTCCCGCCGATCCCACGAGGATGCCGTCCACAAATGCACAGATCTCAATCTCCGTGCGGCTCGCCTTTTGCGCGGTAAGCCGCTCTTCCATATCCTGCACCGAGTGCGTCCCCTCATCCGCATACGTTGTCAGAAAATCCGTCTCCGCGTGTGCCTGCGTAAAATAATGCAGAAACGCCGCCGCATCCGCCCGTTCCGCATTTTTCAAAAGACATTTTCTTTGATCTTTTAAACTGATCTCCCGGTAAAATAACATGTTGCTCCTCTCCCGCTTTTGCGCAGTAAGCTTCTCATCAAACCTCATTTGTCACCGAGTATAGCACACTCCTACGCAAAAAGAAAGAACGCACTTCTGGACACATCAGAGCTTACTTTACTGCACACGCACGTAATTCTGCTATCTGCTTCTCCGTCAGCGGTACCGTCGGAGAATTGTCATCACAGGTGTTCCTGTTTTCCACAATTAAACCAATGACCGGCGCATATCCTGCTCCTTTCCCTCCACAAAAAATTGCCCTGCTTTTCTATTCTCATTATAGAAAAACAGGGCAGTCCCATAAATTAATTATTTTTTAGTTTAGGTGCAAAATTTTTACTTTTTGCTCAGGCGCCCGCAGGAAGCTGCCACTCCCCGGCTTCCCGCTGCAGGGGCACCAGTCTGTGGTACAGACCGTTTTTCTTCATCCGTTCCTCATGCGTACCGTTCTCTTTCATAACGCCCCATCCGGCAGTGATTGATCTGTCCCCGTCCCATCCTCCGTTTCCTCTCTCTTCCCGTCTGATCAGTTCTCATCCAAACAATATTTTTCATCTGTTATAAATCATGGTATACTGGATTGCAGCGTAAAGTAACAACAAATCCGCGCAGATACATCAGATACATAAAGGAAGTTTATCATATGAAACGAATCGATTTTGAACATGGAACCATCACCGGAAATATTTTAGGAGCCGCCCTTCCCATGCTGGTCGCACAGCTCTTAAGCCTGCTCTACAATATTGTAGACCGGATCTATATTGCCCGCATCCCGGATGTCGGCACCACAGCGCTCGGCGCCGTCGGACTCTGTTTTCCGATCATTGTCATCATCACCGCCTTCAGCAATCTTTTCGGCAGCGGCGGCGCCCCTCTTTTTTCGATCAGCCGCGGCGGCGGAGATACCAAAAAAGCCGGTCAGATCATGAATACCTCATTTACCATGCTGTGCGCCGGCGCTCTGGTGCTGATGGCAGCCGGCCTGCTGTTTGCAGCGCCAATTCTTAAGCTGTTCGGCGCCTCGGATGCCGCCCTGCCGTACGCCTATCCCTACCTGATGATCTATCTGCTCGGCACGCTGCCGTCCATGATTGCCACCGGTATGAACCCCTTTATCAACGCGCAGGGGTACTCCGTCGCCGGCATGCTCTCGGTTGCCATCGGTGCCGTGACCAATTTTCTCTTAGATCCGCTTTTTATTTTTGTCTTTCATCTGGGAATCACCGGTGCCGCACTTGCCACCGTTCTCTCCCAAACGCTGTCCGCGCTCTATGTGATCCGCTTTCTACACCGGCGCGCGGAATATAAGGTGCGGCTGCTGCGCCCGGCTGAGTGGAAATCCAGTCTGGTCGAAGCAAAAAACATTATAAGCCTTGGCACCGCCGGATTTATCATGCAGCTCACGAACAGTCTGGTATCCATTTTCTGCAACAATGTCCTCGGTGCAACCGGCGGCGACGTCTACATCTCCGTCATGACCATCATCTCAAGCGTCCGGCAGATGGTGGAAACACCGATCTACGCGATCAATGAGGGAACCTCGCCGATCTTAAGTTACAATTACGGTGCGAGACGACCGGGCCGCGTGCGAAAAGCGATCCTGACCCTCGCCCTCCTGATTCTGCTCTATACCGCCGTCATGTGGAGCATCATCATCCTTGCCCCGCGGGCGCTGATCGGTATTTTCAGTTCGGATGCCGCACTGGTTGCTGACGCCATCCCCGCATTAAAGCTTTACTTTGCCGCTTTTATTTTCATGGATCTGCAGTACATCGGACAGACCGTCTTCAAATCCCTGAATAAGAAGAAGCACGCCATCTTTTTCTCCCTGCTGCGCAAAGTATTCATCGTCGTGCCGCTGACCTATCTTCTTCCTTATGCTTTCGGCATGGGAACAGACGGTGTCTTTGCCGCAGAACCGGTGTCAAACGTCATCGGTGGAAGCCTCTGCTTTATAACAATGTTGTTTACAGTGCTGCCGGAATTAAAGCGGATGGAAAAAGAAGCGTAACCCGTTTCTCCCTGCTGTCTTTGTATTCAGACACACTGCATTCATCTCCTATGCTTCTTCGTACTCCGCCAGCTCTGTCTCCGTCTCAAGCATCCGCTCCAGCAGACTGTCCTGGTTTGCTTCCTCCGCATCCACAGCGCTCTGCAGTTCCATCAGCTTCGGATAATCACTCGCAAGCGCCGGATCTAACATCTGCATCTGAAGTTCCGCCAGCTTCTCCTCGCTCTCCGCAAGCATCCGCTCATACTTTTCCTTCTGACGCTGCAGCCGGGAGCGCACCTTGCCCGGATTGTAATAGGTCTTCTTGTCAAAAACATCCGAGAGCGTCGGAACACTGCCGGTATCCGCCGCCCCTCTCACATGGGCTCCCTGTCCTGCGGCACTTCCCATGTTCCGTCCTGCGGCATTTCCCGCTTCCGCTGCCACGCCGCCTGTTCCTTTGCTGCCCGCGTTCCGTTCTGCGGTGCCTCCCGCGTTCCGCCCTGCGGCGCTTCCCGCATTCGCTGCCACGCCACCTGCACACTTCTGCTTCTCTGCGAGGTATTCCTCATAATCCATCGCATACTGCCTCACGGCGTCCCCGGAAAATTCCAGAATACCCGTGGCGATCCTGCTGATAAAATAGCGGTCGTGCGACACAAACAGCACCGTGCCTTCGTACTCGTGCAACATCTGCTCTAACGCTTCTTTTCCGATAATGTCCATATGGTTCGTCGGCTCATCCAGGATCAGAAGATTCGGTCTGGTCTGAAGCATTTTGCACAGTGCGAGGCGCACCTTCTCCCCGCCGGAGAGCTGCCCCATTTTTTTCTCCACATCCTCCCCGGAAAATAAAAAGCCACCGAGCGCGCTGCGCACCTCCTCGCGCAGGTACCCCGGATACGCTGCCCAGAAATTCTCAAGCACGGTCTGCTCCGGCGGTGCCTGCTCCATCACCGCTTTCTGCTGGTCAAAATACCCCCACTCCACGTTCTGCCCGAATTTGAAGCTGCCGCCAAGTGCCGGCAGTTTTCCGATCAGCGTCTTTAATAATGTAGATTTTCCCTTGCCGTTCTCACCGATGACCGCCAGACGCTCCTTTTTCTGCAACAAAAAGGACACCTCTGCCAGCGGTGCATCATAGCCGATGGAGAGGTCTTTTGCCTGAATCACATTGGTGTAGCTCTCGATACGCGGCGTATACCGCCCGTGAAATGCGCGCGTATCAAAGCGTCTCGGCTTCTCAATCTTCACCATGTGCTCGATCGCCATGCGTTTTGAGCGCGTCGCCGCCACCTTGGTCGGTGTGTTCTTCCACTTTTCAATCCAGTCCGTCAGCCGTTTGATCTCTTTCTGCTGTTCCTCGTAATCCTTCTCCTGCTTGATGAGATCCTCCTGCTTGCGCTGCATGAAATACGTGTAGTTTCCCGGATAGCGCTTCATCTCGTGATACTCGATCTCATAGGTCACATCCGCCACCTTGTCCAGAAACATCCGGTCATGCGACACGATCACGACCGCTTTGTCATAGCCTTTCAGATAATTTTCCAGCCACTCGATTGTCGGCAGATCCAGATGGTTCGTCGGCTCGTCGAGCAGCATGATATCCGGGCGCGTCAGAAGCAGCTTTATAAACGCCACTTTCGTCTGCTGCCCTCCGGAAAAACTGCCGATCGGACGCCGCAGATCCTCCAGTGCAAATCCAAACCGCTGGAACATCGTCTCCATATCCCTGCGCCAGGAATATCCCCGCATCGCCTCCATCTGCTTCTGCAATCTGTCATACTCGCGCAGGAGCGCCCCATCCGGCGCAGTCTCCTTTGTCTCTGCCGCCGTCTTCATCTGCTCCTCCAGCTCTTTCATGCGCTCCTCACAGGTAAACACCGGTACAAAAACTTTTTTTAATTCGTCCTCCACGGTTACCTCCGCGTCCACAAAGTTGACCTGCCGCAGGAAACCGATCTCCTGTCTGCCCGCCATCGTGATGCCGCACTCCTCGTCACTGTCTAAGTTGCTCATCTCTATATCCCCGGCAATCAGTCTTAGCAGGGTTGTCTTTCCACAGCCGTTGCGCCCCACAATTGCAATTTTTTCCCTGTCGTGTACCTCAAAATTGACGTCCCGCAGGATCACGTCCCCACCGAACTGTACGCGTGCATGTCTGATCTGATACCTCATAATTAAAACCCACTTCTTTCTATATTACAGTGCAAAAGCCACGGCTGTCTGCCGCGGCCTCTCTTTTCCATGGAACTTCATATCTCTGCCGATAAACTCCTGTTTTGAACTCTTTTGGATTATACCGAATCCCTTCTGCACTGTCAACGCCTCCCACCGCAGGTTCCCCCTCTTTTCCCCTCCCATTTGTAAACAGAATTTGCTAAAATTTTAACAATTTTTTATTGATTTTATGAGTTAACTATGTATAATTATGGTAGGGGAAGTTGGCAAATTCCAGCATCCCGGAAAAGATATCGTAAAGCCTGCTATCCGCAGGTGTTTACCATATAAATATGAAAGGAAAGAGGTTTAATAAGATGGCAACAATCGATTTAAGCAAGTACGGTATTACCGGAACCACAGAAGTTGTGTACAATCCTTCTTATGAGATGTTATTTGAAGAGGAGACCAAACCGGAGCTGGAAGGCTACGAAAAAGGACAGGTCAGCGAGCTGGGTGCAGTGAACGTTATGACCGGTATCTATACAGGTCGTTCTCCAAAAGACAAATTCATCGTTGTAGATGAAAACTCCAAGGACACTGTATGGTGGACCTCCGATGAGTATAAGAATGATAACCACCCGGCTACCCAGGAAGCCTGGAATGCAGTAAAGGACATCGCTATCAAAGAGCTCTCCAACAAGAGACTTTTCGTAGTTGATGCATTCTGCGGTGCAAACAAAGATACCCGTATGGCTATCCGTTTCATCGTTGAGGTAGCTTGGCAGGCACACTTTGTAACCAACATGTTCATCAAGCCAACCGCTGAGGAGCTTGAGAACTTCAAGCCGGATTTCGTTGTATACAACGCTTCCAAGGCAAAAGTTGAGAACTACAAAGAGTTAGGTCTGAATTCCGAGACTGCTGTTATGTTCAACATCACAAGCAAAGAGCAGGTTATCGTTAACACATGGTACGGCGGAGAGATGAAGAAAGGTATGTTCTCCATGATGAACTACTTCCTTCCGCTCAAGGGTATGGCTTCCATGCACTGCTCTGCAAACACAGACTTAAACGGCGAGAATACCGCTATCTTCTTCGGTCTTTCCGGTACAGGTAAGACAACACTTTCCACAGACCCGAAGCGTCTTCTGATCGGTGATGACGAGCACGGCTGGGATGACAACGGTGTATTCAACTTCGAGGGTGGATGCTATGCCAAGGTTATCAACCTTGACAAGGATTCCGAGCCGGATATCTACAATGCAATCAAGCGTAACGCACTTCTTGAGAACGTTACTCTGGATGCAAACGGCAAGATCGATTTCGCAGACAAGAGCGTAACCGAGAACACCCGTGTATCTTACCCGATCGATCACATTCAGAACATTGTTCGCCCGATCTCTTCTGCACCGGCAGCAAAGAACGTTATCTTCCTGTCCGCAGATGCATTCGGCGTACTTCCGCCAGTATCTATCCTGACACCGGAGCAGACACAGTATTACTTCCTGTCTGGATTCACAGCAAAGCTTGCTGGTACAGAGCGCGGTATCACTGAGCCGACTCCTACTTTCTCCGCTTGCTTCGGACAGGCATTCCTTGAGCTGCATCCGACCAAGTACGCTGAGGAGCTTGTTAAGAAGATGGAGAAGAGCGGTGCTAAGGCATATCTTGTTAACACAGGATGGAACGGCACAGGCAAGCGTATCTCCATTAAGGATACCCGTGGTATCATCGATGCCATCTTAAACGGCGCCATCAAGACTGCTCCGACCAAGACGATTCCATACTTCAACTTCGAGGTTCCGACAGAGCTTCCGGGTGTTGATTCTGGAATCCTTGATCCGCGTGATACCTACGCAAATGCTTCCGATTGGGAGACAAAGGCTAAGGATCTGGCTGCAAGATTCGTTAAGAACTTCGCAAAATACGAAGGCAACGATGCTGGTAAGGCACTTGTATCTGCTGGTCCGCAGGCATAATTGCTGCGAACAATCCGCCTAAGAATCATAAAAGAAGGGACTGCCGCATAAGCGGGCAGTCCCTTTTTACGTGGTAAGTACTATAATGGAAAACAGATCATGCCTTTCGATTTCAGATGGAAATGTAGCTGGAAATTCGGATCAAAAAATGCGGCATTTCTACCCCCGTCGGGTTTTGCATCTGCGATGATCCGTGTTTTTCCAAGTTTTGAGCACTCCACGGGTGTGTCCGCAACCCGCAGACAATTTTAGGATTCTCGTGTGTCCCTTGCGGCACTGCTGAATAGAACATAACCGCGCGAAGCCGCTGTCTGAGTCGTCATCTGCCCTGTTTTGAATAGCTGATGACGACGAGTTCGGTTCGCGCGGTTTTATATTGTCTGTGAAGCAGTGCCGCTAGGGACGCTAGGGAATCCGCTCATTGTCTGCGGTTTGTCGGACACATTCCGTGGATTGTCAAAACGTGGAAGAGACACGGAATCCGATGCAAAATCCGGCAGGAAGAAATGCAAGCATTTTTTGGGGCTGCCTCTCGTTTTACTGCATCTTAAAGTAATCAATACTGCTGACCAGCTCATCTGCGATCTCGCGGAGCTGCTCTGCACTGACATACACCTGCTTGAAAGTATCCACTACCTCTTCCGTCTCATCGTATGTCTTCTTCGTGCTGTCCACATTGCCCTGCACGATTTCTGAGAGTTCACTCACCGCCTGTAGCACTTCATTTCTGGAATTTTCCAGATGTCCTGTGCTTTCTTTGATCTGACGGATACTCTGCATGGAGCTGCCGATCTGCGCGATTACCTCTTCCACTACCTTCTGCGTATCCTGCATGCTCGCGCTCTGGTTCATAATGATCTCCTGCATCTGCTGCATAATCTCAACCGCCTTTGCAGAATCCTCACTGAGTGTCTTCGCGGTCTCCTCGATCTCCTTGCTCGACTCATTCGACTGCTCGGAGAGCTTCTTGATCTGGTCTGCCACAACACCGAATCCTCTGCCGCTCTCTCCGGCTCTCGCCGCCTCGATCGAAGCGTTCAGGCTGAGAAGGTTCGTCTCCTCCGCAATCGACGTGATAAACGCGGTTGCCTCATGGATCTTCTGTACCGAATCGTTGGTCCGGTTCGTCTGCTCCTGCACTTCACCGATAATGCGTTCCACCTCGATATTGATGTTCCGCAGATTGTTGAGCGTCTCTGCCGCCTTCTCACTGGACTGCTGCATGGAAGCTGCATTGTCATCCAACAGTTCCACCTCTGCCGACGTCTCCGTAATATTCTCACCCATAATACGCATATGTTCCGATGTATTCTGGGAATTCTGTGCCTGTTCGGTGGAATTCTCCACAATCTGGTTGACTGCCATGCGCACATGATCCATGGTTCCGTTTGTCTGGTCTGCCGCTGTACCGAGCAGTTCGGACGCATCGAGCAGGCGTTTGGCATTTTGTGAAATCTCCTGGATAGTTGCCTTCATGGCATCCCGCAGCGTGATCGTCACGCGGGACAGATCACCGATCTCGTCGTGTCTCCCGAGCAGCTTGTCTTCTACCCAGACATTCAGATCGCCGTCCGCCACTTTTCCTACCACCTCAATACTGCTGCGGATATTGCGGCTCATTGAGGTTGCAAGCTTCATGCCGATCGCAATGCATAAGATCATCACAGCGCATACCGCCATACTGATTGTTCCCAGAATCTTGTTGATCACGGCATCCTTTTCCTGCTTGTCCGTTCCCACAAAAATCATACCGATAATCTCATCGGTCGATCCGTTCTGATATACCGGTATAAAATATCCATAGTTCAAAGTGCCCTCGATCGACACCGCATGGCTGAAATAGGATTCGCCGCCCTGTAGTACCTTTTCCACAATCCGGTCACCGGCCTTGGAATTCAAGATACGGTTCCCTCCTGCATCGACCGCCGACGTCATAATGCGGGTGTCTCCGTAGAAAAATGTGACATCCATGCCGGTATTGCCCTTGATGCGGTCTACCAGGCTCTCGGACTTTGAAATATTATAGCTGCCTTTCCAGATATCCCCGTTGCTGGTCTGCAGATAATCTCCCGTGTTCTGATCGTAGGCTGCGAGCGTGGCTGCCGCCGTTCCCCGAAGCGCTTCCTCGATCTCCTCCAGCATGGCGCTCCGTACCATTGTGGTTGTCAAAAACATGGAAATCAACCCCAATATGATGACCGGTGCTATTGTAATCCCCAGAATCTTTTTCTTAATGTTCATACTAATCTCCATTTCGTCTGTGCATCTGCGTGTCTCTTTTCGTCCGGCTGCTCCTTAATCCACAACATTCACCGTCTTAAAATACCAGTTGATGCCGCCGGTGATTGTCGCATCGTCGAGCGTCTTGCCCGCTTCACCGACCGTCTCTCCGGTATTTGTCTCGATCACACCGTCAAATACACCGTTCTGCCCCGAAAGGATCTGTTCCTTCGCCTCGTCTACCTTCTCCTGTGTGCCCTCCGCACAGAAATCCGCCAGATTGGTAAGACCGACCAGATTCTCGTTCATGCCGCCGTAATAATTGCTTCCGTCCCAGGTTCCGTCAATCAGGCTCTGCACTGCCGCGGTATAGTAGGCACTCCAGTTCCAGATAACGCTGCACAGGCAGGCATCCGGCGCATTCTTGCTCATGTCTGAATTGTACCCGATGCTGTATACGCCACGTTCCTCTGCCAGTGTCTGCGGATACTCCGTATCACAGTGCTGGGCGATCACATCACAGTCCATATCGAGAAGTGTCTTTGCCGCATTCTCCTCCGCCTCCGGGTCATACCAGCTGTTCGTCACCTTAACGTAAACCTCTGCGTCCGGATTGACCGAATAGATACCGAGCGCGAACGCATCGATTCCGCCCGTCACCTCGGAGTTGCTGTTATCCATGGCAGCCACATAACCGATCTTATTCGTCGTGGTATTCATTCCCGCCACAATACCGCTTAAGTAGCGCGCCTGATAGATTCTGCCGAAATAGTTATTGAAATTCTTGCCGTTGCTCATATAACCGGTTCCATGGGAAAAATAAATATCCGGATATTTCTCCGCCATCTCCGCTGTCGGCTCCATGTAACCCCAGCTGGTCGTAAAGATAATGTTACAGCCCTCGTCGATACATTCCTGAATCGCCTGCTTTGTCGCATCCTCATCGGAATCTGGGACATTGATTTTCCGCACAATCTGATCGTCGGAAAGTCCGAGGTTCTGCTGCATTCCCTGAATTCCCAGATCATGCGTGTACGTGTATCCGCTTCCTTCTGCCGGGTCTGACAGATGGAGCACTCCCACCTTGATCTCGTCCTTCGGGATTCCCTCCGTCGCGGTCGTTGTTGCTGCCGACTCCGTCCCCGCTGTCTGCTGCAAGCTCTCCGCTCCGGCATTTGTAGCATAATCATCAATCTGCGTATCTGCACCGCAGCCGGCAAGCAGAAAACTTCCCACAGCTGCTGCAATCAGTCTGATCCATTTTTTTCTCATATCCGGTACTCTCTTTCTGTATGCTATTATCTGCCAACTTTTTACATCTGCCTTTATTATACACATTTTTTATTTTGTCATCAATAAATTTGTAAATTATTGGAAACATATCTGAATGGATCTTAAAATATTCTTTTTTGTAAAACATTTCTTACGGTATAAACGAAAAAAGCCTTCACAGTTCTGCCGCATTTACTGCCGGCGGCAAATCTGTAAAGACTTTTTTAAAATACATATTCAGTTAGCTCAAAAGATTCTGCATGCTTTTTAAGCTGATGACCAGCGTAGAGGTGTTATGCAAAAGCGCTGATGTGGTCGGCTGTAAAACGCCGCCGACTCCTAGCAGGATCAATCCGGTATTGAATCCGACAATCACGCGGTAATTCTTGCGAATCCGCTTCATCAGGCCGTCGCTCAACAGCTTTAAGGTCACGATCTGATAGAGATCATCCGAGCTTACCATGATATCCGCGATCTCACGCGCAATCTCCGCACCGTCCGAAATCGCGATGCCGACATCCGCCGCAGAGAGCGCCGGGGAATCGTTGATGCCGTCTCCGACCATGATAACCTTGCGTCCGGCTGCCTTTTCACGCTCGACAAAACCGGCTTTATCCTCCGGAAGCACCTCGGAATAATACTCGTCCACACCGACGCGCTTTGCAATGGCGCTTGCCGTCCGCTCGCTGTCTCCCGTCATCATGACGATCTTCCTGATACCGGAGCGGCGCAGGGAATTGATGACTGCCTCCGCCTCCTCGCGGAGCGGATCTTCAATGCAGATCACGGCTGCAAGCTGCCCCTCGATGGCCAGATACAGATGGGAATACTCCTCCGGCAGGCTCCCGAACAGTTCCTTTGTGCCCGCAGGAAGGGCAGCTCCCTCATCCTCAAATACAAAATGATAGCTTCCGATCACGGCTTTCTTGCCGTTGATCGTTGTGGAAATACCATGTGCCACCACATACTCCACTCTGGAATGCATCTCCTCATGATCCAGACCTTTTTCCCTGGCTGCCGCAACAACCGCTTTTGCCATGGAATGTGGGAAATGCTCCTCCATGCAGGCTGCAATCCTAAGAAGCTCATCCGGGCTGTCCCCGTTAAAGGAAACCACTTTTGCCACGGTCGGCTTTGCCTTGGTCAGTGTGCCGGTCTTATCAAAGACGATTGTATCAGCCTCAGCCATTGCCTCTAAATATTTTCCGCCCTTGACCGTCACATTGTAAAAACTAGCCTCACGGATCGCCGACAATACGGAGATCGGCATGGCAAGTTTTAATGCGCAGGAGAAATCCACCATCAGAATCGACAACGCCTTCGTCACATTCCGAGTCAGAAGGTATGTGAGCGCCGTGCCACCGAGGGAATACGGTACCAGACGGTCCGCCAGATGCTCTGCCCGGCTCTCAAGCCCGGACTTTAACTTCTGGGATTCCTCGATCATCTGCACAACCTTGTCGTAGCGGCTGGAGCCGCCTACCGCCTTCACGAGAATGGTAAGCTCCCCTTCCTCGACTACAGTTCCTGCATAGACATAATTCTCACTAATCCGGCGTACCGGCTCGGATTCTCCGGTTAAGGATGCCTGATTGACCATCGCCTCGCCGTCTGTCACGACGCCGTCAAACGGGATTACATTGCCCATATGGACAACCACCTCGTCTCCCTCACGGACTTCCTTCGCGCCGACAAGAACCTCCACACCGTCCTTCTTCAGCCATACTTTGCCGACATTCAAGGACATGGTGCGCGCAAGGTCGCCGACGGACTTCTTGTGCGTCCACTCTTCCAGCAGTTCGCCGATGCCAAGCAGGAACATGATCGATCCCGCCGTCTCGGTATCACCGCGCAGAATAGACACTCCGATCGCCGTCGCATCGAGTACCGGTACTTCGATCTTTCGTGCCGCCAGTGTCTTTATGCCCTTCCAGATGTAGCGGAACGACTTGACCGTCGTCCAGCACGCCCGGATAGGATACGGCAGAAAAATCTTGGATGCATAGCGTCTCACCACTCTGCCGATCAGCTTCTCCTGGTAGCTTGCATTCAGCTCTCTTCCGGAATTCTCGATCAGCCCGTTCGGCACTTCCACATCTTCATAGTGAAAATGTCTGAGCTTGTCAATCAGTTCCGCTCTGCTGCCGTCATAACAGATGACTGCGTCACCCGTACGCTCATACACCTTGGCGCTTGAGACCTGTATATCATTTTGTAAAAAATACAGAAGCGTATCCGCCTGTGCACAACTCATGCGGTACTGTGCCACGTGAATCCGCATCCGCCCCTTAATCTCATGCTTGATTGCAAACTTCACTTTACTCGCCTCTTATCAAAATCTTATTCTTCGGTGTTCTCTGCAGTCTCGGTCTTCTCTGCTGCTTCTTCCTCTGCATCTGCAAATGCCTCTGCCTCAGCCTTGGCTGCGCGCTCCTCATTGATCTCCTTTGCGCCTGCATAGATGTCTCCGGCATTCTCCTGTACGGTGCTTACGGTGTTCATCACGCACTCTTTTGCTCTTAAGAAAGCTGCGGTACAGCTTGTGTAAACCTTCTTGGCATCCTTGCTGGAAAGTACCTTGATACCGGCTGTTCCAAATAATACGCCACCTGCAAAAATTCCTGTCTTCTTCCAATCGATCTTCTCAAAACATTTTAACATATGTATCCTCCATTCCATGCACAATCTCGTGCATCCTTTGCTGAACATGTTGTTCGCTCTTTACATTATTGTGCATTATAGTACCGCTTTTTGTATTTTTCCAGTATTTTTTCGTTATTGATAAACTTCATCATTATCCGCCATTTTCCATCCTGCTCCCGGTTTTTAATACCTCCGCCGGATGGCTGCGTTTTTTCCTTATTATAAACCGGTTCATACCGGCTGCAATAACCGATGGCATCAAAAACCTGTAAAGCAGCAGAGATTTACTCGATCCCTGCCACTCCTTTTATTTCTATATTTTCTATTTCTCTTCCGGTTCGTCCTCAAGCATCTCCGTAAGCGTGTGCCAGCCGAGTACCGCACATTTGACACGCGCCGGCATGTGTGAAATGTCCACAAGCGCCGATGCCTCCTCGAGTTCTTCTAATTCCTCGTCCGATACCGTCCCTTTAATCATCCGAAAGAACAGATCCGCCAGGTGCATGGCCTCTTCCTTGGTCTTTCCGATGACCAGATCCAGCATGATATCCACGGAAGCCTGTGAGATGGCGCAGCCGTCGCCCGTAAAGGTTCCCTCCGCAATCCTGCCATCCTCCACGCGTAGCTGCAGCACAATATCATCCCCGCAGCTCGGATTCACACCCTCAAGCACCAGATTCGCATCCGCAAGCTTCTCCTTGTGACCCGGATAGCGGTTGTGATCCGTCAGCACCTCATTATAAAATGTCCGGTTATTCATATCCCATCATCCTCCTGACTTGTGCCAGCTGATCCAGAAATCGTCCGACATCCTCTGGCGTATTATAAAATGCCACGCTCGCTCTGGCACAGGACGAAATGCCGAGCCATTCCAACAGCGGCTGGGCGCAGTGATGTCCCGCCCGCACCGCGACATGCGCCTCATCTAAGATCGATGCAATATCATGCGGGTGTACATCATCCACGGTAAAGCTCACAATTCCGCAGTGCTCCTTTTCGTCCCCGCTTCCCAGAATATGCACGCCCGGAATTTTTTTCATTCCGGCAAGCAGCTGGGCGGTAAGCATCTCCTCGCGCTCCGTGATTTCTTTCCAGCCGATGGATTCCAGATAATCGATCGCGGCGGCAAGCGCGACCGCGCCTCCCGCATTGACCGTCCCTGCCTCAAACTTATGGGGAAGTTCGGCAAATACGGCTCCCTCTCTCGTCACACGGTCAATCATCTCCCCGCCGGTCAGAAACGGCGGCATCTCCTCTAAAAGTTCCTGTTTTCCATAGAGCACACCGATCCCCATCGGCGCCATCAGCTTGTGTCCGGAAAATGCCAGAAAATCCACGTCAAGTGCCGTGACATCAATCGGCATATGCGGCGCTGCCTGTGCCGCATCCGCCAGTACCACACCGCCGTTTTCGTGTACCATCCCGATCAGTTTTTCTGCCGGGGTCGCCCGTCCAAGCACATTCGAGACAAGTGTCAGCGCGGCAAGCTTTGTGTGCGGTGTGACGGCATCACGGATTTTCTCCTCCGTAAAACTGCCGTCCGGTTCACACTCCAGATATTTAAGCGTGGCTCCGGTTCGTCTGGCCGCCATCTGCCACGGAAGCAGGTTGCTGTGATGCTCCATGATCGTGACAAGAATCTCATCCCCAGGCTTTAACCGGGGCAGCGCATAGCTGTACGCCACCAGGTTGATGCCCTCGGTCGTATTTCTGGTAAAAATGATTTCTCTCTCACTCTTCGCATGTACAAACTGTGCGACGCGCTCTCTTGCATGCTCATACTGCTCTGTCGCCTCCACGCCCAGCTCATAGAGCCCGCGCAGCGGATTGGCATTCCAGCGCTCATAGAATTCCCGCTCCGCATCGAGCACGCACGCCGGCCGCTGTTCTGTCGCCGCGTTGTCGAGGTAAGCGATATCGCTTTCCGCAAGCAGCGGAAAATCTTTTTTATAATCTGTCATATGCATTGCTCCTTCAGATAAGTGTCAACAGCGCCACGCACCTCCTCTGACGGGATCTGGCTGTTTATCGCTTCGATCTTCGCCAGTGTCAGCAGTCTCTGTGCCTCCTCCGGGGGAATGCCTCTCGTGGCGGCATAAAAGAGCATGTTCTCGTCGAGCTTACCGATGGAAGCGCCGTGATTGCCCTCCACATCCTCCTCCGCGCACAGGATTAACGGGATGGTCTGGTTGACCATATTGTCACCGACAAGAAGCACATCCTCCTTCTCGTCTCCCTTAGCTCCCACACAGCCGTGCACAAAATCGATCGTTCCGCGCAGCAGCTTCTTCGCCTCGTTCTTTAAGATGCCCGATATCTGCATATTGCTCTTCGTCTTTTTCCCGCGGTGTCTGGCGACATAATTCATATCAATCTTCTGCCTGCCGGTGCCCAGATATCCGCTTACGAGTTCTGCCGTGCTCTCTTCTCCGCTAAGTTCAAACAGTGTTCCCGTATAGACCTCGGCGCCGCCCAGTTCCAGCTGCACTTCCTTCACAGCGGCATCTTTTTCACACGAGACACCCACATCATGCAGGCAGACGGCTTCCGCATTCATCGTCTGCACCACATACAGTTCTACTTTCGCGCCCTCCCCGGCATATACCTTCGTCTGGATGGCGGAGATCATCCCGCCCGTCTCCCCGCTCTCGCAGAGCAGGATTACTTTTGCCTGGCTGTGCGCTCCGGCATAGATATGCAGGCGGTTATAGGCGTGCTGCCCGCTTTGGTAGGAAAAACGGTACACATACGGTTCGCCGCAGTCTGCATGTTCCGGAATCGTCAAAAGCTCGGTATCCCATGCCACATCTGTCTCCGACGGCTGATCCATCGCCTCGCCCATCCCGGTTGTGATTTTATCCCAATCCGTCTGCTGTGCCATCCGCAGCTGCTCTGCCTCTGCCTGCCCTGCTTCTGCCACACTCTGTTTTATCGCTATACTGCCGTCGATCCGCGGCATCCCAATCACGGTTTCATTCATTTTCAGCCAGTTCCAGGTCTTTGCAGGAAGCCGGTTGACTGTGATCGTCTGATTCTGTTTTGTCATAAGCTCCTCCTTTACCCGATGCTGCCCTTCATCTCAAGATCAATCAGATTGTTCATCTCCACCGCATACTCTAACGGCAGTTCCTTTGACACGTTGCTTGCAAAACCACTGACAATCATCGACCGCGCTTCCTCCTCGCTGATGCCGCGGGACATCAGATAGAATACGGCGTCGTCGCTGATGCGGCCGATTTTAGCCTCATGTCCCACATCCGCGTCTCCTGTGCGGATGTCCATCGCCGGAATCGTATCCGATCTTGAGATGTCATCGAGCATCAGCGACTGACAGGAAACTGCCGATTTGCTGCCGTCGGCTTCCTTTGTAATGCTCACGGAACTCCGGAACGTGCTGATACCGCCGTCCTTGGAGATCGACTTGGTGTTCATGTACGAGGAGGTATCCGGTGCGGCATGCACCACCTTTGCCCCGGTGTCCAGATTCTGACCTTTTCCGGCAAACGTGATGCCTGTGAACTCCATGTGCGCCCCTTTTCCCTTTAAGATACTCATCGGATAGAGATACGATACATGGGAGCCGAAGGAGCCGGACACCCACTCGATCCGTCCCCCCTCCTTGACCAGCGCCCGCTTGGTGTTCAGATTGTACATGTTTTTCGACCAGTTCTCGATCGTGGAATAGCGCAGTGTCGCGCCCTCCTCGACAAACAGTTCCACACAGCCCGCATGGAGGTTCGCCACATTGTATTTTGGTGCGGAACAGCCCTCGATAAAATGCAGATACGCCCCCTTATCCACGATGATGAGCGTGTGTTCAAACTGCCCTGCTCCCGGCGCATTGAGCCGGAAATAGGACTGCAGCGGAATCGTCACCGACACGCCCGGCGGCACATAGACAAACGATCCGCCTGACCAGACTGCTCCGTGCAGTGCGGCAAATTTGTGATCGTTCGGTTTGACCAGTTTCATAAAGTGGCTTTGCACCATATCCGCGTATTCGCCCTTTAACGCGCTCTCCATATCCGTGTAGACCACGCCCTGGGCTGCCACTTCTTCCCGCACATTGTGATACACCAGCTCCGAGTCATACTGCGCCCCGACACCTGCCAGCGACTTGCGCTCCGCCTGTGGGATACCGAGCCGCTCAAAGGTGTCCTTGATGTCCTGCGGCACATCCGACCACTTTGCCGTCATCTTTGTATTCGGCCGCACATACGTCACGATATGGCTCATATCCAGCCCCTCAATCGCCGGTCCCCAGTCCGGCACCGGCATCTCATTGTAAATCTGCAGCGCCTGAAGCCGGAACAGTTCCATCCACGGCGGATCCTTTTTTTCACGGGAGATCTGCTCGACGATCGCCTCGGTCAGTCCCTCATCGACCTTGTAAGCATCCCGTTCCTCATCCTTCACATCGTATATGCTGCGGTCAATGTCTTCTACATATGTCTTCTCTTTCACCGCTCATCCTCTCCTTTTTGTGCCAGCTTCTCATACTCCTCGTAACCTTCGCGGTTGATCTTATCCACCAGCGATGCATCCCCGGATGCCACAATATGCCCGTTCACCATGATATGGGTTGCGTCCACATGAAGCGCGTCCAGGATGCGCGTGCTGTGCGTGATGATTAAAAGTGCGCCGTCCGGATTCTCTTTCTGGTACTCGCGGATTCCCTCGGACGCAAGCCGCACCGCATCCACGTCCAGCCCGGAGTCTGTCTCGTCTAAAATGGCAAGATCCGGTTTTAACATCATCAACTGCAGGATCTCGGATTTCTTTTTCTCACCGCCGGAAAATCCCACGTTTAAATCCCGCCCGGCGTAGGAGGGATCCATGTGCAGCACTTCCATTGCCGCTTTTAATTCTTTTCTGAAATTCCAGACACGCATTTTATTTCTGCCCTGCTCGCTCAATGCACTGCGGATAAAGCTCTCGAGGGAGAGTCCCGGCACCTCGAGCGGTTCCTGAAACGACAGGAACATTCCCGCCTTGGCGCGCTTGTCTGCCGCCTCCTCCGTGATGTCATTTCCCTTGAAAAGGATTTTTCCCTCTGTGACGCTGTATTTGGGATTGCCGGTCAGAACATACCCCAGTGTCGACTTTCCCGCACCGTTCGGTCCCATCAGCACATGCGTCTCTCCTTTTTTTATCGTAAGCCCGACCTCGTGCAGGATCACCTTGTCCTCCACGCGCGCCGTAAGCCCTTCTACCTGTAAAATCTGCTCTGCCATAGCTGCCTCCGTTTCTGAAGCGTTTCTGCAGCCGGAATCCTCTTTCACGATTCCCTCCGCTGCCCTTTTGGTTTTCTTTGCGACGCTCCCACACATCTTTCATATCCTAGTCGCAAGGTAGGATATGATTCAACCACATTCTAGAACGAAACCGTTAAGAAAGCAAGAGTGAAATCGCTTCGCTATTGAGATTGTTTCTCAAATTCACAGAGGGCGCGCGATCGCATTCCGGATAGAAGCAGGCGGGGAAATTCGGATCGCACAATACGGAATTTCTAACCCTGCCGCTTTTTACATCTGCGATAATCCGTGTTTTTCCACGTTTTGAGCACTCCGCGGGTGTGTCCGCAGGCCGACAGACAATTTAAGGACTTTTGTGTGTTCCTTACATCACCAATGAACAAAACATAACCGCGCGAAGCCGATGTCTGAATTGGCATCTGCCTTATTTTCAATAGCAGATGCCAACGAGTTTCGGTTCGCGCGGTTTTATATTGTCTGTGAAGCGGTGATGTTAGGAACACTAAAAAGTCCTTAAATTGTCTGTCGGCACGCTCTCTTCCGAATCTATGCCTCCGCAAAACGTGCGAATGAAAGTTCCGCTCCGTTTGCCACGCGGCTGCAGATATTGACTGCCCGGCTCATCACATCCGAAAACTGTCCATCCTTTGTGACGACAAACAGCATCCGCTCGTCCGCTTTGATCGAGACGTCCTCCACGTCAGCGATTTCTCTCATCTCCCGCTGTACTTCCCTGCTCTCATCCTCTGTCAGCTTTTTTGATAATCGATAATATCTTCCCATAATGCCATCCTTTCTGATCGTTGCATGTTTGGGGTTAGTTATATCTAATCCTGTTTTTATTATAGCACTGCGATCTGAAATGAAAACGGGGTTGCTGATAAGTTTTCTCATTATATCCGGCTCTGCCGCATCTTTTTTACATATTCTGCACATACTGTGCCTGTCGCAACACAGATTACCCGGTATATCAATAAAAATAGGAGAAATCAACATGGGAAATAATATGGAACTCGATTACGAAATGTTCTGCTACCAGTGTGAGCAGACTGCTAACCAGAAAGGCTGCACCAAGCTCGGTGTATGCGGAAAAACTCCCGAAGTCGCAAATCTGCAGGATCTTTTAATCTTTCAGATCAAGGGCATCAGCTGCTATGCCAGGCCTCTGATCGAAAAAGGCACTCCTATGGATAAAAGTGTTGTCAGCTTCATCGAAAATGTGCTGTTTACCACACTTACGAACGTTAATTTTGACGCGGAAGTACATGTCGAACTTTTGCGCGAATCCCAGCGCATCAAAGAAGAACTCCGGGCTTACGCAGGCGCTCCCAGTCAGCCCACGCTTCACGCCACCTACGATCTTCCGCAGACCAAAACCGAGATGCTGCGCGACGCGCCCATCGCCGGTATCATGTATGACAAGTCGCTCGATCCGGACATCCGGTCCCTGCGTCAGACCGTTCTCTACGGACTCAAAGGCATCAGCGCCTACGGGCATCAGGCGAGAGAGCTCGGCTATTACAGCGATGAGGCGGATGATTTCTATATTCTCGCCCTGGAAGCCCTCACGGACGACCGGCTGTCGGTCGAGGAACTGATCCGCCTTACCATGCGCACCGGTGAGATGGCAATCGAAGTCATGAAAAAACTGGACGAAGCCAACACGACCATCTATCAGAACCCAGCCCCGCAAAAAGTCAATGTCCACCTGAAAAAAGGTCCGTTTATCATCGTCTCCGGACACGATTTAAAAGACCTTGAAATGCTTTTAAAGCAGACGGAGGGAACCGGCATCCATATCTACACCCACGGAGAGATGCTTCCCTGTCACGGTTATCCGGGGCTGAACAAATATCCGCACCTCGCCGGGAATTTCGGCGGTGCCTGGCAGGATCAGCAGAAACAGTTCGACAATCTTCCCGGCTGTATTCTCATGACCACCAACTGCCTGATGCGCCCGCGTGACTCCTACAAAGACCGCATCTACAGCACAAATGTGGTCGGCTGGGACGGTGTGAAGCACATTGGCAAAAACGAGAACGGCGAAAAGGATTTTAGCGCTATCATAGAGCAGGCACTGGAACTCGGCGGCTATCCCGAAGACCAGGATGTACAGGAAATCCTCGTCGGCTTCGGTCACCACGCCACACTGGGCTATGCTGATGCGATCGTGGATGCCGTAAAATCCGGAAAACTGCGCCATTTCTTCCTCATCGGCGGCTGCGACGGAGCGCGCCCCGGACGCAACTATTACACCGAATTCGCCGAGATGGTTCCACAGGACTGCCTCATTATGACCCTCGCCTGCGGCAAGTACCGCTTCAACAAGCTGGACTTCGGGGAGGTGGCGGGTCTTCCGAGGCTCCTCGACATCGGACAGTGCAACGATGTCTACTCTGCCATCCGCATTGCCACTGCTCTCGCCGATGCATTTGGCACGGATGTCAATGGTCTTCCGCTCTCGCTGATTATTTCCTGGTATGAACAGAAAGCCGTCGCTGACCTTCTCGCTCTGTTAAGTCTCGGCATCCATGACATTTATCTCGGTCCCACTCTGCCCGCCTTTTTGAGTCCGAATGTCCTGCAGTACCTGACAGACACGTTCCACTTAAAATCCATCAGCAACGCCAGGGACGACATCCGCACCTGCCTCGGACAGGCAGTCTGATTTCCGCAGCTTTAACCGGGTTGTTGAATTATTTTCTGATTTATACTATATCCTTCTGGCACTACAGCGTCTCTCCCTCCAGGTAGCGATGAGGTAAAATCCGCTGACTGTCTCCTGTCATCTGCTCCACTTCCGGGTCAGCGTCTATCATGGCAAAAAGCATCTCAACGGCACTTTTTGCCACCTCATCCACCACATTGGAGATCGTGGAAAGCTGCGGTGTCACATATGCCAGCGTATCGATATTGTCAAATCCGGTAATGCCGTAATCCACCGGCGCCTTTCTTTTTGCCCGCTTCTGATCCTTCATGATCTCAAGTGCATACTCATCTGCGGTACAGACAAACGCCGTCCGCTTTCCTTCTTTTAATATGGCATCCGCTTTCTGCAGGTAATCCCAGGAGAGAATACACTCCGGCCGGAGCGCGGGATAGCGTTTCATCTCTTCCTCATACCCCAGCAGACGCTCCTTGTGAACATACAGATTCTGCCGGTTTTTTGTATCTAACGGCGGACAGACAAACACGATGCGCTCATAGCCCTTCTCTGCCGCTCTCTGCACTGCCTCCCGCACTGCTGCCCGCTGGTCGATCCCAACAAACGGGATGCCGTCCGCAATCCGGTTATCCACAGAGACAATCGGGCGGTGCAGGGACTCCAGGAATGTTCGGTACGCCTCCCCCTCGTTGACCGAGGAGAGGATGATCCCGTCAACCCGGTAATCCGCAAGTCTTGTCAGCTGCTCGCGCTCCGTCCCGGCATCCCCGCTGTGCAGCGTGATGTTGACGCCGTAGCCGCGGGCATATGCCTCCGTGCTGATCGTCGAGAGCATCTGGGCAAAATAGCGGTTCTTCACGTCCAGCACGACGACACCGATGTTGTACGTCTGTCCCTTAGCCAGTCCGGTGGCAAGGAGATCCGGCCGGTAGCCGTGTTCCTTTGCCACCTGAAGGATCATCTCCTTTGTCTCCGGCTTAATCCGCCCGGTTCCATTTAATGCCCGGTGTATCGTTGTTCTGGAAACGCCGCATAACTGCGCCAGATCTTTTGTCGTGATCGCCATATTTTTCCTGCTCCCCGTTTTCTTTTCAAAAGACTTTCTTCTATTTTAATCGAATCTGAACCATTTGAAAAGAGAGAGGTACAAGTTCCACTGAAATTCCGTTTCCGCTGCAGGAGACGTTTTCCAGTTCCACAGGTATTACACAGTCATGTTCCTTTTGATTTGTCGCTTTCTTATCCTCGTGAAACAGTGCAATACTTTTTAAAACCGCCTCCGGCTCCATGCCCTGTAAAGAAACGGTCGCCTCGGCACTCTCCTCCATACGGTTTACAAAGAAAGCCGTCACTTCATGCTTTTGCCCGTCATAGACGAGCACATGATCCACACAGGGTACCGTCTCAAACGTGCTGCACGCGTAGGTGTCTCCCGTATACCGTGTATCTAACGTCACGCCGTGCGCATACTGCGCCATCAGGGCAAACGGATAATACACCGGCTGCACCCACACACCGCCGTCCTTCTCTGTCATAATGCAGGAGCTGATATTCGTAAGAAGTGACTGGCAGGCGATCTTCACACGATCCGCCCGTTTTATGAAATTCATCAGCATACTTGCAAACAGAAGCGCATCCTCCATGGTATAGATCTGCTCGCTGATCGCGGGTGCCGTCTGCCACGGTGCATCCTCCACCGATTTCTGCACCTGCACGTCGCTCATCGACCAGACGCCCCACTCATCAAAACAGATGTTGATCTTATGTGACATTTTCTTTTTTACCCTCACATAGTCACAGATGTTTAAGACCGTCTCGATATAGCGCTCCATATCCAGCGACTGTGCCAGAAACTCTGCCGTGCCCTTCTCCTGTCCCCCGTAATACTGGTGCAGGGAAATGTAATCGAGGCAGGGATAACAATGTTCCAGTACGGTCTGTTCCCAGTCACCGAACGTCGGATTCGTCGACATCGAACTTCCGCACGCCACCAGTTCGATGGATGGATCTAAGATTTTCATTGCCTTTCCGGTCTCATAGGCGATCCTGCCGTATTCCTCCGCCGTCTTGTGCCCGATCTGCCAGTCTCCGTCCATCTCATTGCCCAAACACCAGGTCCGGATGCCGTACGGCTTTTCATGTCCATTTGCCGCCCGGAGATCACTGTAGTATGTGCCGGTCTCCATATTACAATATTCCAGCACCGCAAGCGCTTCCTCGATTCCCTTGGTTCCAAGATTCACTGCATAGATCGGTGCAACCTCTGCCGCGTCCGCCCACTTCATAAATTCATCCAGACCGACCTCGTTTGTCTCAATACTTTTCCACGCCAGATCCCGCTTCCTCGGGCGTTTCTCCACAGGTCCGATCCCGTCCCGCCAGTCATAGTTGGAGACAAAATTGCCCCCAGGATAGCGCACCGCCGTGACCCCCATCTGCCTTACCTTCTGCAGCACATCGCCCCGGAATCCGTTTTCATCTGCAGTCTTATGCGACGGCTCGTAGATGCCGGTGTACACCACTCTTCCCATGTGCTCCACGAAGGAGCCGTAGATACGGTCGTCAATCCTGCCTTTTGTAAATGCCGTATCAGCTTTAATTGTCACATGTCTCATCTTCTCTCTCCTCTGCCTCTATTCTTTCATTCCCGATGTTGCGATTCCTTCCATGAAAAACTTCTGTCCGAACAAAAACAGCAGTAACAGCGGCAGAATCGCAATCACCGTAGCAGCAAGTGTCGGACCATATTTGATCGAATTACTTCCAACCAAAATTGCAAGTCCTGCTGACAGCGTCCGCATTTCCACCGAACTTGTCAGCATCATCGGATAAAGCAGATCGTTCCAGTTATTCATGAAATGATAGATTCCCAGTGTCACAAGTGCCGGCTTTGCAAGCGGCAGAATGATTTTCAGATATATTTTCCACTCTCCCATACCATCAATTTTCGCAGCCTCATCCAGCGATTTCGGTATGCCCGAGAAGAAGGAGGTCAGCATGAAAATACCGTAGGCACTCGCTGCGCGTGGCAGAATCAGTCCTAAGAACGTATTTAAAATTCCAAGCTTATATTCTTCCATATAGAGTGGAATCATCACCACCTGAAACGGAATCATCATCGTGAGCAGGATGATTCCAAAGAGCAGTTTTCTTCCTGTAAATTTCATTCGGGCAAATGCATATGCTGCCATAGAATCAAAAAACAGACTGATGATGGTGACACCCCCTGCAAACACAACCGTGTTAAGCAGCATTCTGGCAATCGGGAGCACTTTCCACACATAGGCAAACTGTGTTGTGACCCACTCCGTCGGGAAAAAGATTGGCGGCCACTTGATGACGTCCGCATCCGACTTGAAGGCGGATACGCCGAGCCAGAACAGTGGAAGCAGCACCAGCGCTGCAAACAACAGAAGTACCAATGTTCCGATCACCCGCTGCGCACTTATTTTTCTCATGTCTCGTCACCTCCCTGGGGGAAAGCATATTTTCTTAAGATCACGGTTATAATCGCAATCATGCAGAACAGATAAACGGCGATTGCTGACGCATATCCGAGATCATACGGCGCTGTCTGAAATCCCCGGTTGTAGATATAACCCACGAGCGTCTCGGTCGCGTACTGCGGGCCGCCTCCCGTCATGACGTAGATCTGATCGAATACCTGCAGCGCCATAATTAACGTCGTCACCACGCAAAAACCGATCGTATCCCGTATACCGGGTATTGTGACATAGAAAAATTTCTGCAGCCCGGTCGCGCCGTCAATCTCCGCCGCCTCATATAACGACTCAGAGACGCCGAGCGCCGCCGCCGAAAGGATGGTAAGCGTATATCCGAACCCTTTCCACACCGTAACAAAAATCACCGTAGGCATCGCCCATGTCGTGCTCGAGAGCATATTTGGCATCGTGATACCGATTTTTCCAAGCAGATATGGCAGCATTCCGTAGTGCGTATTGAGCAGCATCGACCACATGATGCTGACTGCCGTCATAGAACACACATAGGGCAGGTAAAATACGGTTCTCAAAAGCTTGTGCAGCTTTGTATTGCGCAGCATAAACATGAGCAGCAGCAACGCCACGATCATCTGGAGGGGCACCTCAAGCAGTGCGAAATAAAATGTATGAAACGTAGCATTTGCCACACGCTCATCCTGAAACATTTTGATGTAGTTGGCAATTCCGGCGAACGAGATATTTTTCATATAAATATCAATATTCATCAGACTGATCCCGATCGCTCCCGCCAGCGGTATAAATACAAATACGGTAAGTATGAGCAGGGAAGGCGCGATAAACGCATACGCCTTCACCTGATGCTCCATACGGTGTTGTCTCTTTTTTACTTTCATAATTTCCATCCTTTACGGCTTGCAGCTATTTTTGCGTCAATGACCGTCAGACATCAGTCGGAGATCACCGCGTCCAGCGCGTCCGAAGCCTCCTGTACACTCTGCGTCACGTCTGCCCCGGATAAAATTTTCTCCATCATCGGTTTCATGACATCATTGTCAATCATGCTTCCGCATTCCAGTCCCAGATGCCAGTCACGTCCGATCTCGGATGCCTTGGATACTGCACTTAAGATCTCGTTGTTCTGAATGTCCGCATCCTCAAGAACAGAGTAAGACCATACCGGGAAGCCGTTCCGGTTCGACCACTCTTTTAACACATCATCAGACAGCCAGTATGCCATAAATTTATACACTGCCTCTTTGGTCTGTTCGTCGGCCCCTTTCGTCAGCATGTAAGAGCATCCGCCCTCCGGGGAGTACGCGCCGTCGCTTCCGCCCGGGATCGCCGTGATTCCATAATTCAAACCAAGCTGTGTCAGCCCGTTGATGTTCCATGGACCGCTGGTATACATTGCAAGCTGGCCGGACTGGAACATCGTGTCCGCATCCGCTGCGGTGAGTCCCTCCGGGGATACCCCATCCTCCGTCGCAAGCTTCTGAATCCACTCCAGGGTTGCAATGTTTTCTTCGGAATTTAAAAGGTTCTGTGTTGCATCCTCATTGATGACATCTCCGCCGTTCGCCCACAGGTACTCGCAGTAATAACCGTAATCGGTCGGAAGTCCCAGTCCATACTGGTTCTTAGACGGATCGGTGCAGGCGATCGCCGCCTCGCGCAATTCATCGAGCGTGGTCGGCGGGTTCTCCGGATCAAGACCTGCCTCCGTGAAAAGATCCTTGTTGTAATACAGATACTGCACATTGTACTGCATTGGTACGCCGTAGAGCGCATCGTCTATGTAGGATTTTGCAAGTACATTTTCATAGAAATTACTCTTGTCAATGCCCATCGTATCCCAGAAATCGCTGATATCCTCGATCAGTCCATTCTCCTCATACTGATGAAGATACTCAATGCCCACCAGCACAAACGACGGTCCTGTACCGGTCGATACTGCCGTTGCAAATTTTGTCTGCAAGGTATCATTGTCCATAATATCAATCTGCACCGTAATATTGTCCGTATTGGTTTCATTGTAGTTGTCGATGATTTCACGCAGCACATCTCCGTCTGATCCGGTAAATGGTGCCCACACAGTCAATGTGATTCCTTCTCCCGCAGCACTTCCGCTGTCTTTTTCTGTCTTTGCTGCCTCTGCTGCCGTGCCTGCACTCCCCTGTGCATCCGCTGTCTGGCTGTCTGCTGCTGTGCTGCCGCACCCTGCAAACATGGTCGCTGCCATTGTCATTGCCAGTAATCCCGCCATTGCTCTTCTTTTCATGTTATCCTCCATTCTGCAGACACTTTGTGTCGAGGCAACCGCAGATGCAACCTCTGATTTGCACGGGCAATGAATCTGCACCCGTAACGTGTCTTCCATCTCGTTTGCTCTGCGATAAGGGCTCATTTTGTGGTGTCTGCCGCATCAAACAGCCCTGTGCAAAATGCAGTATCGTCCGCATTTTTGCACTACTTCCTCCCCATACATTGTTTTGTTGTGATTTTTTCTGTTTTGCGTACACGTGTACATTTTTGTGTAAAAATATCGTCCGCGCATTTGCGGACGCGTGTACTCAACACACTATTTATTATAACAACAGCATAGTTTCTGTCAATTATATATTTTTCATGTATTTGGTATATAAATTTTGTGAAATATTACTGATACGGAACGCTCACAAATCGCCAGACACTTCTACGCTCCCCTGACATCCTCCCTCACCTCATAATACCCCTGTGGATAATGACAGGCAGGACAAACCTTAGGCGCACTGGTTCCGACCACAATATGCCCGCAGTTCCGGCACTCCCACACTTTCACACTGCTTTTCTCAAACACCGCCTGTGCCTGCACATCCCGCAGGAGCTCCCGGTACCGCTCTTCATGCATTTTCTCAATCGCGCCAACCATGCGAAATCGCGCTGCAAGCGCCGCAAAGCCTTCCTGCTCCGCCGTTTTTGCAAAGTTCTCATACATGTCTGTCCACTCATAGTTCTCCCCGTGGGCTGCGGCATCCAGATTCTTTCCCGTATCGCCGATCAGTCCCAGTTCCTCGCCCCACATCTGCGCATGTGCGCGCTCGTTATCCGCCGTCTTCTCAAAAATCGCGGCAATCTGCTCATAGCCTTCCTTTTTTGCGATCTCCGCAAAAAAAGTATAGCTGTTTCTCGCCTGTGATTCCCCTGCAAACGCTGCTTTCAAATTCTTTTCCGTCTGTGTTCCGGCATACTTGTTCATAGAATCCTCCATTTTTTCACACGATCTCTCGCTCTAACTCTTTGCTCCAACTTCTGGCTTCAGCTTATTGTTCTTGCCTTGCCTTATTACGCTAGTATGCCCGATCCGTCGAAATTTATTTATCCTGCCGGCAAACTTTTTGACGGCTTTTTTCTATTCCCACAAACCTGTTCTTCAAATATTTCTGGGGTCTTCCCTGCCTGCATAGCAATGTGCGGGTCTGACACGGCTTTTTTTCTCTCTCAGACCCGCAATAGCATATTTTTTTGCGTTATGTAAATTTGTTTTCCTTCTGTTCGGGTCTGATTCGTGAAAATCAATCTCCCAGACCCGTTTTTTCTGCTTTTTCGGGTCTGGCACGGCTTTTTCTTCCTCCCAGACCCGCAAGAGCTGATTCTTCGTTTCTTTTTCCCTCTTGCAATGGCATTCTTCGGGTCCCACAAGTCTTTTTCGCTTCTGTGAACCCGCAGTAGACTGACAAGTTCCTCCATACTTCCATTGACCCGAAAAACGCCAAAAACAGGTCATCTATCAAACTGTAAAAACATTTCATCCGCTAGACTGGAAAAAAATTGCACCTGGCAGGCAGAAAAAACAGCCGGCGCAGAATGCGTCGGCTGTCCGTACATTTCCCTTTTCAAAGTTTTATTTTTTCTGCAGACTTCTTTTCTTTCTGCACTGTGGCTGTCTGCACTGCCGCCACGGCAAGTCCCGAAACGATCCGCTATCCCGATCCGGGCTCACTCCCTAAGACCAGCACTTTGCATTGAAAGCTACCATGCCAAGTCCAAAAACGATCCGCTATCCCGATCCGGGCTCACTCCCTAAGATCAGCGCTTCACATTGAAGGCCGCCATGCCGGGATATACCGCAGCATCGCCCAGCTCCTCCTCGATGCGCAGAAGCTGGTTGTATTTTGCCACACGCTCGGTTCTGCTCGGTGCGCCGGTCTTGATCTGGCAGGTGTTTAATGCCACCGCAAGATCTGCGATCGTCGTGTCCTCCGTCTCGCCGGAACGGTGGGAGGAAATTGCCGTATAGCCTGCCTTATGTGCCATCTTGATCGCCTCAAGTGTTTCTGACACAGAACCGATCTGATTTAATTTAATCAGGATTGCATTTCCGCAACCGCTGTCAATTCCCTTCTTGAGACGCTCGGTGTTGGTTACGAACAGATCGTCGCCGACAAGCTGTACCTTATCGCCAAGCTCCCTGGTCAGCTTCTGCCAGCCTTCCCAGTCTTCCTCATCCAGCGCATCTTCGATGGAAATAATCGGGTATTTTTCCACAAGTTTCTTCCAGTGCTCAATCAGCTCCTCGGAAGTAAACTTTGTGCCTGCTTTCGGCAGTATGTACTCACCCTTCTTTGTGCCTTTCCACTCGGAGGACGCCGCGTCCATGGCAATCATGAAATCTTTGCCCGGCTCATAGCCCGCATTTTTCACTGCCTGTAAAATGTACTCGATCGCTTCCTCATCGCTGGCGAGATCCGGTGCAAAACCACCCTCATCGCCGACGGAAGTTGCAAGCCCTTTGCTCTTTAACAGCGCTGCCAGTGCATGAAATACCTCTGCACACCAGCGGAGCGCCTCTTTGAAGCTTCCCGCACCGACCGGCATGATCATAAACTCCTGCACATCCACGGTGTTGGCTGCATGCGCGCCGCCATTTAAAATATTCATCATCGGAACCGGAAGTCTGTTGCCGGAAATTCCGCCAAGGAAACGGTACAGCGGGATATCCAGTGCGATCGCCGCCGCTCTTGCCGCTGCAATTGATACCGCAAGGATGGCATTTGCGCCAAGCTTTGACTTGTCCTTCGTTCCATCCGCAGCAATCATTGCCGCATCCAGCGCGTAAATATCGCTTGCGTCCATGCCGCAGATCGTATCGTTAATGACCGTGTTAATATTCTCCACTGCCTTTGTGACACCCTTTCCAAGGTATCTCGCTTTATCTCCATCACGAAGCTCCAGTGCCTCAAACTCTCCCGTCGAAGCGCCTGACGGTGCCATGCCTCTTCCCACGGTGCCATCCGCAAGTGTGACCTCCGCCTCAACGGTAGGATTGCCTCTGGAATCCAGTATCTCTCTTCCGATTACCTTTTCAATCTCCAAAAAATTCATGCTTCGTTCTCCTTCCATCTGATCATCTGATTCTCTGATCTTTTCAATCATCTGATTCTTTGATCCATCCGGACTCCGGCTTCCGGAAAACACACCGGAAGGCGTTCGTTACATAGGATGGAACGCGTCCCGGTGCAGCTGTTTTCCGGCAGGAAACGGATTCAGCAGCTCCGCACCTGTAAGAAGTCCTAAAATGATTTGCACTATAGTTAGTCACACCTAACTATAGTCATTATAACGGTTGGCGAAAAAGATTGCAACCCCGGATGTTGATACTTTTTCTCATTGCGGATTCTCCGCCGGATAAGAACGCCCTTTCCTTACTGCACCGCTGCTCCGTCGTGCGTCATCATCTGCCAGCCCTCCGCACGCTCCCTTGCCTCGATAAATCTGCGGTAGGTTCCCTCTTTTTTAAGCAGTTCCTGATGTGTGCCGCACTCAGCGATCCTGCCGTCTGCCACCACAAGGATCTGGTCGGCATTCTCGATTGTCGCCAGCCGGTGCGCGATCGTGATGATCGTCTTGCCTCTGGTCAATTCCGATAGGGCCGCCTGGATCAGATGCTCGTTCTCCGGATCGACGCTCGCTGTCGCCTCATCCAGAATGATGATCGGCGCGTCCTTTAACATCGCGCGTGCGATGGAAAGCCGCTGCTTCTGCCCTCCGGAAAGCGTGTCGCCGCCCTCTCCGATCATCGTGTCATAGCCCTGCGGCAGTTCCATAATGAAATCATGGCACTGTGCCGCGCGCGCTGCGGCGATCATCTCCTCCTCGGTGGCATCCGGTTTTCCAAAACAGATATTGGCGCGGATGGTATCGTGGAACAGATACACATTCTGAAATACCATCGCCATATTGGACAGCAGGCTGTCGCAGGTAAATTCCCTGACGTCGTGTCCGCCCACCGTGATGCTGCCGCTGTTCACATCGTAAAAACGCGCGAGCAGGTTGCAGATCGTCGTCTTGCCGGAACCGCTCGGTCCCACAATCGCCGTCGTCGTGTGCTCCGGAATCCGAAAACTTACTCCCTTTAAGATCGTTCGGCTGTCATACCCAAAGCTCACATCTGAAAATGCAATATCATAATTTGTAAGCGGAATATCCGTTCCGTTCTCATCGATAAAATGATCCTGCTTTAATTCGTCAAGCTGACCCATCGCCTCGTCGATCACACCGAGGACATGCGCGCTGTCGCTGATCGGCTCTAAGCTGCCAAAAATTCCAAAAGGGAAAAAGACAAACATCAGCATCACCGGGAACTCCATCTCTCCCCGGAAGCCGAGAAAACACGCCTCTGCCGCCAGCGCCACCGACGCGCATTTTAGGGCGAGCAGATGCAGACAGTTTGCAGGCGTAAAGCCCCACTCAATGGCGAGGCGGATGTCCCTGCTGTCGCGGCACGCCTTTTGCATCGCCTCCATGGACGCCCCACTCTTGCCAAACGACTTCACCACGGAGATTCCGCGCGCATACTCGAGCACCGCCCCGGCAAGATTTCTTCCCGCCTCCGCCTCAGCGGGCGCATGCTTCACGCTGTGCTTCGACACCAGAAGCAGACACAGAAACGACGCAAACGCACCTGCCAGCGCAATCAGAGACACCACCGGGTTAAAAAACAGCAGAAACAGAAAGATACACAAAAAGTTCAGATAGCCGCCCACAAAATTGTCAATCATGCGGATTCCCATGTTCTCTAGCGTTCCCAGCCCCGTTGTGATGGAATTTAAAATATTTCCCGTATTCATCTGCGCAAAATAGCCGAGCGACACGCGTTTTAGGGCATCTCCGACCGCCAGTCTGTCCCTTGCGATCAGCTCATAACTGATTGCCTCCTGGCACCGCGCCCGCAGATAGTCAAACAAGAACCGCAGAAAGACAAACACTCCCATGATAACAAGACTCTTCCAGATCCACGCGCGGTCAAACGTCCCGGCGCCGCGCCCGGCATCTAAGAGCATTCCGATGGTGTACGCTGCCACCATGACCGGCATTGCCGCGAACCAGTAGGAAAAGAACGAGAAAATAAAACCCAGATATAATTTTCCTTTAAATTCCCCGCACCAGTCGATGATGCGCTTCACTGTCTTAAACATAGGACACATCCTCCTTTCTGCCCTGGGATACCGCCCAGTGCTTTGCCCCGATATGAAGCTTCCACATCTTCTGATACAGCGGGCAGTTCACAAGCAGTTCCTCCTGTGTTCCCTTTGCCAGAATCTCTCCTGCCTGCAGCACGACAATCTGATCCGCCGTCTGAATCGTCGACAGCCGGTGCGCAATCACAAGCAGCGTCTTTCCTTTTGTGAGCGCCGCAATGCTCTGCTGCAGTTTTTCCTCGTTCTCCGGATCCGTAAATGCTGTCGCCTCATCCAGAATCACAATCGGCGCATTTTTTAACATCATGCGCGCGATCGCCACGCGCTGCTTCTCACCGCCGGAGAGCCGCTTTCCTGCCTCCCCTGCCGGCGTGTCATAACCTTGCGGCAGTTTCAGTATAAACTCCTCGCACTGCGCCGCGCGCGCCGCCGCTTTCACTTCCTCGTCCGACGCTGCCGGATTGCCGAGCCGGATATTTTCCAGTATCGAGCAGCGGAACAGGAAATTATCCTGCGTCACAAAGCTGACATGCTCCGCGAGCTGTCCCACCGAAATCCTGCGGATATCCACACCGCCGATGCAGATTGTCCCCTCCGTCACATCCCAGAAACGCGCAATCAGCTTCGCCACTGTAGATTTTCCGCCTCCGGACGGCCCCACAAGCGCCGTATAACTTCCCTCCGGGAGTGTCAGATCAATGCCGTGCAGCACTTCGTCCTTTTTCTCCCCGCTGTAGGAAAAATGCACGTTTTTCAGCTCGACATCGTGATGTTTTATCGTAGTCTCGCACTCCGGTTCCGGAAGATTTGGCATGGTGAGGTAGGCATCCAGCTGTTCTACCGTCATCTTCATCTGACGGGTATTTTCGGAAAACACTTCGAGCTTTGCCAGCGATCCGACCATCGACATCGAGAGCATCACTGCAAGCGCCGCCTGTGCCCCGGTAATGCTGCCGCGGTCCGCCAGATACAGGCTGACCGGAAGCGTGCCGAGCAGTGTGGACGGAAACAGGGCAAATGCCAGCTTCATCGTCACCCATGTGGAGGAAAGCCACTTCACCACAAACGTTCTGAAATCCGTGATTGCCTTCGCATATTTTTCATAGGACACACCCGCACGTCCGAACGCCTTGATGACCTCGATTCCCTCTATGTATTCCACGATGGCGCTGTTCATGCGCTCGTTCGACGCATTGTAGATCTCAAAGCTTTTTCCGCTGATGATAAACGTGAGCACCATGCACACCATGGCGAGCGGCAGCGTCACAAGCGAGGCAAGCGCCAGCCGCCAGTCCAGTACCGCAAGCGCCGCCAGACTGACCACCGGAAGCACCAGATGTCCGGCTCCCTCCGGGATCATGTGAGCGAGCGGCGGCTCCATATTCTCGATCTTGTCTACCATGACCGCTTTGATCTCCCCGATCGAGTGCGCCTGCACTTCCCCGAGCGGGGCATGCAAAAACCGGTCTGCCACGCGAAGTCTGAGCTGCTCTAAAATGTGATAGGCAACCGAGTGCGCCAGTCCCGTGGACCATCCGAAGCAGAGAATTTTTACCGCATAAAAAACGAGCGCCGCAAGACACCAGTATGCAATCACACTCTCCGTCACCGTCCCGTTCACAAATGCCTCAATGACGCGGTACAGGCAGAAATACGGCAGAATCCCCGCCACGATGCTGACCACTGAAAGCAGCACCGAAAGTGCCAGTTTTCCTCTTCTCCCCTCCGTGTAGGAGAACACAATCGAAAGCCATCCCTTTTTTTCTGTTTTATCTACTTTTTCCACATAAATCTCCTTTCTCTGATGCCGCCGGGTGCCGCAGTTCTCCTGCCAGGTCCGCCATTTCCATTTCCACGTCCCCGGCATCTCCCCGGCATCCGTCTTTACCGGATTGCGTTCCGGTACTCCACCGGCGACATCTGCATCACTCTCTTAAATGCCATGGCAAACTTGCTCGGGCTGTCGTAGCCGACCATCCCCGCAATCTCTGCCACATTTTTCTCCCTGTCCTCCCGAAGCAGCACCGCCGCACGGTTCATGCGGTATTTTAACATCCAGTCTCCGATGGAAGTTCCGTACACGGACTTAAAACACTGTTTCATGCCGGTCTGCGGAATGTCAAACCGCTCCGACAGTTCCCGCTGGGTGATGTTCTCATCCATGTGCTCTGTCAGATAGTGTCCGATCGCCTTGACTTTCTCCACCTGCGTCCGGTAAAAGTACGCCGGTTCGTCGATGCGCCGGGGAAGCTCCGCCGCCTTCAGAAACAGCAAAAGTTCCATCACTTTTAACTTGAAATACGGAATTCTGATCTGCTCCGGAACCGCATAAAGTTCACTGAAAATATGCTCGACTGCCGGATGTCCGTGCAGCACTCTCGGATATTTTCCCTCGCAGAATTTCCGGCAGATGACCGCAGCGCTCACCGGGAACCCCTTCATCTGCGTGGCAAGTCCCGCATCCGCGGTTTCCAGATCAAAACAGATCATGGCTCCGTGGTAATGTGCCAGCGGAAATTCAAAATGTCCCGTGTGCGTCAGGCGGCGGTCCAGCTTTAAATCTCCCGCCTCCACATAGGCGTAGGCATCCTCATCCGCCACATACTGCATCCGCCCCTCCCTGCAATGGTCGATACAAAAAACATGCTTCTGTGGCACAAATTCCGAATCAAAATAATCCATATGAAAATTGTTGAACCCGAGCATGACACCCGGGAACAGTTCATACATCGCAATCGTTCCCTCGCCGGTGGCATTTTCCATCCGAAAGACACTGCATCCTTCGCTCTTCGCCAGACACTGCATCTGCTCCTCATTCCGGTAAGTCTCCATCGTCCCTCTCCTTTTTACCGTGTGCGGCATGGCTGCCCTCTGCGCCAGAACAGGAATACCATAACAAACAGCAACTCATAAAATACGCCCTGCCCGGGATTCCTCATAAATAAAGCTCCGGTTTCACACCTTCGCACCTATTCATTAAACGGAATACCCCAGACAGGGCGCTCTATCCAGACATCCTTTTCCTCCTCTTCTGGTTAGTTCTTTCTAACACGTTTTTATCCTAGCGGAGAACGGAGAAAAAATCTGTCCCATTTCGTCGTTTTTGTTCCGATTGGACAACATCATGTCCGGATGTCTTAATCTATCCTTTTTCTTACTTTTCGTGACGGAATGCGGAAAAAAGCCCCTTCTTTTCGTAAGGTTCTCTCGTCACAGTTCCCATCTCATAGCCGGTCTTGTCAATGACTTCCTTTAACTTTGCATCATCGATGTCCTGTTCGGTCAGAATGACTGTCTCCCCTTTTGCATGGGAAGAGGTTACCTTCTTCACCGGAAACGCAGCCCTCACTGCCTCATTCACATGTGCCTCGCACATTCCACACTGCATGCCATCCACTTTTACCACAATTTTTTCCATTGCTGTTCTTCCTCCGTATTACTTCTGTCTGCATATATCCTCTATCAGTTCCACCCACTCCTTCGGGTGCACTGCAAGAAGTTCCTCATGCTGCATGTCCAGTTCATGCAGTACCGGGTGCGCAAAATGCCTGTGATAACGCGCCCTATATTTTTCGCCCATCTTTAAGGCATATAAAATGTGGATCTCGGTGCCCGCCGGATTGATCGCATCCGCCAGCGGCGTAATCAGATCGGAATAGAACTGATTGCGCAGACTCTCCTTTGTGATAAAGGAGAGATCTACACCGGCGCCGCGCATCATGCCGATAAACGCATCCACATATCCGTCTCCCGCCTTGCGCCACTTCTCCAGCTTACGGTTTAAAAACGGAAGCCGGAATCTGCCGGTCGTAAGAAACGGATAAATCATCGGCAGCATCAGGGCTGTCATCAGCTTCGCCGGCAGTTTTGCAGACTGATCCAGATCCGAACCGCCGAGAATGCCATAATCCATATGAATCACTCCGCGTGCCGCCATAAGTCCAACGAATGACCCGCCGAGTGAGCAGCCGTACGCCGCACAGATTTTCCCGTCATAGTGTTCCTTAATATATTCCTCGATCTTCGCCGTCTCCTCGATCATCGTGGGAAACTGCGTCTGTTCCGTCTCGTCAAACCCGTCGTAAGAGACGCACGCCACCCGGAATGTCTCCGCCAGCGGCTCGATCACCTTTCCAAAATTGCTGCGCCAGTAACAGCCGGTTCCCGGCAAAAGCATGAGAACTGGCTTTCCCTGCTCTCCAAATTCATATACTTTCATCTGTTCCCACTCCTGTTTCTATGGTATATTTTTCGGAATCTTTTCTGGCGTTTTCATACCCGGCAGACACAAAGCCATCCGCCCGTTCTAATAAAAGTGTCAGCCCAGCGCCACATCGAGCATCATCATGACACTGAATCCCACCGCAAAAAATATCGTGCCGACATCCGAGTGCTCTCCCTGCGACATCTCCGGAATCAGTTCCTCCACGACCACATAGAGCATTGCCCCCGCCGCAAAACTGAGCAGATACGGCAGTGCCGGAACAATCAGTCCCGCCGCCAGAATCGTGAGGATCGCCCCGATCGGCTCCACAATCCCCGAGAGCACGCCTCCTAAGAATGCCTTTGGCTTTCCGGTTCCCTCCGCCCGAAGCGGCATGGAAATAATCGCCCCCTCCGGGAAATTCTGAATCGCGATTCCAAGTGACAGCGCCATCGCGGCCGCCGCGGAAATCTGGGTGCTGCCCGCCAGATACCCCGCATACACGACGCCGACCGCCATGCCTTCCGGGATATTATGTAATGTGACGGCAAGCACGAGCATCGTCGTGCGCTTCAGCTGGCTTTTCGGTCCCTCCGCCCTCTGGCTGTTGCGGTGCAGATGCGGGATGATATGGTCGAGCAGAAGAAGAAACAGGATCCCAAGCCAGAACCCTGCAACTGCCGGCACAAACGCCATCTTTCCCATATCGACAACCTGCTCCATCGCCGGAATCAAAAGACTCCAGATCGACGCCGCCACCATCACGCCTGCGGCAAATCCCGTCAGCATACGCTGCAGCCGGTCTCCCATCTCCTTTTTCATAAAAAACACGCACGCCGCGCCGAACGATGTTCCAAGAAACGGTATCAATATTCCGTAAAATACACTCCAGTTCATATGCAAGCCTCCTTTTTGGTTAGCTTTTGCTAACCTTATTTTATCAATCACTTCCTATTTGTCAAGCCTCCCGCCAGTTCCGGCGCAAAATGTGCGGCAAAAAAAATTTCCATGATACAAAAACGGACACTGAATCTTCTTCAGTGTCCTCCCATCACTTCTAACCTGCACATTCCCGGTACAGCGTCTTTTGTCTGGTCCCGCCGAAGATGTCCATAATATCCGCCATTCCCACTCCGTAGGAAAGCAGCAGTACCAGATTTTCTTTCGCATACTCAAACCGCTGGAATAACTGCTGTTTCTGTTCCCGGTTCTCATATACCTTCCAGTACCCGGTGCAGAGATAATCTCTTCCCTGATGCTCGATAAATCCTCTCACATCCTCCACCGGATAGCCTAAAAGCAGTCCCATCTCATGAGGGAAATCCCTGCGCTCCTGCATGTATCTGCGGTAACGCATCCGGAAAACAGGAAGCACCGCCTCCAAGGAAGTATCCTGATATCCCAGTTTATGCAGCATCCTTTTCACCTGTTCCTGTTCCATGTATTCTTCCAGACTTTCTCTTCGGTATAAGAGCACAGCCGCTTTTCTGCCGGTTGAAAAAAGCACATACATGGATATTCCGGTATCCCGGATCAGTTCCCGGACCTGACATACTCCCTCGCACGGAATATTGAACAGATTCGACGGCTTTAAGCCTGCGATTAATGGCGCACACTGCAGTGCAAGCTGCAATTCCACATCTTTTGGCTCCATCTGCTGCAAAATCTCCCACGTCTCACGACTCATGCCGATCCCTCCTGTGTCAACGATCTTTTGAGTTAGTCTCTTCTAACTAACTGTATCATATACGACATCAGGCATCTTGTCAAGAATCAAAAGAATTGTCGCAATAAGCATAGACTGCTTTTGAGTGATAAGTAATATTATGAGAAGACCACACCATGGGATTTCAGATGAAAATGCAGATGGACATTCGGTTCAAAAAATGTGGCATTTCTAACCAGCCGAATGTTTGCATC
>ERZ836441.217-NODE-217-length-71232-cov-17.155753_pt1 | contig 71232 bp, 43 predicted proteins | sample MGYA00519686_ERZ836441 | MGnify/ENA primary metagenome ERZ836441 (study PRJEB31850, sample SAMEA3708800) | human gut metagenome | biome: human gut; feature: human-associated habitat; material: faeces | place: China | collected 2014 ...
CGACAATTCTTACAATAATTAGATTATACTAACCCACATGTAAAAAAAATCAGCCTACCTCTATCATCTCGGCATCGGCTTTACGAAGCGATAATTCATAGCCTCTTACTGTAACCTCTACAGGATCTCCCAAAGGTGCTACCTTTCTTACATAGACTTCAACTCCTTTAGTAATTCCCATATCCATAATTCTTCTCTTAACCGGACCATCACCATTTAACCTGGTAACTTTAACAGTCTGGCCTACAGATACATCTCTTAAAGTCATAGTTTATCTCCTTCTTATTTTAGTTTTATATAAGAACTGGCATATTCAGTCCTTTATACCATAATTTTATTAGCCATATCTTTTCCTATGGCAACTCTTGATTCCTTAATGTTAACAATGACATTACCGCCAGCTTTAGAAACAACTGTTACCACTGCTCCCGGAACGAATCCAAGATTCTCAAGAAAACGTCTTATTTCCTCCTTTCCACCAATCCGCTGGATTGTGTATGGAGTTCCTTCATCAATCATAGTTAATGGCATAAGCTCATCTCCTCTTTTTAGCATATTGATAATGTTTTTCATTACCACCTTGGTTAGTATATTCTAATGGTCATTAGATGTCAACAACTTTTGTTATATTTTTATAATATTTTTTAGAACAGATTAACCCCTGATTGATATAACCAACCAGGGGCAAAATGTGCAATCTTTTCAATATATTACAGGCAATAAATAATTATGCTAACGCTGCCCCAAGTTTTTTGCAGTTTTCAACAGCATCATCATCTGGTGCTTCCTGACAGATTACGCTGTCTGTTGCAAGAACAGCCCCTGCAGCCTTGCTTCTTTCTTCCCAGTCAGCCATCCATTCGCCGCTTCCCCATCCATATGAACCGAAAAGTGCAATTTTCTTACCGCTAAGGCTTCCTTCTACCTCTGTGAACATTGGTTCAAACTCTGATTCCTCGAGATTCTCTGCTCCCATTGCCGGGCATCCGAATGCGATTCCATCATATTCAGCAACCTTTCCTGAATTAAAATCATTTGCCACAAGTACATCAACCTCTGCTCCAGCTCCTTTAGCACCTTCTGCAACTGCGTTAGCCATTGTCTCTGTATTACCTGTTCCACTCCAATAAACTACTGCTACTTTACTCATTATCCAATCTCTCCTTTTTACTTTTTATATGCTTAAACCGTTAATGCAGATATGCTTCTGCCTCGGTCAAAGACTCTTAAATATACTTCTGTGCATTTTCTGTAACGTGCAAACATCTTCTGGCTGAATGCCTCATCACAATACACCTTCCATACCCCACAACATTTGTAATTGCAGCCCTTTTGTCTTATAAACTGGATTACATCTTCCACCGGGTAACTTAAGAACAGCCCTATTTCATGTGGAAAACATGTGTTCTCCTCCACTCTCTGTTTAAGATGCTTGATGCTTGCTCCCACTTTATAATCTGTATATCCAAATGTTTTCAGTACATTTTGTACTGCTGGCTGTGACAAATCCTTCTCTAATCTGTCAGGTCTGAACACATATAAAAGTGCACTCTTTTCATTTCTCTTTAAAAATGTTACATATACACCTTTGGCATTAAGTTCTCTGTTTACACTTGCCAGCTCTTTCTTAAAATCAGATATATTATCATATCTGTAATTAAAAAGACTGCCAGTCTTTAATCCGGCAAGCGTCGGTGAACACTCTTTTATTACTTCCCGCTCAATTCTTCCCAATACATCTGTACAGACCATTTTTCTTTTCCTTCCATATTGCACTTTATTCTCTTCTTTATCAGCATGCCCTGCTTTCGCTTAAATATGTTTCTAAAACACTTGTAAGCGATGCCGCACTGCTCGAATGTGTTCTCACAATATCAACATCATTCTTCTTAGCCTCTGTAACAGCTGATAAAACCATCTTATGAGAAACCGTATTAGTAAACAGTATCATAAGATCCGGTGTTCCAATCTGCTTGGAAAATCCACTTTTTTCCTTAACAAATACCTTCGCCTTGCAGCCGTGTTTCTTACATATCTGCTGATACTGGCGTTCCATACATTCATTTCCACCAATAATAACTACGCTCATATTCTCGTCCTTTCATTTACCTTACTTTTGTTAGCTTTGTCTAACCCGTATTTATAAAATAACGGATATCCTAACTGGATACCCGTTACATCAGTTAGCTTTAACTAACTATTAAAATATCATCTTTCTATATAGCTGTCAATACATTTTTACAAATTATCTGTCAAATGGTGCATCGTCATCATTATTGTCAAAGTCATCAATATCCGTATGACCATCTGAATGGTCATGACCGTCAATCATATTCTCTCTGTTGACAACTCTCTTGATATCTCTCTGCTTCTCCACAAGATCTGATAACAGCTCCTTAGTAGCCTTAGGCCTCTTGATATTCTTAATCTCAAAGTCACCCATTGTCTTGTCTCCAGAGCATACTTTAATAGTTCCTACTCCGACAAGTCTCTGCATGAATGAGCGCTCCAATGAAATATCCATAATCCGATACAGTCTTACCTCATCATCTTTAACACTGAAAAATCCTTTGCTTATAAAGAATCTGTCCTTAGATACACTGTATCTTGTAAATGACCATGGAAGTCCGAGGAAGAGAATTCTCTTCCTGTCCTTCCATAATATATCTGTGCTGACTTTATCTCTTGCCATAATATCCCCTCCAATTCTAATGGCACACTGCTGACATATTCTATGTATTACTTGAAATACTTAACACCAGATTCGAATATCTTAATATCCTGCTCACCATATATATTAATAGCAACACTGTCACCGCGTCTCTCAGAATGTGCCATCTTACCGAAGCATCTTCCGTCTGGGCTTGTGATACCTTCAATAGCCATGTATGAACCATTGATATTCCACTCTTCATCCATAGATACATTACCGTCAAGGTCACAGTACTGTGTAGCAACCTGTCCGTTAGCAAAGAGCTTATCAAGCCATTCCTTAGGAGCAACAAATCTTCCTTCACCATGTGAAGCTGGGTTGCAGTATACTCCGCCAAGTTCAGCATTAGCAAGCCATGGGCTTAAATTGCTGACAACCTTAGTATATACCATCTTAGATATATGACGGTTAATTGTATTAAATGTAAGTGTAGGTGACTGTGCATCCTGTCCTGTAATCTTACCATTAGGTACAAGACCAAGCTTGATAAGTGCCTGGAATCCATTACAGATACCAAGTGCAAGACCATCTCTCTCATTAAGTAGCTTCTCAACTGCTTCCTTCATCTTGGCATTACGGAATGCTGTCGCAAAGAACTTGGCAGAACCATCTGGTTCATCACCTGCTGAGAATCCACCAGGGAACATAATAATCTGTGCCTGGTTAATAGCCTTCTCAAATTCATCTACAGAGTCTCTGATACTCTCAGCATCAAGGTTCTTGAATACCTTAACGATTGTATCAGCACCGGCTCTTTCAAATGCCTTGGCACTATCGTACTCACAGTTAGTTCCTGGGAATACCGGGATAAATACTGTTGGCTTGGCAACCTTATTCTTGCATACATGTACGCTTGGTGCTTCATATAACTTGCTTTCAACCGGTGTAGTTTCCTTAGAAGCCTTAGTTGGGAATACACCCTCAAGGGTATCAGCCCATACGCTTAATGCTTCTTCTACATTAATTGAAACTTCCTTGTATGTGAACTTACCATTATCCTTAACTGTACCAACCTTAGTATAAGCTGTAGTAATCTCACTAAGCTTGTCCGCTGGAACTTCTGCAACGATACAGCCATAAGCTGGCGCAAAGAGGTCATCTTCCTTAACGTCTGCGCTGATCTCAAAACCTAACTTATTACCAAATGCCATCTTGCTGAGTGCTGGCACAAGTCCGTTAGCATCAAGAACATATGCAGATACTATTGCCTTCTTCTGGATAAGCTCATGTATTGCACTGTAGAGTGCCTTAACCTGTTCGAAATCTGGAAGATCATACTGATTCTTCTTAATATCAAATCTGACTAATACATCACCATCATTCTTTAGTTCAGGAGTAATAATATCTCCTTCCTTAGCTACATCAATAGCAAATGAGCAGAGTGTTGGTGGAACATCAATATGTTCAAATGTTCCTGACATACTGTCCTTACCACCGATTGATGGAAGTCCGAATCCCATCTGTGCTTCATATGCGCCAAGAAGTGCAGCAAATGGCTGGCTCCATCTTTCTGGATCTTCTGTCATTCTTCTGAAGTATTCCTGATATGTGAATCTGATCTTACTGAAATCACCACCGGCAGCAACAATCTTAGCTACAGAATCTGTAACAGCATATATTGCTCCATGATATGGGCTCCATGATGAAAGATATGGATCAAATCCATAAGACATCATAGTTACGGTATCGCATGAACCCTTAAGCACTGGAAGCTTTGCAACCATGCTCTGTGTCTCTGTAAGCTGATACTTACCACCATATGGCATATATACTGAACCGGCTCCGATAGAACCATCAAATCTCTCAACAAGTCCCTTCTGTGAGCATTCGTTAAGGTCTGCTAAAGTCTTTAACCACTTACCGCGTACATCTGTAACCTTAACCGGCTTAAGGTAATCGTCTTCCTGTGAAGGAATATCAACTACAACCTTAGTCTCCTGATGGGCACCATTAGTATCAAGGAATGCTCTTGAAATATTAACGATATCCTTGCCTCTCCAGTTAAGAACAAGTCTTGGTTCTTCTGTTACAACAGCTACCTCAACTGCCTCTAAGTTCTCCTCAGCAGCATACTGAAGGAATTCCTTGACATCCTTAGGATCAACTACAACAGCCATTCTCTCCTGAGACTCTGATATAGCAAGCTCTGTTCCATCAAGACCTTCGTACTTCTTAGGAACTTTATCAAGATCTACTTTAAGACCTGCTGCAAGCTCACCAATTGCAACGGATACACCACCTGCACCAAAGTCATTACATTTCTTAATAAGCTTAGTAACCTCTGGTCTTCTAAAGAGTCTCTGCATCTTACGCTCTGTAGGCGCATTACCCTTCTGAACCTCAGCACCACAATCCTCAATAGACTTCTCTGTATGAACCTTAGATGAACCTGTAGCTCCGCCACATCCATCTCGTCCTGTTCTTCCACCAAGAAGAATAATGATATCTCCCGGGTCAGAATTCTCTCTCTTAACTGCACTTCTTGGAGCAGCAGCTATAACTGCACCAATCTCCATTCTCTTAGCAACATAATCAGGATGGTAGATTTCCTTAACATATCCTGTAGCAAGTCCGATCTGGTTACCATATGAGCTGTATCCGTGAGCAGCACCTGTAACAAGCTTTCTCTGTGGAAGCTTTCCATGAATTGTCTCTGATACCGGAACAGTAGGATCTGCTGCACCTGTAATTCTCATTGCCTGATATACATATGTACGTCCTGACAATGGATCTCTTATAGCACCACCAAGACAAGTTGCTGCGCCACCAAATGGCTCAATCTCTGTTGGATGGTTATGTGTCTCGTTCTTAAAGTTAACAAGCCATTCCTCTGTCTTTCCATCAATCTCAACCGGAACAACAATTGAGCAGGCATTAATCTCATCAGATTCTTCCTGATCAGCTAACTTACCCTCAGCCTTTAACTTCTTAGCACCCATAAGTGCAAGGTCCATAAGGCATACGAACTTGTCCTTACGATCCTTATATATTTCTGCTCTGTCTGAAAGATACTTGTTATATGTAGCTTCCATAGGGGCTTTATAGAATCCGTCCTTAAACTTAACATCTGTAAGCTCTGTTGCAAATGTTGTGTGACGGCAATGATCTGACCAGTATGTATCAAGTACTCTGATTTCAGTCATAGAAGGATCACGCTTCTCAACACTAGCAAAATGCTCCTGAATGAACTTAAAATCCTTAAATGTCATGGCAAGTCCTAAAGAATCATATAATTCCTTTAACTTATCCTCTGGCATATCCTTGAATCCGTCAAAATAAATAACATCAGCAGGAGTCTTGAACTCAGTAACTAAAGTTTCTGGAATATCCTCTGCTGCCTGTCTTGAATCAACAGGGTTAATGCAGTGTTCCTTAATCCTGTTCTTCTCCTCATCAGTAACAGTTCCTGTCAATACATAAGTTACAGCAGTCTTGATAACTGGTGTCTCATTCTCATTAAAGAACTTAACACACTGTTCTGCAGAATCAGCTCTCTGGTCGAACTGTCCTGGAAGATACTCTACAGAGAACACGAAATCGTCCTTTCCTGCTGGAAATGTTCCCTCATAAACATCATCTACCGGTGGCTCAGAAAAAACAGTGGTAAGTGCTTTCTTATATGTTTCTTCTGAAAGATTCTCAATATCATAACGGATAAGAACTCTTACATCTGTAATAGTCTTTATTCCAAGATATCCTCCTATCTCCTCAAGTAATTCTTTCGCATTAACTGCAAATGGTTTCTTTTTCTCGACAAAAACTCTCTTTACGCCGCTCATATCTTCCTCCTGAGATTAGTTATATTAATTATTAATATTTAACCATTGTATCACAATAAAACATATTTTCAAACAACTATTCATGCATTCTTCTTATTATCTTGTAAACAACCTGATTACCCATTACGGTAGGACCTGTATGTGCGAAGAAAACAATACCGTCTGTCTGTGATATTATCTCACTCTTAACAGTACCCTCGCATGGATCAAGAATCTGTGCAATAAGTTCTCCATGATATACAGGGTCACCCGGCTCTTTAAGTCTCTTGTAAAATCCTGCATCATAAGTCTTGACTGCCATAAGGTCAAATTCGTTGATAACACTTGCAATATATCCACTGTGATTGTTGTACTTAAGAATACCCATTCTGGTTAAAAACCTGAGAACAGATGACACAGCCTGTCTTGCAGACTTCTCATCAATCATATCTGTGCTGTTAGTATATATTGAAAATGCATTAGTACCATTCATCTGCCAGTTATAATTAAGTGTCACTGTATCCATTGGCTTCGGCTTTCTAATAACAACGTACTGAAGTCCGAACAGATTGGCAAGACTTGCACTCTGAAATCCTGTATCCATCATCTTTACATGAGGAATAAAATCACCCGGCATATAAAAGCTCGCAAAATGTATGCCATAACTGTAACCCTTAATTCTGTCAAAAAGTGTTCCTGCTATCTGCTTGGTTGTATCTCCATTAACATCCCCAGGAAAAGCTCTGTTTATATCAGAATTATCTGTAGGCCAGAATCTCTTTCCAACATTCATGGAAAATCTGTTAACAGATGGGATAACAAGAATCTCATGATTGTGCGATATTGCACCATGAGCCTCAAGCTCTTTAAGTGCCTTGACAAGCTGCGAACATATATACAGCTGCTGTATCTCATTACCTCTTAATGCACCAACAATACATGCCGACTTCTCACCACCGCCGAATCTGTAGCCTTCTATCTGATAATCTTCTCTATATATACCCTTTAACGAATAAATAATCTCTTTCTTCATTATCTGCCACCATAAACTCTTGCTATAAGAGCCCCCTTATGTACTACCGGATTCTCTCTTAATGTAAATATAATTCCATCTGTAGGCGATTCAATTCTCTGGATTATTCTTCCCTCAATAGGTTCGATAATATCTCCTATATGCGTTCCAATTCCAATCCTTCCCATAGAATCAACTGCTGATACGAATATTCCGCTTTCCTTAGCAGTAAGAAATGTAACCTCACCCTCTGTAGAGATAATAGGTTCATTCACTTCTTTCGGCTTATCATCCCATATCCCCATATGAGACATAAGGTTAAATATACCATCAACAATATCCCTGCAATACTTTGGCGTAATTCTGTTTCCAACACCCATCTCCGTAACAAGAGTAGGCACACCAAGATGGTTAAGACTATAGGCAAGAGTTGCATCAAGCACAGTAATAGACGAATATATCCACACAAATTGTGCATTCATCATCTTCGCATAAGGAAGAAGCTTTTCCTGCGTATCATCATTAATTCTTACCTGTGGCATCTCATTTACAAATATATTGCTTGAATGGATATCAATACACAGATCGCTTCCAATAATATCTTCAATAATACCTGCTGCCACATATTCAGCCATCGCTCCATTATTATCACCAGGGAAAACCCTGTTCATATCAAGGTCAAACATAGGAATTCCTCTTGAACCTGTATCAAGTCCAAGAGGATTAATATCTGGATAAATATCTACAATTCCTTTAAGCTTATTCTTCTCTCTTTCAATCCTTCTGATAACCTCATAGCAGATATACTGTCCGTCAAGTTCATCCCCATGAGTGCCTGTAACTATAGAAATCCTTGGCATATCAATACCATTTTCTTCATTCGTAAGTCTGTTCTTTCTTACTACCAGCCTTTCATGCACCGGCAATTCCACCGAAACAACTTCTTCTATCATAATACTCTCCCTGTAATATACTTATTCATCATAATCCCTAAGAATAATCGTGCTTGGCGTCTTCTTAACAATAATATGTGAAAATACAGAACTTGGCATGTAAGTCTTATCATCCATATATACCCTGCTTCCCGGATATATATGATTCTTTACTTTAACAACTGCTCTCTCTGAATCTCTTATAAGATTGTATAATGCCTTGCTCTTTTCTTCAAGCTTGGCTTTCTGAGCCATCTTTACAATCTTTGACTGGGTAACTCTCAATGCCATTTTACTATCATACTTTTCAGGCATGTTCTGTTTAATCATCTCAAACTTCTTATTAGCCATTTCAAAGGCTTCAATCTGTTCGTCCACCTCCTTAAGCTCCATAATAAGTTCTGCATACTCTTTTCTGATTTCTTTGGTCGAACCAACCCTCAACAAAGTCTTTACATTGCTTTCATGTCCACATGATGTAGTACTGATTCCCATAACACCAGTTACATCACCACCTATAATAGAACCTATGGGTCCCTCAACAAATACCCTGCCATATGTAAGCACCCTGCAGTTAAGAATATAATTACACTGTAAGTCTCCTTTGGCAATAACCTCTGTATTCTCAAAAAATCTGCCAGATATATTTCCCCCTGCCTCGATCTTTCCTGAATTCTTAGTATTAACGCCATCCTTTAATACAATATCCTTCCCAGCAATAAGTGTTGCTCCCTCAACGAAGCCTCCAACATATATACTTCCCATGGCATGAACTGTTACACCACTTCTCACACTGCCTGTAATATTAACATCCCCGTTAAAGTCAATATTACCCATACTCATGTCAAGATTACCATTAACCTCATACACATTAACAACACTTAAATCATAGTTGCAGTATTCAATCTTTCCAGATATTGCAGCATAAGTTTCTTTCCCATCCTCAGATGTCTTAAAGCCCTTACCATGCAGTCTTGGCTTGGGTTTTCCTGGTTTAGGCACAAGCAGCTTCCCACATACATCAAAGCCAAATTCCCCTTTAGTCGGCTCATGATATCTTGCCAGCAGATCACCCTCATTAACCTTTTCAAATCTCTTCTGATTAAAGTAATCAATAGAACCATCTTCTCTTACTGTAGGTCTGTTATTATTAATTGCATCTGTATCAAAGAAGAACTCATAATATCCATCTTTTCCTGCCTCTACCGGTTTACCAAAAGCAACTTCAACCGGCTGGTCATATATTTTTTGTGAAATCATCCATCGAATTTTTTCTTCATCTATTCCCGTCTTAATTCCATTAAGCGATAGCTTATTCATGACTTCATCATATGTATATCCTTCATCACATTTGCCAAGCCTGACTGATGCGCTCATATTATCATCTGCAATATATACATAAACCTCATGTAACTCGATATCATCTATATCAGCTGTTTCATTAACTATTTCTGTATTGCTCATGCTGTTCCCCCTTTCCGAAGGTCTTATCCATTCATTATCAAAACACTGTACTGTAATAGCTGCATCTTAACATCCATACTTAAGCAGCCCATCCAGATTACTTCCCCTCTCAAGTGCAAGTCTTATCTTCTCCATCTCTTTAAAGGTATATCTTGGATCAGCATATAAAGAAACATCTACACCGCTTGTAAGTCCCATAAGAATTTCCTGTGACTGCAATTCATTAAGTGCAGGCTTCTCGTCATTCCATTTATCAGAAATTCTGTGTCTTGCCTCTTTCATGCTTACCGCATCAATAAACGGATCTGCATATTCAGAAACATCTATTCCTTCTTCAAGCCCAAGTCTTATCTGCTTCATCTGTCCTGATGAAAATCCAACCATGTTATATGGAGTAACATCAATCCCTTCCTCAAGTCCAAGTCTAATCTGTTCCATCTGTTTTCCATTGTATTCATGAAGCAGATACTTAGTTATATCGACACAATTGTGTATTCCCAGCCTTATCTCATTGAGCTGATATTCATCATAATTATCCTCAACAAAAAATGTAAGGTCAATCTCTTCTTTTTTTGCAAGTCTTATCTGTCTTAATACCTCTCCTGAATAACCAAGCTTTGCATACCTGGTCAGATCATAATTAAGCTCTGATGCAAGCCTTATCTCTCTCATAACAGAATGACTGAACTTAGGATTACATATATCATCCATATTCATTCCGCTACGCACAGCCTGCTTCAGTTCTTCCATCTGCATATAATCATACTGTGCATCTGCAAATCTGCTCACATCAAGTTTTTCTTCCAGACCAAGTCTTAATGCTTTCATCTGGGCAGCGTTAAATTCCTCTTTGCAATACACACTCACATCAACGCCATTCTCAATTCCTCTGATAATCTCAATAGTCTGTAATTCATCAAATCCCAGAGACTGCCAGGCCTGCTTGTCTACAGTTTTGTTTTCTATATTCTTATTAATCTCTTCCACGTTCTGCATAAGCCCATCTCCCATAATCAAACCAAATCATCATATATCCGGACCTTAATAATATCTGTCTAAATTTTATCACACATACAGTCCGACTACAAGTTCTAACATTGTACATTTTTTATCAATGCTCTACATATCCTGTTCCGTCCAGAAATCCTTAATACATTTATAAGCATTACCCAGACTGACTGGAAATATCCTGTTCCACTCCCTAGGATACATACGCTCATATTCACCAGTCATAAATCTGTCATCCAGAAGTGCAATAACTCCCTTATCCGTATCCGTCCTTATAACCCTTCCTGCTGCCTGAAGCACCTTATTCATTCCCGGAATAACATAAGCATACGAATATCCATTTTTGCCAAATTCATCAAAATAATCCCTTAAAATGTTGCGCTCCCTGCACACCATCGGAATCCCCGTTCCAACAATGACAGCTCCAATAAGGCTCTCATCCTTTAAGTCAATGCCTTCGGAAAATATTCCTCCAAGCACACAGAAGCCTGCAAGCGAAGCCCCTTCTGGAAGTTCCTCGTAAAATGCTGATAAGAATTTTTCCTTGTCAGCCTCCTTCATAAACCTTCCCTGCACAAGCACATTTACACAGCTTTCTGGTAAAAATGTATCTTCTCCACCACATTCAGTGACATTAACACCACTTTTCCACCTGAAGCACTCAAGAACACTCTCCATGTAAGAATATGACGGAAAGAACACCATATATCTGCCGCTTCTGCCAGAAATCATATGCATAATATAATCATGTACCTTGGCATATTCCCTTGCATTTCTTCTTGTATAACGGCTTGTCACATCAGTAGCCACGACAATTCTCTTATTATCAGGTTCAAAAGAAGAGTGTGCATACACCGCTCTTTCTGATACATCACCTGAAAGCATTTCCTTAAAATAATTAACCGGAAGCAGCGTTGCCGAGAAGAACACCGTGCTTCTGCCCTGTGAAAGTCTCTCACTTATGTTGCCAGACGGGTCAACACAGTACAGATGTACAAGAAAGTTTCCATCATTATCATGCTCATTATAATAGACATATTTTTCATCAGCACAGTCATACATATTAAGAAAATGTCTCACTGCAAAGAAAAACTCGAGCAGCTCGTTAGTCACAGGCTCACCCTTATGCCTTTCCATAAACTTCTGCATAAGTCCCATGACACGCTCAAGGCTGGCTGGAAATGTTCCAAGACCACTCACAACCATGAATGTATCGCACTGTCTTTTATATTCGAGCAACTGCTTGTTACATCTGTCAAGTGCGCCTGCAAGCCGTTTGTCCATCTCTTTGACAAGCTTCTTAGCCGCAAGAAAATCTTCTTTTTTCAACACTGCGCTGTACATTTCTCTTGCTCTGTCCACAAGGTTATGTGCTTCATCCACAAGAAACACATAATCACCCTTCGCACCATTGCCAAAATACCTCTTAAGCGACGCATCCGGGTCAAATACATAATTATAATCACATATAATTCCATCACACCAGTATGAAACATCTAGCGACATCTCAAACGGGCAGACATTATGTCTGTTGGCATATTCCATGACATTATCTCTTCCGATAACCATCTGGCTCGTTATTATGTCGTACACAGCATCATTAATCCTGTCAAAATGCCCCTTGGCATAAGGACATGACACGGGGTTGCAGTTGCGCTCATCAAGTGGACATATTTTGTCCTTCGCTGTAAGAGTAACAGTTCTCATATGAAGCCCGTTATCTCTTAATATAGCATAAGTATCCTCCGCAACAGTTCTCGTTATTGTCTTTGACGTCAGGTAAAATATCTTATCTGACATCTGCTGTCCTAACGCCTGCACAGCCGGGAACACAGTAGACAACGTCTTTCCGACACCTGTAGGTGCCTGAATATATAGATTGGTATTATCTTCAATAGCCCTGTATACACTCACGCACAGATTCTTCTGCCCCTCCCTGTATTCATAAGGAAACTTAAGTTCTCTGATTGATTCCGTCCTTTTATGCCTCTCATCAAATGTATAATCAGTCCATCTCTTAAAGCCTGTAATCAGCTTATTAAACCACTCTTCAATTCTTTCAAATGTATATTCTTCCAGAAACTTGTTGATTGTCTCAGGCTCAGGAGTAACGTAAGTCATCTGGATTCCAATCTTTGACAGCTTCTTCTGGCTTGCATATATATAACCATATACCAGTGCCTGGGCTTTATGCACATAGACCGGTTCTTTCAGCAGAGAAACATCTGTCTGCATAGTCTTTATCTCATCAATTATTGCATCGCTCTCCGGCTCTTTATTGCCATCCTCGTCATAATTAATATCTGCAATAATACCGTCAGCCCTGCCTTCAACCTGTAATACATACTCAATCCCTAAGTCAGATACAAGCGGTATCTCAATCTTTAAAGGCACTTCTGCATGATACATAGTTCCCATGCTGTGCTGGATTTTCCTGTGAATCCTTGCCCCCTCCTGCATGATTTTCACATCATTGCTGCCTGTATTCCTGTTGTCAATATCACCTTCTGCACACATGAATTCCACAAGATTTCTTACAGATATTCGAAAGCAGTTTCCATTTACAGAGTACATACTATCTCCATTCAATAATGTTCTTCAATATCGTATATATAGGCATTGCCTGTCTTTCCGACTCTTTTAACCTGTTCCATGTAATTAAGCATTGCAAGTACACTGGCAGCAGTCTGCCTGTCAATATGCGCTGCATTTGCAAAATCCGCTGAAGTAAAGTTCTTCTCAAGTCCCTCTGGTACAAACTGCATATAATCCTGTGGACAGTCCAGTTCAACTATCTTTCTTATTCCAACAGGAATGCGGTCATAACGCACACTTCCGCGCTTCTTATCGTAACTCCAGCCATTAAGAAGCTTATATTCTTCCATATCAATCAGCAGCAATGTAACCTTAAGATTCTGATTCTTTAAAAATGCTTTAATCTTATATAGTTCAAACATCGCATCATACATAGAACATCGCTTCGGAGACTTTCTTCTAGAAGTAATGTCCCCTGTTTCCGGCTCAATCCAGCTTAAATACTTCTCATATGGCATTGGATATACAACCCTCACCTGATATTCATTCAGGAACACTGACAACTTATCCCTTAACTTGTTAAGCTGCCTCGTCTGAATCTCAATTATCCCATGCTCGTTATATATATCTGCAAAATAACCATCTATTGCAACCTCATGATTATCCTCATCGGGTTCATAATACATTTTTAATACTGCATGCAGTGTCTTTTCCGACAAAGTACCTATCCCCTTGTCATTATGGCTCTTACCGATTATCTTCTCTTTCGCCGCGTCAAAAGCCTGACTGTCTATATATTCAACTGGTTCTGCTACAGATTTCTTTTTTGACATTGTGTACCTCGTATCAGATATATGTTATCATTGATAACAAGTATCTTACGAATACCTAAAAAAATCAAGGCATTTACCGATATAACCTATATAAATCCAATTAAGAACAGGAGAAAAACATGATATCAATAAGCATGTGCATGATTGTAAAAAATGAGCAGGACATTCTTGCAAGGTGTCTTGATTCATACGCAGGAACTTATGATGAATTGATTATTGTAGACACAGGCTCAACTGACAATACTAAAGAAATTGCCGCTCACTACACCGATAAAATATATGACTTTGAATGGATAAATGATTTTTCAGCCGCAAGAAATTTTGCATTTTCCAAAGCTGGATGTGACTACATATTCAGTGCTGACGCAGACGAAGTGCTTGATGATACCAACAACTACGCATTAAGAGAATTGAAACATATGCTTCTTCCAGAGATAGACATTGTTCAGATGTATTATGTCAATGCATCAGAATATAATTCTGTATACAATGCACACAAAGAACTCCGCCCGAAGCTTTTCAAAAGGCTCCGTCCATTCACATGGATTTCACCAATACATGAAACAGTACGGCTCACGCCAATCGTATATGACAGTGACATTGAAATTCTTCACATGCAGGTGGGCGACCATAGTAAAAGAGACTTTTCAACATATTTCAAAGCATTTGAAAAAGGTATCCACATTGAAGATTATGTAGTTACCATGCTGTGTAAAGAGCTTCTTATATCCGGTGAAGATTCCGACTTTATTGCTTTCAGGAATATATTTGAAAATGTTCTTTCCAAAGAAGGCAGAAGCAATGATTTAATGAAAGAAATCAACTGTATTCTTGCTAAGATATATATGGCAGACGGTGACACTGACGCATTCTTTAAGACCACTTTAAAAGCAGTTGCCGACAATCCTCCTGCTGAAATGTGTCTGATTCTAGGAACATTTTACATGAACCAGACAGACTATGAGGAAGCTGTGCTGTGGCTGTATAATGCTGCATTTGAGACAGAGAGCATACTTGATGTGGCAAGCAACGGAAACAAGCCTTTATCTTTGCTTGGTAAATGCTATGAAGAACTTGCAAAGACTTCAGATGACGCATACCTGTGTGCACAGTACAAGGAAATGTCTGACGATTATTACAATCAGGCTGATAACTGGTCGCTTCCAGAAGAATAAAAAAACCTTAGTGAAACCGTCAATGATTTCACTAAGGCTTTTTTATTATTTATCATCCTCAACATCAAAGAGCTTCAACTCTTCAACATCACTCTTACCTGACTTATCGTCTCCATAGGATATCTTATCAGATGATGTATCAAGTTCTTCATAACTGTCATCTTCATCCTCGGCATATCCATCAATTACCTTCTCTGTATATTCATCAAGGTCAACACCATCTTTTGATGCCATGTTAAACACTTTCTTAACTTTCGCAAGCTTAGTACAAAGAACAATAGTAATCACTATAAATGCAGCTATTATCAGTCCAAGTATTAATACTATCGTCAGCCAGAATCTGCTGTTTCCTGATGTTTTTCCATTATCAGCCTTAACATCAGCATTAGCAGTGTCAGATTTCACAACAGAATACGCCTGAATCGAGCCATCACTTACCCTGTATCTGAACCATCCCTTCTCTCCAAGAGAACTTACTCCATAGAACAGGCAGTACTGTCTGTCAGCGTCCATAAGTACCTGCACTTCTTTACCATTCATGGTAAACCTTGTAAGTGCATAACCTGCCGGCTTCTCTAACGAGTTCGTTATAGGCAGCACAACATATGTTATCTCAGGTTCTGCAACAGTATTGTATGGCGAAAATGTTTTCGCAGTCTCATCATAGATGTAGAACCCGCCTTTTCCATCTTCACTTTCAAGATACATAAGGATAAGACCTGTCTTTATGCCTTTAACCGCATTTATCTTCTGACCATTATAATCATAGTCAATCTCCTGATATCCATCTGGAATTGTGATTCCTGAATAATCCTTTACAACAGAATACTTCCTGCCATCTATCGTCACAGTTCCATCATCATTAACCGTCTGTGATACATCTTCTGTAACAGCTTCTGTCTTTGACTCAGCCTCTGTTGTTGCTTCCTGACCATTCTCAAGTCTTGTTGTATATATTATATATTTATTAACTGAACCATCTTCCGCAGTAACAGTAATTGTTGTTGTATTACTTCCCGGGTCCATTCTTCTTCCGCTTATGCTTATCTTGGCAGCACTGTCATTAGCGGCAGCACTTACAACTAGTTCTTTAACATCAGCATCAACAGTTGCATTATATGTTGTCCTGTCCGGTGAAAATGCTGGTGAAAGCGTTCCCGGACTTATCTGCAGGGACTTTAATGTGTTGTCTGAGGAATAGCTGGCTGGAGCTTTTGCTGTGACCTTTCCTGATGAGGAACTGCTGACTGTTGCACGTTCTCCATTAACAGATATCTTTGCATCTCCTGCAACGCTAAGTGTTGTTGTTCCTGCGGCAATAATTTCAAACTCCATAGATATAGATTCTGTTGAACCATATGCCGATGCATCAAGAAGTGCAAATGATACAACTCCGCTATTACCAGCACCTACTGGTTTTATAATCGAATTATCATATGATACTGGAACTGACGCAACATCTATAATATCAGATGCAGATATAGTAACTGTTACCGTTATCTTACTTCCAACTGTTCCGCTTGCTGAACTTATAGATATAGAAGCCTGCTCGTCAGCCTTAGCGTAATACGCAGGAATCAATGCAATGCACATTGCCAGTACACCTATAAAAGCAAGTAATTTTTTTATCTTATTCATAGTCATCCTTTCAAACCGTAATTATTGATTGATGCTTCCTACCCCAAGAATATACCTCTTAACCATAGCAAAATCAAACAAATCAAGTTCTCCGTCTCTGTTACAGTCGGCCGCCTTCCAATATACTCCTGAAGGTTCTGCTATACCTAATATAGATCTCTTTATCTGTGCAAAATCAAACAAATCAATCTCTCCGTCGCCATTGACATCCCCATATATAACAATCTCATATCTGCTTACTTCTTCACCAGAAGAGTTATATGTTATAAGGATATCTCCAGTACCGACTAATCCATCCTTCTCATTGCCATTCTTATTAAGTATCTTAGAATAAGCACCATTATAATTATCAATCTTATCAAGCACATCTTGGACATAACCTGATACAGTTAAACCACTTATGTATTTTTCATCCTCATCAACAGATAATGTTGTTGAAAATCCCGGATAAGCAACATCCGGTTCTGGATCTGGTTCCGGTGTTGGATCAGGTTCTTTATCCTGTCTTACAACAGTTATAGTATAGTCCTGATCATCGCCATTAGCTGCCGTAACAGTAATTGTAATATCATTACTTCCAACTGAAAGATCATGATACCCCAGTCCGCTTACATCTGCTGAAGAATCGAGTGTTGAACCCCCAACATATACTGATGAAGTCTCATAATCCACAATCAGACTATATTCTGTCGTATAGTAACTGAATGTTGGCGTTATAGAATAATCTTCAACATACAGGCTCTCAAGTCTGTTATTAGGGCTACCATTGCCTGTAGGTATCTCGCACACATTTTCAGGCATATTCTCATATACAGGTATTCTGAATATAAATGCTATATTATTCTTGTTACTGTCACTATAGCCCTGTGCGCTCTTAACTGATTCACTTCTAGGTGCAAGAACATTAGTCATATACTGGTGACCTCTTCCTGTCATATCAAATTTTTCATAATAAAGAGTATTCTGACCTCTGTTTATGTAACTTTTTCCAAGATATATTGCCCCACCAACAATGGACTTCATTCTCGTATTCCATGGTCTCAATGTCTCTGAATCAGTTCTTGAAGCATACCTGAGACCATTCTGTACCGCTGTCAGTCCACCGCTTGCATAAGCTCCTATATTATAGTAATTGTAATAACCCCAGTAGCCAGACTGTGTTCCTGATATACTGCTTCCATATCCGCTGTTTCCCTGCTCCTGTAATATTCTTGAAGCAAGATGATATGGGCTTACACCTGATTTCTGCCCAGCAAGAAGCAAACCGGTTATATATGTATAATCATTACCTTCATATGATAGATTATGGCTTGAATTCTCCATAAAGGTGCCATCAACCATGCTCTCAAGACCACTCTCATCCTGCAATGAACCATCAAATGAAAGATTCTCGAACATAAATATATTATCTGCATTAAGGAAATTTCTAGGATCAAGTGCATATTCAACAAGTGCAGAAGATGCCTGCACCCAGCCTCCTGAATCAAGCTGTGTGTACTCTCCTGTCTCCCAGTCATAGCACCCGTCAGCTACTGATTTCCATGATGATACAGCTGAGCCATATGTAAGGCTTCGACCAATCACATTCTGGTTATCCAGAACATCAGTCCAGTCTTTCCCATTATGATCTGCCACAAACACCCAGTTAGGATATTGCGCATGAAGCTGTCTTAACCCATCCTTATAACTATCCGGGAATCCCTGTGAATCCAGGTACTCCTCGAAATCCGCATCCGGCTTATAATCATTTCTCTTATCAACAGTTATGTAACCGCCATATATATAGCCCCTTTCATAACTGCCATTAAGATAAAAGCCTATGCCATACCATGTATCGCCATCATCATCAGTTGTCTCTTCATATATATCAAACTTAAATCCACCACTTACAGTTGTAATAATACTGCTGTTTGTTGTAGGACCTTTTCTGATTCTTAAGCCTGTGACATCATAATTAACATGGCCCTGACCAATGGACTCTTCCGCCTTAGTATTAAGCACAGAAGTAACCGTAAGGCATGTCAGCACAAGCATACATAACATGACACCAATTGCGGCTATTCTTTTTGCACTACATTTGTATCCTGATTTCATGTAATCACCTGACTCCTGAATGTATAGTATTAACTAGTTTCTTCCAAATTCTGAAAGCTTTAAGCCCTCATTTCTCTCAAGTACCATATTAACAGACCAGCTATTGGCAAATACCAGAAGCGGATTGCCCTTAAGGTCTTTAATCTTCTTCATATCTGATGTACCGACAATTCTGTTTACATCAACTTCCTCAGGATTCTCAATCCAGCGAATATGCTCATATGGAAGCGGCTCAAGTCTGATATCAACACCGTATTCATTCTTAAGACGGTATTCGAGAACTTCAAACTGAAGAACACCGACAACTCCAACGATAATCTCTTCCATTCCTGTATTGAACTCCTGGAATATCTGAATCGCACCTTCCTGTGCAATCTGGTTGATACCCTTGATAAACTGCTTTCTCTTCATAGTATCAATCTGTCTTACTCTTGCAAAATGTTCTGGTGCAAATGTAGGGATACCCTCAAATGCAAATTTCTTGTTAGATTTGCAGATAGTATCACCGATAGAGAATATTCCCGGATCAAATACACCGATAATATCTCCTGCATATGCCTCATCAACAATATGTCTCTCCTCCGCCATCATCTGCTGAGGCTGGCTGAGTCTTATCTTCTTGCCTCCCTGTACATGGTTGGCTTCCATTCCGGCTTCAAACTTACCTGAACATATTCTCATAAAAGCAATTCTATCCCTGTGTGCTTTATTCATATTAGCCTGAATCTTGAATACAAATGCTGAGAAATCCTCGGTAAATGGATCAATAACTCCCTGGTCAGACTTTCTTGGAAGCGGAGAAGTTGTCATTGATAAGAAATGCTCAAGGAAAGTCTGTACACCAAAGTTAGTAAGCGCTGAACCGAAGAATACCGGTGTAAGGTCACCAGCACTTACCATTTCCTGGTCAAACTCTGCACTTGCTCCGTCTAACAGTTCGATATCTTCCTGAAGCTTGTCGTAGAAAGCATCACCAATTCTGTCCTTAAGAACAGCCTCATCTGATGCGTCAACAATCTCAGTATCAACTTCCTTCTGACCATTCATGGCTGCCTTGAATAAAGAAACATTTTTCTCTTTACGGTCATATACGCCCTTGAATTCCTTACCGCAACCGATAGGCCAGTTAATTGGGCATGTAGCAATTCCAAGTACGCTCTCAATCTCATCAAGAAGCTCAAATGGGTCATTAGCCTCTCTATCCATCTTATTGATAAATGTAAATATAGGAATGTGTCTCATAACACATACCTTGAAAAGCTTGATTGTCTGTTTCTCAACACCCTTAGAAGCGTCAATAACCATGACCGCAGAATCTGCTGCCATAAGAGTTCTATAAGTATCCTCGGAGAAATCCTCATGTCCCGGAGTATCAAGGATATTAATACAGTAGCCTTCGTAGTTAAACTGAAGAACTGAAGAAGTTACCGAAATACCTCTTTCCTTCTCAATCTCCATCCAGTCAGAAACCGCATGCTTGGCAGTCTTCTTCCCCTTTACAGAACCTGCAAGGTTAATAGCTCCTCCATAAAGCAGGAACTTCTCTGTTAATGTTGTCTTACCAGCATCCGGGTGAGAGATAATGGCAAATGTCCTTCTTTTCTTAATTTCACTTTCTAAACTCACTGTTTTACTCCTTTATATCACATAATACATAGCTTATCAAATAATTCATGTCTGCTCTGGCATATACATAATATAAGCCTGTGATGCAGTCTACGGCTTCACAGGCTTACTCTAATCAATAGTCTTCGAATTATTCACGGTTAAGACCGAACTTGTATGAAACCTCAGACTTGTCATCAATTCTTCTGAAAATGTTGACTACTCTGTCCATAACCGGTTCGAAATCTTCCTCATTCTCAACCTCAACAGTAACAACCTGTCCGTCTTCCTTAATAACTGCATCCTTAACAAGTGCTAATGCCTTGATATCTTCCTCAGTCTGGGCAACCTGCTCAGGTGTTGTTAACATCTTTGATTTACTCTTATACTTAACAGCGTATGTTCTTGTCATCATATCCTCCTATTGGCTTTTCGTAGCAATATAATCTCATATGTCATTATATTATATAACATGTTTTGGGATTATGCAATGGGGTGAAAAATCCAATGTGAATTTTTTATTAGAATTAAAAAAGCAGCAACCTATGCATTACTCATGATTGCCGCTTTTATTTAACACTATTTTATTTGCTTGTCTTAACATTCATTACTGAACTTCTTACGACCTTACCATCAGCGTCCTTAACATCAATATAAAACTCTCTGTCTCCGGCACTTCCAGCTGTCCATGTTATCTTGTTGTTCGTGCTGAAGTTCTGAACAAGACCCCAAGTCTTAGTTGTCTTATTGTATACAATAAACTTGTACTGATAGCTGCCTGCTCCACCTGTTGCTGCACCGCTTATTGTAACCTTACCTCCAACCTTATTAGCATTTGTACTAATTGTGGCAGTGACACTCATACCGTTTCCAACATTAACAGTATTAACAGCACTTCTTACAACCTTACCACTTGCATCCTTTACATCAACATAGAACTGTCTGGTTCCTGCTGCTCCTGCAATCCATGTACATGTATTACTGCTGCTGTAATCCTGAACCTTACCCCACTGCTTTGTCGCTGTGTTATAAACAATGAACTTGTACTGATAGCTTCCGTTTCCTCCTGTGGCATTAGCAGTAAGCTTTACTGAAGCACCCGGATTAACCTGTGCTGCTGACGATTTAAGCGATACATTAAGACCTGTCTGGTTACTAACATTCATTGCCGCGCTCCTTGCAACGGTTCCGTTAGAATCCTTTATATCAACATAAAACTTTCTGTTACCTGCTGATGCTCCAGAAGCATTCCATACACATGTATTCTTGCTGCTGTAATCCTGAATAATTCCCCATTTACCTGTATCTACATTGTAAACAATGAATTTGTACTGGTAATTACCACTGCCATAATTAGCTAAAGCTGTAAACTCAATATTATTATTCACATACTTATATGATGCCTTAGCTTCAAGCTTTTTGTTAATGCTAATCAAAGCCGGACTTAACACTTCTTTGCCTGTACTGTCCTTAACCTTAACATAAAACTTTCTGTTACCAGTTGAGGATGCCCATGTGAATCCGCTTGTCTCCCCATAATCTCTGACAATGCCCCATTTACCTGTATCTTCATTATAAACAACAAGCTTATACTGATAATCTGAAGAACCACCTGATGCATTTGCCTGAATATTAATAACATCTCCATCCTTAGCACTGCCTGATGGTGATATTACGGCATTTATTGATAATGGCTGTGAATATTTTCTGAATGTTATTCCTTTTGTCTTAGCGTAACTCTCTGCCTCTGAACCAGTTTCACCTTCAATCACAAATGTTGATTTGACATTATAAAATGAATTCTTATCTATTGTTCCAAGAGTTGAAGGCAGTGATGCAACTGAAAGATTATTATTATTATCAAAAACATATCCACTCAGAGACTGATTGTCATAGCCATACATTCCCTTTTCCCATGAAAACTTTGAAAGATTAATACAACCACTAAACGCATAACTGTCTACATTAACATAATTACCTGGTACAGATATATCAGTTAATGAAGTACAATCCTGAAATGCATAAGAACTTATCTTAGCATCAGTATCACCTTTAGCTATTATAACATTCTTCAATCTTGTACAGCCTTCAAAGCATGCTCTGGAAATGCTTTCCACTGTTGATGGAACTGTAACAGTTTCCAGTGCCTTGCATCCTTCAAATGCATTATTACCCATTGTCTTTACGCCCTCTGGAATTGCAGCCTTTTGCAGTACAGAGCAGCCATAAAAGGCATAGCTTCCTATAGTACCTAATGTAGTTGGAAGCTTCACATCGTTCAATTTTATGCACTGGTAAAACGCATGGCTTCCAATACTCTGATCAGCAAAATCATATGAACTCTTCTTATACTCAAAGCCTGTAAGACTTGAACAGCCTGAAAATGCATACTCACCAATGCTGTTATAATTGCCAGGAACAACTATACTCTTTAACATAACACAGTCTTTAAATGCACTATAACCTATCGAAGCTTCAATATTCTTGTCGCCTGCAATATTAACTTCTGCTAACTTCGAACAATTCTCGAATGCTCCACCATAATATGCTCCTCCAATACTGCTTACTGTAGAAGGAATATTAACTGATGCAAGATTCTTACAGTCCTTAAATGACGCAGCTACAATCTGTGTTACGCCTTCTGGTATATCAATCTTATCAACGTTAGTATTGCAGAAAGCATATGAATCAATAGTCTTAAGTCCTTTTTCAAGTGTTATGCTTGTTAAAGATTTACAATCCCTAAATGCTGAACTTCCCACGGTATGTTCAATATTATTGACTGATTGAGCATACTTAAAACTTTTTAACGATGTACAGTTTCTAAATGCACTATCACCAATTTTGCCATAATTGCCCGGAATAATAACAGATAAAAGCGACTGACAACCGTTGAAACTATCCTGCCCAATTACTGCTTCTGCAATTCCTTCTTTAAATGTTACAGATGTAAGACCCGTGCAGTTCTCAAAAGCTCCCGCAACATAACTATCTGTCACTCTGGTTACTGTAGACGGAATTACTACTGACTTCAGAGATTTGCATGATGCAAATGCTCCTGATTTAATAACAGTAAGTCCTTCTGGAAGTGTCAGCTTTGACAATCTTGTGCAATTAGAAAATGCTTCCTGTCCAATACTCTTAACTCCAACTGGAATATTAACTTCTGCTATCATGCTGTCATTATAAAATGCCTTAGTATCAATGCTCTCCAGACCTGTTCCCAATGTAACCTGTGCAAGAGACTGACAGTTTTCAAAAACATAACTTCCAATCTTATGTGTTATTCCATTTATTGATGGTGAATATGTAAGTGTCTTTAGTCCTTTACAATCTTTAAAAGCACTATCCATTACATTACTGTAATTGCCTGGAATCACAATAGAAGTAATTGCTGAGCAGCCAGAAAATGTATTGCTTCCTATTGTAGCTGCCTGAGTTCCCTCTTTTATTGTTACTGTTGATAATGATGTACAGTTTTGAAAAGCTCCTGTATTATAACTATTTCCAATTCTCTGTATTGTTGAAGGTATTACAACTTTTTTTAGCAATTTACAATTATTAAATACTCCATATTCAATTAATTTAACTCCCTCTGGAATATCTACCGCAGTCAGTGAACTGCATCCTGAAAACGCCTCATCTCCAATAGAATTCAATGATGTTGGTAACGACAAACTTACAAGTGATGTGCACTCATAAAATGCTCTGTTCTGTATTTTTCTGCTGATACCATTATCATTGTATACGAATTTCTTAAGTGAACGGCATCCACGAAAAGCATCTGAATATATTGTTGTATAATTACCCGGTACTGTTATCTCCTCAAGAGAAGTACAGTCTTTAAATGCTGCATTACCAATATATGCTGTCTCTGCACCAGCAGCTATACTAACGGACTTAAGATTAGCACAATTCTCAAACGCTCCCGAACCGTATGAATTACCAATCTGTGTTACTGTTGATGGAATCTTGACACTTGTTATCTTATTATTATCCTTAAATGCCCCATACTGAATTGCATTAACAGTATAACTTCCTATCTTATCCGGAATAACAATATCCGTACTCTGTCCATCATATCCAGTAATTGTTGCATATGAGCCACTAGTGGAGTAGTACAATCCATTATATGATGCATTACTTGCTGCATATAACTCTACAGCATAAGGCTTCTCTCCATTAATCTGAGATGCCATAACAGGAGACACCATTACGTCTGATGTCATAATAACTGTTCCCATTGCCAGCGACATTCCAGTCGCAACTGCTCTTTTAATCTTCCTTTTCATATTCCCCTTCCCGTTTCTTTAAGAAACATAAAATAATTATCACTAAAATAATACACCCGATAGCATCTAATAATCAAGTAATTTAGTCTAATGTATAACAAAATCATGCATATGTCGTCATTATGTGTCAGCAATAGGTCTTATAATGTAGAAATGTTGGGCAAAAATAACCCCTCTGCAAAAGACCTACGAAACTGCATCAATTTATCAAATTCGTAGGTATGCTCCCATGTGTCGCCACTAATCTACTAGTCTGATGACCTACTATATTCTTAATATTTCCTAATCTAGTAGGTCTTTCTCGTGCTTTTTCTCTTTTCTTGATTAAATCGTTGCCTGTTTTATGTGAAAAAGACCTACTATAATTCCACTTTATTCTTGATTAGTAGGCTTCTGACTGTTCATTAGCAAAACGCATTCAAAAAAACACCTACGAAATCACTCATAGCTTGTGAGTTAGTAGGCTTTCATCAATTAATCAAAGTTTTACCCCACCCTTAAAAAGCCTTAAAGGTCCTCAAAAAGTATCTCCTCTGCTGCTTCCGCCAGCAAAGCAATAAAAAGCAGAAGCCCTAACAATTCAAAATCAATCGTTAGAGTTCCTGCCCTTTTCGTCACCAATTATTCAATTGTTCTTATTTAATTACTTGTCTTCACATTCATCACTGAACTTCTGACAACCTTACCATCAGCATCCTTGACATCAATATAGAATTCTCTGTCTCCGGCACTACCTGCTGTCCATGTTATCTTGTTATTAGCGTTAAAGTTCTGTACAAGCCCCCATGTCTTGGTTGTCTTGTTGTATACAACCATCTTATATGTATAACCTGCCTTTCCTCCGGCTCCTTCTGCTGAGAATGTTATCTTATCTCCAACCTTTGTTGTATTAGCACTTACTGTTGTCTTTACTGACAATGCTCCTTCTCCACCAATTGTTACATTAACAACCTTGCTTCTTGTCACATTGCCGCTGGCATCCTTTACGTCAACATAGAACTGTCTTGTTCCGTTACTTCCTGCTGTCCATGTGTATGTGTTCTTACTGCTGAAATCCTGTAACTTAAACCACTGGTTAGTTGCTGGGTTATAGATTAAGAACTTGTATGTGCATCCTATCTTATTAGTTGAAGCTGTAAGTGTAAGCTTATCTCCCGTTGAAAGTACCGTGGCACTTGGTGTGAGCACTGCTGTCGGCTTATTGCTTTCAATCTTTACATTCATTGCCTTGCTTCGCACAACATTGCCATCTGAATCCTTGACATCAACATAGAAATCTCTGTCTCCAGCACTGCCCTTAGTCCATGTGCATGTGTTCTTATCACTGTAGTTCTGTACTATGCCCCATGTTCCTGTTGTCTTGTTATATACAATGAACTTATATGTATAATCTGATGAACCGCCTGCTGCTGCAGCTGTGAATGTCACCTGCTTGTCTGTTTCATTCTTAGATGCTTCGACTGTAAGAGGCTCCTGCCCTGTAAGCGTTATTGTCTTTGATGTTCTTACTACATTACCCAGTGCGTCCTTGACATCTACATATATCTTTCTTTCGCCGTTTCCTTTCATATTAAGAATATATGAACGTGATGAACTATAGTCACTAAGAAGTGTCCACTTATCAGCAGAAGGGTTGTACATTATAAACTTGTAAGTATAATCATATGCCCCGCCCCTAACATTTACTGTCAGTTCCTTGCCTTCTGTTGTATTAGTCATATTTAATATGGCATACATTTTTTCTGGATTAAACTTATATGAATGTCCTTCTGATAATTCGACTGATGCTTTGTTATCATAATTAATATCGGCTGTTTCATCAATCCATTTTCCAGATCTCATTCCCGATTTCATTTCTTTCAAAAATGTATCTCTATCCTCTGAAAGCTTAGAAGGAACCTTTATAGTTACCAGGCTGGCGCCATTAAACATCTCAGTCATTTTGGTAACTTTGCTCATATCAAAACCACTAATGTCTAAATTATATAATTTGTAGCATAAATAAAACATGTTAGACATATCTGTTACGTTAGACGTGTCAAAGCTGCTTACGTCAACTTTTTTCAATTTCGTATCTTTGCCAAACATCCATTCCATATCCGTAACTTTTGATGTATCAAAGTTCTTTAAATCAAGTTCTTCACATTGTATGCCTTGAAACATAGCTCTCATATCAGTAACCTTAGATGTATCAAAATTACTTACATCAAGATATGTTATTGATTTACATCCAGAAAACATGAAATCCATACTCTTTACTTTACCTGTATCAAACTTAGATACATCTATATTCTGAAGCTTTCGGCATTCATAAAACATGCCATCCATACTTTCAACATTAGAGGTATTAAAGCCGCTGACATCCAATGTTTCTAAAGAACTACAACCATGAAACATTGAACCCATACGAGTTACCTTACTGGTATCAAAATGAGACACATCAAGTGTTGTTAACGAATTACACCCATAAAACATGCCATCCATGTTAGTTACTCTGCTTGTATCAAAACCACTGACATCCAATGTTTCTAAAGAACTGCAATCACGAAACATTGAATCCGTACCAGTTACATTACTTGTATCAAGGTTACTAAGCCCCTCAATTGTCTTTAAAGATGCCATCTTGCTAAACAATCCATACAATGATGTCTCTTTGTCAAATGTAATCTTTCCTGTTATAACAATCTTTTCAATATTGTTCTTATAACTGTCCCATGATTTCGAGCCCTCTGCAACTCCTCCGCTAATTGTTAGTATTCCATTATCATAGGTCCAATTACATGTTCCCCATGTACCTGTATAAACAGTATTATCTATTGATGGAATAACTTCCGTTTCATTACTATCAGCTAATACATTAACCGCTGTAAATGGCATATTTCCTGCAAATATTACTGCAGCCGAAGCTATCGCCAGACTCCCTTTCAACAATCTTTTCATATAACATATTTCCTTTCCTCAAAATTATTAATTAATTATATCATGTATATTTATATTTTCATATAGCGTTTTGATATTCTTTTAATTTAGTTTATATCTATTTTATTGACACGTTTATATTTATGTATTAATATTTTTAATATATTATATATGACACATCATTTAATACTTAGAAAGGCGATTTATGAGAAAAAAGAACACTATTAAAAAGATTGATAAACCAGACACTGCCATGAAAACCTTCTGGCGCAACAACGAGCGTTTTGCCGACCTCTTTAATGCTGTAGCTTTCAATGGCAGGCAGGTTATCAATCCTGATGAACTTACTGAGATGGACACTGATGTTTCAGGCGTCATCCAATTCACTGATTACAATGAATCTCTTGTAAGAACAAGAGACATTATCAAAAAGTTCTACAATGGTATTGAATTCACCATTCTTGGATTAGAACTCCAGACCAATCCTCATTATGCCATGCCTGTAAGAGCTCTGCTTTATGACGAACTCGGTTATCTTAAGGAATGCAATGAATTCCGCAGACTACACAGGGCGGAGAATGACTTTGACTCTAGCAAAAGCTTCCTCTCTGGCTTTAATAAATCAGACAAAATCCACCCAATAATCACACTTATCTTCTATTATGGAGAATCGCCATGGGATGGCCCAGTTAGCTTATCTGATATGATGACAGATATCCCGGAAGAACTGCGTCCATTTTTCTCCGATTACAAGATAAATCTCGTACAAATACTTGATTCAGGGCGTTATCAATTTTATAATGAAGATGTCAGATGTGTGTTTGACATTACACAGAAGATATATGCAAAGAATCTTCAAGGTTTATCAAAAGAATACACTAACAAACCTATTGATAGCGAAATCATCAATCTGATAACCACAATAACTGGATTTTCCAAGTTATCAGATATATTTAATGAATCAGATAATGGAGGTGAAACTGCCATGTGGAAATGCGTTGAAGAGATGGAAAATGAATGGATTCAGAAAGGCAAACAGAAAGAACGCCAGACTGCAATTATTACAATGATTGAACTAGGACTTACCAAAGAACAAATTCTTACTAAATACTCAGAGAAAGATTATTTAAAAGCTGAAAAGGCTCTTAATAATAAGTAGAAAACAAGCGGAGTTACTGACAGTCCCATTGAGGCTACGCCTCAAGACTTCCTGTAACCCCGCTATATTTATACTTTTTGCTTCAATTAGTTACTTGTCTTAACATTCATCACTGAACTTCTGACAACCTTACCGTCAGCGTCCTTAACATCAATATAGAATTCTCTGTCTCCGGCACTTCCGGCTGTCCATGTTATCTTGTTGTTAGCGTTGAAGTTCTGAACAAGTCCCCATGTCTTAGTTGTCTTGTTGTATACTACCATCTTGTATGTATAGCCTGCCTTACCGCCTGTTGCTGCTGCTGTAAATGTTATCTTATCTCCCGACTTTGATGTCTTGGCACTTACTGTTGTCTTTACTGATAATGCTCCTGAACTTCCGATTGTTACATTAACAACCTTGCTTCTTGTCACATTACCGTCAGAATCTTTAACATCTACATAGAACTGTCTTGTTCCGGCACTTCCTGCTGTCCATGTGTATGTGTTCTTACTTCCGAAATCCTGCAGCTTAAACCACTGGTTTGTTGCAGGGTTATAGATTAAGAACTTATATGTACAACCACTCTTATTAGTTGATGCTGTTAGCGTGAGCTTATCTCCGGCTGTAACTGTTGACGCACTTGGGGTAAGTACTGCTGTAGGCTTATCAATCTTAATATTAACAGCCTTGCTTCTTACAACCTTTCCTGTGCTGTCCTTAACATCGACATAGAAATCTCTGTCTCCAGATGTTCCCTTTGTCCACACAAGTGTATTATTCTCTGAATAATCCTGAATCCTTGCCCATGTATCTGTTGTCTTGTTATATACAAGGAACTTGTATGTATGTGTTCCCATTCCGCCCTGTACATCAGCTGTGAATGTAATAGTGCTGCCACCATCAGATGCTGTCATAGAAGCCTTAAGCTCATCTCCAAATGTTGTACCATCTGTATTAATTCCATAGAAAGTAATCTTCTTATTGCTGCATATATACCATAACACCATTCCATTATAAACAATTGGTTCACAGTCTGAAAGCTGTCCGCTCATTGTATTGATATCACTTATAACATTACCATCTCCATCAATATATGTGTAATATACTGTGTTATCATTTTTAATTGTCCACATAACCATGAACTTGTTATTGTTTATCTTCACAAGATATGGAGATGTAGCATTATATTTACCGCTTATATCTGTAATCTGATTAGACTTTACAGTTCCGTCTTCCTTAGATTCTGTAAGAATATATATATTTTTTAAGCCTTCCTGCTTTTCCTGATTAATAGAACTTGCTGCAACAATATATGAAGTATCGCTTATCTCAAAACCTCCTATTGTTGCATTCGTTGTATTATCTCCTATCTGTCCTGATATTGTAAGTAAATCCGTAACATCACAACTATTATTTACAACTGCATGCTTATTACTATCCCACCAATATCCTATATTAGAGCAGAACTGTCCACTAGTAAAATCTGTCTTATACTTAATTAATGCCAGACTTCTAGGATATGCATCTCCATGATCCACAGCTACAATATGATTACCATCTGTCTTAATGAACTGATTAAATGAATGGCTTACATATCCATATGAACTATTACCTACATTAGTAAATGAATCCGTAATCTTCATAGTGCTCTCATCAAGCTGAATAGTAACATTAGCCTGATGATGATATCCATTATCACTTTTATACATTGTATGTGATGTCCTTATGAACAGATATCCTGATGCTTCTGTCATTCTAAGACTTCCCGCATCAAAAGGAACATATGTGTTACAATCATACAACCCTGCCGATGTGATTCTGTTCCAGTTCTTATCATATTTAGTTATCCTGAAACATTCAACATCTGCCAACTCATCTGGGTTATTCTGTCCTGACACAATGTAATAAGCATCTTTTCCTGCATAGAATCCACCTAATAAGCTCAGTTCCTTATCAATTGTTTTGCTTTCTAACAGATTAAAATCAGAATCATAATATTCAACATAATAACCTTTGCTTCCTAAGTATACTCTCATCAACCGTCCATCATCACAGCCCACAAGATATGACCTGATAACCGATGCCCATCTGCTGTAATCATGCGAATATGATGTAGATACAAAGTCCGAACTGGTTATAATTTCAGCATCCGCCATCACCACTGACGACGAAACAATAACAGTTACAACGCTTAATACCATAACAATTCTGCTCAGTATCTTTTTCATTTTTTTGACCTTCATGTATTAATCCTCCTCATCTGTTGTCCATTAATATTTATGCATTTATCTTCATCATTCTTTTTAATTTGCGAATAACTTTATGTATAAATATTGTTATATTGGATTCTTTTACATACCCTGCTAACTTTGTTATATCATAAGTATCTATATTATTAAAGAACATTTCTCTTTTTTTATGCATTGATACAGAACGTCTTGAATCAGCCGACGGCGGAAGAGCTTTATCTGTCTCAACCTGCTTTATCTGCGATTCACCCGCTATTTTCTGTATCAATTCCCTGCCTTTATCAGAATGTGTAAGAACAACGGATATTCCTCTGTCATCATCAAGCTCTGGAAGTACATTTTCAACACCCCAGAAATCTCCTATTGTAATATCACTGTTTCTATTTATACCTTTAAATCTGCAGTCATGGCATGATGGACGCAGACATATATTCTTAAGAAACATCTGCATAAATATATCTTCATTAAGGTCTTTGCAATATTCTTTTCCATTATCAAATTCCAGTTTTACACTAAACAGACGCCAGCCCTTGCTCTTATCTCTGAAGCTTATCTTTCTTACTGCTGCCCCAGCCTGTTTCTCCTGATAATCAAGATATTTCTTCCATAACTTCGGGCTTGGAACTCCATGGCACAGTATGTCTATTGTAATAAGATTATCATATTCTCTGCCTAGAATATTTTTTAATGCCTCTATCTGACATGCTGTTCCCGAATAAAGCACAAGCCTGCCTTTTTTTAATTCATGCTGTGCTTCTGCGTATGTATTCTCTGTGTTACTCTGCAGATATTTGCTGCCTCTAAGTTTTTCAAGCCCTTCGCTGTTCCCCACTCCAATATGATGAACCATCATATTCTCATCAAATGAAGCACCAAATACAATTCCGCCCTGCTCTATAACTAACTGGGCTATCAGGCTGAATACACCGCCCGATGAACTGTTCTTTCTGATATCATCATCCTTAGCAAGTATTCCAAGAGTCTCTGTCTTTCCTGTCTTAGAAGTCTTATTAAGAATCGGACAGACTTTTTCGCACATTCCGCATCTTACGCATTCCTGAATCTTGATTTCAGGATACCAGAAGCCTTCATTATCTGCTTTCATCTTAATACAATTAACAGGACACCGCACCTCACATGCTCTGCATCCACAGCAGTCCTTTTTATCAATTATATTAATCATATCTTTCCTCGTTTTTTCTCTTACATTAATTTCTTTAAAAATGCAGCCTTACCCTTAAGCATTTTATCTGCAAGTGCTGCAGTCTGCTTAAATTCATACATTCTATAATAAGCAGCCAGATATATCATATTAGGAACTATAAGACATATAACTCCCTTTACAATAATCTGTATTACTGCTCCTGCATTAACCAGACTGCATAAACCATATGTTACAACTGCAGCAGCTGCAGTAACAGCAACATATAATAGCAATTTCTTTACATACTGTATCATCTGGTCTTTCGTAAATATTACTGTAAAGAGATTATGTAAGAGCCACGGCATGCCTATAAAAAGCGTAGATATTACTGTCGATATAATTACGCCATATATACCCCAGAACTGAACCATCAAAAGATTCATAAAAAGATTCGCCAATGCCGTAACAAGCGGTCTGAATCTGTCTTCATGCCACATTCCTGCAGCATCCTTATATGTTGTAAATAACTGGTTGACCTCATAAACAAAATAATATATACATAAAAACACTACTGCCAAAAAGTTTAACTTCAACTCACTTCCAACCCATATCTCCATAAACGGCTGATACAGACACAGCAGACATATAGCACAGAATCCTGCTATCCATGTTATTATAAGTGTGAATTTTCTAAGGTCTGCAAAATTCTTTTCTTTAGTTTCAACGATTATGCTGTTTCCAATTCCCGCGGTACATGCTGCAAATATAATTGTCACAATGCTTATTATTGAATTCATTATAAAGAAATAATTCTGATATATTGCAAGCATTGTCAATCCAAGAAATGCTGATATTACTATGGTATCAGCTGAATTAACTATTACCACGCCTAACTTGGAGGTAAATAAATCCCTTATTCTTCTGTTAATACCTGATATAACTTCTTTTGAAAGATTTCCCTCTGGTCTGTAATCAGGATACATGTGGGTTGTTACAACCGCTGTAAGTATATTTGTCAGTGCCTGCGCTGCCAGTGAAACGATTATATAAGCATAATAATTCTTTAAAATGCATAACGTAAAGAACTGCACTATATACTGTAATGTATTGGTAACAAGAGTAACCTTGCTTGCCACATCTGTTCTCTGATGTGCATCAAGCAGGCAGTTCTTATACGCAAACAGCCAGTACGAAAGCACTGTAACCGACAGATTTAATATGTACAAAACATATATATTAATATCCGCTGGAACATCGCTTTTTATTAATTTCGGAATAAAAGGCACAAGGCATAATCCTAAAAATGCTATTATTATTCCAATTACTCTGTAATATGTGCGGTACAGCTTCATTAATGCACATATCATTTTCTTATCGTCTACTGCTATCGGCTTGTACATGCTGTACACCATAGCACTTCCAACACCTAATTCAGCCAGATTAAGAACCTGTAGAATAGATGTGAATAAGCTGTTAAGTCCCAGATACTGGATACCCATGTAATATATCATAAGTGTACGCATGATAAACGGCATAACTATCTGATATATCTTAAGCATGCAGCCAAACACTATGTTACGGCCCGCATTTTTCGTTCTGTCTATTTTCATTTTAATTATTTCCACCCTTACGATTCAAAAGACTGTCTTTTATAAATGTCATTGATTTCTTTCTCTGCTCATTAATCATATTATCAAATGTGCTAAAATCAATATCATTAACATTACCGTCAAATAGCTGCTCCTGTGCATCTATTAATCTGTCAGGCAATCCATATGTATTAAGTAAATCAACTACTCTGGAATTCATTGACTTAATTCCATCTGCACTCTGCCTTGTCAGTGTATAGAAAGGCCTATGGAATATTAACGAAAATACTGTTGCATGGAAAGAGTCTGTAATTACAAATGATGCGCCTGCAATATAATCTATAAAATCTTTTGGCGAATAATCCATTACTGCTTCATCCGCAAACTCTTTATCCTCATCCCTGAAATAATTGATTGCATGTGCAAAATTAATTATTTTCATAGATGTTTTTTTGCTTAATTCTTCTGCAAACTCTCTGTTTGCTTTATCTTGTCCAAGAAAATATGTAAATATATATGATGTTTTTTCACTCTTATTATCTTCTTTATGTACTAATGCTTTCCAATCCTCATCTGTAAGCATAAGTGTCGGGTCTAATACAACCTGTGAATCAATTCCTGTATATTGTTTTATTATGTCTGCTGCCGACTTTTCTCTTACTGATACCGAATCAAAATGCTTAAGCCCGCCAAGCATTTCAACAAACCAGTCCTTAAAACCGCTGTTCTTTCCAATACTTGCCGCATATGAAATCTTAGGATAGTCGTCCGGTACAAACTGAAGCATATTTATCATCATGTTATTCTTATCAATATAGTCATCATTCCATACCTGATCACTTCCAACTATATATCCTGAATAGTCTTTAAGGCTTTCCTTTATGTTGTCCGGTGTATATATCTGACTGCTGTGAGGTATCTCCTGCATGAAAGCTCTCATATGCTTCTGACGCTTTTCTATATCAGCTGATATCACATTTTTACGCCATTCCATCTCCCGGTTATGTTTTGTTGCCTTTATCTCTGCAGCCGGGTTCTTTATCATGCGGATTGCTTTGCTTGTTAATTTTCTTCTAAAGCTGACAGTTTCTTTCTTATAATGCCACACTGACAGCTGTTCTGACTCAATTCCGTTATCTTCAAGTGTCTTTTGTAATGCGTAGGCCTGAAGAAGCCCACCAATATTATAATTGTTATAATATAAAGTTATAATTCCAATCATATATGTCCTCATTTATACACTTAATAAATTACTAATACTCTGTAATAATACCGGAGATATTTTATATATCATTAAATATATTCTATATTTCTTTCTCAGCAGATGTTTCTGTCTGCCAAGATACTGTACAGTTTCTTTTTGCAGATTACGGATTTTCTTCTCTTTAGCATACGCAATTAATGTCTTCATATATAAATCTGCTGTCACGGCATCATACTGAATTTTTTTATTGACACCCATATCTGTTACAATATTTTCTATCTCTTTCGCTGCGAGATTCCAAGAATCCATAACCTCTGCTGTCACTTTATGACTCAGGCTCGTTTCATTATCCATATTGTAATGATACAATCTATCACAGCAGTATGTTCCATTCTCAATATGAGCCATATATCTGCAGCAAAACAGCATATCCTCCCACATAATATATGAATTGTTAAATGTTATATCGTACTTTTCAATTATTGATTTCTTAAATAACTTATTCCACAGATATCCGTAACACGCTTCTTCTGACGGATAACCAGGCATAAGCATTCTTTTTAATACATCCAGCCTGTCACAGCTGACCGTGCCTTTAGAATCACTGCCTGTTTCTGAGTCATCCAATATACTGTATCCGCATATTGACACATCTGCGTCAGCAATTCCGCTCACTAATCTTTCAACAAGCACCGGCTCTATCCAGTCATCTGAATCCACAAAGCATATATATTCGCCATCAGCATACTGCAGTCCTGCATTTCTTGCACTTCCTGCACCAAGATTCTGCTGATGAATAACATTTACCTTTTCATATTCTGCTGCATATTCATCGCATAAAGCGGCTGAACCATCTTGTGAACCATCATCTATAAGTATTATCTGAATATTATGATATGTCTGTCCCAATATACTTTTTACACATCTGTCAAGCCAGTGCTCACTGTTGTATACAGGAACTATAATTGATACCAGTCCATTCATAATATTATTTTCCACCCTTACTCTTTTTTCTAAAATTCAATACAAATGTTCCATATCTTATTGAAATATGACAGAAGAATATATCAAATATAAAAATGCCTACAAGATAATATATCATTGCTCTTGCAAATATAAGTTCAAAAAATTTATTTGAGAAAAAGCTGAAGATTATTGCAAATCCGACATATGAATATATCAGCAGTCTGTAATCAATATTTCCTCTGCTTTTCTTGTACTTTATACTGTCGTATATCTTCTGGCAGAATATGCCTAAAAGTCCCATAGATATAAATACACCTGGTATACCAAAATCATTGTATAACGGCATGAGCTGTGTATATACATTTCCAAGTATCTTACCATCAATCCATCTATACTTATATACTTTAGGTATGATGAAATGTTCTGAACCAAGCATTTCATTTACCCATGAATATGTATCACGAAATGTTATTAATCCAAACCCATTACCTTTAATTCTTCCGTCCTTAATAAACAATTCAAGGTTCTTGACTGGTGCACCTATATAATTTGCTATAAGATCTACTACAGTTATATCAGACAATGTTCTTCCCTGAATTGCAAAGAGCATATTAAATACAATTATAGCAGCCATAATAAACAAAACACCTTTAATAACGCTGGCAATATTAATATTCTTTTTCCAGCCGTTATATCTCTGTTTAAGTACTATATAGATAATCACCGTTGCAATAATATACATAAAAAATGTAGTCCGTGTTCCGCTGAGAAGCGCACCTGTCATTCCCACAAATATATTAATATATATAAGTATATTATTCTTCTTTCTGCATATTATATTATTTACTGCAAGATATATTACATAATAGATACCCGGCATATTGATAATCGTACCAATATTAACCAGACCAGAACTATACACCTGTTTTCCGCTTTTACCGGCATTATAATACTCTCCAATGGCATCAGACATGCCTGACAACGAAAAGCTTCCTGTCGTTTTCATAATCATGATTATGTACAATCCATATAAAACCAACTGAAAAAGTAGATAGATGCATAACTTATATCCATTAACCGCTACAGGCTCAAATCTGTATGAAGCAGGCTCTCTGCCGTTCTTATCAAGTATATATGTAATATAACTGAATATATTAAATCCTATCAAACCAGCCAATATGACCAGTATAAGTCTGTAATCATTAAATCCCCATACATCCGCATATATGCAGCAACACAATAGAGATACTGTAAATGCTGCTGTAATCAAAAATGCCGGTGCTGTCATATCTTTATTAAACAACTGCATGGTTATAATTAATAACACTAATACACTAAGCATTAAAATGTATATCATTGTTTAATTGTCCCTTCCAAGCTCAATCCTCTTCATTATTATTCATACGATGCAGCTTCATATATAATCTTAAATATGGAAATGGTATTTTCATTAAACGCTTGAAAAATCCAACTTTCCACTGTGCTTCTGATAAATCTCTTAAACATTTCTTGGGATTAGGTACATAAGATAATACTTTCTTAGGCCTTGCAAGATAATTCTCACTGCCATTGTTAAAGAAAATAAAATCTCCAAACATTTTTACATCCTGCATATTAGGATTGGTACCTGTTGTATACATATATTTAAACAGTGTTTTAACGTCACTGTTTATATAATCTGAAACTTTACTATCCTTAAAGTCTTTCGCAAAATTAACTGCACCCTTCTGAATATTAATTACATTCTGTGCCTCGTGTGACAATTCACCATCTTTAAGATATTCATACTCATATCTTACTGCAGCAACCACTCCGTCTTCTCTTGTTTCATAACATTTTACGGAACCTGACTGTTCTAAAAATAATGTTTCAAATAATGGTCTGAATGCAATCTCAATATCTTTATCGTTACTGTTATTAAGACAGTCAAACAGATATCCCTTTGCTTTATATCCGTTTTTGCCGAGATTTTCTCTTGATTTCTTAGATAAACCAAGATAATAACCTGTTATATTGTTAGATATTCCATTATTATTGAGTGTCTGTATCAAGTTCTTCTGCATAGAACCACCCCAGCCTATATCAACAACAGCAATTTTCTTACTGAAATCACACTGTTTAAGGTAATTAATAAGATTCTCAAATTCCATACTGGAATTATTAATCACATCTGATTTAATTCTTTGATATAACTTAACAAAATCGGGATTATCCTTTAATTCATCTCTCCTGATATGTCCTCTCAAAGTAAATCCGTATTCCTTGATTACATTTTCATAATCAGAAGCCTCTAGTCCAAGACTATCCAGAAGCTGTTCCATATTCGTCGTTGACAACAGCGGTGATTCATTAATAACATACTCTATGCTGTTGTTATTGTGATATGAAGGAACTCTTAAGCTTCGTCGTGATGCCTCAAAATATCTGTCAGAAATCTTTTTATCATATCCTAATTCTCTGTATACTTTACGCATTATGAAACCATCTCTTGCCATAAAATATACTTCCTGTATTCCTTCTTTTACAAGATCCTCATACATCCATTTAATAAAGCCGTATAATACCGGACCGAATCTTTCATATCCAAAATTATAGAAATAATCCTCATCATATGAATGGTGATTACTTAAAAATGCACTTAAATATGCATCCTTATCCGATTCAATATCAAATTTTCTTTCAAGTCTGTATGTATTAGTTTTTATTTTACAAGATGAAAGTCCCGATTTCTTTGCAGCAACATAATCTGCCATAAAATTATTTCCGACATGGCACATGTTCTTACAGCCGTATTCTGACTTCACGTATTCATACAATTCACCACTTGATTTTGTTTTTCCTATCTCATTGGATACTATTAATGCCTCATATCCCTTTATTCCATTATTATTAAGAATTGACTGTATAACTTCTCTGCTAAGGTACATATCAGATATAAGAAATACTCTTTTATCTTTTACAATTCTATTATATATATCAATCATGTCTTTATTAACTGCACACAGACTATTCTCGTACTCTATCTCATTCGACATAAGTTTCTGCTTCTTATCTTCATGATTCAAATACATAATATTATATATATCTTCAAGTGACACCTCGCCTAAAGCCTGTCTTGCAATTCTTTCTGCTCCGACTCTGTTTTCATAAAAACTATCATCTCTCATGCATTTTCCCATGAGTCTGAAAACGTCTGTAGGCTTAGGAACATCTCTCTTTATAAGAGTATCAAATATATCAAATGATATCTCGCTATATTTTTCAAGCCTATTTTCTAATTGTGCATATGAAATAGTCTGAACATCGTCCATTATCTTTCTAATTGTGGATTTAATCATCAAATTTTCTCCATCTTGTTTAATTAATTTATAACTTTTGCCTTATTAACAGACTTTGATTTTATCTTATAAAATAAAGATGACATATTAATCTTTACAAATCCAATTGCTTTACCCATAAATATACATAATGACACATTATGCATTCTCATTGGTGTAGCAGCTATTGACAATACCTTAGATTCAATTCTGCCTTTTTTAATAGTCATAAAACTAAGCTTGTCGTTTAATATATCTAAAATCATTCTCTTCTTGTCTGCTTTGCTGTTATTACTTATTGATATCTCCTGCACACACTGTACAAGTCTTGAAGCATAATATCCATATATAACACTGAGAATCTCTCTGTCTTTAATATTCCAGTGGCGGTACACTCTCATAATATGCTCAAACTGTTCTTTTCTCTTCTTATACAGCATGCTGTCAAAAACTGTAGTAGTTTCTGAGCCTGGTCTTGAACGAAAGAAATGATATCCGGCATTACTACATATAGCAACCTTATCAATATCCATAATAACTTCCATATTAAAATGTAAATCATCCCACTTTAACTCTGGAAATCTTAAATTATTGCCTAATATATAATCTGCCTTATATAACTTATTCCAAGGTACAGCCATCATCATATTATCAAAATAATTGTGCAGATTACCTCTTACTAACTCCTGTGAATTATAATTCTTCTCAGGTGTTGATACACTGTAGCTGTGTGCTACACCGTTTTCAAAATACTCCATTGTATAACCAGACACAACCAGCTTAGCATCTGTTTTTATAGCAGTATTGTATAATGCTTCAAGATAATCCGGCTCAAGCCAGTCATCTGAATCCGGAAAATACAGCCATTCTCCCTTTGCTATATCAATCCCCCTGTTTCTTGCACTTGGCGCACCACCGTTTTGTTTATGTATAACGCTTACTCTTTCATCTTTCTGAGCATATTCATCTGCTATACTTCCACATGAATCTGGTGAACCATCATCAACTATTATTAACTCAAAATCCTTAAATGTCTGATTAAGTATACTGTCTACACATTTTCTCAAGTAATTCTCTACTTTATAGACAGGTGTTATAACACTTATCTTTGCCATAATTCATCCCTCTCATTATATATTTTTTATCTGTCAATCTTATATTATATATGCATTTTGATTTATTATCAATATTCAATATATTTTTCAAAAATTATTTTAACAAATTAGTAAAAAAATACACGAGCGTATCAAATGAAACGCCCGTGCATTCAATAATGATTAAATGTTATAGAGTTAAACTATTATTTAGTAGTTGTAACATTCATAACAGTACTTCTTGCAACATTGCCATCAGCATCCTTAACATCAATATAGAATTCTCTGTCTCCTGCTGTTCCTGCTGTCCATGTTATTGTATTATTGCTACTGAAGTTCTGTACAAGTCCCCATATCTTTGTTGTCTTGTTGTATACAACCATCTTATATGTGTATCCTGCTTTTCCTCCAACACCTTCTGCTGTAAATGTAATTTTATCTCCAGTCTTAGATGTATTAGCGCTTACTGTTGCCTTAACTGAAAGCCAGTTAGCACTTCCATTACCAATAGTAACATTAAGAGCTTTGCTTCTTGTTACATTACCATCAGCATCCTTAACATCAACATAAAATAATCTTGTTCCATCGCTTCCAGCTGTCCATGTGAAGGTATTGCTTGAGCCAAAATCCTGTAACTTAAACCACTGGTTAGTTGCAGGGTTAAAAATTATGAACTTATATGTGCATCCGCTTCCAAGTGTTGTCTGTGCTGTAAGAGTAAGCTTTGCACCTGCATCTATTGATGTAGAACTTCCCGTAAGTGTTACCTTTGGTGTAGCTGCATCAATCTTGACATTAAGAGCCTCACTTCTTACTACATTACCTGCTGCATCCTTTACATCTACATAGAAGTATCTGTCTCCAGCACTTCCCTTTGTCCATGTGCATGTATTCTTACTGCTGTAGTTCTGTACAAGTCCCCATGTTCCTGTTGTCTTGTTATATACTATAAACTTATATGTATATCCTTCTTTTCCACCTGCAGCTTTTGCTGTAAATGTTACTGTCTTATCTGCTTCTGTCTTTGATGCAGTAATTGTTAACGGCTTCTCTACTGTTCCTGTTGCAGGAATTACTGTTACATCTGTCTTCGCATCACATACTGTACAATGGTGGCTCTTGCTTCCTGGTGTTGTCTCTGTTGCCTCAACATCTACTGTCCACTCTGTACTGAACTTATGTCCAGTTGCTGGGATTGTTTCTGTATATGTCTTCTTGTCACATGTTCCTGTTGTAGATGTACATGTATATGTAAGCACTCCTGCCTCTGTACATGTTGCCTGCTTTGTTATCTTTGACTCATACTTATGTGTATGTGTTTTCTCTGATGTTCCAGATGGTGTATATATCATATAGAAAAGATTCATTGTATCTCCCTTTGTTATCTCTACACTTCCAGCTGCAACATCAACTGTTACTATGCAATTAGAATCTGATGCGTTCTTTTTTCCGTTAATCTTTACATTCTTACCACTTTCTCCAAATACAAGTGTAAGCTTTCCAGCAGATGGCGCTGTGAACTTAATGCTTGTTGATGACTCCATCTTAAGGCACTGTGTAAGTGTAAGTCCATTATACGTTACTGTTCCCTTGTTTGATGCAAGATTACCAGAAATTACAAAGAATGAACTATTTGCATCTGATGTTGTAAAATTATGTACCTTAGAATCTCCTGTTGGTACTTCTGGTGTCTCTGTTCCACCTGTTGAACCCTTCTTTGGAATAGATGCTGTTTCTTCAGCCCCGCATACTGTACAAGAATGACTCTTAAGTCCTTCTTCCGTCTCTGTTGCTTCTTTAACTACTTTCCATTCGCCATATGTATGAGCTTTCTTTGGAATCACCTCTGTGTATGTCTTCTTATCACAAGTTCCATTAGTAGCTATGCATGTGTATGTAACTTCCCCTTCTTCTGTACATGTAGCTTCTTTTGTTACTTTTGATACATAATTATGATAATGTGCATTAGAATCAGCCGCATTAATTGTAATTGAATTAATAGTCATCTCCTTAAATGCGCCTGCTGCCGGATTAACTCCATTACCACCTGACTGAATATTATATGGCATAACCATATACGTTCCAGCTGGAAGACCTGTAACAGTACCACTTCCTACCTTGAAGCACTCACCTGCCTCATTAACAAGACAGCCTGTTGTAGTTAAATCTTCCGATGCAAATGATACAGTAACATCTACTGTTCCACCTACCGTGAATGCATATACAGTCTTGCTAAGCTTTCCTGGCGCTGCTGTATATGGATAATCAGATATATTAATTGGTGTTACACCAGGTGCACAATATGATAACAATGAACACTCTGAAGCAGTAACATTCTCTGGTCTCTTAACTGTCTCTGGCATGCAGCCATTGTATGCTTTAAGAACCTTGGCTGCATCTGTAACACTTGTCTGTAACTGATAAGTTCCACTAGGAATATATGAAAGTGCTGCATCTGTATCAAAATTCTCATACTTGTTGCCAGATTTAACTTTAGTTGACTTATCTGTAACAACCGTTCCTGTCATTGCTCCAATACAAGATGAAAATGAATCATTATAGCTTTTAATTGCTCCTGATCTTACATCCATAGGATTCTTTGTCATAAAAAACAAATTGTACTCTGAATATATGTAAGCATTGGCTCTTGTATTCATTGCATAATCTGTTGTTCCTATAAACTGGTTATTGTAGAAATGCATATTAGCCTGACGTCCAAGAGGCTGTCTTGCTTTACATCCCTTCCAGATATTATGATGATATGTAAGATTATACTGTAACGATGTATCTGATGAACCAACAAGGTTAGTCTTATGACATCCTTCAAAGTAGTTATATGAAACTGTTAAATATTCACCACGCTTGAAATCACATGATCCATCACCTTCAGCCTTATCTGATTCTGCAGGTCCTGTTATAGAAGGGCTGTAAAACTCATTGTTGTGAATCCAGCATCTTTCAACTGGAGCTGTTATAACAGAGCCTTCCTGAACACCTTCCATACCAATAGCATCTTCTGGCTGATTCATAAATGTAAGATTACGAACCTCAAAGTTCTTTCCTAATCCAGCTGCTGTTGTTGATGTCTCAGACATAAAATGAATTCCCCATCCATCCATAGCTGCATCTGTACCAACACCTTCAATTGTTACATCCTTTGCTGACTTCATACGTGCCATATGACCGTTGTCGCCAACACTTCCGCCATAATCATTAGAATCATAATCTGTAAGGCCATCAATAAGTCCTGCATTAGCTGCTGCCCATGTTCCTGTCTTATAAAGACCAGACTCTGATACTGCTCCGACCATACGAATTACTAATGGTATATTATTCTCAGCAAGTAACTGGAGAATACCCTGATTAGTATTACCCTTGCCGTAATATGTCTTTCCTTTCGATACCTTCTTACACTCTGTCTCATGACCTGCTTCACCACATGCCTTACCGACTGAGTTAAGAATATTACCAATGCCTGCAACTGTTACTCCACCATAAGAAAGTGTAACTGTATTCTTGTTTTCATCTGTTACATAAAGAACAATTGCGTTATCCTTTAATGTACCATCATCATTATAAGCACCTACACCATCAGTATAATTGTAATGCGCATATCCCGATCTATCCTGTGCATTAACCTCAATTCCTGACTGGGTATATGTACCTGTCTTAGTAGTAACCTTAAGAGTATATGTACCTGGCTTTAATCCCATTACATCAACTCTTGCTCCGTCGGCTGTATCTCTAACAAGATACTCAAAGTCCTCTCCTGTAAGAGAACCACTAACTGGACCTGAATATGATACTGCAGTAACATCGGCATCCTTAACACCTTTGATAGTTGCATACATCATTTCATTCCATCCACCATAAGTAGTAAAACTTGTTGCAGATGCTGCATAAGTCATACTTGGTGCTGCTATTGCAAGATTACTTACGATTAACAATCCTGCAACAACCTTAGCAAACACTTTTCTTATTTTTTGCATGACATTTTCCTCTCCTTTTTCCAAATATGCATACAATTGTGAATTATGAATAATCAAAATTCAAAATCTAGACTCATATTACCATTTTTGCACAAATTATTCAAGGTCTATTCACAAAAAATTCATATATATGTACAAAAAAGACACACAGATAATCCTATCTATGTGCCTTTCTACCATTATTATGTTTTTATTATTTTGTTATAACATTCATAACAGCACTTCTTGCAACATTGCCGTCAGCATCCTTAACATCGATATAGAATTCTCTGTCTCCTGCTGTTCCTGCAACCCATGTTATAGCATTGTTACTGCTGAAATTCTGTACAAGTCCCCATGTCTTAGTTGTCTTATTGTATACAACCATCTTATATGTGTAACCTGCTTTTCCTCCAATGCCATGCGCTGTAAATGTAATCTTTTCTCCAATATTTGTAGTATTATCACTTACTGTTGCATTAACTGTAAGTCTATCAGTACTTCCGCTTCCAATAGTAACATTAAGAACCTTGCTTCTTGTCACATTGCCATCAGCATCTTTAACATCTACATAGAATAATCTTGTTCCATCACTTCCAGCTGTCCATGTGAAGGTATTGCTTGAACCAAAATCCTGTAACTTAAACCACTGGTTAGTTGCAGGGTTAAAAATTATGAACTTATATGTGCATCCGCTTCCAAGTGTTGTCTGTGCTGTAAGAGTAAGCTTTGCACCTGCATCTATTGATGTAGAACTTCCCGTAAGTGTTACCTTTGGTGTAGCTGCATCAATCTTGACATTAAGAGCCTCACTTCTTACTACATTACCTGCTGCATCCTTTACATCTACATAGAAGTATCTGTCTCCAGCACTTCCCTTTGTCCATGTGCATGTATTCTTACTGCTGTAGTTCTGTACAAGTCCCCATGTTCCTGTTGTCTTGTTATATACTATAAACTTATATGTATATCCTTCTTTTCCACCTGCAGCTTTTGCTGTAAATGTTACTGTCTTATCTGCTTCTGTCTTTGATGCAGTAATTGTTAACGGCTTCTCTACTGTTCCTGTTGCAGGAATTACTGTTACATCTGTCTTCGCATCACATACTGTACAATGGTGGCTCTTGCTTCCTGGTGTTGTCTCTGTTGCCTCAACATCTACTGTCCACTCTGTACTGAACTTATGTCCAGTTGCTGGGATTGTTTCTGTATATGTCTTCTTGTCACATGTTCCTGTTGTAGATGTACATGTATATGTAAGCACTCCTGCCTCTGTACATGTTGCCTGCTTTGTTATCTTTGACTCATACTTATGTGTATGTGTTTTCTCTGATGTTCCAGATGGTGTATATATCATATAGAAAAGATTCATTGTATCTCCCTTTGTTATCTCTACACTTCCAGCTGCAACATCAACTGTTACTATGCAATTAGAATCTGATGCGTTCTTTTTTCCGTTAATCTTTACATTCTTACCACTTTCTCCAAATACAAGTGTAAGCTTTCCAGCAGATGGCGCTGTGAACTTAATGCTTGTTGATGACTCCATCTTAAGGCACTGTGTAAGTGTAAGTCCATTATACGTTACTGTTCCCTTGTTTGATGCAAGATTACCAGAAATTACAAAGAATGAACTATTTGCATCTGATGTTGTAAAATTATGTACCTTAGAATCTCCTGTTGGTACTTCTGGTGTCTCTGTTCCACCTGTTGAACCCTTCTTTGGAATAGATGCTGTTTCTTCAGCCCCGCATACTGTACAAGAATGACTCTTAAGCCCTTCTTCTGTCTCTGTTGCTTCTTTAACTACTTTCCATTCACCATATGTATGAGCTGTCTTTGGAACTACTTCTGTGTATGTCTTCTTATCGCAAGTTCCATTAGTAGCTATACATGTGTAAGTAATTTCTCCTTCTTCAGCACATGTAGCTTTCTTTGTTATAGTACTTACATAATTATGTATATGCTTTTCTCCTGATGATACGCTTCCACCACCTACTGATACAAGAGATGTCTTGTATGCATTAAGCTTATCCTTTAAAGGCTTGTTAAGTGAATGGCTTGTATCATCAACGCTGTTATCAAATGTCCACTTGAAATCTCCGCCCATAATACGTCCTGCATACTTAGTTACAATTGAAGGAACATCTGCAGGTGCATCAATATCAGCAGTATCAACACCTAAATCAACCTTAGTATCAAAATTAGAATATGTCTTTCCACCCTGCTTTGCCTTATAAGTTGAAGGTACTGTTTCACTTCTTGATGTTGCAAGATATGCATCGAAATCAGTTGCACTTGCAGTTGTTGTACCAGCATCCGAATTAGCATATATAACAGACTTCTGACCTTCCATATAGTTGTTGTATGCCTTGATGACACCACCATTCTCTCCTGAGAATATTCCACCTGCCAGAACATCACTTCCCTGCATTGAACTGAGCATTGGATAATTACAGTTTCTGAAATAGTTAGCCTCTACGAATGCCTCACTATCCTTTGCAGCGCCTACACCATATTTAGAATTACCATCATAGTAGTTATTATATACATGAACTGACATTGTTCTGATACGAGGATGTCTTGAATCAGAATGGTCAAACCAGTTATGGTGATATGTAATCCAGTTCTCACCTGATTCTGACTTCATACCACAAAGTGACATCTTTCCTGAATCCCAGAAATGATTGTAAGATACTGTTACATACTGAGAATTATCCTTTAAGTCCATAGAGCCATCGCCCTTAGCCTGGTCACCATCTGAACCAGCATTACCATAGAACACATCGTTGTTATGTACCCATACACCACGTGACTGCTTAAGAGATATACCATCTCCGTCGCCTCCACCGCCCCAGTTCATAAGACCAAGGTTTCTTACTTCTATGCCTGTTGACTGGAATACAGCCACACCTGCTTCATATAAAGTAGCATCATCACCAATACCCTCAAATGTTACGTTAGCTGCTCCCTTAACACCAATTGCATATGCTGATGATACATCTTTGCAGGCAAGTCCGCTTAATGTAACCTGACCTATAATACGGATAGCAACTGGCTGGCAGTTATTCTTAGCCTTAATTGCCTGTGTAATAGCTGCTACACCTGTATATTCTGTGTTACCAATCTTCATCTTAACTGTATTCTTATTAGCTTCTGTAACATAAAGAACAGATGCATTAGACTTTAATGTACCATCGTTGTTATATGCACCAACGCCATTCTTTACCGGTGAATTACTTGAAAATGTGAATCCGCTTCTGTCATGTGCTTTTACAGTAAGCTTATCTGAAACGATAGCAGCTGCTGTATTCTCCTTGCCATTGTTCAGCGGAACAATCTTCATAACATAATCGCCTGCTTTTAATCCTACAGCATCCGCTCTCATGTAAGACGGATACTTTCTGATAAGCTCATCGTCCAACTGGACATAAGCTGAATCTGAGGCACTTGCAGACTTAACATATACATTGTAACCTGTAGCTCCTGTTACAGGTGTCCATTTAACATATGCTGTCTCAAGCCAGCCTGATGCTTCTGTTATTGCGCCAGAAGCTGCATGTACTGGATTCATGTCAAATACTATAACTGACACTGCCACCATTACACATGCAAGTAATGCACTCATAAACTTTTTTACTTGCTTTTTCATTTTTCCTCTCCTTTTCCTTTATGCACATTTTTGTGCAAATTTGATATGTTTTATTCACAAATCAAGTTCATATTACCATTATTATACAATATTTTCAACCGCATTTTACATGTTAGAGAAAATTTTTCGTCATTTCAACACATTATTTCTTTTCCTAAAGCAAATGAATATACAATTTTTTCTTTTACAGTTTTTCCGGTAAGCTGTTCCAGCGCTTTTGCATAGTAATCAAGCTGGATTGCGTATCTTTTGACAAGCTCTTTTTCCCCCGCTTTGCCCTTCATAACCCTGTCAGTCTTATAATCAACAATCACAAGTTCTCCGTCCTCTTCAAAACACAAGTCAATTATACCCTGTATAAGCTGTCCTTCGTACTCAAATACAAAAGGCTGTTCTCTTCTGACACTGCCACAGTTCACCGCATTTGCAACTCTCCTGCCTGTATCTGATTGTACAAATGTATATATATCCCACGGATTGACACTTTTCACCTGTAATTCATTCATCTTGCCTGTTTCTAACATTCTGTTAATATCTGCTTTAACTCCATCAAGGTTCACACTCACTGAATAGTCAAGACATTCCATAACCCTGTGATATGCGCTACCACGCTCATTAGCAGCAAGCTGCACTTCCTCACCGCTTATGAACTTTGGAATTATGCTGTTTGTCTCATCACATTCTTCCTTTTTAAGTGCTGCCTTCACAGATTCATCCATGTAAGCATTTTCCTCTGAATCATCATCCGCCTGCATAGCCTTAAGCTGCGAAACCGTCAGCTTCATCCTGCCGGCTGCGTTATCAGCAGGAACATATTCCGGAAGCTCATCTAATAAAGGATAAGACACAGCTTCCTTAATTTCATCAGCCAGTTCCCCGATTCCAACAACATTCGCTACACCAGCCAGCTCTCCGGATTCATCCGCATCAGCCAAGGAATCCTCTCCGGCATCAACCATAACTTTAAAGCTGCCTTTCAATTTATCTGAATCCATAAGGCACACCGGCATTATCATATCAAGATAGTTCTTTATATTCTCACTGTCTGCGAAAGACAACATTCCATCTGCTTCAAGCTGCTTTGCACTTCCCCTGTATTTCTCAAGTGTCTTGTCTGCATCTTTTACAACTCCAGTGATTATCAGCTTTTCTCTTGCTCTTGTCATTGCAACATAGAGAAGTCTCTCTTCTTCTGATATCGACTCCCTTACAATTCTTCTTGCCATGGCACCTTTTATTATGGTAGGTGTCTTGGTTCTTCTTTCAAGATCAACATAATCAACTGCAATTCCTAAGTTCTGGTCTACAAGCACCGGCGCTGTTGCATCCATAAAGTTAATGCTCTTATGCGCTCCAGCAAGTATTACAATCGGAAATTCCAGACCTTTGCTCTTATGAATACTCATAATTCTTACAAGATTCTCATTATCAAGACTGGCAGCCCCCTCTGCAAAATCTTCGTCAAACTTCTTAAGTCTTTCAATATATCTTAAGAAATTAAACAGACCTGAATAACTTGATTTGCCGTATCCTGCTGCTCTTTCCAGCAGAACATTTAAGTTAGCCTGCCTCTGTGCTCCGGCAGGCATTGTACCCACATAATCGTAGTAGCCTGAATCATATATTATCTCCCAGCACAGATCATATAGTGACTCAACGCTGCTCTTGTCACGATATTCTGTAAGCTTTGCAAGAAATAATGCACATTTTCCGGACAACTGCTTAACATCCGGCTCCTGCATCTTCCCAGCTTCACCAAGCACTGCAACTGCTTTCAAATGTTCATACAGATTATTATGCACATTCGTATCCACATACTCTCTGCCAAGCTTTCTTACCATTCCAAGCTCTGCTGCCGTAAATCCTCCAAAATAAGACATCATTGCCGCCGCAAGGCTTATCTCCTGAACCGGATTATCTACTATTGTAAGCATGCTTAAGATTACCTGTATCTCACGCACGCTGAAATATCCTGTTGACGAGTCAGTATATGCCGGTATCCCCCTATCCATAAGGGCATCTGCAAATGTATCTGCCCAGCCTGTCACTGACCTTGTAAGAATTACTATATCCCTGTATTCTGCCGGTCTGTATACATTTTCATCTGCATCATACACATTTACACCAGAAGAAACTATTTCCTCAATCAGCTTTGCAAGCCTGTCAGCCTCAAGCTCTCTTGTTGTAGCCTCTTCTTCATTTTCTGAAGATATAAGAATTACATCTGTACTCTTGTTGATTTCATCACCGTAATTACTGTCACTGTATTCAGGATATGGAAATCCCGCATTAAGCCTTACAGATTCGTCATACCCGATTCCCGAAAAATTCTTATTCATGATATGACTGAACACATCATTGGCACATTCAAGCACATTTTCACGACTTCGGAAATTCTTCTGTAATTCAATTCTTACATTATCACCAGTCTCGCCGTATGTATCGTACTTCTCTATGAAAAGCTCCGGGCAGGCAAGACGGAACTTGTATATGCTCTGCTTTACATCTCCAACCATGTATATATTATTATTCTCCCCTGTCAGTCTCGTCTTCGACACCGCATTAAGAATAACCTCCTGCAGCTGATTGGAATCCTGATACTCGTCTATCAGTATCTCTTCAAATCTGTTCGCAAGCTTGTCGGCAGTCTCTGTGTATACAAGCTTTCCATCTTCTTTCTTTACAAGTATTGAAAGAGCAAGATGTTCCATGTCATTAAAATCAATTATACCCTTCTCCCGCTTCACCTCTGAAACACGCTTGGCATACACCTTTGCCACTTTAAGTAAAGTCCGAATCTGGATGCCTGCCCCCTGCATGTCTGCAAATATTCCCTCATCATCTTTCAAGAATATCTTATCATTAAGCCGTCCTATGTAATCTTTAAACAACTTTCGCTGCCCCTTAACATATTCCTTAATATCCGGGTCTGCTCCTGCATCCTTCTTTCTTGACAGGGCTTCAAATGAAAATATTCTTATTCTTCTGCCAAGCTCTCCAAAATCCTGTGAATTAATCATCTCATTAATTCCAAGCAGATCAGACTGCAAAGCACCTGTATATGCTGCAGGTCCTGCCGGCTCAGAACAGATATCTACTAATCTGTTGTATTTATCACGGTAATCGAAAAGTGCATTTTTAATTGAATCATACAGCTCCTTAATTGCAGGATTATCGTAAGTCTCATCATCATAAACTAACATGCACTCGTCAAACCACTCATCAATCCACGGATTGCTTCTTGAAAAATGGTATATTTTATCTATAATGCTCACAAGCCCTGAATCGTCCCGTCCCATGCCAAATGCATCAACAAGATTAAAGAATTCTTCATCTGCTTCGGCATAGAATTCCTCAAGCACATCTTCCAACACATCATTTTCAATAAGCTTCTTCTCCCCCTCGTCCATTATCCTGAACCCCGGGTCCAGATTAACCTCTGGAAAATGATTTCTGATTATCCATAGACAGAAACTGTCTATTGTTGTTATCTGTGCGTTGTTAAGCAGTGTTATCTGTCTTAAAAGGTTCACATCCCCCGGATTCTCGTCAAGCATTGAATCAAGTGCTTTTCTTATCTTGTCTTTCATCTGGGCTGCTGCCGCCTTTGTAAATGTAACAACAACCAGCCTGTCTATATCTATATTCTTGTCAGGGTCTGTAATCATGGAAATGATTCTCTCAACTAAAACAGCAGTCTTTCCTGAACCGGCAGCCGCCGAAACCAGCACATTACAGTCTCTTGTATCAATCGCGCTCTTCTGCGCCGGTGTCCATTTTCTTTCCATTCTCATCAACCCCTTCCTTTATATTATTCCATAACACTTCATCATCGAATTTCTTTAATTTTCTGTAATTGCAGCCTGGCAAATCCACAGAAAATCCGCACACCGCCCCATAAGGACATCTGTCACAGCTTGAAAACTGTCCGTCTTTATAAGGACTTCTCCTGATATCACCGCCTGCAATTCTATCCGCGGTATCAACCGCCCTTACATCAACGAATCTTCCAAGCATATTAAACTGCTCTGTATTCATCACCTTGCTTCTTCGTGAGTCAAATCCGCCATCAGCTTTTCTGCTTACAGGGATGTTAAGCGATGTTCCTTCTGTATTGTCCATCTTCTCGGCAATATCCTTATCAGAATTGACCATTCCTTTAAGACGCAGTTCACCCTTAATCTTATCCTCTATCTCTTCCGCACTCTCATTTGTTGCAGATACAATCGGGTCGCTTATGTTGTAGTAGAATACTCCGGCAGGAAGCACATTTTTACCCGGACGCATCTTTGCCACAAGCTTCATCGCCGCTTCCATGTAGACCATAAGCTGGATATCAATTCCGTAGTAGGTCTTTACTATGTTGAAATCCTTCTTTCCAGTCTTGTAATCAATAATTCTGACATACACATCTGTGTCGTTCTCACATATGTCCACGCGGTCAATTGTTCCGCTCATAAGCTGCTTTCTGTCTCCGTCTCCGACTTCCATATTAAACTTATGCTCGAATACAAATGGCACGAAATCACCACATTTTAACTGCTCACCCATTGCCCATATAGTACGGTCTGCAAGGTCTTCCATTCGCTTAATCATGAATGAATTACGGCTTGAATCCTTAAGGATACTGTTCTGGTATATGTCAGTAATTGCAGAAACACTTCTTTTTACCATCTCGCGGCGCTTCTCCTCTGATATCAGATAGTACGACTCACCGTTTTTCTTGATTTCATCGCACACCTCACGGATAACCGCATGCAATACGACGCCGAAGTTTACCGGTGAAAATGTGAATTCTTCCCTTTCCTTCAAATCAACTCCATACCTTAAGTAATACCTAAGCGGACACTCTGCAAAGTTCTCAAAAGAAGTTACGCTTCCGACAAGCCTGCCGCCAGTAAGTGAATCAATAATATCCTCATCTACATTTGCAGCAATTTCAGTATTATCAAAGCTGTTAGCCGCCCGCGGTATTGTCACATATGAATTCTGCTGTGCCGTGTCTTTGTAAGATAACTTAAGGCAATGTGAAAACATTTTTCTCATGCTTCTTATAATATATGAAGGCATCAGCGCCGCACCCTCGCTGTTTTTTACCGCATATGACATGTAAAGCTTCTCCGCACTCTTTGTCATAATAAGATACAGATAGAATCTCTGTGTAAATGCTTTCTCCCTCACGGAAGCTGACATAACTATTCCCTTATCCTCAAGATACTCCCTGTCGCTTTCTGACAGAACGCTTCTTGAATCAGCCTTCTTAGGTACATTGCCGTCATTGATTCCGACAAAGAACATGACCTTGATATTGTCAAGACGGGTTCTTTCTATATCTCCGATAACAACACAGTCGTTGGTCTGCGGAATAAGTCCTATCTTAATCTCCTGAAATCCTGACGCAAGTATCTTGTTAAATTCTTTAATACCAACCTTCTCGCTTCCAAGAAGGGCATACATTTTATCTAATACTTCTATAACTTTCTTATATAACTGCGCATATTCATCACCAGTGTACTCGCTGTCATTAAGCACACTTACCTTCTGCTCCATATCTTCACGCACAAGGAATTCGTAAAGAGCCTTTACCATATCTGCAACATCAGATTCCTTTGACTTAAGCACTTCTTCCAATGGATCCAACATATCCGTTATCATTGTTCTTAGTGAATTAAGCTTCTCAAGGTCAGTATTATTGACTGTTCCCCTGAACTTTCTTATCCATGGTTCATGCCATTTTCCCCTGCCTCTGATTCCAACTGCAACACAGTAATTGTCTAACAGATCAATATCTTCGCGCTCCATTCCGCTCATTCCGGTTCTTAGGAATCCTAATATGCTGTCATAGCTGTAATTATTCTCTATTATTCCAAGTGCACCGTTAATTGCCGCAATGAATGGATTGTCCGTCACATGGCGCTTGTAATCTAAGAAATATGGTATATCGTTCTGCTTTAATATATTAGCCGCCAGTTTGCCGTAGCCATCCATGTCCGCAGTAACTATCGCAATCTCGTTATATCTGTATTCACACAGTCTTGTAAGTCTTATTATTTCTCCTGCTGCAAATGTTAATTCTTCCTTGGCAACAGCTCCCTCATATATAACGATATTGTCAGTCTCTTTACCAAACTTCTGTGCTCTGTTTCTGAACAGGTTCTGTTCAAGAAATCCCAGTTCTTTTGAATTCTTAAACCTTGAATTGAAATTCACAATTATATTCTTTCCCGGAATCTCCCTGTCTGCAATATACACAGGTTCAAGAATCTTTACATGTCCTTCATCGCATATCTTATAAAGCTTTGATACACAATCCTTACTCATGAAAAAGAGTTCTTCCCTGCCTTTTACTGAATTTTCACGCTCTGATGCATCGATTGTCAGAGAAACATATATCTTCGGACACATTGATAAAAGAATTGTCAGTAAATTATACTGAACCGGCGTAAATCCTGTGAATCCGTCAAATGCTATCTCGCAATTCTTTATTCTCTCTGACTCTGTAACCTTGCTGCATAATTTATCCAGTATTTCTTCTTTAGTTATATAATTCTTGTCTATGTACTCTGCAAATGCGTTATATACAAGTACTATATCATCAAGCTTATACTGAAGTGCTGCACTTCCCTCTGAATCACTGTATGCTGCACCTGCCGCATCCTGCATAACATCCGGCTTGATATCATACTGAAGCATCTCCGATATAACAGACTTCATCTCTGACACAAATCCTGTATTAGACAGATTACTTCCAAAATATTTTAATCTGTCCTTGTTCTGCTCTAAAACTCTTTTAATAATCAGATTCTTTCCTGTATCGTCAAGGACTTCAAGATTATCCTCACCCACTTCCTCAAATACTTTATACGCAAGCCTTTCAAAGCTCACAACATCTATATTAAGTATTCCTTTTCTTGGATGCATGGACACCAGTCTTTTCTGAATTGCCATAGTGTACTGCTCAGGCACAACAACTATATAATTCCTGTCAGGATTCTTCATTGACTCTTCAATTATATGCGTATACAGATAGTGCGATTTACCCGCACCTGAGCTTCCCAGAATTAATTGTAATGACATGTGTTACTCCCCTAATCTTTCTATAATAGACTTTACCATCATTTGCTTTACCATAATGCACTTTTTCATATCATGTCTCATCATGGTTCGAAATCAACCGCTTCATATTCCACCGTATCTGAATAGTCCCACCATTCTCCCTGATAGCCTGTAAATCCGTTATTTTCCATAGCATTCTGTAGAATCATCACATTTTTCACAGCCTCTTCATCTTCTATATCAGAATAATCTCTATCTGCTTTTAGAGAGAAATCATCAAATTCTGTCGGCATTGATATAACAGTTCCATCAGCAGCAACCATTGTAATATCCACTGTTCCTCCAAGATTATGCTTTTTCATTCCGTTAGCCGGATTTGCCACATAGTTAGGGTCCGGATATACTTCCCATAATTTCTGCTGTGCCTCAAATGGTCTGTATGCATCCCAAATCTTTAAGCTGTATCCCTGCTGCTTCAATTCCTTTTGTACCTGTGCCAGTTTCTTAACAGTTCCATATCGGAGGTATGCTTCCGTGAAATCGTATATCTTTACCCCTGTAAAGTTATTCTCTGTTGCATATCTTAATTCCACATATATATCCGGTATGTATTTATTTACAAGAACATATTCGTCATCTTCCGGTTCTTTTTCGGTTGTAATCTCCTGTGTTATAATTTCCTGTGCTGCAGTCTCCTGTATGTTCGCCGTCTCTTTTTCTGATACATCATCTGTTGTGACATTTTTCTTTTGTCCACACGCTGTCATTCCTACCATTATCATGATTGCTGTTATAAATGTTTTAGTAAATCTACGTTTCATAGTCATTGCCCCTCTTCATTACCTACTATTTCATCATATTTAACAATTTAGTAGTTTTTTTCAAGCTATTAGTTGCTTTATAATGCTTCTTCCTAACTTGAAGACCTACTAAACAAACACCATTCACACTTTTAGTAGGTCTTTTCCATATTGTCAGTTGCTTTGTAATTCTTCTTTCCAACTCAAACGCCCACTAAATAAACACGGTTCACACTTTTAGTAGGTCTTTTTCTTATATATCTATAATATTAGACAATTCTAATCATCAAAAAAACCTACTATTTTGGCATAAATTATCAATTTAATAGGCAATTTTCTTTATCCGCATTAATTATCCTCTGATTTTTCTCTCAATATACCTACTAATTCATCATATTTAGCAGCTTTAGTAGGTTTTTGCCCCATTCATGCATTAATTTAATGTGCCATTTTACACTATCCAATACATTTGTATTTAATATACCACATTTTAATCATAATCTCCCACTCCATACCATATATTTTGTAATAATGAATATGAAGGGCAGGTTTCTTTGTGATGAGTCAGACTAAAATTGTTGTTATTCCATTTAAAAAGCTCCTTATTGGAGTGTTTATCGCTGCTATTATAATAGCTTTTATTATATTCGCTGTTATCCGTCTTGGCAGCAATAGTTCTGATAATTCCAGGAATACTACTAAACCTAAGAGCAGCACTGTAAATGCTTCTGCTTCTTCTAATATTGAGACACCCCTTGATAATGCCGACGCTCCTAAATTCTGCCCCGGAGTATATACCGCCTCTATTCTGTTAGACGGCAACCCCGTTGATATCCAGGTCACAGTTGATTCCTCTAACATTAACAGCATTGAGCTTGTTAATCTTTCTGAATCAATCACAACTATGTACCCTAAGCTCACAACTTCATTTGATGAAGTTGCTGCTAAAATCATGGAAGCCGGCACAACCAACATAACCTATGATTCAGCCAACAGATATACATATTCCGTCTTTATAGAAGCAATAAGCGCAGCCCTTAAAAAGGCTGCGCCATGATTAATATCTTATATTTTCTGTCTTGTACCCCACATGCCTGCTAAATCCGTCTGCCACTACTTAGAATAAGTCACAGCCTCACTATTCTCATCATAATCAAACATGCCATCATTCTTCTCTTCAAGTGCCTTGATGATGTGATATGTATATTCATTATATGGTGTATCAATTCCAAGTTCTTTCCCCATGCGCATCATTGCGCCGGAGAACATATCTATCTCTGTGTGTCTGCCAGCGTCAATATCCTGCAGTGTTGAATATCTTGCTGTTGGCGGAACAGCGCTTCCTCGGCTTGAGTTATCTGCACACCTGCTCATATCAATGCCTTTGGCAAGAGCTACTGCTTCAACCTCCTTACGTAATCCTTCGCTGATTGCTTTCATATGCTCACTGTCAGTATAACAGCCAACACCTGCTCCAATAATAGCCTGTGGAAGATTGTTACAGATATTAAGTCTATACTTGCTCCATATCTCTTCTTTGATATGTTCAGTCACTCTGTAATTAAGTCCTGTTCCATCAAATAAATCTCTTATTGCCGCAACTCTCTCACTCTCAAATGGTGCAGTTTCCTCTCCATATATAATGCCTATTGTAGTCTCAGGATTGAACACATATTCCTTACCTTCGCGGTGTGACGCCACCTTTATAAGTGAATAAATAATATGTGATTTATCTATCTTGGTAGATATTATCTCTTCACTGTCAACACCATTCATAAGGCTCATGACAATTGTATTCTCACCGACGGCTTCCCTAATATCATCTAATGCACCTGCAAGTGCGCCGTATTTTAATGATACAACAAGAAGGTCAACACCTTTTGCTTCCTCTGGGGTCAATACCTCCGGATGGTATGTCTTTCCATTAATCAGACAGCCTTCTGCCTTAAGTCTTTCCGCTCTTTCGCCCTTTGCAATAACGCTTAAACTTATATCCTTCTTTTCTGAAAGTCCCCATATAACATAAGAGCCTACTGCTCCTGCTCCAAGTACTGCCACTGAATGTATCTTCATATACATTTTCCTCTCAATCTTTGTAATTTCTTCAAATATATATACACTTCAATTCTTTCCGCGTCAAATGCTTTTATCTTCCTACAATATCGCCCTCTTCAAAATCGTAAGTCAGCTTCTTTCCATATGCCATGACATATGCAGCACATTTCTGCTCATAGTCTGTGTGCTGCATTCTTAAACTTGCTGTTCTTTCATCAAGCTGTCTGTCCGGATATATTACTGGCAGGACATGTACCCTGAATGTGTGCAAATGTGTACTTTTAACCTGCTGTTCAACAAACAGCGAAATCACCGGAACATTAAACTTTACCGCATACAGATATGCACCTCTTTTGCATGGACGGGGCTTCCGATAATTAAACCACATTTCCTGCTCAGGATATATAAGCACAAGTTTGTTTTTATCAAATGCATTCTCAATCTGATTAGGAAACTCAGTCTCCATAAACCATTTCAGGCTGCTTACAGGCAGTGTGTCGGCATATCTTTGCATATACCCGACAAAACCTTTCATTGCAAGGTTAGTATCCTGATTAACAATACTTATTCTTCTGAATCCAGCTTTTCTCATTGCAAACCTGACAATTGCAGGGTCTAACGGGCTGAAATGATTGCATGTTACAATCGCAGGACCTCTGATTCCAGAAAGATTCTCAAGTCCGTCAACTTGTGTTATAAGCCCCACCGCAGAAGTCACGGCATGAAATATAGCTTCTGCAATATATTTCTTCACACAAAAACCATATGCTGTGCGGTAATCAATATAATGTCTTAGTAATGCTTCTTTATCTTCGCGTAACAGCTTAGGGTCTCCCGGCTCAACCTTTGAATTCAACTGATTAAGGCTTACAGCCGTCCTAATATTTTCATAGACCTGTTCCCTATCACCAATCATATATCCTCCGACATAATTTATTTTGCAGCATCACTGCTATCCTTCATGAAACCACTATCCACAACAAATCTGCTGCCCACAACATCAGAAAACTTAACCCCATCACCGTCCGCAATATTCTCAGCCCTTGCAAGAAGCTTCTTTAAATTCTCACGGTCAGCTTTCTTTTCATTATCCCCATACTGCTTGCGCTGTTTAATCAGCAACGGATAAAATCCCGACTCCGCCGCATACTGCCAGAAATACTCCTCATACGGAATCTCGCTGTAATGCCACGGCTTGTCAAACAGATTATAATGTATCAGCTTCGGTCTTGCTATATACTCCCCGCCCTTGTTAGGCATAACATTCCATTCCTTATCAAGAAAATATATTTCTTTTGCACACATAGCATTAATATAATCCTGATCAGGTGCAACACTGTCAAAGTGATATTCAGCCATAAGCTTTAAGAATCTGTCTGCCAGATGAGCCTGTCTTATCTTATCAAGGTTCATAAGAAGCACTCCTGAATTGACATATTCATCCCGCTCTATTCCCACTACATTTTCAATGTAATGAGCCAGTATTGTATTCTTTCCTGCAAATGTATCTCTTACTGCACCAAACATTGCATCTCCCATATCAACTGAATAAAGCTTTGCAATGTCATCATTTATTACGGTATCAGAGTCAATATACACAGCTTTATTAAGCTCTGGAAAAAGCTCTGCAATAAATAACCTGAAATATATCGTCAGTGTAAACTCGCCTGAATAAAGCCTGTTTTCCTGTCTGTCAGTAACTGTCTGTCCAAAGCTTTCAGAATATTCGTACATTTTCTTTCTTATATCAACGAATTCAATATCTATGTTTTCATAATCCTTTATCACATTACGAAGCTGAATCATCGTAATATTCTTCACATTATCGCACATAACAATAATTCGGTAACGCTCATCACAAGCCACATGTACAGCCAGCGATTTAAGGCACACTGCCAGATATGGTGCGTACTGTTCATTAATCGAGAAAAACACAGGAATACGTGAAACTGCCATGTACTCTTCATGCTCCCTGTTATAAGAATCCAGAAGCTCATCATATTCATGAAGCCCAAGTATATTATGCATTTTATCAATCTCCCACGGCTTGACTGAAACAGTCCTTATCACCGGAAACACCCGGAAGGTAGTTGTAAAATGCTGAAAAACAGTGTTGTCATGCAGTCTCCTCTGGTCATTAAACTTTCGTCCGCACAGATTGACTCTTGTTGCAAATGTATTAACAGCCGTCTGGTCAGGCATAAACATTTCCTTTCTTATGCACTGTTCACGACATTTTTCCAGAAGCCCGTTCTGTCTTATCATCCTCATATTCATAAGCATTACTCCGGAATTAATGTAACCATCACCGAAAAGCCATCTGCCATAATAATCAGAAACTCCCGCAATCTCTATGCCATCCATATTCTGATAATAAAAATCCCTGAAATCTTTTCTGCACAACACATCAGTATCCAGATAAAGAACTCTATCCTTAATATCTGTCTTATCAGCAAAAAGGCGCAGCATACAGCACGCAGTAAATCTGCTCTGCATATTTGCCTCCGGCAGCTCCTCAACAAAATATCTTGTAACATCAACAAGAAAGATATTTACTTTAATGTCCGATTTATTCAATTTTTCTTTCAGATATTTTGCAAATGCTTTATCAACCGGCTTGTAATTAATACCTTTTTCCCTGTAATCAACCGTGAGAATATATATATTTAACGGTTCATCCACATTTTTAATAAGAGACATTGAAGATAAAAGAATCCCCTTCTGCATTGGTTTATCACCACAATACAATATGTTCATAAATCCGTATCCTTTCTTAATTTATTAAATATGTCTGATTTATCCTCTCTGTATTGATTTTCCCCAGTTTCTTAAGTAAAATACATATAAGTTTTAAACGATAATTAAAGAATTGAGGAATGTTATGATATTTAAGATTTTCAAAAAAGATTTGAAAGGTCTTAGCAGGAATATTCTGGCTTTAGCCATTGCGCTTGGTCTGTGCCTTATTCCATCGCTTTACGCATGGTTTAACATATATTCCAACTGGGATCCTTACGCAAACACTGCGTCTGTCCAGATTGCTATTGTTTCTGAAGATGAAGGCTACTCTGAATCTGATGATTCCACTATCAATATGGGAGAACAGATTGTTGAACAGCTTCATTCGAATGATAAATTAGGCTGGCGTTTTCCGGAAACTAAAGATGAAGCCATGAATAAACTGAATGCCGGGAAGTACTATGCCGTTATCGTTGTTGGTGAGGACTTTTCACGAAGCCTGTATGACTTCCTTGACAATGGTCTTAATCCACCAACAGTTACATACTATGAGAATTCCAAGAAAAATGCTGTTGCTTCCAAGATTACAGATACAGGAAAAAGCACTCTTCAGAACACTATCAATTCCGAATTCATTGATGTGTGTGTTAAGACTATTATGCAGGGACTTAACGAAATAGCTGAAAATGATCCTTCAATTATTGAAAAGACAGTTAAGGATTTACAGAGTGTATCTGCCAATATTAATTCTTACGATACCATGATTGACATGTTTATTAAGAGTAATTCAGACCTGGCAGATAATCTTGCAAAGCTTCAGGAGGTTCTTCCACAGATTAAAGATGTTCTTACAGGAACAACGGATGTTGCTGATATTGCCAATAAATCTCTTGATAATGTCACAGATGATATTGCAAACCAGATTGATGCGCAGCTTAAAGCTATGAATGAATTAACTGATAGTGCACTTGATTCTCTTGATAAAGCTATACAGCTTTCAATAACTGATGTCGGACAGGCTGGCGTTGAGCTTAGTAAAGCCAACGAACAGTTAAAGGAACTTATAGACCAGAATAAGGCTCTTGAAGACGCTATTGATTCCCTCAGCAAAGTAGATGGCATTGATCCGGCAGTTATCACCGCCCTAAAGTCAGCTCTAGCTTCTGTTAACGCTATGGAGAATATCGCATACAACCTTGTTCAGCAGTGTGCCGATATTCTTACTGATTCACCTGAAACACTTCAGGCAAAATATCAGTTAATCAAGTCTGTTGTTGAACAGTGCCGCACAGAGCTCCAGAAGAGCCAGACAATTATGCAGACTGTAATAAGAACTAATGTTAACCTTCTTAAGGCTTCCATTAAGAATGCCGTAAGCAGCCTTGCAGCTAATATAAGCAGTGCCGGAGACAATATTAATGGAATCTCGCAGATGCTTCTTGGAGTAAGTGATATATCAGTAAATATTAATACAACTCTAGAAAGCACAAAAACATTACTTGATTCTCTCAACAAAAGACTTGATACCATATCTGGTTCAGTAGGAGATATAAGTTCATCTTCTACATATAAACTGATAATGGATTTCATCAACTCAGACGCACAGTCAATAGCGTCATTCCTGTCAGAACCGGTACAGGTAGAAGAAATCTACGTCTATATGCAGACTAACTATGGAACAAGTGTTACACCTTTCTATACAACACTTGCACTCTGGGTTGGTGGAATTGTTTTAGTTGCCCTTATGAAAGTAAAGGTGGACTACGAAGATGACGAATTCAAAGATGCCACAGAACACCAGAAATATATAGGCCGTGCACTACTCTTCCTTGCAATGGGACAGCTTCAGGCTCTTGTAGTAGTTCTTGGTGATTTATACATTTTAAAAATCGACTGCACCCACCCGTTCATGCTGTGGCTTGCAGCCGCAATAGCAAGCTTTGTATTTACTTTATTCATATATACACTTGTTCTTACATTTGGTGATTTGGGGAAAGCTATTGCTGTAGTAATGATTGTGTTACAGATTGCCGGTTCAGGTGGAACTTATCCAATAGAACTTCTTCCTGAATTCTTCCAGAATGTATACCTTTACTTCCCATTCCCTTATGCAATCAATGCCATGAGGGAGGCAATAAGCGGATTATACCAGTGCGATTACGCTGTATACCTTGTGAAATTGTGCGTTTACGCTGTTATCTCCCTTATTCTGGGACTAGGAATCAGAAAGTCACTTCTTGAAATACGCGAGTTCTTCGAGCGTCGTATGAAAGAAACACATTTTATGTAAAGGAGGATTAGATTTATGCAGAATGATGATTTTAATATAGATGTTGTAATTGCGGAAATCACAGCATTTGCAGAAAATATGCATGCAAAGAACCAGCACAAGAAAAAGGTCTGCTTAAAATGTATGATGATAATTCCTCTCGTATTCATGGTGCTTATGTTCACTATGGATACCGCCAAGGTTGTTTATCTTCTTCTATGGGTAATCTCGCTTTTTATATTCTGTGCTTATCTTATAGTTATTGATTATATTGACGACAAGCTCGCAAGAAAACTCAATGAACTTAATATTGAGATTAAGGAAAAACAGGCTGATACTTCTCTTACAGACAGTATCAAAGCATTTTTAAGTGAGGTACAGTTATGAAAAATATATTTAAGATTATACGGGCTGACCTTCGCCACATAAAAACAAATGTAATTGCACTATGCGTAATTATCGGTCTTACCGTTATTCCTGCATTGTATTCGTGGTTTAATATCCTGTCAAACTGGGATCCATATGGACAGGCTTCCACAAGCAGGATTAAAGTTGCCGTTGTATCTGTTGACAAAGGTACTTCTCTTGAAGGAACGGAGCTTAATGTCGGTGACACCATAATTGATGCACTTAAAACTAATAACACTATCGGTTGGCAGTTTGTTGCTTCATCAGATGAAGCAATCGAAGGCGTATACAGCGGTGAGTATTATGCAGCCCTCGTTGTTCCAGAGAATTTTTCCAAGAATCTTATAAGCTTCTTAAGTGATTCCATGGAACATCCTCAGTTAAAATATTACTGTAACCAGAAAGCAAACGCTATTGCACCTAAGATAACAGACAAGGCTAAAACAGCAGTTCAGCAGCAGGTAAACCAGACATTTATAGATACAATCGTATCTACGATTGCCGGTACTGGCGACTCAGTTATCAAAGATGCAGATAAAGAAACCGGTTCTCTTATGGATGCAGTTATTAACAGACTTACATCCGCAAGGACTACACTTTCAACATACGATGTAATTCTTAATTCAATGCTTGCAATTACTGACCTTACATCATCAATAAGCAGCAGTTCAAACAGTGCTGCACCGCAAGTTTATACACAATTACAGTTACAGCAGCAGCAGTTAATAACCTTACAGGCACTTGTAAATGGTAATTCCGCTGAATCTTTAAATGAATTATCATCTGCTCTTTCAAACCAGATGTCCCAGATTCAAAGCATTATGAGTTCATTAACAGAGCTTTATTCTGACATGAACATGGATGTTGCAGACCTGTCTGCTGCAATTAAGCTTACATCGGGCTCACTCACTCAGACTAAAGAGCTTCTCAGTGACCTTGAGACAAAGCTTGATAACGCAATTAATACATTAAACACAATCACTGAACAGGATACATATGGTTTATTATCAGAGATGTTAAATGCAGATGCCAATACTTTGGGAGATTTTCTTTCTGCACCTGTAAATATAACAACAGAGCAGGTATATGCTGTTAAAAGCTATGGAACAAGTGCTTCACCATTCTACACAATACTTGCACTGTGGTTTGGTGGACTTATACTTGTTGCTATTATGCACACACCTGTGCATCCTGCTCCGGACATTCCAGCAGATGCAAAGAGATATGAAAAATTCTTCGGAAGGTATTTTATCTTCTTTGCAGTAGGACAGCTTCAGGCACTGCTTATAACACTTGGAAATCTTTTCTACATAGGAATCCAGTGTTACCACCCATTCCTTTACTGGGTTGCATGTGCATTCTCAAGCTTCGTATTCACCTTCTTTATGTACAGCCTTACTGTTGCATTTGGAAATATCGGTGAAGCACTTGGAATTGTCCTGCTCGTTATACAGGTTGCCGGCTCAGGCGGTACATTCCCTATAGAAGTACTTCCTAACGCCTACCAGATAATATACCGATTTCTGCTCTTCCCATATTCAATGGACGCATTAAGAGAATGCATAGCAGGAATGTACCGATACGATTACATTAAGAACCTCGCATTTCTTTCTATATATATAGTTGTTTCGCTGATTATCGGATTGTTCTTACAGAAACCATTTGAGAAGCTGAATCATATGATTGAGAGAAGTAAGGAGAAGTCGGGGGTAATGTTGTAGGAAGTTGCTCCCCTAAAGCACGCCCAGCCGTGTATATTAGTAAAATCAAAACACGCTTCCGCTCGGATTCCGACGCAGCGGTACTAAGATTTATAAAGGTTTGCCGCCTATGGCGGCTGCCTTTATAAATCAAGTGCCGGCGTCTTCATACGGTTTTGATTTTACTAATATACACGGCTGGGCTTTTCTTTACCGGACAACTGCTCCGCCCCGCCTTTGGCAAGGTTGGGGGCGAGAGAGATATTCTCATCTCCTATGTAGAAAAAACTCCCGGAAGTTCGGAGGCAGGTGGCTGTGGGGGATGTGGTATGCCGACTGTAAACTGTGCGCATAATAAAAGCATTGAGCCGGAAGGCAACACCAGCGTACACACGCCACGGATGGCGTGTGAGATGTCTCGCACATGGATGTGCGTAGACATCGTTAGCGGACGGTGTCATAACCTAAACGCTCAATGCTTATTATTATGCAGTACAGTTTACCGGAGGGATTCCACATCCCCCACTGCCACCTGCCTCCCACTCCCGGGAGTCACTTTTCTAGAATAACCCAGTTATTACCCCATCATCATTAACATCTATATTATATGCCGCTGGTGATTTTGAAAGTCCTGGCATTGTCATTACTGAACCTGTAAGCACTACTATGAAGCCTGCACCGGCTGATACATATGCTTCTCTTACATTCATCTCAAATCCTTCCGGACGGCCAAGTAATGTCGGATCGTCTGAAAGCGAATACTGTGTCTTAGCCATACAGATTGGAAGATTACCAAATCCTAACTGTTCAAGCTGTGCAATCTGCTTATTAGCTGCTGCCGAATAATTAACACTTCCTGCTCCATATATTTCTTTGGCAATTGTCTCAATCTTTGCTTTAACCGGCTGGTCTGTCTCATACAGACAATGGAAATTGCTCTTCTTTGTCTCAAGTGTCTTAAGAACCTTTTCTGCAAGCTCAATTCCGCCTTCTCCACCCTTTTCCCATACTTTGGCAAGGGCGAATTCACAGCCTTTATCTTCACAGAACTTCTGTATATAATCTAATTCTGCCTGTGTATCTGATACAAATGCATTAAGTGTAACAACTACAGGCACGCCATATTTCTGCAAATTCTCGATATGCTTTTCAAGGTTTACGATTCCCTTCTTTAATGCGTCAAGATTCTCTGCTGATAATTCTGTCTTAGGTACTCCGCCGTTGTACTTAAGTGCTCTTACTGTTGCTACTAATACAACTGCATCTGGCTTTAAGCCTGACTTACGGCACTTTATATCGAAGAATTTCTCTGCACCTAAATCTGCTCCAAATCCTGCCTCTGTGATAACATAATCTGCCATCTTGAGTGCAGTCTTAGTTGCTCTTACTGAATTACATCCATGTGCGATATTGGCAAATGGACCACCATGCACTAATGCAGGTGTATGCTCAAGTGTCTGGATAAGGTTAGGCTTTAATGCATCCTTTAATAATGCCGCCATTGAACCTACAGCCTTGATATCTGATGCTGTAACAGGCTGCCCCTGATAATTGTATGCAACTACCATCTTGCCAAGTCTTTCCTTTAAATCCTTCATATCTGTTGCAAGACATAATACAGCCATAATCTCTGAAGCAACTGTTATAACAAAATGATCTTCTCTTACAGTTCCATCAACCTTAGAACCAAGACCTACAACTATATTTCTAAGGACACGGTCATTCATATCCATGCATCTTTTCCATGTTACGCATCTTGGGTCAATTCCAAGTTCGTTGCCCTGCTGGATATGGTTATCAAGAAGTGCAGCGCATAAATTGTTAGCTGATGTAATTGCGTGGAAGTCACCTGTAAAATGCAGATTCAGTTCTTCCATAGGAACAACCTGTGCATATCCACCACCTGCGGCACCGCCTTTGATACCGAAACATGGACCAAGTGATGGCTCACGAAGTGCTATAACTGCCTTCTTGCCAAGCTTTCCAAATGCTTCTCCAAGCCCTACAGTAATTGTTGTCTTTCCCTCTCCTGCCGGAGTTGGATTAATGGCTGTAACAAGAATTAACTTTCCATCTTCATTGTCTTTGACACTGTTGATGTACTCATCTGATATCTTAGCCTTATACTTTCCGTATAATTCAAGATTATCCTCGCTTATGCCGCATCTGGCTGCAACATTCTTAATTGGCTCCATTACTGCTTCCTGTGCAATTTCAATGTCTGTCTTCATAATGTTTCTCTCCTTTGCTTTAGCCTTTTCGTGCCTTGCAATCCCGCCTTATCAAGATTCCTAAGAAGATTCCCTTCCTAATATATCTTTACATAAAAACAAGAGGCTACAGGCGCACTTTAATACACCTATGCCTCTGTTAAAAACCTGAAAGATTCTCCCCAAGCAAATCAGCCTCAATATTTCTCATCCCTCTGCTTAGAAATTGCTTCTTCGGTGCTGTATCTACACAGCTCTCCAGAGTTCCGTCCATAACCGGTCCTTTTGCCTGAGAGTTTTCGCTGTCACCTTCGGCGCTGCATTTTTAAACAGTCTCTCCCGATTATATCTTCCGGATAATACCTTAATAATAAGGAAAAAGCGTCTTGCTTTATCTGCAAAACGCCTTTGTTTTCAACAATAATATATAAATTGACAGAGTTTGTCAATAAGCAACATTTAACAAAATTATTTATTATATTAGGAAATAACAGTATTCAATTGAAAAAAATGTTGTTTTGTGGTAAAATTTGTCTTAATTTTTTATAAAAAGGGAGAATACATAATATGTTTAGTAAAATCAATACTATTCTCGATACTATTGACGCATATGTCTGGGGAATCCCACTCATTGTCCTTATACTTGCAGTTGGTCTGTTTCTTACTATCAGACTTAAGGGTGTTCAGTTTACTAATCTTGGTCGTGCTTTTAAGTACATTTTCAAAGATGAAACTGATGGAAAACACGGTGAAGTGAGCAGTTTCGCAGCACTATGTACAGCACTTTCAGCAACAATTGGTACAGGTAATATCGTAGGTGTTGCTACTGCCATTGTCTCAGGCGGTCCTGGTGCATTATTCTGGATGTGGCTTGCTGCCTTAGTTGGTACAGCTACCAAGTACGCAGAATGTCTTTTAGCAGTTAAGTTCAGACAGGTTGACGAAGATGGTCATGTTGTTGGTGGTCCTTTTAACTATATTGAACATGGTATGGGACCTAAGTGGAAATGGCTTGCCAAGATATTTGCTTTCTTTGGTATAGGCGTTGGTCTTTTAGGAATTGGTACATTTACACAGGTAAACGGAATCTCTTCTGCTGTTAATAATTTCTTTGATCCTAACAACGCATGGACTGTTTCATTATTTGGAAGAACATATTCATGGACTGTAGTTATAAGCTGTCTTATCCTTACATTCTGTGTTGCTCTTGTTCTTATTGGTGGAATCCAGAGAATTTCTAAGGTTGCTCAGGTTATTGTTCCTTTCATGGCTGCAACATATTTTTTAGCAGGTATTCTTATTATTTTATTTAATATTACAGATGTTCCTGCTGCCATCCTTACAATTGTGCAGAGTGCATTTGGTCTTAAGGCCGCTGCTGGTGGTGCCCTTGGTGCCATGGTTGTAGCTATGCAGAAGGGTATTGCAAGAGGTATCTTCTCTAATGAGGCCGGTCTTGGTAGTGCACCTATTGCCGCTGCTGCTGCCCGTACCAATGAACCTGTACGTCAGGGTCTTGTATCTATGACAGGTACTTTTATTGATACTATTATCATCTGTTCAATTACAGGTATTGCAATTGTTCTTACAGGAGCTTACGATATGGGACTTGAAGGTGTTGCAGTAACAACTAAAGCATTCCAGTTAGGACTTCCATTCCCTGATGGAGTTGCTTCATTTATTCTTATGTTATGCCTCGTATTCTTTGCATTTACAACTATTCTTGGCTGGGACTACTATTCTGAGCGCTGCCTTGAATACCTTACTAATGGTAAGAAGAAATGTATTAAGGCATACAGATGGGTATATATCCTCTGCGTATTCATCGGTCCTTATATGACAGTATCTGCGGTATGGACAATTGCAGATATATTTAATGGTCTGATGGCTATTCCTAACCTTATTGCACTCGTTGCTTTAAACGGTGTGGTTGCTAAGGAAACTAAAGATTATCTTGACAGAATTAAGAAAAAAGAAATTGATTAATTAAGCATTAACTGCTTATCTTACGCATTATCTTCCTCTATCATACATTTTTATAAAGAAATTCAATGTAATAATATAACGCATTTGACCGATATATAATGTAGAAGTAACATTTTGAAATAAGGTCCAAGGAGGGATTATTGCAGCAAATGGAGTTATTAGCAATTCAAAAGTGTACCCAGTCCAGACTATCAGTAATCTCAAAGGTGTAGGACAGGGTAATACCAGTGCAGAACACGGTAACAGTGGACAGTCTCACAGACAGACAATAACTATCAGAGTTAATCCTGAGACTTATGCTGATGCACCAGCCGATTGTTATACAGTTACCTATAACCGTAACAGTCAGCTTCAGGCATTTTATTATTGCCCTCGCCATGAGTATACTTACTAATAATGGACGAAGAAAAACACCTCTTAATCAGAATGTATATTGCTGATTAAGAGGTGTTTTCTTATGCTCTGCGCTTCAGCTTTATATATATGAGTTGCAATATTATTGTGCACGCAATGCCAACTGAAACATAAGATATTAAATCCGTATTGACATATGTCGGGTTAAGACTTGCTGTTCTGCCAAGAAATCTGTTACTGAATAACGTTCAAGACTCTGATTTAGTAGCATATATTGGATAAATTCACTATAATGTTGTTAAACATTTCCTATAAGAATATCTATATTTCAAGATTTATAGGCATATTATTATTGATGAAAAAGTGTCTTGTCTGATTTTTTTGTCATGATACCTATAGGTAGTCGTATATTCTGACAGCTTATAGGTATTTTCTATACATTCTTCTCTCTAATCAGACATTATCCAGTCAAGTCCATTTTTGTGTGTAAATTCATCTTTCAGCTATATTAAATATGTTTACGCTGCTTTTATCTTTAGTAATGTCCTTTGAATTGCATTTAACTTGTCATAGTATTCCTTCATGTCGAAAAGTCTATGACCTATGCTCCAATCATTATGATCATCCTCAAGGACTGCGCCAATTAATCTAATAATAGATTCTGTGTTCGGAAAAATCTGAATAACTTTTTCTCGCCTTCGTATTTCACGATTTTCACGTTCTATTATGTTACTGGTTCTTAGAGCTATACGATATTTTGATGGTAATGCCATAATAGTAATGCTGTCTTCAAATCCTTCATCAAGAATTTCCATCGCTTCAGAAGCTACATCCTGATATTCATCATATATACATTCTTTCAGTCGCCTTGCTTCATCTATCGTAGATGCATTAAACATATCTCGCAATTCAGATGCTAAACCAGTACTGTATTTCTTAGGACATTTATCAATAATGTTTCTTGTGAAATGAGCTTGACAGCGCTGCCAAGACGAACCGGAAAAACATTCTTTTATTGCTTCAACAAGTCCGGCATGTGCGTCAGATATAACAATGTCAACACCTCTTAAGCCACGACTTTTAAGACTTTCAAAGAAGTCTTTCCAGGTATTGATTTTCTCGGCATCATAAACTTCAAAGCCAAGGACTTCTTTATGGCCTATGTTGTTTACTCCTATAGCTAAAAACAATGCCTTTGATTTAACCCGGTGATCTTCACGGGCTTTTAAATATATCGCATCTACAATGATGAATGGATAATGTTCTGGAAGCAGTCGCTCTTTAAAATGTTTAATAGGAACATCTAATTCCTTACAAATTTCTGAAACAGTAGATTTTGAGAAAGCTTCGCCA